>Ga0326726_10003486_pt1 | contig 14444 bp, 14 predicted proteins | sample MHFenrmetagenome_2_FD_207603 | JGI IMG/M metagenome (GOLD analysis project Ga0326726, IMG submission 207603) | Lab enriched peat soil microbial communities from Michigan Hollow, Ithaca, NY, United States - MHF15MN | ecosystem: Environmental > Terrestrial > Soil > Wetlands > Peat | place: USA...
TGCCGCAGCCCGAAATCCAGGAAGGGCACAGCCGCGGGAACGCGCGCGACGATAAGCTGAAGCGCATCATCAAGCGTCACCCCAAGCGCGACGAGCCCCGCGTCGACGACGTGGACGACAAGGACTTACCGCCGTCCTAGACGTGGGCGGCGGGCGCGCCCCTTCTCCTATTTCATTCTCGAGGGCAGCCGGATTGTCCGCCCAGCGACCATGAACACGCCGCGGCCCATGTGATGGATGGTGCGTGCGCGCTTGCGTGAGGGATCGATCCAGGCCTTCAAGACGCGCAGCACGAAGAAGTTGTAGTTCTCCGCCAGGCGCGCATCGACCAGCCGGCACTCGAGATTCGCGTAGCACTCGGCGACGAGCGGCGCCTTCACTCGCGAGGCGGCCAGGGGCGTCAAGCCAAAGCGCGCGAGCTTGTCGATCTTACGTCCCGAAGTGTTCCCGCAACGTACCACCTTCTCCGCGATCTCCACCGTCGGAATCGCGATCACGCACTCCTTCGTCGCCTTGAGAACGTCGAAAGTGTAGTCGCGACTGCTGATCACGCACCCCACCAGCGGCGGCTCGAACTCCATCATGGTATGCCACGACATCGCCATTGCGTTGAGGCGGCCGCGATAAGCGGTCGTCACCAGCACCACCGGCCCCGGCTCGATCAGACGGTAGACCTGCGCCTGGGGCAGCTGTTTCAAGTCGGCGCGCGAAATCTGCTTCATCCGAATCTCACTAGGGAAGGGCGGAACAGGCAGAGGGTTATTTCCCCTGTCGCTCGTCTGCGGCGGGTGCGCCGCGAGTGAAGGCGCCGAGCGTCCATTCGCTCTTCACCTCGTCGCTGCGAAGAACGTAGAGGTTCCCGTCGTCGGCTCGGATCCTGAAATAGCGGTGGTCCGGGGCCATCCAGCGGTCGAGGATCTCGAGGACCGCGATGCGCCTTTCTCCGAGCCAGAACGCCCGCGGCTCCTGCTCGCCGCGGTAGCCGGCATAGCACTCGACGCGGATCTCCATTGCCCGGCTACCGGCGCGATTGCCGCTCCTGGAAGCGCTCGCGCGCGATCACGCGCGCGAGCAAGGCGAGCTGTTCGCCGATGATCCTGAGTAGGTCATCCAGAGTCACGATTCCTACCAGTCCGCCCTGATCGTCGACCACCGGCGTTCGCCTCACCCCCCTGTCGCGCATGAGCTCGGCCGTCTCGTAGACGTCGTTTGCCTCGCCGACGGTGACGAGCTCCTTGCCCATGAGGTCCTTCGCAGTGACCAGAGCGGGATCGCGCTCCTTGGCCATGACTTCGATGACGAGGTCACGATCGGTAACGATGCCGACGGCGATCTTCTCACCGTTCGGCTGATCGACCACCACTACGCCGCCGACGTGCGCCTCCCGCATGATCTGGGACATCTCGAGCGCGCTTGCGTTCCGCGAGCACTGAACCACGTTACGGATACAGAAATCACCGACTCGCATGAAGCCTCCCGTTTCTCTGGATTGTCCTTGTCGCGCGGAGTCCGCTTAGGGGAGCTCCACCGCCACGAAAACCTTGTCCTCGCCGCGCTGGACGAGGAGAGCGACCACCTTCCCCGACTTGGCGACCAGCGAGCTCAGCTCGGCGCTGCTCGTGACCGGTGCGCCGTTTACCGCGATGATGAGGTCGCCTTCCTGAATTCCGGCAGCCGCGGCCGGCCCGGCCGCCTCCTCCACGAGCAATCCACCCGGCACCCCGACTGCGCGGCTTTCCTCGGCCGTGAGCGGGCGCACGGCGATACCGAGGCGCGTCTGCTCCTGAGACCGCGGCGCTCGCGCCGGCGCCGGCCTTTCCAGCCTCAATTCCTCGACCGCGACCGTGACTTCCTTTCGCGCGCCCTTGCGCCAGATTTCCACCGTCACCTTGGAGCCCGGCTTGGCCTGAGCGACGAGCAGCGGCAATTCGGAAGAGCGCTCGATCTTGGTGCCGTTCAGCGCCGTGATCACATCGCCGGGCTGGATGCCGGCTCTGGCGGCGGGTCCGTTCTTCTCGACGGAATTGACGAGCGCGCCCGCGGGCTTGTCGAGGCCGAACGATCGTGCCAGGGGCTGCGTCAGTTCCTGGACGACAACGCCGATCCTGCCCCGCTGGACCCTGCCGTGCGAAATCAGCTCGTCCTTGACCTTGGCGGCGACGTCGATCGGGATCGCGAACGACAGGCCTAGATATCCGCCGGTCAGCGAATAGATCTGCGAATTGATGCCGATCACCTCGCCGTTCATGTTGAGGAGCGGCCCTCCGGAGTTGCCCGGGTTCACCGCTGCATCGGTCTGAATGAACGGAACGTAAATGCCGTCGGGGAGCGAGCGCGAGGTCGCGCTCACGATCCCCGCAGTCACGGTGTTCTCCAGGCCGAACGGCGAGCCGATCGCCAGCACCCATTCGCCGACGCGGATCGATCTCGGGTCGCCGAGCTTCACGGCGGGAAGGCCTTTCGCGTCGATCTTCAGCACGGCGATGTCGGTCAGTTCGTCCGCCCCGATCACTTTGGCCTTGAATTCCCGCCGGTCGGCCAGCTTCACGGTTACGTCCGCCGCCTCGATCACCACGTGCGCGTTGGTGAGAATCGTGCCGTCGCTGCTGATGATGAACCCCGATGCTTGCGCGCGGCGCGGCAACTGCGGCTGCGGAATCTGGAAGCGGCGAAAGAATTCGAACAGGGGATCGTTCGGCGGTGCGCCCTCCTCCTCCTGGAGGAGCAGCGCTGTGATGTTGACGACTGCCCCCTTGTTGCTTTCCACGATCGAGGCGAAGTCGGGCAGCGAGCGCGCCGGTTCCGCCGCCTGGGCCTCTGCGGCGAGCGATGGCGCGCACAGCACGGCCAACATCGACAAGCGGAGAACAAGGCGATTGAAGCTCATTCGTTGCCGCACCGAGGACGAGGAACGCTGCGACGCCGGCCGGCGTGGGTTGGCCGGCAAAGGCCTATTTTGCTTCGCCCGACCAGTTGTATGCGTGCACCAGCCCTCGTTGATCGAACTTGATCTGGAGGATCTTGACGCGCGCGTTCCCCATGTCGGGAAGATTGCCCGCGCCGTGGTAGTAGGCCCATTCGTCATAACGATTGCCGCTGCTCTCTACGGCCACTCCAACGGCGGTCGGGGCGCCGAGCCAGGCGCGCACTTCGGCCTGCGTGCTGACGCCTCGCTGAACGCGGGATTCGAAGGCTGCAAGATCGAAATCCCGGCCTATCTGGACGCTCGCGCAGGCCGAAACCAATAACAGCATCGGGAGAACAAACTTGGCGGGACACACGGTTTCTCACCTCACGCACAAGAGAGCCTAAGGCAAAGGCAATCTCTCTCTTTGACGTGGATCAAGCCAGGCACGCAATATCCTCCCCGGATGCCTAAGGTGCCTGAGATGCCGGCGTGTCCTGCAGGGTCCTGGAGATGCGAACCTCTCTGCGGTCCCCGGGCGCCGGCTCCGCCTTGAAGCCGAGCGCGCGAACGAAGCGCAGCATCTCGGCGTTGCCGGACAGGACCAGGCCCTCGATGCGCGCGAACCCGTGCTCCCGCGCGGCGGCAAGCAGCGCTTCCATCAGGATGCCGGCGACGCCGCTCTTGTGCCAGGCGTCGCCGATCACGATGCCGAGCTCGCAGCTCCGGCCGTCGGCGTTGGCGGCGTAGCGCGCCTCGCCGACGATTTCCTCGCGCCCGCCGTGCGGCGCCGTGCACACCAAGGCCATGTGGCGGTCATAGTCGACATCGGTCAGGAAGTGGATGAGCTTGTCCGAAGGCGCGTGCACCCACTTCTGGAAACGCATGTACTTGCTCTGTCCGGAGAGCTCGTCGAGAAACTCGCGCACCAGGGGCGCATCGTCCGGGCGTATCGGCCGTATGGTCACTGTCCTTCCGTCGAGCAGCCGGTGCTCGCGTACCAGGTGCGAGGGGTACTCAGCCATGAAGACGCGCCGCTTCTTCCTTCAGCTCGCGGCGCAGGATCTTGCCGATCGGCGTCTTGGGAAGCTGTTCGCGGAACTCGATGCGCCTCGGCAGCTTGTAGCCGGTGAGGTGCTTCGCGCAGTGCGCGAGCAGAGCTTCGGCGGTGAGCGCCGGATCCTTGCGCACGACGAAAAGCGCGACTACTTCGCCGCTGCGCTCGTCGGGCACCCCGACCGCGCCGGCATCCTTCACGCCCGGATGCAGCATCGCGACGTCTTCGATCTCGGCGGGATAGGCCTTGAAGCCCGAGACGACGATCACGTCCTTCTTGCGCTCGCTGAATTCAATGTAGCCGCGCTCGTCCATGCGGCCGAGGTCGCCGGTCTTAAGCCAGCCGTCCGTGGTAAACGCCTTCGCCGTTTCTTCCGGCGCGTTCCAATAGCCGCGCATCACCTGCGGGCCGCGCACGCCGATCTCGCCGATTTCGCCGAGAGCGACTTCGCTGCCGTCCTCGTCGAGAATCGCCACCTCGGTCGAGGGGAGGGGTAGCCCGAGCTTGCCGCTGAATTCTCCGGCATCGAAGCGGTTCGCGCATACGTTCGGCGAGGCCTCGGTCAGCCCGTAGCCTTCCACGAGCGGGACTCCGGTCGCCTTCTTCCAGCGCTCCGCGACCGAGCGCTGCACGGCCATGCCGCCAGCGACCGCGAGCTTGAGTGTTCCGCGGCTCGACGCGGCGACCGCTTCGAAGCCCGGAGCGTTCAGCAGGGCGTTGAACAGGGTGTTCACGCCGGTGATGGCCGTGAACCGCGTCTTCCGCAGCTCTGCGACGAAGCCGGCGATGTCGCGCGGGTTCGTGATCAGAACGTTCTCGCCACCGAGCTTCATGAAGACGAGCAGATTCGCCGTGAGAGCAAAGACGTGATAGAGCGGCAGCGCGGTGATCACCGTTTCTGCGCCTTCCTTGAGCGTCTCCCGAGCCCAGGCCGCGACCTGCTCGACGTTCGCCGCCATATTTCCGTGAGTGAGGATGGCGCCCTTCGCGCGCCCGGTCGTTCCGCCGGTGTACTGCAAAAAGGCGACATCGCCGGGGCCCACGCCGGCTTCGTCTAGAGCGTGCGTGGCGCCTTGCGCGAGCGCCTCGCGGACCGGGACTGCGCCGGGCAGGCGCCAGCGGGGAACCAGGCGCTTCAGGTACTTCACCGCGAAATTCACGAGCCATCGCTTCGGCGAAGGAAACAGGTCGCCGACCTGCGTGGAGATGACGAAGCGAACCGCGGTTTCCGGGAGCGCCTCCTGCAGGGTACGCGCGAAGTTCTCCAGGACGACGATGGCGGTCGCCCCCGAATCGGCGAGCTGGTGCCCGAGCTCGCTCGCGGTATAGAGCGGGTTGACGTTGACCACCGTCACGCCGGCGCGCAGCGCCCCGAACAGCGCCACGGGATACTGCAGCAGATTGGGGAGCATGATCGCGATGCGCTCTCCCTTGCGCAACCGCAAGGCTTTCTGCAGGTATGCGGCGAAATCGCGCGAAAGCCGGTCGAGCTGCGCGTACGTGATGGCAACACCCATGTTGGAGAGCGCAGTCCGGTCATGGAAGCGCGCGCAGCTCCGTTCGAGCAGTTCGCCCACCGAGGCGTAGGCGCGCGCGTCGACCTCGGCCGGCACCCCCGGCGGATAGGAATCGAGCCAGATCTTCTTCATAGGACCGGGCCCTCGGATCTGCGCCGCGTCCCGACGGCTTGGATCAGGGAACGGCCGAGAGCGGGCGCGCCGGGCTCGCGGATGCCTTTGGCGGCGCATCCATCAGGGCCCGCAGCTCCTCCGCGGACAGCGTTTCCTGGCGCAGCAGGGCCTCGGCGCCGCGCTCGAGCGCGTCGCGCCTGCGGGTGAGAATCTCGAGCGCCGCGTCGAGCGCTTTTTTGACGATGGCGCGGACCGCCAGATCGATCTCGCGGGCGGTCTCCTCGCTGAACTGGCGCGTCTGGATCGCGCCGGCGACGGGGCCGAGAAACCCCGGCCGGGTCTCATCGTAGGCGACGCTGCCGAGCGTGTCGTCCATTCCAAAGCGCATCACCATGCTGCGCGCGATGTCGGTCGCCTTGACGAGATCGTCCGCCGCCCCGGTAGAGAGGTTCCCGAAGACCAGCAGCTCCGCGGCGCGGCCTGCGAGCAGCACCGCCATCCTGTTCTGCAGCTCCTCGCGCGCCATGAGGTAACGATCTTCCGTCGGCCGCTGGATGGTGTAGCCGAGCGCGCTGACGCCGCGCGGGATGATCGAAATCTTGTGCACCGGGTCGACGCGCGGCAGCGACATCGCCACGATGGCGTGCCCCATCTCGTGATGGGCGACGGCTTTGCGCTCCTCGGGGTTGAGCAGCCGGTTGCGCTTTTCCAGGCCGGCGACGATGCGCTCGATGGCGCCGGTGAAGTCCAAACGCTCTATCGCCACCGCCCCCCGCCGGGTCGCGAGCAGCGCCGCCTCGTTCACGAGCGTAGCGAGGTCTGCACCGGAGAATCCCGGCGTGAGCGCGGCGATTTCCTCGGAGTCGACGTTGGACGCGAGCTGCACCTTGCGCAGGTGCACGCGCAGGATCTGCACGCGCCCGGTCTTGTCGGGGCGGTCGACCAGCACCTGCCGGTCGAAGCGCCCGGCGCGCAGCAGCGCCGGATCGAGAATCTCCGGGCGGTTGGTCGCGGCGAGCAGCACCACGCCGCCGCTCGTGTCGAAGCCGTCCATCTCGGCGAGCAGCTGATTGAGCGTCTGCTCCTTCTCGTCGTGGCCGCCGAGTATGAACGATCCGCGCGCGCGGCCGAGCGCGTCGAGCTCGTCGATGAAGATGATCGCCGGGGCGGCCTGGCGTGCCTGATCGAACAGATCGCGCACACGCGCCGCGCCCACGCCGACGAACATCTCGACGAATTCCGAGCCGCTGATCGAGAAGAACGGCACGCCGGCCTCTCCCGCGACGGCGCGCGCGAGCAGGGTCTTCCCCGTTCCGGGAGGGCCGACGAGCAGAATCCCCTTCGGCATGCGCGCGCCCAGTCGCCCGTAGGATTTCGGGTCGCGCAGGAAGCTGATGACCTCCTTCAGCTCGTCCTTTGCCTCGTCGACTCCGGCGACGTCCTCGAAGGTGACCTTGGTATCGGTCTCCATGTACACCTTGGCTTTGCTTTTTCCGACCGCGAAGAGCCCGCCGCCCAGCCCCTGCTGGCCGGCCATGCGCTTCATCGCGTAGCTCCAGATGGCGAAGAACACGACGGCCGGCACGATCCAGGAGAGCAGCGTGGGGAGCCATTTGCTCTCGACTTGGCCGGAGAAGCGCACCTTCGCCGCTTCGAGATCCTGGACGAGCGTCGGGTCGTTGACCCTCAGCGTGGTGAAGCGCTGCTCGCCCGATCCGAGCTTCTTCAGTTTCTCGACGCTCTCCCTGGGAAGGACGGATTCCAGTCCGTCCGCATTCATCGTTCCGTTGATGACCTGTTCGCCAAGCGCTACGTCCTTCACCTTGCCCGCCCTGAGCAGGGCCTTGAAGTCGCTGTAGGCGAGGTCGCGTGTGGGACTGCCCAGATATTCCTGGATCGCGACGATGGCCAGCAGCGCGACCATGAAGTACCACAGCGAAAATTGGTGTTTCTTTTCCATCGAGCCAAGCGTAAGAGCCTATTTCTCCCGCAGCTTGATCCAGGTCAAATCGGCTTGCCGCGTGGTTCATCCAGCGACGCCGGCCAGACTCGCATGGGATTTCCTAATCGATGGCGATGAGCGCTGAGAAAGCCCGTTTCCTTGATACAGATCAAACGGGAAATCGAGGACTTCCGCAGAGTAGCGGCTAGCGAGTCGTAACATGGCAATCATCGGCATCGATCTCGGAACCTCCAACTCGGCGGCGGCAGTGCTGCGCGGCGGCCGCCCGGTCATGATCCCCAGCGCCGAAGGCGTGAGCCTGGGCGGCAAGGCTTTCCCGAGCTACGTCGCGATCACTGCCGATGGCACCATGCTCATCGGCGAGCCCGCGCGGCGCCAAGTGACGGCCAACCCCGAGGGCACCGCCATGGCGTTCAAGCGGCAGATGGGCACGCGCCAGAAGACCCGCCTGCGCAACCGCGAGTTCACGCCCGAAGAGCTTTCCGCGTTCCTCCTCGGCAAGATCAAGCGCGACGCGGAAGCCTTCCTCGGCGAGCCGGTCAAGGACGCCGTCGTCACCGTGCCCGCCTACTTCGACGACAACCAGCGCTCGGCGACGAAGGACGCCGCCACCATCGCGGGCCTCAACGTCGTGCGGCTGGTGAACGAGCCGACCGCGGCCTCGCTCGCGTACGGCCTGGATCGCCTCGCCCAGGAGCTGCGCATTGCGGTGATCGATCTGGGCGGCGGCACGCTCGACGTCACCATCATGGAATTCGGCAAAGGTGTATTCGAGGTCAAGGCGACGAGCGGCGACACGCGCCTGGGCGGCACCGACATGAACCAGGCGATTTTCGAGCACCTCGCGCAGCGTTTCCGCGAGGCGAGCGGCATCGACGTGCACGCCGACCGCAAGGCCGCGGCGCGGCTGCTGGAGGCGGCCGAGGTGGCGAAGATCGAGCTGTCGACCGGGACTACCTCTCACATCAGCCTGCCTTACATCGGCGCCGTCGCGGGCGAGACGAAGCATCTGGAGCTGGACATGACCCGCGCCGAGATGGAGCGCGTGGTGCGCCCGGTGATCGAGCGTTGCCGCCGGCCGGTCGAGCAGGCGCTCGCCGACGCTGGCGTCACGCCGGAGAGAATCGACCGCATCGTGTTCGTCGGCGGACCGACGCGCATGCCGATGGTGCGCCAGTTCTTCGAGGATCTGCTGCACCACAAGGCCGAGATGGGCGTCGATCCGATGGAGTGCGTCGCCGCCGGGGCCGCGATCCAGGCGGGCGTGCTCTCCGGCGAGGTGAAGGACATCGTGCTCGTCGACGTGACGCCGCTCACGCTGGGCGTGGAGACGCTCGGCGGCGTGGCGACGCCGCTCATCGCGCGCAATACCCCGGTGCCGGTGAAGAAGAGCGAGATCTTCACCACCGCCGCCGACATGCAGACCGGCGTCACCATCCACGTCTTCCAGGGCGAGCGCCCGATGTCGGCGGACAACACGAGCCTCGGGGAATTCAACCTCGACGGCCTTGCGCCCGCCCCGCGCGGAATGCCCAAGATCGAGGTCACCTTCGATATCGACTCGAACGGCATCCTCAACGTTGCCGCGCGCGACACCGCGACCGGGCGCGCGCAATCGATCCGCATCAGCGGCTCGACGCGGCTTGCGGAGGACGTGAAAAAGCGCATGGTCGAGGAGGCCGAGCGCTACGCGGAGGCGGACAAGAAGCGCCGCGAGGACGCCGATGCGCTGAATGCGGCGGATTCGATGTGCTACCAGGCGGAGAAGACGCTTGCCGATTTCGGCGACAAGCTCACCGACGAGCTGAAGGGCCGCATCGAGGCGGCGCGCCGCGAGACGCGCGACGCGATCGCGAAGAAGGACGCCGCGCTCGCCAAGGAGAAGACCGAGAGGCTCGGCGCACTCCTCAAGGAGGCGGGCGCCGTGATCTATGCGCAGCAGCCCGGCGCCGGCGTGTTCCGCGAGACCAAGGTGCCCTCGGGCGCGCGGGTCGTGGACGCGGACTACCGGGAAACGCGTTGAAGGGGGAGCCGCGCGACGCAGCGGTCGCAATAGGCATCGCCCTTGATGTCGGTATCGGCGAGGCTGTTCGAGAAGTGCATGACACAGCGGGGATCGGAGCAATGATCCAGGCCAAGGGTGTGACCGAGCTCATGCACTGCTTCCTTGAGCAGACGCGCCCGGAAGAGTTCATCGTTGGCACCGAACAGCAGCCGTGCCGTTGACACCACGCACGCGCCGCTTCTCGAGGCGATCCCGAAAACAAAGTTGAGATCCCCGGAGAAAAGGTCGCGGTGTGTAATGCCGAGAACATGCGGCGCTCCGTGGCCGCTCAGGAGGGCGAGCAGCGACTCCGCTCGGTGCTGTCCGCGCGTCGGCGCGTAGGCGTCCCCCGGCAACGGCACCGGGGCGTCGACGCGCACCGCCGCCACTCCTCGTCCTGCGAGATCCTCGGCAAGCGCCTGCGCGATCTGCACAGGCATGCCTTCAAATGGCACGATGAAAAGCTCGTCAATAGCGATGCGTCTCCTTTGCGCGGCGGCGCTCCCGGGCATGCCTCCGAAAGGAAATACCGACTGATCACTGTGCGGCATGCGAAGTCCGACTAGCACACAGGGCAGCGGCCCTCGAGAACTTCGCGCCACAGTTCGTGCGCGCCCCGCAGTTGTGTGCGCACGATCTTTCCGGCGCTTCGCCGCACGGCTTCGAGTGCGTCGGTGTCCGCGAGGCGCAGGACGATGTCGGCGAGCGCCGGATCGTCCACCGGCGAGCCGATGCGGCTCAGCAGATAGCAATAGGCCTCGTCCACCCCCGGCAGCTCGTCCACTAGCGTTCGCGCGATGCGCCCGGCAATCAGGTTGTAGAGCTTCCCGGTGTGGCTCACCGGGTTCTTTCCCGCGGCGGCCTCCAGGCTCATCGGCCGGTAGGGCGTGATCAGGCCGTTGACGCGGTTGCCGCGTCCGACCTGACCGTCGTCGCCGGCTTCGGCCGACAGGCCGGTCACCGTGAGGTAGATGCTGTCCGCCGTCTCTCCGTCAGCCGTATTGACCGCGACCTCGATATCCCCGCCCAGGGCGTTGCGCGCCGCATTGAGGGCAAGCGAGCGCACTCGTTCCTTCTTCGCGAAATAGTCGGCGAGGTTGCTGACGTGGCGGCCGACGAAGGCGCAAGCCACGGTGAGCTCAATCCGCTCGTCGCTGCGCAGACCGAGAATCTTCACGTCGTCGCCGATTTCCGGGCAGGCGGTCCGCGCTTCCGGGGCGCCGAGGACGCGCTCGACCTCGAGCACCGCGCGCTCGAGCCGGTCGAGCGGTGCGAAGCCGACGCCGAAGGAGGTATCGTTGGCGAGCGGTACACGGCCTTCGCCGCCGCGCAGGAAGAGCGCTGCCAGGTCCGGCGAAGTCTCGCGGATGCGCGGGACGATGCGCACGTCGCGCGCCGGGTCGATGTTGCGAAGGTGCCGTCCGAGCCAGTCACGGCTCAACTCGACCGCGAGCTCGTCCACGGGCACCGTCACGCCGCGAAAGCGCCGCGTCGCCCGGCCGGCAAGGATGATCTCGATCGGCTCGACGAGCTCTCCGCCGCCGAAGGCGGGACGGGCGGCGCCGCCGAGGAGCAGCGCCTTATCGACGTTGTGGTGCAGGATCTCGCCGAAGCGCTCGAGGTAGAAGCGCGATAGTCCGATGCTCAGGTTCTCCGCAAGCGCGTCACAGAGGCTGTCGGGATGTCCGTGCCCCTTGCGTTCGGCGATCTCGTGCGGCGCCGCACCGGGCGGGGGAGAGACGAGGAGGGTGATATCGAGGTTCATCGCGCGTAGGGATGGCTCGAGCATGATGGGCCGTCTTTTCCGGGCATGGTTTGCGCAAGATCAAATGTCGTGACACGCGGTCAGGCACAGTAGCGGGCCATGGAGCAGCGAGCCGCGGCATCCGCCGCCTTCCGCTCATCTGGCGATGAGCGCATGGCCGGGCGCGCCTTCATCGGCACGAGCGGCTGGATCTACGGCTCGTGGCGCGACGACTTCTACGAGGGGCGGCCGGCGAGGGAATGGCTGGGTCTCTGCGCAGGGAGGTTCACGGCGATCGAGATCAACGCCACGCACTATCGCCTGCAAAGCGTGCAGACCTTCCGCCGCTGGCGCGACGAAACCCCGCCCGCCTTCCGCTTCGCGCTCAAGGCGCACCGCTATCTCACGCACAGCAAGAAGCTCAAGGATCCGCTCCTGCCGATCCGCCTAGAGCGCAGCCGCGCAGCCGGGCTCGGGGGAAAGCTCGCGGTGGTGCTGTGGCAGCTGCCGCAGAACTTCCGCCGCAACCTCGAGCGCCTCGCGGGCTTTGTGCGCACGCTGCGCGCGTGGCGCCGGGTGCGTCATGCGATCGAGTTCCGCCATCCCTCCTGGTTCGACGCCGACGTGGCCGCGTGCCTCGCCGCTCACCGCGTCGCGGTGTGCCAGTCGGACGCCGCCGACTGGCCGCTGTGGGACGCGGTGACCACCGACCTCGTCTACGTGCGCCTGCACGGCCATGAACTCACGTACGCTTCCAACTACTCGGAAGCCGCGCTCCGCGCCTGGGCGCGCAAGCTGCGGTGCTGGACAGCCGAGGGCCGCGACGTGCACGTCTACTTCGACAACGACGCTTACGGCCATGCGCCGCGCAACGCCGCGCGGCTCATCGCTCTGATGTCACACGGCCGGTGATGCAGAGATTCCATGTCAGGACCGCCGGCGGAAGATCGCGCGGCAGCCCGGCCAGGGCTGGAACTCGGCGGAAGGCTGCGGCAGCTGCTCGTGGAGGCCGACGACGAGCGCGCCGCCGCAGCGCGAGCGGCTCGCGAGGCGCTCAAGGGCGTTGCGCGCGGACTCGTCGCTGAAATAAGTGAAGGCCAGGTTGCGGCAGAGAATCAGGTCGAACTCTTGCCGCGGCAATTCGGCGAGCAGGTCCTCTCGGCGCAGTTCGACGTGGGTACGAAGGTCTTGGCGCAGGCAGAAAAGCGCGCCGCGGCGCTCGAACGCGTGCTCGCGCCAGGCCGCGGGCAGGGCATCGATGCTGCTCGCCTTGTAGCAGGCGGCGCGCGCGCGCTCGAGCAGCCTCGCGTCGACGTCGGTGCCGAGGACACGCAAACCGATCCCGGGAAAGCGCGCCGCCAGCGCCAGGCGCCATTGAATGGCAAGCGTGTAGGGCTCTTCCCCCGAGGCGCAGCCTGCGCTCCAGCACTCGAGACGCCGTGCGCCGCGCTCGAGCGCCGCTTCGGCGAGCGCCGGCAGCACGGACCTGCCGAGACCGTCGAACACCGCCGCGTCGCGATAGAAGCGCGAGATCGGGATGGTGCACAAGTCCGCGAGCGCCTGCCATTCGGCCTTGTCCGATTCCAGGCGCCCGCGGTAGGCCGCCGCGTCGGGAAGCCCCAGCTCGCCGATGCGGCGAGAGATCCGCCGGCAGACCTGGCGCCGTACCCTGCGAAAACCCTGCCAGCGCAAACCGAGCCGCGGCAGGGCCCACTGCAGGAATGCGACGCAGTCGGGGTCCTTCACGGCAATGTGTCTTGCGATCCCCGGAACGGTGGAGCTTCGTCGACTGCGGGGTGGATGGCGTGCACGCTCTTGATGCTAGGTCGCGACCGTCCTGCTCGGTTGATGTATGTCAACCCTTGCCCGGATCGCTTCCGATAGGGTGATTGATTCATGGCCACCGCCACGAAGCGTGACTACTACGAGGTTCTCGGCGTTCCGCGCAACGCCGATGGGAAGGCGATCAAGGACGCCTTCCGGAAGCTCGCGATGCAGTATCACCCGGATCGCAACAAGGAGCCGGGCGCCGAGGAGCGCTTCAAGGAGATCGCCGAGGCGTACGCGGTGCTCTCCGACGCGAAGAAGCGGGCTCAGTACGACACTGGCGGCTTCGCCGGCATTCCCGCCGGGGATATCTTCGCCGGCGCCGACTTCGAGTCGATGTTCCGCGACCTCGGCTTCGGTTTCGACTTCGGAGAAAGCATCTTCGAGCGCTTTTTCGGCGGCAGGCGCCGCGGGCCGCAACGCGGCGCGGACATCGAGATCGAGGCGCAGGTGCCGCTCGAGCGCATCGCGCGCGGAGGCGAGGAAACAGTGCGGTTCCGCCGAGCGGCGACTTGCACCGACTGCAAGGGAAGCGGCGCGAAGCCGGGGACCGGTCCGCGCGTCTGCACTGCCTGCGGCGGCACCGGCCAAAAGACTTCGTCGCGCCGCGAGCAGGGTGTCTTCATCCGTCAGTCGAGCACCTGTCCGGATTGCGGCGGCCGCGGCAGTTTCATCGACGCGCCTTGCCCGGCATGCGGCGGATCCGGGCAGCTGCAGCGCGAGGAGTCGCTGATCGTCAAGATTCCCCCGGGCGCCGAAGACGGCCTTGCGCTTCGAATTCAAGGCAAGGGCGAGCCGAGCGGCGGGTCCGGCGCAGCGCCCGGCGACCTGCTTATCATCGTGCGCGCCGCGCCTGACGGGCGTTTCGTGCGCGACGGCGCCGACCTGTGGCGCGAGCAGGAGGTCGCCGTCGCGGACGCCGTGCTCGGCGCCGAGATCCCGGTGCCGACGCTCGACGGGACGATCTCGGTCAAGGTGCCGGCCGGGACGCAGCCCGACTCGCAGCTGCGCCTGCGCGGCAAGGGACTGCCGCGCTTCGGTGGGCGCGGACGCGGCGATCTCTATGTACGGCTCGCCGTCCGGCTCCCCGAGCGCCTTGGCGGCGAGGAGCGCAAGCTATGGGAAAAGCTGCGTTCGCTCCGCCCGGTCGATCGCAGTCGCGGGTCCGCGAGTTGAACGAAGACGAGAGGAGAATCTCATGAAGAAGAGCGCAAGATCGCGCCGCAAGGCGCGACGCACAAAGAGTCGGCGAGCGATCCCTGTCGCGGAACAA
>Ga0326726_10003487_pt1 | contig 14443 bp, 10 predicted proteins | sample MHFenrmetagenome_2_FD_207603 | JGI IMG/M metagenome (GOLD analysis project Ga0326726, IMG submission 207603) | Lab enriched peat soil microbial communities from Michigan Hollow, Ithaca, NY, United States - MHF15MN | ecosystem: Environmental > Terrestrial > Soil > Wetlands > Peat | place: USA...
ATGCGTATAGTAGCGAATTCCGGTTTGATGATACTCCGCTCGCACGGCGAGCGAGCCGCATTCCACGATGCACGAGAGCGAGACGCCCGCGAGGTATCCGCCGTCCTCGAGAAAGCTGCTCTTGAACCGGCGAGGATCCATGTCGTCGACGTCGCCCTCGAGGTACAGCTCGAATCCCGCCCAGCTCGGCATTCTCCATCGGAAGTCCATCCCGGCGAGCTTGTTCGAGAACTGAAAATCCGATTTGGTCCGTATCGCGTCGATGATCGGGAACGCGTCCTGAACCCGGTCCCAGAACGTCGCAGGCTGCCCGCCGTTGCCGCCCATCGCGTCGATCACTTCCACGCCGAGCTCGAAGTGTGGGTGCGGCAGCGTCGCGAGGTGGTACGCGACGAGCTTCGTATGCGGATGGACTTGTCGCGTCCCGAGATCGGCGACGAACGCCGAGGCGCGCATCGGTCCCAGCAGGCGCGAGACGATCGGCACCGTCCACGGACGGTCGTTCGAGATGCGGATCATGTCGAGCGGCGGCCCACTCGGCGAGAGCAGCAGTCCGCCGCTGGACGACTGTCCGAAGACCGAATAGATGCGCCCTGCCTCGATCGACAGTCCCGCGACGAGCGCCGTCAGCTCACCCGACTGAATGGCGAACTGGGCCGCCGCGGATCCATTGGACGCGCCGAGCAGCGAGAACCGCGGCGCGATTGCCGCCGCGAGGTACGGACCGAGCGTCGCCGAGTGGTTGGACTCGACGCCGAACGTGCCGCCGTCCGCGAACGATCGCCCGCCGCGGTTTGCCGCGAGCGGGTCGATCATTGCGTCGATGGCACCGTTCTGATCGGCCGGCGCCGGACGACTCGGGCTGGCGAGCACCACGGCTTCGGCTCGCGCCGCATCGAGCGGCCGATTCTCGTGCACGCCGTAGCGCGCGAGATCCGCGCTGATCACGCGTTCGGCCCACGCGCCCGCATCGGGGTTTCGGCCGACGTGCGCGCGCGCCTCGAGCAGCAGTTGCGTGATCTCTCGCTCGCTGAACGGTCGGACGCCGAGGACGAGCGTGTCGAGAAAGCCGAGCGCGCCGAGTCGCTCGATGTCACGATAGACGCGTGCGAGGGGCGGCACCGTCGGCGTCGCCTGAGCGGCGGCGCTGCCGGCGGTCGCGATCGATAGGACGACGGACAGCCATCGGATCGGTCGAGTCACAGCCATCCGTGGGTGCGATACCACTGATATGTGTCGGTGAGCCCCTGCCGCAGCGGAACGTCCACCGAGAAGCCGAGCTCACCGCGGATGCGTGCCGCGGAGCAAATCCAATGGCGCGGCGCGGTCAGCGCGACCTTGCCGCTCGTGAGCATCCCGGCCCTTCCCGTGAGATGGCCCACGAGATCGCCCGCCGCCGCCCCGGCACGCACGAGCCACGGCGGCACTTCCATGTCCACGCGGAGCTGCCGGCCCGCGCTTTCCGCAGCCGACTGAAAGAGGTCCCGCCACTGTACCGGCTGGTCATTGGACACGAAAAAGGTTCGTCCGATAGCGTTGGAGTGGGTGGACGCAAGCACCACACCACGCGCCAGGTCGTCGACGTGGACGATGGAGATCCACTGGTCGCGGTTCCCCGGGTGAATGGCGATCCCACGCGCCGCCAGCCGGAACATCGCGAGAAAATCGCGGTCGTGTGGTCCGTAGACGGCGGCGGGTCGCACGATCACGAACGACACGTCCCGGGCGTCGCGAACCAATCGCTCGGCGGCCAGCTTGGTGCGACCGTACGCCTCGATCGGCGCGGGCTCCGCGTCTTCGGACACCGGCTCGTCGAGCGATGCCGCCGGCCCCGCGGCCGCTTGCGAAGAGATGAAGACGATGCGGCGCGCGCCGCCACGACGCGCCGCGTCGACCACTCGCGCCGTGAGCGCCACGTTCGACGCGACGAGCCTCGTATGTGTAGGAGCACGCGTGGCGCCGGCGGCATGGACCACCACGTCCGCGCCGGCGATATGGGCGTCGACGCTCCCTGTCTCGAAATCCCGGCGGAGGACTGAACGCACGGTCCACCCCTCGGTCTCGAAGCAGCGCACCAGAGTGCGGCCGATGAATCCGGCGCCGCCGGTGATCGCGACGAGCATTCTCTAATCCGCCGCTTCGCCTTGTGGACAGGCCCGGCTAGCGCATGCTCGTCGCGCACGACGAGTCGACCGGCGTCCGCACACCGAAGGTCGCGCGAACCAGTCCGGCCTTCCCGTCCGGCGCGATCGTCACGATGTAGAGATGGTCGTACTCGGGATCGCAGATCGCCCGCGGGCGCGGCGCGCCCAGCGCCTCGATGATCGCCGGGATGGTATTGGAATGACCGACGACGAGCACGGTGTGTCCCGCGTGCTTGCGGACAGCGTCGGCGACGTCCTTCGGGTGCGTCGCGCCGCCGCCGCGGACGACTTCCGGCGTGAGATGCAGCGCCGTGGCGGTGGGCTGCGCGGTCGCGCGCGTCCGCGCGTACTGCGTCGTGATGATGGCGCTCGCGCCGGCGTCCTTGATCGCGTTCCAGAGATCGCGCGCACGTGCCTCGCCCGCGGCGGTGAGCGGCGGATCGTCCGCCGGCTCGGCCGCCTTCTCGGCGTGCCGGACGAGAATGACCGTCGTTGCCGCCTGGGCGATCGCGCTTTGCGCGGCCACCGCGCCAATGGCAATCGCCAGACCGATGCGCCGCGCAAGCGAACCGAGTGTTGTCATGATGCCGTCTCTCCGATCATCTCGGGAAACTACATCTCGGGACGGCCGACCGCCTCTGCCGCGCGAGCCGTTCGCCCCCAGAGTGTCGACAACTGCTTTGGTCGCGGATTGACGCGGATGGCGCGGAGAGACGCGGATCGGCGGAAACAGCAAACGGTCTTTTTGAGAGCCGCTCGGGACGCGTTGATGGCGCTGTCATCCCTCGCTGCGCTCGGGATGACGGGCAGAGCTTTCTTAGCGCCAGAACTACGACAATTAGACACATCCGCCGGATCCGCGTTACTCCGTGCTCTCTGATCCGCGTTACTCCGTGCTCTCCGCGTATTCCGCGGCAAAGAAGAGGGCCGCGGCAATCGCGGCCCTTCGACTACCCGGCGGACGTCGGCGGCTCAGATCATCGTCCACTTGAACATCGCTTTCATCGCGGCGCCGAACATCGCCAGCTCGGCGAAGACACGGGCGCGGAGCACCGCGGACGCCACGGTGGGTCGCTTTCGGCCGAACCACCGGCGACGAGCCGGAGCGACCGTCAGCGCGTCGGCGAGCTCGCGGCCCGTGCGGAAGCGCAGCTCGCGTCCCTTGAGCAGACATCGCTCGATGGCGGCGCGGAGCGTCGCGGGCTCGTCCGGCGCGACATCGGCCAGCGGCGCGGGTTCCTCGGCGATGTGCTTTGCCGCGAGCGCCTCGAAGGTGACGCCGTCGAACGGGAGCGCGCCAGACAACATGTAGTATCCCAGCACGCCGACCGAGTACAGATCGCTGCGGCCGTCGATGTCCAGCTCACCAGCCGCCTGTTCCGGCGACATGTAGTGTGGCGTGCCGAACACGCGCGATGCATCGGCGCGCACCGGGTCGAGCGAGCGCTGCAGCGCGACCCCGAAGTCTGTAAGCATCGCTCGACCGCTGCCCCGCTCCAGCAGAATGTTCTCCGGCTTGAGATCGCGGTGCACGACGCCGTCGCGGTGCGCCGATTCCAGCGCGTGCGCAAGGTCGCGCAGAATCCGCTGTACCTCCGCCGCGGGCAACGTCCGTTCGCGCCGCATCCGCTCGGCCAGCGATTCGCCGTGAACGTACTTCATGACGATGTAGACCAGCGGCGAGTCGTACGAATCCGACTCCTCGGCCGCAACCTCACCGAAGGTGTGCACGGGCACGATGTTCGAGTGGCTGAGCCGCGCCGTCATGCGCGCTTCGCGCCGGAAGCGTTCGCGATGCTCCTCGGACGAGGTGAACTCGTAGCGCAGGACCTTGATCGCCACCAACCGGTGCAGCGCGACATCGCGCGCGAGGAACACGACGCCCATTCCGCCGCGTCCGATCTCGCGGACGACCTGGAACTGCGCGCCGAGGTGCTTCACGATTTGCTCGTGCTCCCACGCGGCCGAGACCACGCCGAGGTCGCCGGAAACCGGCATCTCGAGCGTGTCAGCGTAGGGGTCGACGAGGAACGACAGGGGAGACATGACGAACCGACCGGCTTGGGGCGTGGCGGGATTGGCTTCTCGGGCTTGCGCTTCCGGGCGTCTTCGCTCGTCGACACCGTCCCGCACACCCACCACAGACTGAGACACACGCACTTCTCGAAGGGTTTGCCTAAGGAAGAGCCGTGCCTTCGAGGAGCCCTACGGATGTCCTTCGCGGAAAGTTACTTACGTAATTGTGTACAGCTTCTGTAGTGGGGTTGGAGTGTTCGATACTGGGACGCGGCGGTCGCGGGCGAACGCTGTGTCCGAAGAATCCGCGCTCCCATTGACGTTCTATGGGTCGAGCGTATCTTCCCAGAGACGTTCTAGGGGACTCCTGTGGCCAACGACACCGTCGAGCTGCTCCAAGGCACCCTCGACCTTCTCATTCTCAAGACGCTGAGCTGGGGCTCGACGCACGGCTACGGCATCGCCAGGTGGATTCAACAGGTCACCGGCGACGTCCTCCGCATCGAGGAAGGCTCGCTCTATCCCGCGCTCCACCGCCTCGAGAAACGCGGATGGATCAGCTCCGACTGGGGACTCTCGGAGAACAACCGGCGCGCGAAATACTACGAGCTCACCTCGCGCGGCAAGCAACGGCTGCGCGCCGCGACCTCCACGTGGTCCGTCTTCTCCGGCGCGGTGAGCAAGGTCCTCACGTCCACCGACCAGCCGACGTGGGCTGGATAGATCCATGCGCTCGGGGAAGAGTTGGATCCGCTACGTGCGCTTCTGGGGCAGCGATCCCGCCCGCGACCTCGACGACGAGCTGCGCTTCCACCTCGACGCGCGCTACGACGAGCTCGTCGCCGCCGGCATGGACCCGGTCGCCGCGCGCGCCGAGGCCGAGCGCAGGTTGGGCGATCTGACCACGGTGCGGGAGAAGTGCGCCGAGATCGATTCACAATGGGAGAAGGAGCGCGCGATGGCTGAAGTCTTCCACTCCGCGGTGACCGACCTGCGGCTCGCGCTGCGCCAATTGCGCCGCAGTCCCTCGCTCGCGATCGCCGCGGTGTTGTGCTTCGCGCTCGGCATCGGCGCGAACACGTCCATCTTCAGCGTCGTAGACACGGTGCTGTTCCGGCCGCTGCCCTTCCCCGAACCCGATCGCCTCGTGCTGGTCGGCGAAGCGCTGCCGCAGTTCGGCGGCGGCAACTTCGGCGTGATCTCTGCGGCGGAGTACGCCGACTACCGGCAACTCGAGGGACGCGTCTTCGAGACCACTGCCATCTACGAGAATACGACCTTCTCGATCACCGGCCATGGAGAGCCCGAGCGTGTCTCCGGCGCCGCGGTGTCGGCGTCGCTCTTCAAGGTGCTGCGGATCAACGCGGCGCGCGGGCGAACGTTCCTGCCCGGCGACGACGCGCTCGGCGTTCCGACCGTCGCGATCTTGAGCGACGCGATTTGGCGCCGTCGGTTCGGCGCCGACTCCGCGATCGTCGGGAAAACGATCGGCATCAACGGCGTTCAGGCGACGATCGTCGGCGTCATGCCTCGCGGCTTCGCCTTTCCACTGCCCGGACTCGGCAGCGACGTCGCCGACGTGTTCGAACCGTATTGGATCACGCCCGCTGTCGAGCAGTCGCGCGGCAACTCCTACGGCACATCGTTCATCGCGCGGCTGCTGCCCGGCGCGACGATGGCGCAGGCAAAGCGCGGCGTCGCGGACATCGCCGGTCGTCTCACGCAGGTTCATCCCGGCGTCTACGGGAACCGCACGATCCTCGCCGACGTGTTCCCGTTGCACGAGCGTGCGGTCGGCGAAGTACGGCGGTCGCTGCTCGTCCTCCTCGCCGCCGTGGGTCTCGTGCTGCTGATCGCGTGCATCAACGTCTCGAGCCTGCTGCTCGCACATGCCGCGGCGCGGCGCCGGGAGTTCTCCGTTCGGCGAGCGCTCGGCGCGTCCCGCGCGCGTCTCGCGCGCCAGTTTCTCGCCGAAAGCCTCGTGCTCGTGACGACTGGCGGCGCGTTGGGCGTACTGTTCGCCGTCTGGGGATCGCGAGCTCTCGCGGAGCGCGCGCCGCAGGCGTTGCTGCGCGGCTATCAGGTGTCGGTCGATGGACGCGTGCTGCTGGTAACCGCGACGATCGCCGCGCTCACCGCGATCGTGATCTCGCTGCTGCCCGCGTTCCAGCAACCGGAGCGTGCGCTCGCCGGCGCGCTGCGCGAGGAAGGGCGAGCGATGAGCGGCGGCCCGGCGCGCCAGCGGGGGCGGCGGACGCTCGTGCTGACCGAGATCGCGCTGGCGATGATCATGGCGACCGGCGCCGGGTTGATGGTGCGCAGTCTGCTCAAGGCGCGAAACGTGGATCCGGGGTTCGACCCCCAGCACCTCGCCGCGATCACGCTCGGCCTGCACGACTACCGGTATCCCACGCCGGCCGACGTCGTCCGCTTCGAGGGGGACATCATCGATCGCCTGCGCGCGATCCCGGCGGTGACGTCGGCGAGCGCGTCCAGCGATGTATCGTCGCTTAGCTTCTCCATCGAGGGACGCGACCTCGCCACGGTCCCGCGAGCCCACGGCACGCTCGTCTTTTCGGGCTACTTCGAGACGCTGCGAATTCCGATTCGCGCGGGATGGGCCTTCACCGGCCGCGAGACGACGGAATCACCGCGTGTCGCCATGATCAACGAGACGTTGGCACGGCAGTTCTTCCCGGGTGTGAATCCCGTGGGCAAGCGCATCAAGTGGGGAAGCCCCACGACGACCGACCCATGGCGCACCATCGTGGGCGTCGCGGGGGACGTGAAGGGCACGGCACTCGACGCAGCGGAGGAGCCGGCCGTCTACTTCCCAGCGCTCCAATCCGACACGCTCGTCGTGTCGCGCCTCATGCGCAGCGCGTCGTACGTCGTCCGGACGAGAGGCGAGCCCGGCGCGGCGTTCGGCGCGATTCGCGAGGCGGTGAAGTCGGCCGACCCTGAGCTCCCGATCGTCGGCCCCCACAGCGTCGCCGAAGGGGTGGCGGGCTCGCTCGCGGGCCGCGAGTTCAACACGATGCTCCTCGGCAGCTTCGCGATTCTGGCCCTCGTGCTCGCGGCGGCCGGAATCTACGGGTTGATGGCGCACGCCGTCACGCAACGCACGCGCGAAATCGGCATTCGACTCGCGATCGGCGCGACGCCGATGGACGTGCTGCGCCTGGTGGTCGGACAAACCGCTCGCATCGCGAGCGTCGGCCTCGCCATCGGCCTGATTGGCGCGCTGAGCCTCACGCGCGTGATGCAGGCGATGCTGTTCGATGTCAGCCCGCTCGACCCGACGACCTTCGTTGGCGCCGCGTTGCTGCTCTTTGGGATCGCCGTGCTGGCCGGCTATCTCCCCGCGCGGCGAGCGGCGGCCATTGATCCGCAGAGCGCGATTCGAGCGGATTGAGGGGCGTGTCGCGCGCGGTTGGTCAATGCACGAGCATCCCCGTGAACACGTACTGCTGCAGGAGCACCAACAGGCCTACCAATCCTGCCAGCATCAAGCTGTGAAAGAACACGAATCGCAGAATCCGCCATTCGTGCCCGACCCATCCGGTCGCGGTGCTGGCCACGCAGATGCTCTGCGCGTCGATCATCTTGCCCATCACGCCGCCCGAGCTGTTCGCCGCCGCCATCAGCACAGGGCTCAGCCCCAGCCGGTTCGCGGTGATCGTCTGCAGGCTTCCGAACAGCACGTTCGACGATGTATCGCTTCCAGTCACGGCGACGCCGAGCCAGCCGAGCATGGCGGCGAAGAAGGGGTAGACGACGCCGGTGTGAGCAAACGCTAAACCCAGAATGGCGTCCTCTCCCGAGAAGCGCGTCGTGTACCCGAGCGCGAGCATCGCCGCGATGGTGAGCAGCGAGGGCCACACGACGCGGATGGTTCCGAGGTAGCGCCGAACGAGATCGGTGAGCGAGTAACGAAGCATCGCACCGGTGACGAGCGCGGCGATGAGGATGGCCGTGCCCGTGGCCGACAGCCATGTGAGGACGTACACGGCAGGCTCCGGCGTCGGTTTCGCGACGACCGGTGGAACTCGCAACACCATCTTGTCGAGCCCGGGGATGGGGAAGCTCGGCGCCGACAGGCCGTTGAGATACGCCTTCACCTGCGGGGTGCCCCAGGCGAAGACGACGACCACGAGGATCACCCACGGAGTGATCGCCGTGGCGAACGGCGCCGCCTCGCGCCTCGCGCCCGCCGTGGTGACGGCCGATGAAGCGCTGCTGTCGTACGGACCGCCCGGCGTCATCGACGTCGCGCCGGCACGCCGGCGGAGTCGCAGGAAGAGCCCCAAGCACAACATGGACGACGCCGAGGCCACGATGTCCACCAACCACGGCCCGTGGTAGTTCGCGACGAGAAACTGTGGAACCGCGAACGACAGCCCGGCCACGAAGATCGCCGGCCATATCTCCAGCATTCCGCGCCACCCGCAGTAGGCGACGATGAGCCAGAACGGAACGATGAGCGAGAAGAACGGAAGCTGTCGTCCGATCATGGCGCTCAGGCTGCCGAGATCCAGACCGGTCACTCCCTGGAGCGCGATCACCGGCGTGCCGAGCGCGCCGAAGGCCACGGGCGCCGTGTTCGCGATGAGCGAGAGCGCGGATGCCTCGAGTGGCGGGAATCCGATGCCGATCAGCATCGCCCCGGTGACTGCCACCGGAGTCCCGAAGCCCGCCGCGCCCTCGAAGAACGCCCCGAAACAGAAGGCGATGAGCAGGAGTTGCAGCCGCCGGTCGCTCGTGATGCCCGTGATCGCGCGCTGCAGCGTCACGAACACGCCCCGTTCTTCCGTTATTCGATACAGGAAGATGACGTTCAGAACGATCCAGCCGATGGGAAGGAGGCCGTACGCCGCCCCGAAGAGCGCCGCTCGCGCCGCCATTGGGGCTGGCATGCCGATGACGGCGACCGCGACGAGAATCGCCATCCCCAGCCCCGCCAACGCGGCTACGTAGGCGGTGACTCGCCGCAGGGCGAGCAGTCCAAGGAGGACGACGAGCGGCAGCGCCGCAGCGATCGTCGAGAGCGGCCCGTGCAACGGATCATAGTTCTGTTGCCAGGGCATGAGTTCGCGGGTAAGAGAGGGTATACATCCTGGTATGAGCGTGTTGTCGCTTCCAATCGTCCGCCGCGCGGGCGTGCTGATTATGGGCGCCCTGGCCCTTGCTGGCCATACGGCTGTGGCTGCCGCGCAGGCGAAGGCCAAAGCGGCCAAGCCCTCGGCGTCCGGCAAGGCGTCGCCCAAAGCCACGACGGTCACGACGCCGAAAGCCAAGGCTCCCGAGCCGGTCTGGCCCGTCGATGCGCCCGACCCACTCCCCGGATCGATTCTTCCAGCCAAGCGGATCGTTGCGTTCTACGGGAATCCGCTTCAGAAGCGGATGGGAATCCTCGGCGAGCTTCCGCCGGATCAGATGCTCGCGAAGCTCGATCGCGAGGTGGACGCGTGGAACGCCGCCGATCCGACGCACCCGGTCCAACCGGCGCTGCACCTGATCGCGGTCGTCGCGCAGGATCAGCCGGGAACGGCGGGCAAGTATCGCATGCGCATGGACAGCGCGCTCATCGAGCGCGTGTACGGCTGGGCGAAGAAGAAGGACGCGATCCTGTTTCTCGACGTGCAGGTGGGACAGGGCACGCTCCAGGAAGAGCTGCCGCGGCTCACGCCCTTCCTCAAGCGGCCGGACGTCCATCTCGCGATCGACCCCGAGTTCTCGATGAAGCACGGCGACGTACCGGGCACGAAGATCGGGACCTTCGACGCGAACGACATCAACTACGCGTCCGGCCTCCTGCAGGAGCTCGTGACGTCGGAGAAGCTGCCGCCCAAGGTGCTCGTCGTGCACCGCTTCACGCGCGACATGGTGACCGGCTACAGACGCGTCAAGCTCGATCCGCGCGTGCAGATCGTGATGAACATGGACGGCTGGGGACCACCATCGCTGAAGCGTGAATCGTACCGGGCGTACGTCTACAAGTACCCGGTCGAGTACACGGGCTTCAAGTTGTTCTATAAGAATGACACCAAGAGGGGCGACCGGTTGATGACGCCGGCCGATGTTCTGGCCCTGCGCCCGAAGCCCATCTACATCCAATACCAGTAAACGTCTGCGGGGGCCGCTCCGGTCGCGGTGTCCGCTTCGTGCGTCTTGCCGCGCATGTCCTCTCGTCAACAGTTTTGGTCGTTCTCTCGTACGAAGGCAGCGAGGAGCATCATCGCGTCGTGCGGTATCGAGGACGTTCGAAACAGCCACCCGACTCCGACCCCGTCTTCCGGATGACGCTCCACGCTCGTGCGCGACGCCGCGCGCTCGCAGGCGCCGCCGCCATCGCCGCCATCGTTGCCTTCGCCTGGCCGGCTGGGGCGCAGCGGGCGAAGGACAAGAAGGACGCGCAGGAGTTCACGCGTCAGGGTCTTCTCATCGTGAATTTCGCGCCCCGGGCGGGCGCGGACATGAAGTTGGGCCGAAAGGCGGCCGAGGCCGTTCGCTCGCGCATTGGCAAGCTGGTCAACAAGCGCGAGGTCGATGTCATCGACGGGGACGACATCGAGATTCGGATGGAGCGCGCCGGGTTCAACCCGGATACGGTGTACGAGCTTCGCGATATCCGCGCGGTGGGCAAGTATCTGCGTGCCGACGAATTCGTGATCGCCTCGGTGTCGAACGGCCCCGCGGGACCGCGAATCTCCGGCCAGCTTTTCCTCTTCCGCGACGAGCGGCTCCGCCAGCCGCTGCCCGAGGTGACGGCCCGGAAGATCGACTCGGCGACGTCGCTGTTCGCGCACTCGATCGCGGCGGCGCGAGCGCAGCTCGCTCCGGAGCGGAGATGTGAGAATGCGCTGCGCGAAGGCAGCGCGTCGCGCGCGATCGCCGCGGCGCGAGAGGGAATTGTCGCCTACCCCCAGGGCGCCATCGCGCGGACTTGCCTCCTCTGGGCGCTCCGCCAGAACAAGACGCCGGTCGCGACACTGCTCGCCGAAGCGGAACAGGTTCTCGCGATCGATTCGTCGAATGCACACGCGCTGGAGGCCGCGGCCATCGCACTCGACTCGCTGCGGCGTCGAGATGAAGCCGCAAATCACTGGCTCCGGCTCGCCGCCACCGATACGGCCGATCTCGACCTCGCCGTCCGCGTCGCCTACTCGCTGCTCGACGGTGGGAACTCCAAGCGCGCCGAGCCGTTCTTGGTGAATCTGTGCGACGCGCACCCCGAGGAGCTGAGGCTGCTGCAGCAGAAGTGGCGCGCCGCGTTCGAGAACAAGAATTGGCCGCTCACCATCTCGAGCGGCGAACTGCTGCTCGAGCGCGACTCGGTCGCGCGCCGCGACTCGTCGTTCTTCCTCAAGCTCGGTCTCGCGTATCACTCGCAGAGCCTGCCCTTCAAGGCCATCGAGACCCTCGCGCACGGCGTCGCGAGCTTCCCGAACGATGCCCGCCTCTACTCGCTCTACACGCAGTACATCAAGGCCGAGGCGGACACCGTCGTGCCGAGAGGATTGGCGCTCTTTCCGCAGAGCGCGGACCTGCTCGCGCTGAGCGCCAAGGAGCTCCGCGCGCGAGGAAAACTCGCCGAGTCGTTGAACGCGACCAAGCAAGCGGTCGCGCTCGACACGACGATGATGCAAGGACAGTTGATGATCGCCCAGCTCGAGATCGAGCTCGGGCAGCCGGATAGCGCGCTGGTCGCGCTGCACGCCGGCCTCGCGCGCGGCGAAGACTCCGCGCTGGTCGCGCAATTCGCGCTGGCCAAGGGGAACACGCTGTATCGCGCCGCGAACGGCACGAAGACGAGCGCCGACTTCAGCGCGTCGCTCCGCATGCTGGCGTTCTCGGACTCGGTGCGGCCGTCGGACCAGTCGCGATTTCTGATCGGAGCGGCCGCGCTCGGAACCGCGCAATCCGCGCTCACGGAGGCGGCGAAACTCGCGGACAAAGCGACGAGCTGCCGCCTCGCGCGAATGGCGACCGATCTCATTCCGGTTGCGCGCACCGGGCTGCACGCCGGCGAAACGCTGTTCGCCGAAGCGGCGAAGCAGTCACTCGACTATCTCGATCAGCTCGATCCGTTCGCGCAGCAGCAGCTCAAGATTGCCTGCGTCGATTCGCCGACCCAGGTTCCGCCAGCGGTCAGCCCTCGCCCGCGGTGACCACCGTGGCCTCGTGCCGCACGGGGAAATTCACGGAGCTCGCGACGTAGCACCCCTCATGCGCCTGGGCGTGGAGGGCGTGCGCCTTTTCCAGGTTCGTCCCCTTCGCCACGGTCACGCGTGGGCGCAGGACCACCTCGGTGAACCGGAGCTTGCCGTCCTTCACCGTCATCACACCGTGGGCGTCATCCTCGTATGCCACCACGTGGACGCCGGCGCGCGCGCAATCGGCGAGGTAGCTGAGCAGGTGACAGGTCGAGAGCGCGACGACGAGCAGGTCCTCCGGATTGTACGCAGTGGCGTCCCCGCGAAAATACGGATCGGCGGAGCCCCTCAAGCGCGGCTTGTCTCCCGACTGGAACTCGTACTCGCGTGAGTAGGACTGGTACGAGGTCGTCGGGCCGGCTCGTGCGCCCGTCCAGACGATGTTGGCAGAATACTCATGCCGCTCGTGCTCGTTGGGTTTGAGCTTCATGCCATGAAAGCTAAGGAAGCTGCGAATAGTCTGCCCTAATCGTATTTATCTCGCAGTCTGGTTCGAAGCGCGTGCTGCATCGACTTGGCGTGCGCCCGCGCCGACGCGGCGGCCGCGGCATCCTGCCGTCGCTCGAGATACGCAAGCTCGCGCCCAAGCTCGCGCCAATTCTCGAGCCGTCTGGCGTCGAGCGCGCCACGCGCCACGGCGGCGAGCACGGCGCAACCGGGCTCCGTTGCGTGCGCGCAGTCACGAAAGCGACACTCGACGGCGAGCGACGCGATGTCGCGAAACGCTTCGTCGAGACCGTCGGCGGCGGACCAGAGCTGGAGCTCGCGCATCCCCGGCGTGTCGATCAGCGATGCGCCGCTCGGTAGATCGATCAGCTGGCGATGCGTCGTGGTGTGGCGGCCGGCGCCGTCGCTCCGGACATCGGCGGTCCGCTGGCGGGCCTCACCGAGTAGCGCATTGACGAGCGTCGACTTCCCGGCGCCGGACGATCCGAGAAGCACCGCCGTGATGTTGGCCGAGAGCATCTCGACGACGGCATCGATGCCCATTCCGGTGACGGACGATACGGCGTAAACGTCGACGCCCACGGCGACGGAGCGCGCGTCCCGAATGAACGCATCGGGCGCGTCGACGAGATCCGCTTTGGTGAGCAGCACGACCGGCGTCGCGCCACTCTCCCACGCTAATGCGAGGTAGCGTTCGATGCGTCGGAGGTTGACGTCGTGCGGCAGCGCGCCCGCGATGAACGCGATGTCGACGTTGGCGGCGACGACCTGCGCGGCGGTGACGTTGCCGGCGGTTTTTCGCCGAAACGCGCTTCGCCGCGGGAGAACGTCGCGGATGATCGCCACGGGTGGGTCGCCTGATGCGGTCGTCACCCTCACCCAGTCACCGACCGCCGGAAGCTCCTCCGCGGAAGCGATGGTGTGGCGAGCCCGGCCCGGCAAGCGCGCGGTCACGTCGACCGACGAGAGGCGCACGACGTACCGGTCGCGGTGTTGCGAGACCACGCGCGCCATCTGGAGGATCGCGTCGTCCGATGGATCGATTGTCATTTCTGGAATGCTCCGCTGCGGCCGCTGACACGGCCTGTGGGCGTGCGACGTCCGGAAGGGTCCGGCCGTCGTGATCGGCGGATGCCCGGATGGCGGCGGAGCACAAACGACTATGTCGAGTCGGCTAGCTGACGCCGGCTCGGGAGGTCAAACGCTCGTCGTCAGCGCTCGCGGCGCGAAGCCGGGCGGACGGAGCAGATGGCGGTGCGCAGAGGCAACCTCGAAACGAATGAATCGCCGTCGCGAAGCGCGGCGGATGCACGCGAATCTCGCGGCTTGGGCGGCAAGCCGCAACAGGGAAGTCGCCGTTTGCAACCCCGGTCCGCCGCGCCGCGTAGTCGAGTGGATGCCCACCGAGCGCAGCGAATTTCGAACCGACATCGAAGGGCTGCGCGGCGTCGCGATCCTGCTCGTGGTCGCGTTCCACGCCGGGGTCTGGTGGCCGGCCGGCGGTTACGTCGGCGTCGACGTCTTCTTCGTGCTCTCCGGCTACCTCATCACCGGCATGCTCGCGCGCGAAGTGGTCGAGACGGGTGACGTCGACTTCTCCGCGTTCTACGCGCGGCGCGC
>Ga0326726_10003488_pt1 | contig 14441 bp, 12 predicted proteins | sample MHFenrmetagenome_2_FD_207603 | JGI IMG/M metagenome (GOLD analysis project Ga0326726, IMG submission 207603) | Lab enriched peat soil microbial communities from Michigan Hollow, Ithaca, NY, United States - MHF15MN | ecosystem: Environmental > Terrestrial > Soil > Wetlands > Peat | place: USA...
GGGTTCTTCTCCTCCTTCAGGTACGGAGAGGTCGCAGACCTCGACGGGCTGAAAGGAGGCTGGAGCCGACCTTCAGGTCTGATGAACTCCCGAAGTCGAAGAACCCCGCGGGTTCTTCTCCTCTTTCAGGTACGGAGAGGTCGCAGACCTCGACGGGCTGAAGGGAGGCTGGAGCCGACCTTCAGGTCTGATGAACTCCCAAAGTCGAAGAACCCCGCGGGTTCTTCTCCTCTTTCGGGTCTGATGACCCTCAAGAACAACAAACTAATTACCATTCGTAATCAACTGTACAGACGATTGTGTGATTGTCCATGCTCGAAGACGAATACCAGCTCGATTATTTTAAAACGCAGGGGTTTACCCGGAAGGTCTGTAAAAGCTGCGGGTCGGCATTCTGGACCCGGGACCCTTCACGGGAGATCTGCGGGGACGCCCCCTGTGAACCCTATAATTTCATCGGCAGCCCGGTCTTCAATCCCCATACCCTTGATTCCATGCGCGAGGCCTACCTCTCATTTTTCGAAAAGAACGGTCATACCCGGGTGGAGCGGTACCCGGTCGTCGCACGCTGGCGGGATGATATCTACCTGACAATTGCCTCGATTGCGGACTTCCAGCCTTTCGTGACCAGTGGCATCGTCCCTCCGCCGGCAAACCCGCTCACCATTTCCCAGCCCTGTATCCGGCTCAATGACCTGGATTCGGTCGGGAGATCCGGGCGGCACCTTACGACGTTCGAGATGATGGCCCACCATGCCTTCAATACCCCGTCAGAGGAAATCTACTGGAAGGACAGAACCGTCGAGCTCTGCGACCAGTTCATCGCATCAATCGGCGGGGACCTCAAAAAGGTCACCTACAAGGAGAACCCGTGGATCGGCGGCGGCAATGCCGGGCCGAGCGTCGAGGTCCTGATCGGGGGCCTTGAGATCGCAACGCTCGTCTTCATGAGCCTTGGCCGGCAGAAGACCGAGGGCTCCGGCTACGAACTGAAAGGCGAGATGTATTACCCCATGAAACTCCGGATCGTTGACACGGGTTACGGGCTCGAACGGCTGGTCTGGGCATCGAAAGGCTCGCCTACCATCTACGATGCAGTTTTCCCGGAGATGGTGAGCCGGGTGATGAGTGCTGCCGGGCTCTCCCACATGCTGGACAACAAGGAATACACCAAGCTCCTTGCCCTGAACGCAAAGTTTGCCGGCCTCATGGACATATCGGGAACGAACCTCTTCAACCTGCGGAAGAAAGTCGCAGCGGCAATTGATGTCTCGCCCGAGAAGCTGGACAAGATGATCACTCCCATCGAGAAGGTGTACGCCATCGTCGACCATACCCGCTGCCTTGCCTACATGCTCGGCGACTGTATTGTCCCTTCCAATGTTCGGGAAGGCTACCTAGCACGGCTCGTGATCCGCCGGACCCTGCGGATGATGAACGAGCTGAAGATCCAGGAACCCCTCGCGGATCTTATCGAACAGCAGACAAACATCATCGGATCAAAGAAGTTCGAGCAGGATATTGCGGTAGTGCGGGAGATCATTGAGCGGGAGACCGAGAAGTACGCAGCAACGCTCGAACGCGGCACCCGCATCGTCCAGAAAGTTGCAAAGACCTACAAGGCAAAGAGCCAGCGTGTCCCGCTTTCTGAGATCATGGTCCTGTACGATTCCCACGGCATCCAGCCGGAGATGATCAGGGAGATCGCCACAAAGGAAGGGGCGGTCGTCGACCTGCCGGATAACTTTTATTCCATGGTCGCCGACATGCACTCCGAATCGAAGAAGGAAGCCGAGGAAGACAAGACCGTGAAGTACGCCGACCGGCTCCGGGCCCTTCCCCCGACAAGGAAACTTTACTACGACCAGCCTTCGGACATCGAGTTCGAGGCCGTTGTCCTGGATTTCTTTGACGGGTATGCGGTCCTTGACCAGACCCTTTTCTACCCGGAAGGTGGCGGCCAGCCGGCCGATACCGGGACGCTGATAGGTTCCGAGAGCATGGCACAGGTCGACGGGGTCGTCAAGGTAGGGGAAGTCATCCTCCACCACATTGCAGGCGGGGTCCTCCGGCGCGGGGAGCGGATCAAGGGGATGGTGGACGAGGAGCGGCGCTGGTCGCTCATGCGCCACCACACCGCAACGCACGTCCTCCTCCATGCAACCAAGGAGGTGCTCGGGGCTCACATCCACCAGGCCGGGGCCCAGAAAGGCAGCGAGAGTTCCCGGATAGATATCCGGCACTTCAAGCATATCACTCCTGACGAGCTCCGTCGAATTGAGGTTGCAGCAAACCGTATGATCATGGCGAGCGTGCCGGTCGAGGTCGAGATACAGGACCGGACCAAAGCCGAGCAGAAGTACGGCTTCTCGCTGTACCAGGGAGGGGTACCCCCGGGAAGGGAGATCCGGATCGTGAAGGTGGCCGGGGACATCGAGGCCTGTGCTGGCACCCACTGCCGGAACACCGGCGAAGTCGGCATGATCAAGATCATCCGCGTCGAGCATATCCAGGACGGCATCGAGCGGATCGAGTTCGCGGCCGGCATTGCTGCGATCTATTATATGCAGCATCTCGAAGGGATCGTCACATCCTCCGCAGCGGTCCTGTCCGTTCAGGAGGAGAACCTGCCGGCAACAGTCACCCGCTTCTTTTCGGAATGGAAAGAGCAGAAAAAAGACATCGAGAAGATGAGCCAGAAACTGGTCGAGCTCGAGATGCGGACGCTGGTGGCTGAGAAGGCAGGCGGCATTCCCGTTGTTGTGAAACGGATCGATCTCCCGCAAAAAGAACTTGCCCTGCTCGCAGCATCCGTATCTGAAAAGGGCGGCGTTGCCCTCCTCGCGGGATCCGGGGATACGGTCAGGGTCGTGCTCGCATCCGGGGACAGCCGGGTGAATGCCGGGGACATCATCGGCCAGGTCTGCGGCATGCTGGGCGGGAAAGGCGGGGGCAAGCCCTCGATGGCCCAGGGCGGCGGGCCGGATGCCACCCAGCTGGACCTTGCCTTAAAGGTCGGACGTGAGCGTATCATCGCTGCGCTCGGGGCATGATTATGGCAGACAATGTCGTGTTCCTTGAACCCGGCGATGAACGGGCCCAGAAGATCGCAAAAGCCATGGGGAGCCAGACCGCAAGCGATATCCTGCAGATCCTTGGCGAAGGGCCGCGGAGCCTGACCGATATCACCGAGCGGCTGAATATTCCCATGAATACGGCGAAGTACCATATCGAGAACCTGCTCGATGCCGGCCTCATCGCTGTAGAAAAGACGAAATACAGCATCAAGGGCCGCGAGGTCAAGATCTATATGCTCACCAACCAGCTGCTGGTGGTTGCCCCCCGGCAGTCCGATGTCCGCTCGCTCCTGCTGAAATATGCGTCGCTGTTCGGGATCGTTGCGCTTGCTTCGGTGCTGATCTCAGCCTTCTCTTCGTTATTCGGGCCGGAGAGTATGATCCGGGGCAGCGCGAATGCGCTGAACACGGCACCGGCGGTGTATGCCGCAAGACAGGAGAATGGCGGGGCCGTTGCCAAGGCAGTTGCCGAGAATGTTGCCCAGAATGTCAGCGCGACCCATGACATGGTGGTGGCAGGGACAAAGGCAGCAGTAGAAACCCTGGCAGCTAATGTCTCACCGGCACTGGTACCTGTACCCGCACCAACTACGATGATGCCTCCGCCGGGCGCCATGGAGAGCGGTGCCGGTGCCGTGCTCCCGGGGTTTGACCCGGCCTTTGCATTCTTCCTTGGGGGGATGCTCGTGATTTTTGTCCTGTTGTGTTACGAGGCCTGGCTCTGGAAGAAAAACAAAAAGTGATTTTTTCCCTTTTCAAGTCCAGGAGACCCAGGGAGTCAAGAAGAGCATTTCCCCTGCTTTAATCATTTTGCGTGTCTTCTCACTTACGTGATAACCTGAAAAAAAGTTTTTTATCTTTTCATTGCTACCGCAGTCAATCCTGCTACCGCAAGAGCTCCCAGCACTAAGGGCAGCGGGAGCGGGGACTGGGTCGTGGTAGGCAGAGGAGTCGGGAGGGTTGTCGGGGGACGGGTCGTGGTGACCGGGACCGTTGTTGCCACCGTTGTCGGTTCGGGGGTCGGGGGGTTTGCCACGACAAACGTCTTGATGCCGATGAAACCCTTGGAATCGCTGAAGGAGACCTCGTAGGTGCCCGGGCCGGTGACCGGTACCTTGTACGTGAAGGTGCCGGCATCGTTCTTGATCTCAGTCTTTGTTCCTATATACTGCGGCCCGAATATCCTGCCCTCAGGTCCGCGTACTTCGATCTGGACACCCTCGTTGCTCAGCTTGTCCACCGACCCCTCGATCCTGAGCGCCTCCTCAAGGGTCTGGGTGACAGGAGAGGTGATGGTGATCTCGCTGGAACGGTCGAGGACCTTGACCAGTTTGTAGGTCACGGAATCCGAACGGAGCGACGCTTCCCCGCCGGTAGTCTTCAGCTGCATTTCTACTTTATACATGCCTCCCGGGAGGCCCTGCGTCTCGAACAGCCGGTACTGGGTATTATGGTCCTCCTGTATTGTCACCGACTGACGGCTGAGCTCAGTGGCAGTGTAATCGGAGCGGTACAGGACGAGATCGAGGGTATAACCGGCAGGGAGATCGCTGTCGATCGAGCATTTCAGCGGAAGGCCCGCCTGGATAGACGCGGGGCAGTCGAGATACAGTCCGTATGCAGATGCAGTTCCCACGATGCATGCGAGACAAAACGCAATCAGCAGGATCCGTTTCATGACAACAGCATCGAATGGCCGGGAATAATAGGTTTGTGTTCAGGCCGGAGTCAGACAAGGATTATTTGAAAATCTCATACGCTCTTGGGACCATTCAAGCATGCCCCCGCCGCTGGGGCATCCCCATAGAGCGATAGTGACGTATTACCAGCGAGGAAAGTGAAAGGAAAATTGCCGGATGGGTAAAAAAGGTGCATCTCAATGCGCCCCGGGATCGAAGAACTCTGATGAGTTCTGGAGAAGGACAACGTCCTTCTCCTGTCGTAAATCTGAAGATTTTCGACATTCTTCTGCCTCGGATCTGAAGACCCTCATCATCCCCCGACGGGGATGTTGAATCTCATCAGAGATGAGACACGAGAAGAATACAAAGGATTCTTCGAATCTGGTGGCGCAAGAGGGGGCAATATATAACTGAGAGAATTCTATTTTCTTCAGATTACAGGATTCCAAATGACAGGAGAAGGTCCGGAGAAAAAATTATACCATGCCGATAAAATTATTGAGCAGCCGCAGGCCCGCCGCACCGCTCTTCTCCGGGTGGAACTGGACACCAAAGACATTCCCGTTGCCAACAGAGGAAGCAAACGGGCAGATGTACTGCGTGGTCGTGAGCGTGAACTTCGGCAGGGTATCCGCATAGTAGGAGTGGACGAAATACATGTACTCGTCCTGTTTAAAATCGGCAAAAAGCGGGTTGTCTGCCTTTTCGAGGGTCAGGGAGTTCCAGCCCATGTGAGGGACTTTCTGCCCGGACCCTTTCGGGAAACGCTTCACGCTGCCGGGGATTAGCCCGAGCCCCCTGTGGATACCGTGCTCCTCGCTCGTTTCGAGAAGCATCTGCATGCCAAGACAGATCCCGAGAAGCGGGACCTGCCGGGCTGCTTCAACGACCGTGCCCTGCAGGGGCCCAAGCTGGTCCATGCCCTCATGGAACGCCCCGACACCTGGCAGCACGAGGCCGTCAGCGGATGCGATCTCACCGGCATCGCAGGTGATGAAGGCATTCGCACCTGCCTTCTCAAGCCCCCGGATCACGCTGCGGAGGTTCCCCAGACCGTAATCAATAATGGCTATCTTCTTCATCCGTTCCTCCCTCCACAAGCCGCCATTTTCCTTCAGTCACCCATTCAGCAGGGAGATTGTGCACCTGCCGGTACTGTTCGAGACGGTCGAGCCAGCCCTTCCAGAGGCCAGGGTATTCCGCCTCGATCCGGTGTATCAATGCCATATCGCTGGACGGGCACATGAAACATCCGATCCGGTCCAGGCGCCGCTCGTACAGGACATTATGGGGTGCTTTCTCCCGCATCAGGTACAGCCAGACATGCAGGGCGGTCCAGTTATGGATCGGGGCCGCGGAGAGCTGGGCCCGCACGTTTTTGTTCCGCCAGACCCGGTCGCTCCGGGCCCGGGCTGCAGACTCGTACCGCCGCTGGCCGATGAACGAGAGGCATTCGCCCCACCGGTCCCGGATCAGGTCCCCGACCGGGGTCAGTTTGCAGACCCTGCAGCACCACCGGGCGTTGACTGCCGGCGGCCCCTGCTCCTTAAAAGTCTTCCAGAACGTAGTGTTCCCGTCCGTCCGGATCACTTCAAGACCGTACCGCCGGGAAGCCTCGGCGATATTCTCGTAGGTCTCGGGGAACTCAAGACCGGTATCGGCAAAGAGCATCGGCACATTCCCGATCGCTTTCGTTACGACCAGCAGGGTGGCGAGGCTGTCCTTCCCGCCGGAGTAAGAGACGTTAGCCGCGAGCCGGGGATTGCGTCCGGCAACCTCCTGCACGAACAGTACCGATGACGCTTCCGCACGCTCAAGTACATCTGCGTTCGCCCGGACCGCATCGTCCCATGTTGCTTTGCCAGGGACAACCTGCGATTCGATATTGCGCCGGGTCCGGACAATCGATCCCTTTTCCATTGCACAGGCTGTCGCTGCATCAACCTTCGCCCGCCCGACACCGATACAGGTGCCGTCTTTTGTAAGGATGAAGACCTCGTCCCCGGCCCGCACGTTCTCATCGATAGATACCATGCCGGGCCGGAGCACGCTCATGCCCTTGTCGCGGATGAACGGGACAGCATCGTCGCCAATTACCACGAACCGTTTTTTCGGGGAGAAGATGTTGCAGGCTTCCGGCCGCGGGACCGGCTCCCACCGCCGCTCATTCGGGAAATACCGGATGATCCCGGTAATACCCCCCCCGACAACGATCTCTTCCATGCGGTCCTTGTCCGGCACTTTGTTCAGGAGAACCAGGTGGCCTTCCGGGATGAGCGGGGCACCGAAATGGTCTTCATAGATCCGGTTGATAAGGGCGACATCTGCAGGGAATGCCGGCCGGGCATCGCCGGGCGGCGTGACCGGAACAGGCCGTGTTTCAGCACCGCAGGAGCATTTCTCCGCAAGCACCGGAGTGTGGCACGCGTCACACCAGCGCAATAAAATCTTCCCCAGATAGGACGGGCGCATCTGTGGTACCATTCGCGCTGGAGGGATAAAAATGAACGGCCGGGGACGCTGGTTCGCCGCGATGACGAACACCGGGATCGAGACTGTTTGCTGCCCGGCATCGGGAGTATGGATAAATACGATTCTTTCACAAGGTACTAGCAGACATGATCGATACCTGGCTTTTTACTGCACTGGTCCTGGGGCTCCTTGCCCTGTGCGTTATTTTGCGGGGAATTCCCGCACGGTCACCGGACGACCGTCTTGTTGCAGGTACGGTGGCAGTCATCATTGTTTCGATGGCTGCACTTACCCTTAGTATTGCACTTGGTATGCTCATCATTCTCGATCTGGTCATAGTGTTTGGTGTATGCTGTTTTGGCATGATGATCTGGACTGCAAAAAAAACGGGAGCTGAGTGTTCATGAGTTCCCTGCCGGCAGATCTTGGTATCTGGGCGCTTCTCGTTATCGGGACCGTGTTCTGCGGATTCGGCCTGATGGGACTCCTGCTCTTTCCTGATACGAAGAGCCGGATGTTTACAGCTTTCCGTGCAACAGCCATCGGTCTTGGTGCGATCATCCTTGCAGTAATGACCTATGGATACACCATGTTCCTGACAGTGGGGGGGGACGAGTACGTGACCCTGATCCTCCATACGCTGTTCCTCGCATTCGTGATCGCATCCGGGACCTGGGTGATGCACGGTATTATCCGGGAAAGGACACTCAGGGAAAAACCGGGAAGTGCCGGCCAGCAACCAGCTGTTCCTGATCATGGTCCAAAAAACGGGGACTAATTTTCCCGGAAGATCATCTTATTTTTTTCCGTTACGCGAAGGGCGTCCCGGGCTCAGAGGGTTTCTGAACTTTTTTCTTCGGGTTCCATGAAGCAGAGCGTCCCGGCAACCCCGAGGAATGCGACCGTGGGAAGGTAGAGGTATAACAGCGACAGGGTGTTTGCAATCGGCACTGAGAGGGTGATGAAGACTGCAGAGAAGATGAGCATATAACCGGCAAACCGTGTTTCTTTCTTGGCGATTGCAGCACCCATCAGACCGAGGCTGGAGAACAGGGCTGCCTGGACACCGGAGAGTCTCATATCGTTTGATGTGGCCGAAAGGATCACGAACAGCGCCGTGGCAAGGCCCAGGAATCCCCCGATGAGCCCGAGAATGAACTGCTTCTTCATACAGGTAGGGAGGTTTTTTAGAAGGATAAAGGTTACCGTACTCAGCCGGAATATTTTTTATGCGGGCACCCCCATCAAAAATGTGGTTTTGCATCTCCTGTGCATGCGCTCCCCATTTACAAAAAAAAAGCAATTTTGCGAAATATAAATAGCCCAGATATTTTGATTCAGACCAATCCGGGCATAATACGGACAATTGCGCAATTCATGATGGATCGCTTTGTTAATCCTTTCTTGCTCAGAAGCAGTCATTTTCCAGCCAAAAAAATGATGATCTGTAGTGATTCTATGGCTGAAAATCCCGTTGCGACCAAAATATTTATTAATTCGCAGATTGAGAAAAAATATAACCCTTTCCGGTAGGAGGTGGAAAACTCATGGCAGCAGCAAAGAAAGCGGCGGCAAAGAAGCCGGTAAAGAAGGCAGCGGCAAAGAAGACCGCAGCAAAGAAGAAATAATATTCTTCGACCTAATAATTTTACACTTTTTTGACGGTGATTTTTCAGGGGAAATTTCTGAACGATCACGTTATTCCGCTACAGGTCATCCTCAGGCAGATCGCGAAGATTATTGGTTATACCGTCCCCGGTCCGGTGAGTTATCTCCGGTCCACGAGCCGCTTCGGGCGGCCGGAGATCGATGCCAGCTCCAGGCCATCGGGAGCGGTAAAGTTGAAGTCGAGAGTAAAGAGGCCCTCCTCGTACTGGTGCCGGAGCAGGGGTTTTACTGCAAAGAATGTTTTCCGGAAGTTCTCTGCAACAAGCTCGCGACCGGGGCCTGAGGGGTCCTTACACTCCATGCTCACCCGCATCACGGTCTTCTCCCGGTCATCGCCCGCATACAGGAACGCCTCGTACTCCCCGGTGATGTACTCCATATTCTCCCGTACAAAGACACCCCGCTCGATATCGACCCGGTTCATGGATGCTCCCCGGATCCAGACCGTCTCGGCCTCACGCTGGGGGGTATAGATCCGCATATGGGTCCGGCCGCAGGTACAGCGGTCGCGGCTGAGGACCAGAGTGGTGTCCTCAGTATCGTAGTTGATCAGGAGCATCCCGCATGCTGCACCAACCGGAAGCAACGTAGTGAGTACGATCCTGCCACACGTGCCATCCTTAACAAACTTCTTCAGCCGCGAGTCGTAGATATCCATGTGCACCAGGTCCTCGGGAACATGAAGTCCCTGATGGGCAGTGCATTCGCCACACATCGTGCCCTCAGTACTGCCATAGGTATTATACACATCGCACCCCCAGAGTTCGGCAAGGTAGGCCCGTGACTCTTCGGCAAATGCCTCGCCGCCGATAACCAGCTTCTTCATTCCCGACTCCTCCGGCCGGATGCCTTCGGCCTTCAGCTGGCGGGCCAGGCGGATCAGCTTGAAGACGCTCCCGACAATCCCGGTGGGCCGGTAGTTCCTGATGATGCGGATCGGGAAATTGCACCTGCCGGTCGGGATGATCGTGATGCCGAGGTCGCGGGCAGCAAGCGTCATCGTGTTCGCGCCGACATTCATGCCGTACGAGGCACAGATCACCAACCGGTCCCCTCGGGAAAATCCCTGAGAGGTGAAGGTGCGGGCGTACTTTTCCGCATACCGCTCCCAGTCCTGCCAGGTGAGGAAGAAACTCTTAGGGGTCCCGCTGGTGCCGCTCGTCTCGTGAATGGTGAAGATATCCTCCATTGCAGCGCTCCGGAACATAAACTCACTGCTCACCGGCGGCTGGTGGGCCCGTATATCGGCACCGGAAATGATCGGGAGTTCCAGGAGATCCTCATGGGTCTTGATGACCGCAGGATCGATCCGGTGCTCTTTGAACCACTGCTGGTAAAAGGGCGAGTGGTCGTTTGCGTACCGGATAGTATAGCGGACCCGCTCATCGATCAACTCGTTGAGCATATCGCGATCCATGGTCTCGACCGGTTCCCGGTAATAACTGTTGTTGCCCATTGAGCTTATTCCCAGAACACTCGTCGCCCGCTGAGCTACATAAGAATTTCCCTGTATGGAAAATGCAATCCTGGTGATACGTGTATATATTGTATTTCGTAACATGCGGAGCCTCTGCTATAATCTACTATATGTACGACAAAACCGGGATCTTTGTCATCAGGATCCGGCAACGATCATGCCCCGAAGGGGTTCGGGCGGTGTACTTTGGTTTTTTCTGAAATGAGTATGAACAGACGTATCACGTCGTAATTTTCCGATATTTTCAGCTTGTTATAGGCCGCGAATTGCCAAAGTACACCTCCCGAGCCCCACACCCTTTCCGGATTTTTGGCCGGATTTGTCATATTTTACGGTGGGAGAATGGGTGAAAAGGAGGTTGGGGAGATGGGGGGGGTCGCATGAGGTAGATTCGTACGGGAAGGAGATAAATCCTGGGACCCTTAAACCATCAAATACCTATTATCAGGAGAAATGGAATTTTCCTGATCGGATGAGCCATATAGGTATCCGGTCGTTGAGCAAAGGCGTATCGGTAATCTGTTTCACAATCACGATACTGTCCTTTTTTTTTTTGCACTGGCATCGATCGTTTTCCTGCCGGCAATGATTCTTTTCCTGTTCCTCGCAGCGGTAAGTGTGTTCTGCGGGCTATTTCCGGGAACAGCAACAGCCATTGGAATATTCAAAAGAATTCCCCGATCCGAAAGGGATAACTGAGGAATCTCAGTTGATTCGAAACCTTACGCGTAAAACTTTCGAAGCTTGAATTCTTCTCTAATCATGACTCGCTGGTGCGATAATTTCCGGTTGTCGGGTCTCGCGTTACAGACAAGGGAATCTTACCGACTATTTACGTCACCATCAAAACAGAATGCGCCGACCGGGACTCGAACCCGGGTTTAGGCGTTGGCAACGCCTAGTGATAACCACTACACTATCGGCGCAGTGTGCTCTACAATGTGGGAATTCAAACAATTTAAGTATATCGAACCAGAGGACGTCGGATTACTGCTCCTTTTCCGGGGGTAAAACATATGCCGGGATCGAACGAGGTGATCAGGGAACCGGCCGGACTGAGTAGACCATCTTGCGAAATTCCGGAATTCATAAGATAGGATTTTTGAGGAGAATCGTTCTATCTAATACCTGATGATCCCTCTCTTCGTTGACTGCACCGGCAGGCGCATCGTCATCTTCGGGGGAGGGGCCGTGGCCGCACGGAAGGCCGCATATTTTGCACCGGGAGCCCGCGTGCTCGTGGTGAGCCGTTCGTTTGTGCACAAGATCGAGACCCTGCCGGTTGCGAAAAAGGGCGTGGATGTTGCGGAAGCGTCCGATGCCAGGCTGGGCACCCTGATCGGGAACGCATTCCTGGTCATCGGGGCACTCTCGGACCCGGCCCAGAACAACCGTATCGGCAGGCTCTGCAAAAAAAAAGGGATCCTCTTCAACAACGCGGACGGCAAAGCGGGTGACGTGGTCCTGCCGGCGATCAGCAGGGGAGAGAATTTCACCCTTGCGATCAGCACGGCCGGCAGCAGCCCGGCGATCTCCCGGTATATCCGGGAATTCCTTGAACAGGAACTGCCGGAACTGGACGCCATGATCATACTCCAGCAACGATTGCGGGGAGAACTGAAACGCACGGAGCCTGACCAGCTCAAAAGAACCGCAGTCCTGCATAAAGTCCTTGATGACTCCTTGGTCTGGAAGCTCCTGAAAAAGGACCCGGAAAAAGCATGGGAGAACGTGGCAGTGAGGTACCTGCATGGCTGAACCGGACAGCGTACCGATCGCAATTGCCGGCGTCAGCCACCACACGGCAAATGTTGCAGCGATCGAAGCGTTCCGCTTTGCCGGTGAACCGGAGTTCCTTGCCGGTGCCGGTGAGCGCTTTTCCGCCGTCCTGCTGCTCCAGACCTGCAACCGGGTTGAGGTAATCGTTGAGGGGGACGTTGACGCACTGAAGGAGTTCCTTACCGAACAGGGCAGGAAAGACTTCTTTGTCCACGAAGGGACCGGGGCACTCCGGCACCTCTTTGCCCTTGCATCCGGTATCGACTCGATGATCGTGGGGGAAGACCAGATCATCGGCCAGCTGAAAAAAGCCCTTGCCGATGCACAGGAAGCAGGCACCACAAGCAGCTTCATCGAGCACTGCATCAACAAGGCGGTCCACGTGGGGGTCGAAGTCCGCAAGAGGACACAGATCAACCGCGGGGCAGTCTCCATCGGCTCCGCGGCAGTCCAGCTTGCCGAGGCGGAGATCGGCAGCCTTGAAGGAAAGCATATCCTCGTAGTCGGGAGCGGGGAGATGGGCCTGTTAGTTGCCCAGGCACTTGCGGAAAAGCACCTGACTGCCATGTATGTGGCAAACCGCACCTACGGGAGGGCTGTCATCCTTGCAAAGAAGATCGGCGGGAAGGCTGTAAGGCTGTCCGAGCTCTACCACTATATCACGCTCTCAGACGTGGTGATCTCCTGTACCTCGGCCCCGCACCCGATCATCCATACCGGGGATCTCAAACAAGCCATGAAGGACCGGTGCTGGCCGGTGGATGGACACCCGCGCCCGCTCATCCTCATCGATATCGCGCAGCCACGGGACGTGGAAGAAGGGGCGGACGAGGTTGACGGGGTCCGCCTCTTTACCATCGACAGCCTCCGGACCATCAACGAGCAGACCATGAGCACCCGCAAGGCCGAGGCGGACCGGGCACATGCGTTCGTGGTGGCGGAACTGGAGATCTTCCTGCGCCACCTGAACCGGCGTTCCGCTGATGATGTGCTCGCCGCCCTCCATACGTGGGCGGAAACCATCCGCATCCGCGAGCGGGACCGGGCGCTCTCACGGCTCGGCACCACGGATCCGAAGATAACCCAGATCGTGGATGACCTCACCCGGGTCCTTTCACGGAAAATCCTTACGGATGCAACCTTCTCGGTCAGGGCCAGCGCGGAGGAAGGGGACCTTGCAGCTGCGGAATCGCTTGTGAAGGCAATTACCCGGGGGGACAGGATCGGCGATGACCCGTCCGGTAAAAAATAACCATTCCCCACCGGACCCGGCAGCCCCTGCGGAGTGATACTCTTCATGATCGCAGTCATGATCCGCCATTACGAGGATGGTGATTTTCCTTCGGTCCACCGGCTTGAGGAAGCAGGTGGTCACGAACCTTACCGCTCGGCAGTTTTCATACGGCAGACGGGTATTGTCTGCCGGAACACCTTCCTGGTTGCCATCCTCGATACGGAACAGGTCGGGTATACGATCGGGGCCCTGGTCCAGGATGAGCCCCGGGAGGCCTGGATCCTGAGGATGGGTGTCCGGGAGGACCAGCGGAGGAACGGGGTCGGCACGATTCTCCTTACGGAACTTGTGGAAATCTTCCGGACCCGTGGAGTCCGGACAATACGGCTCACCGTATCGCCCTGGAACGTACCCGCACACGGGCTCTATTTAAAGGCAGGTTTTATCCAGGAGACCTACCATGAAGCATATTTCGGTAATGACGAGGACCGGATTATAATGAGGAAGGAGATTGGATAAATAAAGCCTGAAATTTTAATTTTTCTCATTTTTAAAAAAGAAGTAGTAAAACTAAAAGAACACTTCTTCCCGTGGCAACCGCCATTTCGGGTGCGGCTTATCGGCAGCATAGCCTACGGCACAGAGCACAACGGGGATATATTCTTCTGGTAGGAACAGGACTTCTGCATAACCCGCCGGGTCGAACCCGCCCATGGGACAGGAATCCAGCCCGAGGGATTTTGCGCCATTCACGGCATTGCAGAGCGCAATGTGGATCTGCTCGCGGGCAAAGGCCACCCGCTGTTCCGGGCTCATCGACCCGATATATCCCTTGATCATTGCCGCGTACTGGCTGACCACGTCCGAAGCGAGACCTGTCCGAGTAAGACCTTCCACAGCCTTGTCCACCAGCAACTCGAGTTCAGTGTTGGCACAGAATACGAATAAGTGGGAGCAGGTCGTCACCTGGGGCTGGTTGTTGGTGTGGGGGAGCAGGTTTTTCTTGATCTTGCTTGCCGTGACTATCTTGATCTTCCATGGCTGCAGGTTGA
>Ga0326726_10003489_pt1 | contig 14436 bp, 12 predicted proteins | sample MHFenrmetagenome_2_FD_207603 | JGI IMG/M metagenome (GOLD analysis project Ga0326726, IMG submission 207603) | Lab enriched peat soil microbial communities from Michigan Hollow, Ithaca, NY, United States - MHF15MN | ecosystem: Environmental > Terrestrial > Soil > Wetlands > Peat | place: USA...
CGCCGCGGTTGTTCTGAATCAGGCCGCCCGTGAGGTAGAGACATCCGCGGCCGTCCGCGGTGCCCTGGCAGCCGTTCGCGTTCGTCGGCCCGCTGCTGAAGTTCTGCACCTGGAACGACGTTCCGAGCGCCATGATCACGGCATGCAGATACAGATCCGGCGTGTCGTCAATGCTCTTGACGAGACCGCCGGACGACGTGCGGATGTACTCGGGACTGTTCAAGCTATTGTCCGCGACGATGACGTTCGCGCCGGCGATGACGCCGAGAATGTCGATGCACCGGCCGTTGGCGGGGTCGTTCGCGTATCTGAGGTCGTCCAGGATGACGACCGTGTTCGGCGAATAGAGTGTGATGTCGCCGCGGATCACGCCACTGAGACCAACGGTGCCTCCGAAGTACATGACACCCTTGGTCGTGGTGTTGAATCCGCGATACAACGGAAACAGGTACTTCGCATCCCACGTGCGGATGGTCGCCATCGGGTTGCCCGGGGTGGCGGACGCCAGGACCCAAGCGCCACGAGCGTCCGTGGGCGTGAACGTCGTGTCGCTGCCGCCCTTCTGGTAGTCGGCTGCGACGTACCCGGCGGCGCCGTTGCGCGCGACGGCAACGAGGTGCGGATCGCCGCCAAGGAAACAGCGGGAACCCTTCGGCGTGACGCGCTGCATCATCGTCGTGACCGTCGCGGAGCTCTCCGCTTGCGCCGACGCGAGGGTCATTCCAGCCCCGGTCTGCATCAAGTTGCGGAACCACGTCGTCGGATGAATCGCGCCCGGAAAGAAGAGTGTGTCAGTCTTGCCGCCCGCGGTGATCACGTGCCAGTCGCCACAGTTGGTCATCTGCGCGATCGTCTCGAGCGTCGACGAGGTACCAAGCCAATCTCCGCGGAGCCAAGCGACCTGCCCGGCGTTCGCCTGGTACACGCGGAAGAACCCCTCGTTGGCCTCGGTCGAATCGCCGTTCGCGTCCATGTCGGCGGCGACGAACTCGACGCGCATGCGGACCGTCGTTTCGTCGCCGGTCGTTGGCGGCGTGAAGTTCATCCCGCCGACCGTCGCCAATCCGCTCAGATTGGCCAGCGTCGTCAGCGTCGGGAGCGTGATCGGCTTCTGATTCGTGGAGTAGCCCTTCGAGAACGTCCCGTAGCCAACGCCGTTGATCGACCCCGCCGTGCCCACCTGGTCGTGGAAGGTCGCGCCCGACGAGGCGATGTTCAGGTTGTCGTTCGACCACACCGGGCCCCACAGCTGGTCGCCGTTCGCGAAGTAGATCGTCGATCCGCTGTTCGTTTCGCTATTCGACCAGTACGCGAACTTCGCGAAGCTTTCCTGCGTCAGCTCGAGCCGGCGCACGAAGCCCGTCCCGTTCGCGTCCCGTGCCTCGGCGACGAGGCTCGCGAACCGGCCGAACTGTCCGCTCGTCGAGCCGGTCTGACCGACGTACAGGTTCACGCCCACGCCGGGGATCGGCGTTCCGTCGCCCGCGACGAGCGTCTTGTTCGTCATCATCGACACGTAGCTCGTGTTCGGCAGGGCCGCCGGATTGAAGTTCAGCGCCGACTTGCCGATCGCGAGCGCCGCCTCGGCCGCGTACTTGAGGTTGTCCTCCTTCTCGTACGACTTGCTGATCAGCGTCGCGTTGGCCGTGAGATAGATCGCCGAGAGCGCGAGCGCGCCGATGCCGGCCACGAAGAAGAGCGAAATGAAGAGCGCCACGCCGCGGCGCGCGCGAAGCGCGACCGGGCGGCGACGACGGGAACGAGTGCGCGAAGTCATTGTTCGATTCCTCACGGAATGACGACCGGCGACGTTGAGCCGATCGGTGAGCTCGACGGCGTGCAGTCCTGCGCCGCCACGCCGTAGATCCACGACTGTCCGGTGATCACGTCGGTGTCCTTGAACGCGTACGACGACGTGCCTCCCGGGATGCTGGCGATCGGCTCGTCGAACGTCGCGACGCCCGACAGACGCCGATAGATCGCGTACCGTTCGACGTCCTTCTCGCCCGCGCCGTCATCGCCCGACGGCGTCCAGCTGACCGTCACGAAGGTCTGGCCGCCCGCCGCCGTCGCGGTCGCCGTCGGCGACACGCCAAGCGGCGGCTGGCCGCACGTGGACCGATGAATCAGACCGGCGTTCATCAGATGGATGGTCTGCGACACCGTCCGGACGATATCCACGTTCGTCTTGGGATCGTGGTACAAGCTCTTGAACGTGACGCGCATCTGCTTGATGCTGTCGGTCAGCGCGGACCACCGCGCGGTATCCCCGGGCGATCCGTGCATCGGCGCCATGTGCACGAGCGGGAGGAGCGCCGGGGAGATTGGCGTCAGGGTCCCGCTCGTGTCGCTCTTCCAATACCTGAAGACCGTGTCACCGCTGTTGTAGATGATTCCACGGGCGACGACCTTCGCCGGCCGCGCGTTGGCGCGGCGGAACAGGATGTACTCGTTGCTGCGCGAGCTCGTCGAGTCGCGCGAGAGCCAATACGAGATCGTCTCGGCGTTGCTCGGAACGCCGATGTTGTACGCGTAGTTCGTATCGGGATACTGCTTCGACGTTCCCGCCAGCGTGATCTTCGCGGACGTCCGCATCACGTCGACGGCCGCCGAATCCGCGTCGGGATTGATGTAGACGGCCGCGTAGTCGCCCGTATCCAGCGCCGCGAGGTCGGCGTTGAAGGTGAACGCGGTCGGCCCGGCCATCACGAGCAGCGGCTGTGCGTCGGCCACGCCGACGCCGGCCATCCGCACTTCGCGCTCGAGGAGCCCGAGGGCGAACCGGGAGTTCTGCATGGCGTCCAACCGCCCGGCCGATCCCGACACGGCGTTGGCCTGCACCCGGAAGAGACGCGTGCTCAACCCGAGGATCGCCAGCAGCAGCGTCATCGACAGCACCATCTCGAGAATCGTGAAACCGCGCCGGGCGCGGAGAGTCGGAGTGTGCACGTTCGTCTCCGCGTTAGAAGGGTGCGATGACCGTGGTCTTCCGCACGTTGCCCAACATCTGCGGGTGCGTGACCTGAACCGTGACGGTCTTGTAGTCGATCGTGTCGGCGAGCGTGCCGCCCACATGCTGGACCCATGTCCGGCGCGTGAACCCGCGGATGCTGTCCGTCGACGTCACCGGGAATTCCGTCGCGACGGTGAGCGTTTCGATCGCCGTGTAGCGCGGCGCGCCCTTGGCGAACTCGATCCGGTCCGCCGCCAGCTGCGCCGCGGCGATGCGGAAGCGCGCCGCCGACGTTGACTGCGACATGCGCGCCGAGAACATGCCCAGCGCGATCAGCACGCTGCCGAGGATGATCAGCGCGACGATCACTTCCACGAGCGACAGGCCGCGACGCGGCCGTGGCTGCCGGGAAGCCGTTCGGATGCGATTGGTCATAGGCCCGCGATCACCCATTTGTTGGTCGTCGTGTTCAAGCGATACCAGTCGACGCGGCCGGTGGCCTGCGTCAGCACCAGCGCGCGATACATCTTCGGCCCGCGCGCCGCGATCGAGACGTAGACTTCCGCGTCCGAGCTCACCGAGCCGTCGCGGTGGAACGTGAGCGACGGCATCCCGTTGACGACGCCGATCGACGCGCCGCTGATCGGCGACGTGATGGCCGAGCCGGAGACGCCGTTGACCGCCGGATCGGCGAACAGAATGCCGGTATCGAGCCCGCGATAGGAGACGCGTTCGCCGGTGTCCACGACGCCGTTGTTGTTCGCGTCGAATGCGGTCACCATCTGTTGGCCCAGCGTATCGAACGACACGATCACGTCATGCTGGCGCGTGATCGCGGAGCGGCTCGCGTTCTGGAGCTGCGTCCGGACGATCTGCGCGATGGCGTCCGCCTTGTACCGGGTGACGTCGACGCGCGGGATGGCGAGCGTGATCATCATCGCGGCGATGACCAGCACGATCATCGTCTCAGCGAGCGTGAAGCCCAGCTGTAACGTTTTGTTACAGGGACCTGCCTGACGCGAAAAGCGCATTGGGTACTCGGCGGCTGAGCCCGGAATTGCGAGCCGAAAGAATGACGATCAGACCCTATTTCGGGCGGTGATTGCTACTGTCATTTGATAGGCAAAAACTGTCACATTATGTGTTGCGTTGCCTTCGCCATGACGATAACTTTCCGACCGTTCACGCTATGGCGCTGCGGACCCGTCCGCCAGAGCCAACATGCAGCGGGAGTGTGACATGGGCGTCATCGCAGCGCTCCTCCCCACTTCGGGTCACCTCCAGAGGCTGCGGACGGCCATTCGCGACCGGCATCAGGTTGTCCCGTGCGACGATTGGGGGACCCTGCTGAGCGTCTGCGAGCGCCAGCCGGTCCGGGTGGCGGTGATCGACCTGTTTGCCGGCGGTCGCGCCAACTTCGAGAGGATTCGCCACCTCAGGCAGCGCCTGCCGCGCCTCACTCTCATCGCCTACGTCGCCTACTCGGCCGACCGGGCCCACGACCTCTTCGACGCGGGCCGGCAGGGGATGGATGGCCTCGTGCTCGCCGATCAGGACGACGCCCCGCGCGCCCTACTCGCCCTCGTGGAGCACGCCGAGTCGCGCAGCCTCGGCGCCATCGTCCGCGAGGTGCTCCACGATGTCGACCCGGTGACACGGGACGCCGTTCTCCTCTCCATCACGCGAGCCCACGAGGGCCTGTCGCCGGAAGAACTGGCGCGCCTCCTGGCGCTGCCCCGGCGAACGGTGTCCCAGCGCCTGGCCGCGTCAGGTTTCCCGGCCCCGCGCCGGCTGTTGACCTGGGGCCGCTTGATCTTCGCCGCCCATCTCCTCGAGGACCGCCATCGGAGCGCCGACCGGATCGCGAACTCGCTGGACTTTCCCTCTGGTAGCGCCTTTCGCAACACCTGTCAGCGCTATCTCGGGCTCACGCCGCAGGAGATTCGCGACCGGGGCGGCTCGGCCCACGTATTCGAGGCGTTGCTGCGCGAAGTCGGTTCAGCCGCCACCATCCGCGAAATCCCCGAGCGTGACAAAGACGTTGAGGGCGTCGATGAGACGGAGACGCCGCCAGGCGGCGAGCCCGACTAGCCTCAGGGAAGCGTGCGCGGGGCGTGGGCGAGCGCTAGGAATTCTTCCCGTGTGCGGGGGTCCGAGCGGAACAAGCCGCGAACGGCGCTCGTGATCGTCTTGGAGTTCTGCTTTTCGACGCCGCGCATCATCATGCAGAGGTGGTAGGCCTCGATCACCACGCCCACCCCCTGCGGATTCAACGTGTCGTGGATCGCCGACGCGATCTGCTCGGTCAGACGCTCCTGCACCTGGAGGCGCCGCGCGAAGACCTCGACGAGGCGCGGCAGCTTGCTCAGTCCGACAATTTTGCCGTTCGGGATGTAGGCGACATGCGCCTTGCCGAAGAACGGCAGCATGTGGTGCTCGCACAGACTGTAGAGCTCGATGTCGCGCACCATGACCATGTTGCTGGCGCCCTCGGCATCGAAGATGCCCTGACCGACGACCTGTTCGGCGTCCATCTCGTAGCCGCGGGTCAGCCAGGCGAGCGATGTGGCCACGCGCTGCGGCGTTCCGCGAAGTCCTTCGCGATCAGGATCCTCGCCGAGCAGCTCGAGCTGGCGCCGAACCAGGTCCCGGAACTCGTCGTTCGACCCTGCCGTCTGAGGCATCTCGTCCAATGAACCAGTCACGCGCCGTCTCCACCGTGGAATCGTTGACGCCCAGTGGGCGGGCCGGTACCTTGGCCTCGCCCGGCTGGTCGGCCCTTCGCACACCCGAGGAATCCGTCATGCTTCTCGTAGCACTCACGGGAAACATCGGGAGCGGCAAATCGACCGTCGCACAGATGCTGTCCGAGCGCGGCACCACGATCATCGACGCCGACGTTTTGGCGCGTCGCGCCGTGGAGCTCGGCACGCCGGCCTTCGACAAGATCGTCAAACGATGGGGCGACGCAGTGCGAGCGCCCGACGGCCATCTCGACCGCGCCGCCTTGCGTCGCATCGTGTTCGCCGACCATGAGCAACTCGAAGAACTTAATCAGATCGTCCATCCGGAGGTCGAGCGCCTCCGGGCACGGCTCGTCGAGCAGGCGCGCAAGCGGGGCGACCGGATCGTCGTGTGCGACGTGCCGCTGTTGTTCGAGCGGCACCTCACGGATCGATTCGACCGGATCATTCTCGTGGACGCGAGTCGCGCGGTGCGGCTCGAGCGCATGGTCAAGGACCGCGGGCTTCGGGAGACCGAGGCGATGGAGATGATCGCCGCGCAGATGCCGGCGGAGCTCAAGCGCGCGCGCGCCGACTTCGTGCTCGACAACGACGGGACGCTCACGCAGCTCGAGCGCCGCGTCCACGACGTCTGGCTCGCGCTGGAGCGCGACGCGTCGCCGGAGCGCACGGTGACGGCGCTTCCTTGACACCGTTTTTTTGCTCGATAGACTCCGCGCCGAGTTCATTCCCTCCCCTGAGTGCCGGAGCGCGTTTGTGTCCGAAATTCCGAGCGGGTTGCTGTATACCGAGGACCACGAGTACGTGAAACCCACCGACGACCCGAACGTCGTCGCGATCGGCATTACCGATTACGCACAGGGCGAGCTTGGCGACATCGTCTTCATCGAGCTGCCCAAGGTCGGCGCGACGTTCGGCAAGCACGACGTGTTCGGCACGGTCGAGGCGGTGAAGGCCGTCTCGGAGCTCTACTCGCCGGTCTCCGGCGAGGTCGTGGCGGTGAACGATCGGCTCGACAAGGAGCCGGCGCTCGTCAACACGGCGCCGTACGGTGACGGATGGATGGTCAAGCTCAAGCTCAAGGACGGCGGCGAGAAGAAGGCGCTCCTGACCGCCGATGCCTACGGGGCGCACCTCGGCCACTGATCGCGAACCGGGGGGCGGGGGGCGGGGAGCGGCGAGCGGGGAGCGGCGAGCGGCGAACGGCGAACGGCGAACGGCGAACGGCGAACGGCGAACGGCGAAACACCAACGCAGTCGCGTCCTTTCCGCTCCCCGTTCCCCGTTCTCCGCCCGCCGTTCTCCGCCCGCCGTTCTCCGCCCGCCGTTCTCCGCCCGCCGTTCTCCGTTCCCCGTTCAGCTTGGTTCTGCGACAGTCTCCGCATACGCGTCCGTCGGCACGCACGAGCAGACGAGGTTCCGGTCCCCGTACGCGCTTTCCACACGTCCCACCGCGGGCCAGAACTTGTGCTGCCGCGTCCACGCCGAGGGGAACGCCGCCCGCTCGCGGCCGTAGGCGTGGGTCCACGCGTCGGCCAGCACGCGGCCCATCGGGTGCGGCGCGTGCTTGAGGGGATTGTCGGCGCGATCAGAGATTCCTAGTTCTACTTCTCGAATCTCCTCGCGGATCGAGATCAGCGCGTCGCAGAAGCGGTCGAGCTCCGCCTTCGACTCGCTCTCCGTCGGCTCGATCATCAGCGTGCCGGCCACGGGAAACGACACCGTCGGCGCGTGGAAGCCATAGTCCATCAGCCGCTTCGCGATGTCCTCCACCTCCACCCCGGCCGACGTCTTGAGCGGCCGCGGGTCGACGATGCACTCGTGCGCCACCGTCCCCTGGACGCCCTTGTACAGCACGGGATAGTGCGCCTCGAGGCGCTTGGCGACGTAGTTGGCGTTGAGGATCGCTACCTTCGTCGCGAGCGTCAGGCCCTCGCCCCCCATCATGTCGATGTACATCATCGAGATCGGCAGGATGCTCGAGCTGCCCCACGGCGCCGCCGACACGGTGCCCGCGCTGTGCGCGCCGCCCGTCTTGATCACCGGATTGCCCGGCAGGAACTCCACGAGATGCTTCGCGACGCCGATCGGGCCCATGCCCGGACCGCCGCCGCCGTGCGGAATGCAGAACGTCTTGTGGAGATTCAGATGGCAGACGTCCGCACCGATGTCCCCTGGGCGCGCCACTCCCACCATCGCGTTCATGTTCGCGCCGTCGAGGTACACCTGCCCGCCATGGCGGTGCACGATCCGGCATACCTCGGTAATCGTCTCGTCGAACACGCCGTAGGTCGACGGATACGTGATCATGAGCGCCGCGAGGCTGTCGGCGTGCTGGCTCGCCTTCGCCTCGAGGTCAGCCATGTCGATGTCGCCGGCGTCCGTGTTCTTCACGACGACGACCTTCATGCCCGCCATCACCGCGCTCGCCGGGTTCGTGCCGTGCGCCGACTGCGGAATCAGACACACGTTTCGCTTGTCGTCGCCGCGCGATTGGTGGTACTGCCGAATCACGAGCAGGCCCGCGTATTCGCCCTGCGAGCCGGCGTTCGGCTGTAGCGACACCGCCGCGAAGCCCGTGATCTCACAGAGCGCCGTCTCGAGGCGGTCGAACATCTCGCGATAGCCCTTGGCCTGCTCCACCGGCGCGAACGGATGGATCTTGCCGAACTCCGGCCAGGTCACCGGATACATCTCGGCCGTCGCGTTGAGCTTCATCGTGCACGAGCCGAGCGCGATCATCGACGTCGTCAGCGACAGATCCTTGTTCTCGAGACGCTTGAGATAGCGAAGCATCTCGGTCTCGGAGTGGTAACTGTGAAAGACCGGGTGCGTCATGAACGCCGTCGTCCGCGCGAACCGTTCGTCGTAGCGCGCATCCACGGCGCCAACCAGTGACGCATGGGTCGGCGGCGTGGCGGCGACGCCGGCGGCGAAGATCTCCAGCAGCTCGGTGACGTCGTGCGGCGTCGTCGTCTCGTCGAGCGCGACGATGACTCGCGATTCGCCGCTCGCCCGCAGATTGATGCCGCGCGACCGCGCCGCGCCCACCACGTCCGTGGCCGGCCGGTCGCCCATCTCCACGCACACCGTGTCGAAGAAGTCGTTGCACGAGAGCGCGTAGCCAAGCTTCTCGAGGCCCGCGGCTAGCGTCGCGGCGAGTGTATGGATCTCGGTCGCGATCGCGGTGAGCCGCTCCGGACCGTGCCACACGGCGTACATGCCGGCGATCACGGCGAGCAGCACCTGCGCCGTGCAGATGTTGCTCGTGGCCTTGTCGCGGCGGATGTGCTGCTCGCGCGTCTGCAGCGCCATGCGCAGCGCCGGCTTGCCGTCGGCGTCGCGCGACACGCCAATGATGCGGCCGGGAAGCTGTCGCTTGAACTCGTCCTTCGTCGCGAAGAACGCGGCATGCGGACCGCCGTACCCCAACGGAACGCCGAAGCGCTGCGAATTGCCGACGGCGACGTCCGCCCCCCATTCGCCGGGCGGCGACAGCAGGACGAGGCTCATGAGATCCGTCGCCACCGTCACGAGGGCGCCCACGGCGTGCACGCGCTCGCAGAACTGGCGGTAGTCGTGGACGCCGCCGTTGGTCGCCGGGTACTGGATCAGCGCGCCGAAGACCTCGCTGCCGATGGCCGCCTTCCGCCAGTCGCCGACGACGACAGTGACGCCGCGCGCGTGCGCGCGTGTCTTCACGACCTCGATCGTCTGCGGGTGGCACTCGTCGGAGACGAAATACGTCTCCTTGCCGGCTTTTCCATGCACGGCGTAGGAGAGGGCCATGGACTCGGCCGCCGCGGTTCCCTCGTCGAGCAGCGAGGCGTTGGCGATCTCGAGGCCGGTGAGATCCATGACCATCGTCTGGAAGTTGAGCAGCGCCTCGAGTCGTCCCTGCGCCACCTCGGCCTGGTAGGGCGTGTAGGCCGTGTACCAGCCTGGATTCTCCAACACGTTGCGCTGGATCACGGGCGGCGTGACACAGTCGTGATAGCCGAGACCGAGGTACGAGCGCGTAAGCTGGTTTCGCCGGGCGATGGCGCGGAGCGACGCCAGAGCGTCGTACTCCGACATTGGCGCGTGGATGGCGAGCGGCCGTTTGAGGCGGATGGCCGCCGGCACGGTGGCGTCGATGAGGGCATCGAGGGACTCGTAGCCAAGCAGGTCCAGCATCGCGGCCACGTCGGCCTCGGTGGGACCAATGTGCCGCGGAATGAAGCTCGTCGCGCGCGCGACCGAGGAGCCTGAGTTTTGATTGGTCATGCCGGAATTTATGTTAGAGTCAAAGCGACTGCCTCGTCCCCGACCGCTCGCCGGAATGCCCGTTTCGTCTCGCAACACCCGCTGGGGTTTCGTCCTGACGCCCGCGGCGCTCGGCGCCGAGAACATGGCGCTCGACGAATCGCTGATGGAGCGCGCGCGACGAACCGGCGAATGGGTGGTGCGAGTCTACTCCTGGCGCACACCCACGATTTCGCTCGGTCGAAACCAAACCGCGAGGGGACGCTACGATCTCCAGCGACTGCGCGAGCGCGGGGTGGACGTCGTGCGCCGCCCGACGGGCGGACGCGCGATCCTGCACGCGCGAGAGATAACCTACAGCGTCACCGCCCCAGTTGACGATGCCGGGAGCCTTCGGGAGTCCTACGATCGCATCAATCGGCTCCTGACGACCGCGTTGGCGTCGCTCGGCGTCGCGGCGGTGGCCGCCGCCGGTGCAGGTCATCGCCATCCGTCGCCGGGGATTACCCCCTGCTTCGACGAGCCGGCGGCCGGCGAATTGACGGTCGCCGGACGGAAGCTCGCCGGCAGCGCGCAGTGGCGGAACGAGGGGGCGCTGTTGCAGCATGGCTCCATCCTGGTCGAGGACGACCAGACCGCGCTCGCCGAGTTTACGGTGGGCGGCGGCGCCGATATCCCGGCGCCGGCGACCCTGGCCCGCATTCTCTCGTCCGTTCCGTCCGCGAGCGACATGGCCGGCGCGCTCGCGACGGCCGTGCGGTCGCTCGAGGACCCCGACGCTCGAGAGCTTTCCATCGACGACGAGATTCGTGCCCGCGCCTCCGCTCTCGTCGTCCGATATTTGGACGACGGTTGGACCTGGCGACGCTAAGGAAGCTCTGCAGCAACTTCCGCAACGATCTGCTCTTCCCCCGATTCCCCCGCCCCAACTTCCCCATGCGCTCTTCTCGGTTGCTGATTGGGTCCGTCGCGCTCCTGGCGGCCTGCACGTCCAAGGAGTCCGGGCCCGCCGTGAGCGGCGCTCCGAGCGGAGGCACGCTGATCTTCTCGCTGGCCGGCGACGCGGTCTCGCTCTTCCCGCCCAGCGTGGTCGACGCCACGGGACGTCTGGTACAGGATCAGATATTCGATCGCCTCGCCGAGATCGGACCGGACCTCGTCACGGTCGGCGACAAAGGATTTTCGCCGCGGCTCGCTCAGAAATGGACGTGGGCGCCGGACTCGATGTCGATCGCCTTCTCGATCGATCCGCGCGCACGATGGCACGACGGCAAGCCGGTCACCGCGTCGGACGTACGGTTCAGCCTCAAGATCGTCAAGGATTCCGCGTTCGCCTCCCCCGTGGCACCGGTGATCACCAACCTCGACTCGGTGCACGTGCGCGATTCGCTCACGGCAGTCGTATGGTTCAAGAAGCACACGCCGGAGCAGTTCTATGACGTCGCGTACCAGCTCGTCATCATCCCCGAGCACGTGTATGGCGGCATCCCGGCGGATCAGATGCGAACGGCGCCCGCGGCCAGTGCGCCGATCGGCAGCGGACGATTCCGCTTCGTACGCTGGGTGCCGGGAACGCGCCTCGAGCTCATCGCGGACACGAACAATTATCGCGGACGCGCCAAGCTCGATCGAATCATCATCACACCGACCGCGGCAGCGACCGCCCAGACCCAACTGCTGACAGGGCAAAGCGACCTCGGTGAGAATCTCCCGCTCGACCGTCTGTCGGAGCTCGATACGAGCTCCGTCGCGCGCGGCATGCTGCTGCCCAACTTCGCCTACCTCTTCATGGGGATGAACCCGTACGACGCGAAGAACAAGACCAGCCCGCACGCCATCTTCGGCGACGTGCGCACGCGCCGCGCGCTGTCGATGGCCGTCGACCGCGTCGCGATGCTCAAGAACGTGTTCGGTGACAAGGGCCATTTGTCGCACGGACCCTTCCCGTTTGGGGTCGGGTTCGGCGACACCACGCTGCACCTACCGCCGTACGACACGACGACGGCGAAGACAATGCTCGATTCGTCCGGCTGGCGCGTCGGCGCGGGCGGTATGCGCGCCAAGAACGGGCGGCCGCTTCGCTTCTCGCTCATCGTGAATCAGAGTCAGCCGCGCCGGCAGTACGCGGTGCTGATTCAAGAGCAGCTCAGACGCATTGGCGCGCAGGTCGACATCGACCAGACCGACCAGAACACGATGGTGGCCCGCGCGAACAAACACGACTTCGACGCGATCCTGTACGCGTTCAACACCGACCCGAGCCCCAGCGGCCTTCTTCAGAACTGGGGCACCGCCGGCATGGGGGCCGATGGCCAGAACATCCTTCGATACTCGAACAAGCGAGTCGATGCCCTGCTCGACAGCGCGGCGGCCTCCTTCGACGGCGCAAAGATGAAGAGCTACGTGTCGCAAGCATTCCAAGCGATCGTGGACGACGCACCCGCCGTCTTTCTCTACGACCTCACCGTCGTCTACGGCGTGAATCGGCGGATCACGCTCGCGCCGATGCGCGCCGACGAGTGGTGGGCCAATCTCGCCGATTGGTCGATTCCGCCCGACAAGCGGATCCCTCGCGATCGCATCGGACTCACGCCGGCCAAGCCCTGAGCCGTGTACCGCCGGCTTGTCGCGCGGCTCGGCCAGTCGATCGTCGTCGCATTCATCGTTGCGACGATCGCATTTTTCGTGGTGCGAGACGCGCCCGGCGACCCCTTCTCGTATGAGGCGCGCTCACTGAGTCCGGGCGTCCGCGAGCAGCTTCGCAAGCAATTCGGGTACGATCAGCCGGTGCTGATCCAGTACCTCCGCTACCTGTCGAACGTGGCGCGCGGAAACTTCGGGTGGTCCTTCACGAAGGGTACATTCGTGAGCGCGGCGCTCGCCGAGGCGATCCCCCGGACGTTGCTCCTCGCGAGTGTGGCGCTCGCGCTCAGCTTCGCGATCGGCGTGGCACTGGGCGTGATGCAGGCGGCGCGCGGGGGCTGGTTCGATCGCGTGTCGTCCGGCATCCTGCTCTTCTTCTATTCGCTCCCGGATTTCTGGGGAGCGCTGATGATCCTGACCGTGTTCACGTCGTGGTGGCAGCTATTCCCGGCGGGCAACATCGTCGATCCGACGCTGCACGAGTACATGCCCCCGTGGGGCGCGTTCGTGGACCGCGTGAAGCATTTGGTGCTTCCGGTCGCGTCGCTCACCATTCTGAGCCTCGCTGGGGTCGCGCGCTACCAGCGCGCCGCCATGCTCGAGGTGCTGCCGTCGGAGTTCATCCGCGCGGCGCGCGCGAAGGGTGTCTCCGAGCGCGCCCTGGTCTGGCGGCACGCGCTTCGAAACGCGGCCACGCCGATGGTCACCATTCTCGGACTGATGCTGCCCGCCTTCCTCGGGGGCACGGTGTTCATCGAGAAAGTGTTCAGTTGGCCGGGTCTCGGCTCGCTGGCGACGGGCGCGGTCGAGGGCCGCGACTACGATCTCGTGACGGCCACGATCGTCGTGGGCGCGGTGATTGTCCTGATCGGCAATCTGCTCGCCGATCTGCTGCACGCGGCGATCGATCCGCGCGTGCGTGAGTAGCATGACGGGACGCGTACCGAGATCGGGATCGCTGGCGAGCCGCCTGCTCAGGCGCCCGGCCGCGCGCTGGTCGCTCGTCGTGATCGCGCTGCTCGTCCTCGCCGCCGTCGTGGGTCCACCTCTGTGGAAGTACTCGCCGACGGAGCAGCCCAACATCGTCGGCCTCAAGAACGCGCCGCCCTCGCACGCGCATCCGTTCGGCACGGACGCTGTGAGCCGCGATCTGTTGTCTCGGGTGTTGAGCGGGGCTCGGATCTCGCTCGGCATCTCGGCGCTCGCCGTCGCGCTTGCGGTCACGGTTGGGACGGCCTACGGGCTCGTCGCCGGCTACGTCGGCGGGCGACTCGACACATCGATGATGCGAATCCTCGACGCATTCCTGTCGATTCCGCGTGTGCTGCTCCTCATCGCGCTGGCGACGCTCTGGAAGCCCATGCCTTTCTGGGAAGTGGCCATCCTGATCGGGGCGACCGGATGGCTCGGCGTGTCGAGGCTCGTGCGCGCTGAAACGCTCGCGATGCGGCACGCCACTTTCGTCGAGGCGGCGCAGGCGCTCGGTGCGTCGACGCCACGCACGCTGTGGCGCCACATCCTGCCGAACATCGCCGCGCCGGTCATCGTGTTCGCCACGCTGGCGGTCGGCAACGTCATCCTGCTCGAGTCCGGCTTGTCGTACCTCGGCGCCGGCACGAGCCCGCCCACGGCGAGCTGGGGCGCGATCTTCTACGACGGGATGGACTCGTCGTCGAGCGCGTGGTGGGTGCTGCTCTTTCCAGGCATGGCGATTCTCGTCACGGTGCTGGCGTTCAACACCCTCGGCGACGCGCTGCGCGACGTCCTCGATCCTCGAGGGTCGCCCACGACGCGTTGACGGTCGGGACGGCTCACCGCGCGGGGCCTGGCAACGCCCGCTTCGCTCGTGAG
>Ga0326726_10003490_pt1 | contig 14436 bp, 8 predicted proteins | sample MHFenrmetagenome_2_FD_207603 | JGI IMG/M metagenome (GOLD analysis project Ga0326726, IMG submission 207603) | Lab enriched peat soil microbial communities from Michigan Hollow, Ithaca, NY, United States - MHF15MN | ecosystem: Environmental > Terrestrial > Soil > Wetlands > Peat | place: USA...
CGCAGTGCACGATCGGGAACGGCTCGCCCCAATACCACTGGCGGCTGAATATCCAGTCGCGGAGTTTGTAATTGACTTTTCGTGCACCCAGATTTTTGGATTCGAGCCAGGAGGCCATGCGTTCAAAAGCCTCTTTGAACCTGAGGCCGTCAATCGATATTTCGCTGTTGGAGGAGTTGACCGAGATGCTGTTTTTCTCTTCAAATACCTTTTCCTCGACATGGTGCGGGCTCTTGATGACCTCAACGATGGGGAGGTTGTACTGTTTTGCGAACTCCCAGTCGCGCTGGTCGTGCGCCGGTACCGACATAATGGCACCTGTGCCGTAGCTTGTCAGGACAAAGTCGGAGATCCATACCGGCAGAGGCTCTCCGGTAGCGGGATTTATGGCATAGGAACCGGTGAAAACGCCCGTTTTCTCTTTCTGAAGTCCGGTGCGCTCCAGCTCCGTTTTGAGTTTGGCCTTTTTGATATACTCTTTTACCTCGACCAGCTGTTGCGCTGTTGCAAGCTTTTCAGCAAGCGGATGCTCAGGTGAAATGACCAGGTAGGTTGCCCCGAAAAGGGTGTCGGGTCGGGTCGTATAGACTTTGAGTTTGCGATTGTGGCAGCGGAGTTCAAAATCAATCTCCACACCTTCAGAGCGCCCGATCCAGTTGCGCTGCATCTGTTTGACATTTTCAGGCCACTCGAGGTCATCAAGATCGGCAATAAGACGTTCGGCATATGCGGTGATTTTGAGTACCCATTGCCGCAGAGGTCGACGCACGACGGTATATCCGTCGGCAACCTTTTCTTCCACCTCTTCGTTTGCGAGAACTGTTTTGAGCTCTTCGCACCAGTTGACGTCAACTTCCGACATATAGGCCAGCCCCATCTCATAGAGCTTGAGAAATATCCACTGTGTCCACTTGAAATATTTGGGATCGGTTGTGTTGATCTCCCGAGTCCAGTCGTAGGAGAAACCCATTGCCTGCAGGGTTTCCTTAAAGCTGCGGATATTGTTTTCAGTCGTGATTTTGGGGTGCGTGCCTGTTTTGATGGCAAACTGTTCGGCCGGAAGACCGAATGCGTCCCATCCCATAGGGTGCAGTACATTGAAGCCGCAGCTCCTTTTATAGCGTGCAGTTATGTCCGATGCGGTGTATCCTTCGAGATGTCCGACATGGAGCCCTGATCCGCTCGGGTAAGGAAACATGTCGAGCACATAGTATTTGGGTTTGTCAGCTGTTTCTTCGGTTTTAAAGGTGCCGTGCTGCTGCCACCTTGCCTGCCATTTCTTTTCCGTGTTTGAAAAATCGTACTTCATGTGCGTTCTGATGAATGACGTTCAATCTCTGTCGGGCGTCTCTATTAATTTGTTCCGCAGTACGATTACTTCGTTGATCGGTGCTCAAAATCCTCATATACTATGTGTACACTCCGGTTTCTCCGCTCCGTTCGCCTTGTACTCATACTGCTCACGACAATTAATAGAGGTGCCCCTGTCAACAATAAACAGAGGTCAATAAAGCGAACTCTCCGGAATAATCCGGGAGGAATAAAAAAAAGCAGTGCAGGTTGAGCTGCACTGCTTTTGCGTAGTTATCAGGTTCAGTCGTTTGCTGCCAGAGGCTCTTTTACTGTCTCCGGTTCGTTTTCCACCGCTTTCATCGAGAGCGCAAAGCGGGTTTTGCCGGTACGTGGATCCTTGCGGACATCGACCAGTTTGACCTTGATCCGGTCGCCGATTTTCAGGTGGTCGCTGACTTTATTGACCCTTTCGGTTGAAGAGATCTCCGAAATGTGCACCAGACCATCGGTTTTCGGCAGGAACTCCACAAAGGCACCGAGTTCGTCACGGATGTCACGGACCTTGCCGATGTAAACTGTTCCGACTTCCGGTTTGGCAAGCAGGGTTTTGATGGTGGCCAGTGCCGCATTTGTGCCTTCAACGTTTGAGCAGGCAATGGTGACGGTGCCGTCATCCTCAATATTGATTTCCGCACCGGTCTCTTCGGTGATGCTGCGGATGGTCTCTCCACCTTTGCCGATAATCATGCCGATCGCCTCAACCGGAACCTGGATAGTCGTGAGTCTCGGTGCAAATTGTGCAAGCTCAACACGGGCAGAGGGGATAGCTGCTTCCATTTTGTCGAGAATATGCAGGCGTCCTCTGCGGGCCTGCTCAAGTGCAGTTTCGAGAATGTGGTAGTCAAGACCGTCGATCTTGATATCCATCTGGCAGGCAGTGATACCGTCTCTGGTGCCGGTGACCTTGAAGTCCATGTCGCCGAGATGATCTTCGTTGCCAAGAATATCGGAGAGTACGGCATAGGATGCTCCTTCCTTGATCAGTCCCATGGCGATACCTGAAACAGGCTTTCTGATCGGAACACCTCCGTCCATCAGGGCAAGCGTTCCTCCGCATACCGATGCCATGGATGAAGAGCCGTTTGATTCAAGAATGTCCGAAACAATACGGATGGTATAAGGGAACTCCTGTTCGGAGGGTGCAACCATTTTAATGGCGCGCTCTGCCAGATTGCCGTGACCGATTTCGCGGCGGCCGGTGCTGCCGATTCTGCCGGTTTCACCGACGGAAAATGGCGGAAAGTTGTAATGAAGCATAAACTTCTTGTCGGCATTGTTTGTCAGGTTGTCTACCGACTGGGCATCTTTTTTGGTGCCGAGTGTAATGGTTACAAGCGCCTGGGTCTCTCCTCTGGTGAAGAGGGCCGAACCGTGAGCTCTCGGGATTATGCCGAGCTCTATCGTGATTGGACGAACTTCTTCAAGGGTTCTGCCGTCAAGGCGTTTTGAATCATCAAGAATCATGTGGCGCATGACCTTCTTTTCGACCGAGTGGATCTCTTCTTCAATAATATGCTCGTTCAGGCAGAGTGCTTTTGCCGGATCGGCCTGAATATCCTCACTGCTGATGATTGTCTTGAAATGTTCGATTATCGACTGGGTGGTGTCGCCGTAAATTGCTGCGGTCTGCTCAGCGCGATCTTCCTTTCTGAGCGGGGTGTACGCGAGTTCTTTCAGGCGAGCTTCACAGCGGTTTTTGACGATATCAATAAGTTCTGCCGGAATTGCTTTCGGAGTGAACGGACGTTTCGGTTTGGAAATCTCCGCCGCAATAGCGTCCTGGAGGGCGCAAAGTCTCTTGATGGCGTCGTGACCGAACTTGATGGCGTCAAGCATTTCAGCCTCGGAAATCTCCTTCATCTCACCCTCAAGCATACAGATGGTGTCTGCCGTGCCGCCGATACAGATATCGAGGTCGCTGCTGACAAGCTCGTTGACATCGGGATTGATGAGGAACTTGCCGTTGATTCTGCCTACCCGGACTTCCGACATTGAGTTCCGGAAGGGGATATCGGAGACCATGATGGCCGCAGATGCCGCCAGGCCGCCAAGTACATCGGCATCGTTGATCTGGTCGGAAGAGATAACCGTTACAATGACTTGTGTTTCGTATAGGTAGCCGTCAGGAAAGAGGGGTCTGAGTGCGCGGTCAATCAATCTTGCAGAAAGGATCTCTTTTTCGGATGGGCGGCTTTCGCGTTTGAAAAAGCCTCCCGGAAACTTGCCTGCAGCTGAATATTTTTCGCGGTATTCAACCTGAAGCGGAAAGTAGTCCTGGTTTGGAGGAGGTGTTTTTTTGCTTGAGACAACCGTAGCCAGCACCATGGTGTCGCCAAGTCGGACAATTGTCGCGCCATCGGCCTGTTTTGCCATTTTACCGGTCTCGATAGAGATTATCTTCCCCTGGCCGAGATCAATTTCTTTGTTAATAATCATGGAAATCGTGTGATAGTAGTGATAAAAATTCTGTCCGGTTTTGTTCTTTCATACTCTACTTCTTTCCCGGCCGTACTCAGTTCAGACTTCAGCATTTTACTGAAAGCTGATCAATGAACGCGTCCTGAAATATAGCACAAAAAAGTGGTTTCCGGTAACGATGATGAGCAGCAGCTCTCATGCACGGATTCTCTTGTTATCTATTAGCCGGACTGTTCCTGCATACGCAGCAAGCAGCAGCCGGTACTCCCTGCCTGCTTCAATGGTTTCAGCCGGTTCAAATCGCTCTTCATCAACAAAAGCGGCATAGTCGAGGCGGAATCCTTCTGTTGAGGAGATCATACTGCGTATCTCTTCAATAATGGCAGGGAGATCTTTTTCATGTTCCGCAATGCGCTTTTCGGCATGCCGGATCGACTCATACAGGATAGCGGCCTTTCGACGCTCTTCGCTCGACAGGTAGATATTTCTGGAACTTACCGCCAGCCCGTTCTCCTCCCTTATGACAGGAGCTCCAATAATGTTTATATCATGGTTGAGGTCGTTGACCAGACTTCTGATAATGGCCAGCTGCTGTGCATCTTTTTCTCCGAATACGGCAACATGCGGTTTGGTGATATTGAAGAGTTTTGTTACAACAGTAGCGACACCATCGAAATGACCCGGTCTTTGCTCTCCTTCGAACCGTTCACCAAGAGGCCCGCACTTGACGGTTGTTTGAAAGTTATCCGGGTAGATGGTTCCGATTTCAGGCGCAAACAGATAGTCTACTCCGGCTGCTTTTGCAAGAGCGACGTCCTTTTCGAATGGTCTCGGGTAGCGATGAAGGTCTTCGTTCAGTCCGAACTGTCGCGGATTGACGAAAATCGTGAGAATTACAGTTCCTGCACTCTCCTGCGCAAGTTTTACAAGGCTCAGATGCCCTTCATGCAGTGCGCCCATGGTCATGACAACACCGATAAGCTGCCGGTTGAGACGGAGCTTTTCGGTAATGAGCTGCATCTGACGGGGTTCAGTAATGATCTGCATGGTACGCTTCAGATTTATTTGGTTTGTTTTCAGCCGGGTGCACGACAACAACGAATTCTCCCCTTCTCTTTCCCTCGACAAGGTGCCGGCGGATTTCGTCAATGGTTCCTGTGATATACTCTTCATGGATTTTTGTCATCTCGCGCCCTATAAAAATCCGTGCTTCCGGCATGAGATTTTCAAGTTCATCAAGCAGCTTCATGATTCTGAAAGGAGACTCGTAGAAGACAATCGAAACGTGCAGAGCCGCAAGCTGTTCAAGACGGCTTTTACGCCCTTTTTTATGAGGAAGAAAACCGGCGAAAAAAAAATTGTTTACCGGCAGGGGACATGCCGAGAGCGCGGTTGTCACGGCGCTTGGCCCGGGGATTGGTATAACCTTGAATTCCTTCTCTATCAGGGCGTGAAGAATACCGTACCCTGGGTCGCTGATAACCGGAGTGCCTGCATCGGTGATAAGAGCGACATCAGTGCCGTCCTCAAGCAGGGCGACAATCTGGCCGATAGCTCTCGGCTCATTATAGTTATGATAGCTGATGAGCTTTTTGCCTGAAATTTCGAGATGTTTCAACAGAATGGAAGCACGTCGAGTATCTTCACAGGCGATGGCCTCGCATTGACGGAGGGTTTTAATGGCTCTCAGGGTAATGTCTTCGAGATTGCCGAGAGGTGTGGCAACAACGTAGAGCGTGCCGCTATGTAGGTGTTCAGATTGCAAAGGCAGACAAGCTTGAAAAGAAGGGTTTGTTTATGGGTATCACTATCAATCTGTTCTTCCTTGTTCGGGGAAGTCAACACAGATAATTAAATAGAAGAGCCCTTATGGTAGATTCACTTTGCTTTTAGTATAATAATTATAACGATAAAAATACGATAAACAGCGTTCAGTCAAAGATGAAGCTTCAAAAGCGGTTACTGTCGGTCAGCGACCTACGGGTGCATTTTTCTCAAAGTCAGAGTGGCGGTTTGGGTAAACCCTTGCCGGTGAAGGTTGTTAACGGGGTCTCTTTTGACGTTTATAAGGGTGAGACGCTCGGACTTGTCGGCGAGTCAGGCTGCGGCAAAACCACTCTTGGCAGAGCGCTGATCCGTCTGGGCCATCCCGAAGTGTCAGGAAAGATCATGTTTGATGACCGGGAGATCTCCTCGATCGGAAATCGTGAGTTTCGTTTGCTGCGCAAAGAGATGCAGATGATTTTTCAGGATCCTTTCGGTTCATTGAATCCCCGTTTGACGGTCGGTCAAATGCTTGGTGAAGTTCTCAGTGTCCATGGAATTGCCCGGGGCGAGAGTGCCCGCAGGCGCATTGAGGAGCTGCTTGATGTCGTTGGCCTGAACAGAGAGTATTTCAACCGCTATCCGCATGAATTTTCCGGCGGGCAGCGTCAGCGGATCGGTATTGCAAGGGCGCTTGCCGTGAACCCGAAATTCATCATCTGCGACGAACCTGTTTCCGCGCTCGATGTATCGATTCAGTCGCAGATCATCAATCTGCTTAAAGATCTGCAGCGGGAGCTGGGGTTGACCTATCTTTTCATTGCCCATGATCTTTCGGTGGTAGAATACATTTCCGACAGGGTTGCGGTCATGTATCTCGGAAAGATCGTTGAAATCGCCGGATCCGGAGAACTCTATGCCAATCCCAAACATCCCTATACCAAGGCGCTCTTGTCGGCAATACCCAGTCCTGAGCTTGGGGGAAAAAAAGAGCGGATTCTGTTGAAGGGTGATTTGCCGGGACCCCTGAATATTCCTGCCGGCTGCAGTTTTCATCCTCGTTGTCCGGTTGCGATGCCGGAGTGCAGAGAGCGGGTGCCGCAGCTTAACATGCTCGATAAAAACGAAGGTCATCAGGTAAGCTGTCTCTTGTATGAATAATAACAGTATATCAACTTCTCCAAAGAGGTGGGGCGGTTGTTGGCGTAACAGCTGCCTTACGCTCATCATCGTTCCGGTGCTGCTTATTGCTGCACTCTGTCTTTTTTTTCGCCCTTCGCATGCATTGCCCGATCGCTTTGTACTGGATCTTCAGCTATCGGGTGATATCAGTGAAGTGCGTGCCGAAACCGGCTCACTTCCGTTTTTTGCTTCGAGGGAACCGCTCTCCCTCCAGGATCTGCTTTTCATTTTTGAACAAGCAGCTGCCGACGAACGGGTAAGTGAGGTACTGCTTGAAATCGGAGACGTGCACGCTACACCTGCAAAAATCGGCGAGCTCTGCAGAGCGATCGAAAAGGTGCGCGCAAAGGGGAAAAAAGTCACTGCTTTTCTGAATTCTGCGGAGGATAGCGATTATCTGCTGGCCTCGGCATGTGATACCATCGTTATAGAGCGCGGCGGATATCTTCTCCTTGATGGTTTGAAAGCCGAGACACTTTACTATACGACACCACTCGAAAAAATAGGGGTCAAGTTTCAGGCGGCCCAGTGGAAGCAGTACAAGAGCGGTATAGAACCTTTTGTCAGAACTGCTGCGAGCCGGGAGTATAAGGAACAGATCGGTTCACTGCTTGATGAGGTCTACCTTGATTACCTTAACTATGCCTCAAAGCGCCGGGGTATAAGCCGGGACTCACTGCGTGCGGTAATTGACAACATCGCCCTGATGTCAGCGGATAAGGCCAAAGCTCTTGGACTGGTTGACGCCATAGCATCAGAATGGGGGCTGAAGCGCGCTTTGAACAGGAAAACAACCGGCAGGGAACCGGGTGATGACAACGATGCTCTTGTCTCCGGCGCCAGGTATCGTGCCGCAGTCGATTGGCCGTTGAAAGGTGATGGAGATGAACGTATTGCTCTGATCACGCTTTCCGGTCCGATCGTGCGTACAGCTGGTGAAAGTGCTCTTGGTATGGGAGAAGGGATCGATGTAGCGACTCTGAAAAATTCCCTTGATGCCGCTCTGGAGGATAAAAAGGTCAAGGCTCTTGTTCTGCGCATAGACAGTCCCGGCGGCGATGCCCTGGCATCGGCAGAAATGCTCGAAATGCTTGATTCTGCAGCCGTGAAAAAACCTCTCGTGGTTTCAATGTCGGGTGTTGCTGCTTCCGGCGGTTATATGGCAGCCCTTGCCGGGAAAACTGTATTTGCCGAACCGCTTACCATTACAGGCTCTATCGGCGTTTATGCCCTCAAGCCCGAAATAAGCGGTCTTGTTGCTAAAACAGGACTTGGCCGTGATGTTGTTACACGCGGCAAATTTGCCGATTCAAACACTCCGTTCAAGCCGCTTGATGGTGAAGCTTATGGAAAATTTGTTGCAGCTTCCGGAGAAGTCTATGATGATTTCGTCAGCAAAGTAGCGGCATCCAGGAAAATGCGGATTGCAGAGGTTGACTCTGTTGCCGGCGGCAGGGTCTGGACAGGAACGGGCGCATTAAAAGCGGGTCTGATTGACCGAACCGGAGGACTTTTTGACGCAGTTCGGGAGGCGCGCATTCTCGGGAAGATGGATATGACCAAAACTCCGCGAATCCTGCTTTTTCCGGCAGAGAAGAGCTGGCTGGAAACTCTCCTGCAGGGAAATGGTGCGGAACTGGCCGGACGGATAACCGTTGCATTCAAAAGGCAGCTCTTGCATGAAATCATTCCAATGCGGCAGTTTTCTTCCATGGAAGCATATTACATGATGCTGACGACTTCAGGCAAGTTTCACATGCTGGCCGTGATGCCCTCCGAGATTATTATCGAGTGAAAGAGGAAAAAAGAGAAGGACCAAAAGGACGACACGGACAGCAAGGACAAGAAGAACCATGTAGGGGCGGGGTCATCCCGCCCTTACAGAACAGGTCGGTTTAGAATTTGTAGGTCAATGAACTCTGCGCCCGCAGGGCATCACCGGTTTCGCCGTCCTTGTATTCGGTTCTCCAGTCCGAGAGCTGCACTCCTAAAATGAAACTCGGAGTTATTTTATTGATTACATTGGCGAAAATGGTCTGGTTTTTCGTTCGCGCTGATGCGGCACTCAGATCATTATTGTTCGGGTCGTCCATCCCTGCGCCAAGGCTGAAGGATGTTTTGGGATTCAATGTGTACCTCAGTGCCGCCCATCCTCCTTTTGAGCGGATTTCCTGCAGTGTTGCCGCATTGACTCCCTGACCGATACCGCCGTAGAAGTCATCAAGATTCGATCCGGTAAAGTATTCACCGGCAACGGCAAACCTGTCAGATACCGGCACGGAGAGCTCAAGATTGCAGGACCATGAGTCGAGCGTTTTATGCGCTCCCGCGCTGTTGGTATCCCACTCCTCTTGTCCGTAATGGCCCGAGACTCCGACTGTGGCCGACTGGTTTTTTACAAAGAGGGGACCGGACCAGGCCAGACGAGCCTGGATGGTCGGAATGGCGGCATCTTTTCCTGTATCCATTCCAAGTGAGTTTTTCTCACCTATAGTTCTCGATGCGGCTGCAGCCAGTTCAATGCGGCCTTTTTCACCTGCGGAAAATCCTTTGGTAAGGCGAAGCTGGGGGTGACGTGCGCCGATGTTACCTGCGTCCCACATGATGGCCGGATCGTCCACAGAAGGGATGAGTGAAGAGATGACGTCCCATGTTTGCCCCGCAATGATGCTGAAGTCTGAAGCTGGCCAGTATGCCTTTAGATAGCCGTGACGCAGACGGGGGCTGGAGTTGTTTTCAGCGCCGATGTTGCTCAGAAAATCAAACTCAAGGTTACCCGAGAGCTTCAGCTTATCCGTATCCGGGCCGCTGATGTTCATGCCGAGCCTTGTGGCGCCAGCCGTGAGGTTCCATTCGGCATCGTTGTTGTTTGTGCCTTCGGGTTGTGCCCAGAGTGCGATATTTCCGGGATAGATCTGCCCTGTGTCGTATGAGCCGTCAAGACGGGCAAAGCCGTAGAATTGCACTTTTGCGCCCGATGTGGTTGAAACGGTTGCCGGGGCAGGGGTTTCGGCTTTCAATGCGGGCGCAGGTTGAGCAGATGCAGCTGAAGGCTGGCTTTTTACCAGTGCTTTCAGCTCTGCAAGTTCCTCTTCGAGGCGACTGATGCGTATGTTTATATCTGTCGCACGTTCAGCATATTCTGCTGCAAAACCAGGTGCAGCGGTAAAAAGTGTGCCGGCAAGCAGCAGGCCATACCGGAATGTTCCCCTTGCGTTCATGAAGATGCTCCGTGTTTTGCGGTTAAGGAGTGTGGCGGAAAATATAGAACAAGCGGCAATATAGGCAGATAACTCAACAATATCATCTCTGTTTTGCAGGAGTTCCTGCACGCATGAAGGGGTTCGGGGTTCCTCTCAGAAGCTCCAGAAATCTCGGTCCAGATTGCGATACTGAATGCCCTGGATGAGATGTTTCATCGTGATTTCGGCGGAACCGTCCAGGTCGGCGATGGTGCGGCTTACCTTGAGAATCCGGTCATGAGCCCTTGCCGAAAGGTTGAGGCGGTTCATGGCATCCATGAGTTTTTGTGAGCTCTCTGCATCGAGTCGGCAGAATGCCTTGATCAGCTTGGAATTCATCTGGGCATTGGTGTAGATGCTTTCTGAACCGCTGGCGGTAAACCGTTCATGCTGAATTTTCCTTGCCGCAATGACTCTTTGGCGTATGGTTTGAGAGTTTTCAGCGGCGGAAGATGAGAACAGCTCTGTGTTTTCAACTTTGGGCACATCGATGTGAATGTCGATACGGTCAAGCAGCGGACCGGAAATTTTAGACAGGTATCGCTGAATTTGCGGGGGAGTGGCTGTCAGGTTGCCGTCACGGTCTTTCAGGGCGCCTGCAGGGCTGGGATTCATTGCCGCTATGAGCATAAAACCTGCCGGGTACCGGGTGGTGACGGAAATTCTTGAAACAGTGACCTCCCGGTCTTCGAGCGGCTGGCGGAGTACCTCAAGGGCGTTTCGGGTGAATTCCGGAAGTTCATCGAGAAAAAGAATGCCGTTATGGGCAAGGCTAACCTCTCCGGGCTTTGCATTTGAGCCGCCGCCAATCAGCGCAATATTGCTTGTCGTATGGTGGGGGCTGCGGAAAGGGCGGGTGACCATGAGCGGCCGCTGCAGTTCCAGCAGGTTGGCTACCGAGTAGATTTTAGTGGTTTCAAGAGACTCTTCAAAGCTCAGAGGAGGAAGAATGCCAGGAAGACTCTTGGCCAGCATGGTTTTACCGCTCCCCGGCGGACCGATCATGATGACGTTATGACCTCCTGCGGCAGCGATTTCAAGAGCTTTTTTTGCCGCTCCCTGCCCCTTGATATCGGCAAAATCAACAGGGTACTCCGGTTCCCTGTCAAACAGCTCCGTTATGTTGACTGTCACCGGAGATTGATCACTCTTTCCGTTTACCAGCTCAACGGTTTCATTAAGGGTTCCCACACCGTAAACCTTGATTCCGGAATTTGAAGCGGAGACTGCAACTGCGGCTTCAGCAGCGTTCGCCATTGGTACGATCAGCCGTTTTATGTTCGCTTTCCCGGCCATGATTGCAACCGGCAGCGCGCCGTTGATTCTTCTGACCGAACCATCCAGCGCAAGCTCTCCCAGAACCAGTGAATCCTCGAACCGGTGACTCATCAGATTGAGCGAACCGAGCAATCCGATGGCGATCGGCAGATCGAATGCCGTACCCTCCTTTTTTATATCGGCAGGAGCAAGATTGACCGTTATTTTTTTCGGAGGTATGTCGAAGCCAGAATTTCTGATTGCCGTGAGAATCCTTTCCCGGCTCTCCCTGATCGCATTGTCCGGAAGTCCCACAACCGTAAAGGAGGGAATACCTCCGGTCACATTGGTCTCGACAGCTACTTTAATGGCGTCAATGCCGATCAGAGCCGCAGCGTTCAGTGTTGAGAGCATCAGAATTGGCCGTTGAGTCTTTTTTTGGTTTTTTTAGGACATATGCGTAATAATAGGTAAAATTTGCAGTAAATCAATGTTTTTCGGACGGATCGGTCGGATCAGTCGGATCAGCCTGTGGTTCTCAACCCTCCCGATATGGCGTTGACCGTGAGGAAGAGTTCGGGCAGCATGCTGTCGGCCTCTTCAAACTTTTCTGCATTTTTCAGTTCTCTCCATTGCCGGAGCATTCGGATCTGCTGCCGATGCAGCATTTCAAGACCTTCACGACGCAGAGCAATAAATCGGTCAACATTAAGGCGCTGGGTTTCTAGAGGAGCGGCATAGAGACGGTCGATAAATGTTTTTGTTCTGTGGTATTCCGCTTCGATCATGCCGAGAAATTTTTCCCTCACAGCGCGGTCACCGACCAGCGAGGCGTACTGGCGCATGATTTCGAGATCGGCCGAAGCCATGCTTGCATCGGCATTGCTTATGATATAGCGGAGCGGGGGCCACGCGTGGCTGCGGTGAAGAATTTCATCAAATGCTTCGGGATTGCTCTCCAGCAGGTGTTCCAGCGCCGTTCCGACCCCGTACCATCCTGAAAGCGAGAATCGGGCCTGGTTCCAGCTGAAAACCCAGGGGATTGCACGCAGGTCTTCAAGAGTGGTTTTTCCGCTTCTTCTTGAAGGGCGCGATCCTATTCTGGTGGACTCTATGATGTCGATAGGTGTAGCTTCACGGAAAAATGTGAGAAATCCTTCTGTGCCGATCAGCTCCCGGTAAGCCTGATAGCTCTTTTCAGAAAGCGTGTCCATCATGGGTTCAAGCGGGTGTGCTCTGTGATTGCCCTGTTCTTGCTTTACCAGTGCTCCGGCGACTCCTGCCATGAAAAGCTCAAGATTATAGACAGCACTGATGCGGTTGGCATATTTTTGTGCAATGGTTTCACCCTGTTCGGTAAAGCACATTCCGGCCTTGAACGATCCATATGGCTGAGCCTTGATGAAACGGTGTGTCGGGCCAGCTCCCCGGCTGATGCTTCCGCCTCTTCCATGAAAAAAAAGAATATCCGTTCCGCTCTCTTTGCCTGCTTCCAGCAAAGCCTCCTGGGCGCGGTAGAGTGTCCAGGTGCTTGTAAAAATGCCTCCATCCTTGTTGCTGTCGCTGTAACCGATCATGGCCTGCTGGATCTTGCGCGGTTTGCCGGTTTTATTTTTTCTGTATTCGAGGCTTCGCTGAGTGACGGGGTGGAGCAGAAATTCCCTGAGAATTTCAGGGCTTTTATCAAGATCGTCGATGGTTTCAAAAAGAGGAACTACAGGCAGTATACAGGCGTCTCCATCATCGGTTGACGCCATAAGACCTACTTCACGGGCAAAAAGATAGACAATCAGCAGATCTGAGACATTTCTGGTCATGCTGACAATCAGTGAACCAAGACCACCTGTGCCATATTGTTTACTGTGTCGCATTAAAACCCGGTAACAGGCAAGCACAGCTTCGGCTTCGGCTCCGGCCGTCATGTCCGGATGGGTGAAGGGCCGTGGAGAGGTCAGTTCCCGATCAAGGAATGCTCTTCTTGCCGGTTCATCCCATTCAAGGAAATCGCTGCCGTTCATCCCGGCAGCGGTCATAAGCTGCGAAAGCGCCAGTTCGTGGAAGCGGCTGTTCTGACGGATATCAAGTGCTCCGAGATGGAATCCGAATGTCTGTACGATCCGGTAGACCGGTGAAACTTCAATATCGGCGATATGCTGTGCTCCGATGGCAAGCAGTGAGTGGCGAAGGAGTGAAAGATCTTCAAGCAGCTCTTTTGAATTGGCATAGCGGCCTTGTTCGTCGTTTGTTTCGCTCTCCTCCTCTGGAGGCAGAAACGCGATGACAAGGTTAAGGAACTGGCGCCATGGTTCATGGCTGTTTTTGCGCAGAGCGTCACTTCCTTTTTGCCCCAACCTGCTTTTGAGGGTTTCCATTCGCAACGCAAGCGGTTTTCCCGAAATCTGGTGCCGGTCGGAAAGACTCAGTTTTGATGCCAATTCAGTCAGATGATGCCGGATCAGCTTCAGCGCGCTTCGACGCATCTCGGCAAGGGTCTCTTCTGTCTCTTCTGCAGTTACGAGCGGATGGCCGTCCCGGTCGCCTCCTACCCAGCTTCCGAAACTCAGGCGGGGCAGCGTACAGGGGTCGGAAAGATTTGCGGGATCGAAACCAGTGTCCAGCCATGCCTGCTGGAGACGTTTGTCGAGCATCGGCAGGGCTTCCGGAAAGATATTGTAGAGGTAGTGAATCACGTTGCGCCGTTCATCGGCTACCCCTGGCTTTTCGTAGAGGATCTCTCCAGTTCTCCAGAGTCTTTCCATGACAGCTTTAATCTCACTTTTGATATCAAGCTGTTCGAGCGGGGTCCACATCTGATTTTCCCGCTTTACCAGAAGCAGGTAGAGTTGACGGTGCTGCTCAAGTACCGTTTTTCGTTTTGCTTCGGTTGGGTGTGCCGTAAGCACTGCGTCGATCGCGACCTCCGGCAGGAGATGGCAGATCTCGGCTTCCGGGATTGCTCGCTCACGGAACCGCTGCAGCGTTCTGCCCCAGAGCCCGGTAAGATGCCATAACCCTTTGTCGGCCTCCAGTGCACGGCGGTTCTGGGCGGAAGAGTTCTCTTCGGCCATATTGAGGAGCTGGAAAAAAATAGAAAAAGCCTGAACGGCACGCTCGGTATCGGGATAGCGTTCAAGCGAGAGGCTGGAGTGCCGCCAGGGGAGGTGGTCTGCCAGTTTTTTTTCTCCCAGATCGCACAGAACTTCCTGAAAGCATTCAAGCA
>Ga0326726_10003491_pt1 | contig 14434 bp, 15 predicted proteins | sample MHFenrmetagenome_2_FD_207603 | JGI IMG/M metagenome (GOLD analysis project Ga0326726, IMG submission 207603) | Lab enriched peat soil microbial communities from Michigan Hollow, Ithaca, NY, United States - MHF15MN | ecosystem: Environmental > Terrestrial > Soil > Wetlands > Peat | place: USA...
GTTCTTCGTCGCCAGCGCTGGACCTGCCGTTCCACCTCCGCATGCCGCAAGGCCGATGGCGCATGCAACGCCGACGCCGAAGAACCGGCAATCCATGATGGCCTCCCGATGCGAGCAAGCAGTAGCACCGACTGTGCCATCCGGGCGCGAATCAGAGTTTCTCCTGCACGCTCCTCACGCGATCTTCGAGCGACTCAGAGACCGCGGAGCAGGAAGTCGAGCCTGGATCCACTCGCCAACTCGGTCGGCGACTCTCCCCGGCGAAACAGCCGCGCGCCGTTCACCCCTCGAAGGACGACGGCCGGCCCCTCGACCAGGAGCCACGCGCCTTCCCGTAGTCCAACGACCGGCGGCGTGTTCTCCTCGTGGAACTCGGCAATCCGCTGCTCGCGGGTCTCACCCATGTGCGTCGCACCAGGCGTCGGATCCTGGTAGTGCGGGTTGATGTTGAACGGCACGAGGTCGAGCGCCGCAAACGACGGGGGCTCGACGATCGGCATGTCGTTCGTGGTGCGAATCGACGGGCACGCGACATTTGAGCCGGCGCTCGTGCCGATGTAGGGCATCCCTGTGCTCACGCGGCTGCGAATCGGCTCGACCAGCGCTTCCCGCCAGAGCGCATCCAGCAACCGGAACGTGTTCCCGCCGCCGATGAACAACGCATCGGCCTGTTCGACCGCGCCGACGGGCCCGCCGGGGAAATCGTGCACCGAGTCGAGACCGTACCCCATCGCCCCGAAGCGCGAACGCGCCTTCGCGGCATACGCATCGCGATCGAACAGCGCATACGGCACAAACAGTACGCGCCTGACGGATGGCCCGAGGAAGGACACCATTTCCGCGGCGCAGTGATCGAGGTATCCGCTGCCGTGCAACGTCGAGTTGCTGACGAGCATCAGCCGGGGGACGACGCCGGTGTGAGGTGTCACGGAGGAGGCAAACCGATTATAGTCAGCGCATGCCGAGACGCTCTGCGGCTTCTGTGAGAATGAAGACGACGTCGTTCGTGTTTCTTGCCAGTGGCGCGTTCGCCGCGATGCTCGGGGCACAGCAGGCGCACTATCTGCCGGCGGAAGTCGAGGCGGGCGGACGTGTCTACACGTCAACGTGTACGGGTTGCCACGGTCCGGACGGCGACGGCGTTGCTGGCATCAACTTCAGCCAGGGGAAGTACCGACGCGCGGCGTCAGACGATGATCTCGTGCGGATCATCGTGCGGGGAATTCCAGGAACACCGATGGCGCCCACCGGGATGTCGGAGGGTCAGGCCGCGACGGTCGTCGGCTACCTGCGGTCGATGACTGCGGCCGCCGGCGCGAGTGCCGCCGGCGGCGACGCGGTCCGTGGCAAATCACTCGTCGAGAGCAAGGGTCAATGTCTGACCTGCCACACAATCGGCGCGACCGGCGGACACGCCGGTCCGGCACTGAGCGACATCGGTCTTCAGCGGCGCAGCGTCGATCTGATGCAGTCGCTCGTCACTCCCGGCGGCGAGGTCCGGCCCGAAAATCGCGCCGTCCGGGTGGTGATGAAGGACGGCAAGACGATCGCCGGACGATTCCTCAATCAGGATACGTTCACGATCCAGCTCATCGACTCAACCGACAAGCTCCTGTCGATCGACAAGTCGTCGATTCGCGAGTCGTCGCTTCTCACGACGAGCGCGATGCCTTCGTACCGCGACACGCTGAGCGCGCAGGAACTCGAGGACGCCGTCGCCTACCTCTCGTCCTTGAAAGGGCGCCCGCAATGAAACCGCAGAGAGCTCTCGCCGTTCTTGCAGCCGTCGTGGTGTCGGGCGCCGTCGCCGGCGCCCAGGTGACGTTCGATCGACTGCTTCGCTCAGCGTCCGAGCCGGACAACTGGCTGACGTACTCGGGCGGGACGATGAGCCAGCGGTACAGCCTGCTGACGCAGGTCACGCCCGCCAACGTGCGGAACCTCGAGCTCAAGTGGATCTACCAGGTGCAGTCGCTCGAGAAATTCGAAGCCACTCCCCTGGTCGTCGACGGCGTGATGTACACGGTGTCTGCGCCGAACGACGTCATCGCGCTCGACGCGGCCAGCGGCCGCGTGTTCTGGACGTACTCATACACGCCCTCCACGCTCGCCCGGCTCTGCTGCGGCCGCGTGAATCGCGGCGTCGCGATTGCCGGCCACACGATCTTCATGGGCACCATCGACGGCCACCTGATCGCGCTCGACGCGAAAAGCGGCGGCCTCGTCTGGAACATCGCCGTCGGCGGAGCGCGCGCCGAAACCGGCTACGGCTTCACGATGGCGCCGCTCGTCATCAAAGACAAAGTGATCATCGGATCGGTCGGCGGTGAGTTTGGCGTCCGCGGGTTTCTCGCGGCCATCGACGCGAAGACGGGCAAAGAGGCGTGGCGTTTCAACACCGTGCCGGGTCCGGGAGACAAGGGCCACGACACGTGGGCCGGCGATTCGTGGAAGCAGGGCGGCGGGCCGTTGTGGGTGACCGGCTCGTACGATCCCGACCTGAACCTGACGTACTGGGGCATCGGCAACCCGGGGCCGGACTGGAACGGCGACAAACGCGCCGGAGACAACCTCTATACAGAGTCGGTCGTGGCCCTCGACGCCGACACGGGCGCGCTGAAATGGCATTTTCAGTTCACGCCGCATGACGAGTTCGACTACGACTCGGTCCAGGTGCCGGTGCTTGCCGACATCACGTTTGCCGGACGTCCGCGCAAGGTCATGATGTGGGCCAACCGCAACGGCTTCATGTACGTCCTCGATCGGACCAGCGGCGAGTTCCTGCTCGGCAAGCCGTTCGTGAAGACGAACTGGACGAGCGGCCTCGACGCGAAGGGCCGGCCGATGAACGTGAAGCCGGTTACGCCTGAAGGCACGCTGATTTATCCGGGCAACCAGGGCGGCACCAATTGGTACTCGCCGTCGTTCAGCCCGCGCACGGGTCTCTTCTACATCCCGAGCTGGATGGACACCTACTCCACGTATATCAAACGGCCCGTCGACTACGTCGAGGGCCAGCGGTTCACGGGCGCGCTGCCGGTGATGTCCGCGCGGATGCTGCAGCCGGGTCCGCTGGTGAATCGCCGTCTGCCCGAAGAAGGTTACGGCGCGATCCAGGCGTTCGATCCCAAAACGGGCGAGCGCAAGTGGGCGTTCAACATGGCGGACATGACCGAGAGCGGCGTGCTGTCCACGGCGTCCGACCTCGTGTTTGCCGGCGGACGTGACGGCTACTTCTTCGCGCTCGATGCGAAGACGGGATCGCTGCTGTGGAAAGCGAGTGTCGGTGGCGCGGTATCTGCGGGGCCGATGACGTATGCGGTAGGGGGCAAGCAGCACGTTGCCGTGTCCGCCGGCAACGCGCTGCTCGTGTATTCGCTACGGCCGTAGTGTCCGGCTTTAGCCGGACGTCCGCCTGAGGCGGACACTACGTACGCGCTATCTCAGGAACCCGAGCGTCTTCCGTGGCATCTTCGCCACTTCGCTCTTCGGAATCCCGAAGTTGTCGGCGATGAGCGACGCCGGGTTGCCCGCGAGCCACTTCGAGATCGAGATCTCCTCGAACGTCGGGCTGTTGAACAGCGCGAAGAACTTCAACGGCTCGCGCCCGATGTTCTCCACGTAGTGGCCGAAGCCCTGCTGCACAAACACCACCATGCCCGGCCCGTACTCCGCGGTCCGCGAACGGCCGTGCGCGCCGAAGACGTTGATGCGACCGCGGCCGCTGATGATGTACTGCCACTCGTCGGCGTTCGGATGCCAGTGCAGCTCGCGAACCGCGCCGGGATTAAGCTCCTGCAGCACTGAGGTCAGCGTCCCGTTGATCGGGAACTCCTTCTGGGTCGCGCGCCGGATCCAGCCGCCGTCGTAGCGCTCGATCGGCGCCTGCCCCAGACGGAACTTATGCTTGGTCTGCGTTTCCTGGAGCTCACCCGACAGGTATTCCTCGGGAATGTTCGTCGGAATCGTGCCGTGGATGATGTACGCCTCTTTCTGCGGCATGCTCCTGATGACCGCCTCGGAGACGCCGAGGTTGCGTGCGGCGATCTTCGGATCGGTCTTCGAGATCCAGTCGGTGATGCTGAACGTCCCGTACTCAGAGAAATGGCCGTCGTCGAACCCGATGATGAAGTGCGCGTCGGTCTGGCCGACGTTCTGCACGGCGTGGCCGTGGCCGCGGGGGAAGTACCAGAGATCGCCCGGCAGGAAGATGTCAGTGGACGCCTCGCCGTTGGGCGAGATGACGGTGCCCATCACCTTGCCCTCGATCACGTATGCCCACTCGGCGGCGATCGCGTGCCAGTGCAGCTCGCGGATGGCGCCCGGCTTCAGGCGCATCGACACGCCGGCGATGTGCTCCGACGGCTTGAACTCGGCAAGCGTGGCTTCCATCGCTGATCCAGCGGACCCGACCCATCGACCGCTGCTGTTCAGGAGGTCGTACGTGATTTCCGGAATCGGAGGGTGGACACCCGGGTCTTTGCCCTCGATAACGCTGGACGCCTGCTGCTGCGCAGCCAGGGCCGCCGGTGAAAGAATGGCCGTTCCAAAACTGGCTGCCGCAGCCGCCTGCAGCATTTCCCGACGTGAAAGCTGATTCTTCGTTCCCATCACAGCACCTCTGAAAGAGTTCCTTGAATAAGGTCCGGAAATTGTAAACCGCTACTCGTAATATGCCGGCGATTTCTTGAGCTTCGCGTTGGCCGCCCACTCGTGCTCGATCCAGATCGATGTATTGGTTTTCTTCAGATATTCCTCGATCATCGTCCGCGAAGCGGCCGACTGCTGGACGCTGAACTCGTTGTCTGGCGGCGCGCGATGGAACGTCCGTTCCGGAAGATAGTGATACAAGTCGCCGGCAATCATGATGCGGCCGGCCTTTTCAAGCTGTACGACAAGCACCTGGTGTCCCGGGGTGTGGCCGGGCGCCGCTTTCATGATCGCCTTGCCATCGCCGAAGACGTCGTACTCTCCATTGCTCGATTCATTCTTACTGACGTCGATCGACTTGCTGTGCTCGAGCTTGGCGTAGAAGCTCGGCTCGACGCGCTCGTTGCCCTTCTTCCACATGAACTCGCGTTCGGCGGGCCGCACGAGCCACGTCGACGCGGCAAACTCGTTCAGGTTCGCCGAGTGATCCTTGTGGGCGTGCGAGATCGCCACGTAGGTAATGTCCGACGGGCTGTAGCCGATCGCAGCGAGCTGGCTCTTCAGCGTGCGCGTGACCACCGCGGCGGAGACGGGGTTGACGTCGAAGTGCGCGCCGCCTTTGGATGCCATCGCCTCGACGGTCTCATCGGGAATGACTCCGACGTCCCACATCAGCGTGCCCTTTGGATGCGCGACAAGGAAGCACGGTACCGGCATTCTCGTTTCGCCCGTTTCAGCCGGCGTCACGTGATAGCGCGCGACCCCGGCCGGCGCGATGTTGAGCAGGCCGCAGTCGAAGACGTACAGCCGCATCGCCTTCGGGGCCTCGGCCTTCTTCGGTGACGGAGCCTGCGCCGGGGCCCCAAACACGCCGCCAAGGCCGACAGCCAGCACGACCGGCGTAATCGCGGTCCTGAACATGGCGAGCATTGTAGCGCCGCCGCCGGCGGCGGGACTTACGATTTGTTTAGCAGGGCTTCGAGAAGCATATGCCGCGGTTTTGCGAACGGATTCGTGACGGTCACTCCCCTCCAGGAGAAGCCGTCCTGCAGGTCCTCGGAAAGCAGCAAACGGCAACCGGCATCCGCCGCCGCTGCCAGGATGATCGCATCCCAGATGTGAAACTGATGTTCGACCGCGAGATCGAGTGCGGCGAGCAGAATCGAGGGCGACGACTCGATGATGGGATACGAGTCGCCCCAGGCGTGAACCGCGGCCTGCGCCTTTCGTGGCGATCGCCTGACCTTGCCCGTCAACACGCGATAAAGCTCCCCGAGCACCTGAACGGGAATCAACGTGGTTTCCCGAGGAGCACCTTCGAGGACGTCGAGCGCCGCTGTTCTCTTCCAGCCCTCATGAACGTCCTCGGCATAAACGAGGACGTTGGTGTCAATCGCGATGTTAATCACGATCGTACAGGTCGTCGCGCGTCCAGGTACGAGGAATACGTTCGCCCTTCTGCGAACGCAGGCGCTTGAACAGCGCCGCACGCGCAGCGGCTCGGACGCGATCCTCGGCTCCGATCGGCACGAGCCTGGCGACAGGCTTCCCGTGGCTGGTGATGACGAACGACTGGCCTGCGCGGACGCGTCCAAGCAGCTTCGAGAACTCGCGATTGGCGTCGGCAGCGGATATGGCAGCAGGCATGGGTGGCTCTCAAACAGTAGTGTGATTCACTACTTTACCTAATCAAGGCCTCCTTCGCAACTCCCGAAGCCGGCTGCATGCCTACCTTCTTATATGTCACCGCGGCGTCGGCCGACGACAGGTACTTCACCAGGGCTCGCGCCGCGGTGGCGCTCCTCGCGTGCGACGACACGAACGCCACCAGCGACGTCGGCGTCGAGATCGCCGCGGGCAGCGGACCCACGGCCTCGACGCCCGGCTCGGTGAGAATCTCGCTGACGAAGGTCAGTCCGATCTCGACCTCCCCTTTCGCCACCGCCTCCATGGCCGCGGCACCGCCCCGCGCCAGATGAATCTTCGCCTTCACTTCCTCCGCGATGCCGAGTTGCTTCAGGGTGTTCGTGAAACTCACGCCGGCCGCCGCGCCACCGGCGGGATCCGGATAGGAAAACGACTTCACCGAGAGCAGCAGCTTCTTCACGGCATCCGGTGTCGAGATGTCCGGCTTGCGCTGACCCGTGCGGACCGCCACGCCGACCGCAACCGTCGCAAGCGGCGTCGCCGAGTCGACCACCACATGCCCGGACGCGACGACCTCGGGATACGGCGGCTGGATGATCGGCACGTCGAACGGCTCGCCGGCCGCGACCTGCCTTTTCGTGCCGAGGCCGGAACCGAACGTCGCTTTCACCGTATGACCGGTGGCACGCTCGAAACCTGGAATCAGCTGCTGGACAGCCGCCTGTATGCCACCGGGCGCGACGAGCGTGATCTCATCCGCGCGGGCAGCCGGCGATACGCACAACACCGCGAGCACAGCGGTCGACGACAATAGGTGTCTCATGGACGGCCATTCTAGATCCGACGCGCGTCCGGAACGGTACCGGCTGTTCATCGCAATCGCGTTGCCCGAGGCCGTCAGGCACGCGATTGAGAAAGCGCAGAACGGCCTGCGCGCAGCGCTGCCCGCGAAATCCATTCGCTGGGCCCGCAGCGACCAGTTTCATCTCACGATGCGGTTCCTGGGCGGCGTCGAGGCGCAGCGAGTTGATCGGTTGAACGAGGCCGTGCGGCGCGCCTGTGCCGGGGCGGGCGTACTTCAGCTGCGCGCAGCGAGGATCGGCGTCTTTCCGGGGCCGCGCCGGCCGCGCGTCGTGTGGACGGGCGTCGACGATCGAGACGGACGACTGGCGAAGTTGCAGCGTTCGATTGAAGCGGTCACGAGCGCATTCACGGATGAGCCGCCACAGGACACATTCACCGGACACGTCACGCTGGCCCGATGTCGCGACATCAGCCGAGCGGATGCATCGACGCTCGCTACGCTCGTCCAGGCGATGGAAAACAGATCCTTCGGCGATTGGACCGCTGACGGCGTGGACATCATCCGAAGCCAGCCGACGCCGCAGGGCTCGCGCTACACCACGCTCGCCACGATCGACCTCAACTAATCGGGTCCCGAGCCCCGAGCCCCGAGTCCAGAGCCCCGAGACGTCACGACCCGTCGCCGGCCGGCGCGCTGAAGTTTCCACGCTTTGAGGATCAACGACAACGCGATCCAGATGGCTGCGACCGCCAGGGGCACCGCCGCGACCTTGGGCCACCAGATGATCGCCGCGGCCATGATGATCAGGAGCACGCCCGACGCCGCGAGCACTCGGGACTCGGCGGGCCCGAGAAGGCGACGATTCGTGATGGCCGCGCCGATCGTGCTCCCGACACCGATGGCGCCGGCCGCGGCGCGGCGGCTGCCACGACGAATCGTCCGCGCGGGAGCGCCGGCGGTGGGCGCTGCGCGCACGCGCCGCCGCTCGCCCACGACGATCTCGGTCGCATGGCGAAGGTCGTCCTCGTACATCGCCTCCATCGCCCGGGCGAATTCGGCATCCTCCACGGCCACGTCGAGCTCCCAGTTGCCGAGCCAGCTCGCGGGATTGAGATTCGTGGACCCGACGCGCGCCCAGCGTCCGTCGGCTACTGCGGTTTTGGCGTGCAGCATCGGCCCGTTCCACTCGAACACCCGCACGCCCGCATCGAGCAGCGGACGGTACCCGGCTCGTGAAAGCGCTCGCAATCCGGGAATGTCGCCGACTCCCGGCACCAGGAGCCGCACGTCGACGCCGTCCTTCGCCGCCGCGCACAGCGCCTGCACGTACGACGTCAGGGCGACGAAGTAGGCGTCGGTCAGCCACAACGAGCGCTCCGCCGCGGCGACGATGATGTGATCGAGCTTGAAGAGACCTGCGAGCGCCGGCTCCGTCGCGATGACGCGGAGCAACGCCTGCCCGCTCGCGTCAACGGCCGGCGCGTTGTCGGAGTTCCTGGCGATTTCGTTCGGCGGAAGCGGAAGGCCCGCGAGCGCCCACGTGCCGGCGAACGCCAGACCGATGTCTGCCACGGCTGGCCCTTCGATGGCCACGCCCGTGTCCCGCCACGGCTCGACGCCGCGGACCGCGTCGCCGACCCATGCGTCGCCGACGCAGAGTCCCGACACGAATGCCACACGCCCGTCAACGATGAGGCATTTGCGATGGTCGCGGCTGATCCAGCCGAACGGGCTGTCGAGGCGCGGCGCGTTGAACGAACGGACCTCGACGCCGGCCGCCGTCAGCTCGCGCCAGAACCGGCTCCCTGTCGCTCCGCGGGCGCCCCACCAGTCGTACAGCACGCGCACGCGGACGCCGGCAGCTGCCCGCGCCTGCAGCGCGCCGGCGAACTGCCGTCCGACACGGTCGTCGTGGATGATGTAGGTCTCGAAGTGAATGCTGGTCCGGGCCGCGGCGATCGCCTCCAGCCACGCGGGGTAATTTTCCCGGCCATCGCGAAGTAACCGGACGCGGTTGCCGCCCGTCGCCCGGGCACCCGTGACGCGCGTGAACGCCTGGTCCAGCGGGAGATGGCCCGACCCGGGGGAGCCGGCCACTCGACTACTTGCCGCCACAGCGACATCATATCGGGGTGCCCAGCCGCGTCGCGCGGCGTCTGGCGCGGGCCCTGCATGCCCCTGAGAAGGCGAATGCACATCGACTTGCGAATCGCGACCTATAACATCCACCGCTGCCGTGGCCTCGACCGCCGCGTCATCCCCTCGCGTACGGCGGACGTGATCGCCGAGATCGGCGCCGACGTCGTCGCGCTGCAGGAGGTGATCGGGGCGGACGCGAGCCACTCCGGACACGCCGAGGAGCTCGGCGCGGCGCTCGGCATGGGCTGGGTGATGGCGCCGGCGCGGCGGCTGCGCGGGCACCTCTTCGGCAACGTCGTGCTCAGCCGGCTGCCCATTCGCGATCACGCGCAGTACGATCTCACGTGGCGCCACCGGGAGCCCCGCTGCTGTCAGCGCGTCGATCTCGCCGTCGAACATCACACGGTGCACCTCTATAACGTGCACCTCGGCACTTCGCTTCTCGAGCGCCGTCATCAGGCGGTGCGTCTGGCGGCGGTCGTGCACGACCGCCGTGTCACCGGCCCCAAGCTGGTGCTTGGCGACTTCAACGAATGGACGCGCGGCCTGGCGACGAAGATGTTGAGCGAGAAACTGCACAGCGTGAACCTGCTGAAGCACCTGAAACGGCGGCGCACGTATCCGGGCGTGTTTCCCGTGCTGCACCTGGATCACATCTACTACGACGGCGCGAGGGTGGAGGTGCGGAAGGTCGAGTTGCCGCGCACGAGACGCGCGTTGATTGCGTCGGATCATCTGCCGCTCGTGGCGGACGTCCGCATCAGGTTCTGAGCGGCGAATGGCCAGTCACGCTGAGCGTCAGACGCCGCTCGCGCGCGGAAAGCGCGCGGCGCGGATCGGCATCCTCGCGAACACGGCGCTCGCTGTCTTCAAGCTGGTCGCGGGCATCGCCGGCCACTCGTATGCGCTCGTCGCCGACGCGATCGAGTCGATCGCCGACATCGCGTCGTCCTCAATCGTGCTGCGCGGACTGCAGATCGCCGGCCGGGATCCCGACGAGCAGTATCCGTTCGGCTACGGCAAGGCCGAAGCGCTTGCCGGAGCGGCCGTCGCGCTCATGCTGCTCGGCGCGGCGGTCGGCATCGCCATCGAAGCGGTCCGGGAGATCAGGACGCCGCACCATGCGCCGGCGTGGTGGACGCTGCTCGTGCTCGTGGTGGTGATGGCGATCAAAGGTCTGTTGTCCCGCCGCGTCGGGACCGTCGGTTCCGAGATCGGAAGCACGGCCGTACGGACGGACGCCCAGCACCATTTCAGTGACGCGCTGACATCGGCCGCCGCGTTCGTCGGGATCTCGATTGCGGTGATCCGAGGGCCCGGCTGGGAGGCCGCGGACGACTGGGCCGCGCTCGCCGCATCCCTGGTGATCGCCGTGAATGCCGTGCTGCTCGTGCGGCCGGCGGTAGCCGACCTCATGGATCGATCGCCGGAGCCGGACGTCGTGGCCGACATTCGCGACACGGCGAGCGCCGTGGCCGGCGTGCTCGCCATCGAGAAGCTCGCGGTGCGCCGGGTCGGGTTAGGCTACCGTGCCGTCGTTCACGTCCAGTCCGATCCGCAGATGTCCCTGCACGACGCGCACGAACTGGGCGCGGCTGTCACCCGGGCCATCCACAACCGCGTGCCCAAGATGCAGTCGGTCATCGTTCACATGGAGCCGTATCAGCCCGAGGCCAGCTGACGGATGTCGCGGCTTTCCAGCACGCGTGCCGGCGCTCCGCGTCGCACGGCGGCGAGCATCGCACGGCCCATCTCTTCCGTCGTCAGAATCTGGTTCGGGAACAGCCGGCGCAGCAGCGGCAGGAGCGGGGCCGTCAGCGAATACAGGATGCGGTACGCGGCCGTCCTCGAGCGCACGCCGTGCATCGGCTGGACGACGCCCGGCCGGAACATGTAGGCGGCCTTGAACGGCAGTCGCAGCAGCGCGTTTTCGGTTCTGCCTTTGACCCGCGCCCACATCAGCCGCCCGCGTTCGGTGCTGTCGGTGCCCGCGCCAGAGACAAAGACGAACGTCATCCCGGGATTGAGTCGCACCAACGTGCTGGCCGCCGCCATCGTGAGGTCGTAGGTCACGCGCGTGTAGCCGGCCTCGCTCATGCCGGCCGACGTGACGCCCAGACAGAAGAAGCAGGCGTCGAATCCGACGAGCAACGCTTCGATGGGCGCGAAGTTCCCGAGCTCGCTGTGGACGATTTGTCTGAGTTTTGTGTTGGTGACGCCTGCGGCGCTGCGGCCGACGGTGACGACGCGTTCGACGCCGGGGTCGAGCAGGCACTCGCGCAGCACGCCTTGACCGATCATTCCGGTCGCGCCAAAGAGCAGGACGTTCATGACCCGAGCATGATATAGATCACGTCCGTTCGCGTCACCGCGGAGGGGAATGATGTTACGTGTGCTTCGAAGCTCAGGTCGCGTCCTGTTGACAGCGTCGACGGCGCTTGTGGTCACGGCGTCCACGGGCCTTGCCCAGCACGGCGTCAAGGACGGCGAGTGGCGATCGTATGCCGGAGACAACGGCAGCTCACGCTACGCCCCGTACGATCTGATCACCCGGGACAACGTCAAGGATCTGCAGGTCGCGTGGAGCTGGAAGTTCGACAACTTCGGCGGCGGCACCAGCGAGACGACGCCCATCATGGCGAATGGCGTCCTGTATTTCACAGTCGGCCCGCGGCGGAACGTGATTGCGGTCAACCCGGGCACCGGTGAAACGCTGTGGACGTGGAGGCCGGATGAAGGCGCCCGTTTCGATCAGGCGCCGCGCAAGGTCGGGCGAGGCGTCGCCTATTGGACCGATGGCGCCGACGCGAGAATCATCACCGTGACGCCCGGCTTCCAGTTGTTCGCGCTCGACGCGAAGACGGGCATTCCCGTTCGCGAGTTCGGCAACGGCGGATCTGTCGATCTGTTCAAGCAGCTCGATCTGACGACGCCTCTCGACCCCATCGGCAAGATCGGCAACAGCTCGGCGCCCGTGGTCTCGAACGGCGTGATCGTCATCGGCCCGGCGTTGACTCAGGGCGGCACCGCCCCGAACAAGGAAAACGTCAAGGGCGACGTCATGGCCTTCGACGTCCGCACCGGAAAGAAGCGCTGGACCTTCCACACGATTCCGCGCTTCGGCGAGCCCGGCTACGAGACGTGGCTGAAGGAGTCGGCCGAGTACTCGGGCAACGTCGGCGTGTGGGGTCCGTTCTCGGCGGACGATGAGCTCGGATACGTGTATCTGGCGACCGAGTCGCCGACCAACGACGGATACGGCGGCCATCGTCCTGGCAACAACCTGTATTCCGACTCGCTGGTCTGCCTGGACATCAAGACCGGGAAGATGATCTGGTTCAAGCAGCTCATTCGTCATGACATCTGGGATTACGACATGCCGGTCCATCCGATCCTGATCGACATCCGCGTCAACGGGGCGGCCGGACCTCGTCCCATCAAGGCTGTCGTCCAGATGGGAAAGATGGCGCTGGCGTGGGTGTTCGATCGCACCAACGGTCAACCGGTGTGGCCGATTCCTGATGTCCCCGTGGAGCAGACCGATGTGCCGACGGAGTGGACGGCCGCCACGCAGCCGATTCCCAGCAAGCCGCCGGCGTTCGACGTCGTCGGCATCAGGACTGACGACCTGATCAACTTCACGCCGGAGCTGCGCGAGAAAGCGCAGCAGGCGATCAAAGGATATCGACTCGGCGGGCCGTTCGCGCCACCGTCTCTCGTCGTCCCCGACGTGAACAGAGGCACGATCGTCGCGCCGGGTTTCGGCGGCGGCGGCAACTGGCAGTCCGGCGCGTCGGACTCCGAGACGGGTTTCGTCTACGTCGGATCGATCACGAGACCGTTCGTCGCCGGCGTCGTGAAAACCGATCCGCCCGATCCGACCAAAGCCGCGTACACGGCCGGCCGCGGCGGTCAGGTTCCGAATGTCGAAGACTTGCCGTTGCTCAAGCCGCCGTACGGCCGCATCACCGCGTACGACATGAACAAAGGAGAAATCGCCTGGCAGGTGCCGAACGGCGATACGCCGCCGAACATCAAGGAAGCGTTTGCCAGGCTGGGCCTGACGAATGTGCCGCCGACTGGTTTTCCTGCGCAGGCCTCGTTCGTGGTCACCAAAACGTTGCTCATCGGCGGTGAAGGCGGAGGCGGGCGTCCTATTCTTCATGCGTACGATAAGAAGACGGGCGAGAACATCGCCGAGCTGCCGATGCCCGGCAGTCAGTCAGCCGTGCCGATGACTTACGTGTACCAGAACCGGCAGTTCATCGTGATGTCTGTCGCTGGACGGCCTGCCGGTCAACTGGTCGCGTTCGCGTTGCCGCTCCCGGCCCCGGCCGGCGGGCGTGGAGGTCGCGGCGGCGCGGCACCTGGCGCCGAGCGATAGCGGGCGACGCAGCGCCTCTCCTTGACAGGTTAGGAGAGGCTCGGTAGCATTCTCTCCTAAGTCAACTAGGAGAGCGTCATGGCGCCTCGCGCTGAGCTTCTACCGGGCACGCTGGACCTGCTGATTCTGAAAGCCGTGTCGCTCGGCGCGCACCACGGCTACGGCGTCCTGCAGCGCATCGAGCAGATCACCGGAGGAGCGCTGGCGATCGAGCAGGGCGCCCTCTATCCGGCGCTGTACCGCCTCGAGCAACAGGGTTTTCTGGACGCCGAGTGGGGCACCTCCGACAACAATCGCAAGGCCAGGTTTTACACCCTCACGACGACGGGCCGTCGGCATCTCAAGGCCGAAACCGAACGCTGGAGCCGCGCGGCTCTCGCGTTGAACACCGCGCTGCGCGCACAGGAGGCCTGATGGCGCTGCTGAAACGGCTGCGTTCCTTCTGGCGCCACGCACTCCATCGATCCGACATGGAGCGGACGCTCGCAGACGAGGTGGAATGTCACATCGCGCATCATGCGGAGCATCTCGTCAGCAGCCGCGGCCTGTCGGAGCGCGACGCCACCCGGATTGCCCGGCTGGAGTTCGGGTCGAGGGAGAAATACAAGGAAGAAGCGCGCCGAATGCTGGGGCTCGCCGCCATCGATCACGTGGCTCGCGACTTTCGATACGCGTGCCGCACTTTCGCGAGGCACAAGGGCTTCACGGCGGCCACCGTCGCGATCCTGGCCATCACCATCGGCGCCAATGCCGCCGTGTACACGCTGGTCGATCGACTGCTGATGCGGCCGCTTCCCTATCCTGAAGCC
>Ga0326726_10003492_pt1 | contig 14433 bp, 11 predicted proteins | sample MHFenrmetagenome_2_FD_207603 | JGI IMG/M metagenome (GOLD analysis project Ga0326726, IMG submission 207603) | Lab enriched peat soil microbial communities from Michigan Hollow, Ithaca, NY, United States - MHF15MN | ecosystem: Environmental > Terrestrial > Soil > Wetlands > Peat | place: USA...
TCGAGGCGCGTGTGCGCGATCGCAACGAACGTCGCGAGAAGATTCGAAAGCGATTTGAACAGCGCGCTGATCGGCCCGCGCTCCGGCGCGGGCGAATCGCCGAGCGGAGTGTCGGCTTCGACGCTCACCGTATGCTCGCGGGCTCGCCGCTCAGCGGCGGCCGATCAGGAGCCCGAGCACGAGACCGATCCCGGCGGCGACCGCAACCGCGTTCCACGGCTTGTCGCGCACGTAGGCCTCGGCATCGTTCGCGAACTCGCGCGCGCGCTCGAGCGCGTCATCCTCGAGCGCCGACAAACGCTCCTTCGCTCCGCGCAGCGACTCCTCGGCGCGCTCGCGCGCCTCTTGTACCTTCTCGCCCGCCTGCGAGGCGGTGACCTTGAGCAACTCTTCGGCGTCGCGAACGACCGTATGGAGATCTTCGACGAGCTTGTCGGTGGTTATCGGCTTGGGTTTCGATTTGGCCATGGCGTTCTCCCGCACTGTGGCGCGTGAGGAATCACGGCCGCCTCCGATGTTATTCCGCCGCCGCATATGCGGGCAAGCGTGCCACTCGGCATATGAGAGTCGCCCCTAACCATCGACGATCTCGAAACGCAAGCGCTTGAGCAATTGGCCTTGGGGGGTCAACAGATCCACGGTCCACGCGCCAAGAACGTCCGTTGGGAAGACCTTTTTCCGCGAGAACGCACGCCAGCCCGATGCGCTGCCGCCGTGAATCGTCTCGGAGATCCGCTCGACGTCGTCGTTGTGGTGCCACTCGAAGATGACCTGCTGCGTGAGGCCGGCGGGCGCGCGGATCACCGCGAAGGCGATCACGCCCTCCTCGAGCTCCGAGCGCGGTACCTCGGTCACGGCGGGGCCGGGGTTCAGACTGTCGATCGACTGCGTGATCCGCGCGCGCATGACGGCGAGACCTGCCGCGGGCACCTGCGCCCGGAGCTCCCAGATGATGATCGGCACGACGATCACGCTCGCGAGCCACGCGGTGCGCGAACGCCAAGTGCGCAAAGAGCGCCACGACAGCGGGAACGTGAGCACGAGCCAGACGACCACGGTCGCGAGCGACATCGGCAGCGCCTGCTCGAGCGGCACGAGCAGCACGATCGGCAACACGACGAGCGCCGCGATCCAACTGCAATAGGCATGGAACAGCAGCCGGCGCGCCGCGCGCTTCGCGATCCAGCGCTCGTAGAGCGGATCGATCGTGCTCACGAGCGCCGCAGCGCCGACGAAGCCCGCGAACGCGATCTGGCCCACGTCGCTCTGCGTCGCGCCGATCACGAACGGCAGGCTGAAGAACAGCAGCTCCTGCTGCAGCGACTGGCTTACGAAGTTGGCGACGAACACGCCGAGCCGGCGGCGGCGCTGCTCGAGCAGCCGGCGCACGACGGGCTCGATCAGGAGCCACGGCCAGCCGAGCAGCGCGAGCATCGCGACGAGCCGCGCCCAGTCCGCGCCACGCCTCACCATCACGAAGCCGATCCAGCCCGCGATGAAGCTCGATACCGGGAGCAGCCACGGCAACCGCTCGTGCCACTTGGAGAGGCGCCGCAGCCGTTCGGGCCAGCTCTTCCGCTGTATAGTCTGCGCGGGCGGCGCGGTTCCGGCACCGCTTTCTACCGGGGGAACACTCACGATGTGCGACCAAGATCACTATGACGACGATCTCGCAAAATACCTCGAACGCTCGAATCTGTCGCGTCGCGATCTCGGGGCGCTGTCACTAGGCGTCGGTCTCGCGTGGCTACTGCCGCGCGCGGCGGACGCGCTCGACGTCAAGGAGTCGGACGTCGAGATCAAGACGCCGGACGGCACGGCGGACGCCTACTTCGTGCACCCGGCCGCGGGCGCCCACGCGGGCGTCGTGGTCTGGCCGGACGTGCTCGGCTTGCGTCCCGCGTTCCGCGCGATGGGCAAGCGGCTCGCCGAATCCGGCTACTCGGTGCTGGTCGTGAACCCGTTCTACCGGTCGAAGCGCGCGCCGGTGGTGCCCGACGGCGCGAGCTTCGCCGATCAGAAGGTCCGGGACGCGGTCCTGTCGCTCGCGCAAGCGCTCAACGCGACGACGCACACGACCGACGCAAAAGCATTCGTCGCGTGGCTCGATACGCAGACGGCGGTCGACAAGAACAAGAAGATCGGCACGACCGGCTACTGCATGGGCGGCCCGATCACGATGCGCACGGCGGCCGCGGTGCCCGAGCGTGTCGGCGCGGGTGCTTCGTTCCACGGCGGCGGACTCGCGACGAACGCGCCCGACAGCCCTCACCTGCTCGTGCCGAAGATCAAGGCGCAATACCTCTTCGCGATCGCGGACAACGACGACATGCGCGACCCCGACGCGAAGAACCTGCTGCGCGACGCGTTCGCGAAGACCGGCGTGCCTGCCGAGATCGAGGTCTACAAGGGCGCGATGCACGGCTGGTGCGCGCTCGACGCGACCGTCTACGACAAAGACAAGGCGGAGCGCGCGTGGAGCCGCCTGCTCGCGCTGTTCGAGAAAGCGCTCGCCTGACTTTTCAGCGCGCCGCGCGGTAACCGAGCGCTTTGCTCGCGAGCGCCGCGCCGTCCGCGAGCGCCTTGAGCTTCGCCCACGCGATCTGCGGATGGCAGCGCAGCCCCAAGCCGCAGTCGGTCGACGCGATCACGTTCTCGCGGCCGACTAGGCCTGCGAAGCGGCGGATGCGCTGCGAAACGAGCTCGGGATGCTCGATCAGCGGCGTCGAATGCGTGACGACGCCGGGAGCGAGGATCTTGCCGTCGGGCAGATCGACCTCCTCCCACAGGGTGTACTCGTGCTCGTGGCGCGCGTTCGCGGCTTCGAAGAGGTACGTCTGCGCCTTGATCGCGAGCATCACGTCGACGAGGTCGGCGAGCGGGATGTCGTGCGCGTGCGGTCCGTGCCAGCTGCCCCAGCAGAGGTGATAGCGGATCTGCTCTTCCGGGACGTTCGCGAGCGCATGGTTCAGCGCCTCGACGCGCAGCATGCAGTACTTCTTGTACGCGGCGAGGCCCATCTTCACGCCGATCCGGTCCCAGAGCGCAGCGAGCCACGCGTCGTCGACCTGCACGAGGAAGCCGGCCTTCGCGATCGTCTCGTATTCCACGCGCAGCGCATCGGCCAGCGCGTAGACGAACTCTTCCTCGCTCGCGTAGTGCTCGTTCGCCCGGCCGACCTCGACGCTCGCGGGCGCGGTCGTCGTGATGAACGCATCCGCGGCCGGGTGCGGACCGAGTGAGGAGCGCAGCAGGTCGAGCTCGCGCTCGAGAGCGGCCTCGCCCGTGTAGCGAATCGGGCCCGTGCACACCCAGTCGATGCGGCTCGCCGTTTGGTTCGGCGCGCTGCGCGTCTGCTCGAACAACGTGCCGCCCTCGAGCGCCTTCTTGTAGAAGTCGTCGAACTCGTGCCAGTCGAGGCTGTCGCCGAGCAGGCGGAACGTCGCGCCGTCGCGGCCGGGCGTGAAGCCGCTCAACCGCGAGCTGATGAACGCGACCCAGTTGCCGCCCTTCGTGAGCTCGCCCTCGTTCACGATGTCGACGCCCGCGCGCCGCTGCGCCTCGACGACGTCGCGAACGGCCGTACGGAGCTCGGCCTCGGACGACTGCGCGGTCCAGGCCTCGATCGGGCCCGGCAACGCGCCGACGTGCGTCGTGAGTATCTTCTCGGTGCTACGCCGCATCGGGATCGTCGCGGCGCCGCGCGTCAGTCGGCGCCGCCCGGCAACGGGAACTCGACGCCGAAGGAGCTCGACTCGCCCTGGAGCTCGAGGTCGGGCCGAAGCTCACGCAGCCGCGCCATGCCCTTCTCGGTGACGCCGGTGTTCCAGACGTCGAGCCGCTTGAGCCCCGGCAAGCTCGCGAGCACGTCGACGCTTGCGTCGGTGATGCCCGGGTTCGAGTAGAGGTTCAGGCGCTCGAGCTTTCGCAAGCCCGCGAGCTTCGCAACCGTGCGGTCCGTGAGCTCGTTGTGGCTGAGCCGCAGGCGCGTGAGATTGGTGAACTTGCCTATGTCCATGAGCACCGAGTCGTCGAGCAGCGCGTCTTGGAGATTCAGCTCGACGATCTGATCCGCGGCCGTGAGCAGGACGGCGATGTGCTGGTCGATCACGCGCGCGCCGGGCGAGTAGACGCTCACGACGAGATGCGGATCGGTTTCCGAGACTTGTCGCACGAGGAAGCCGGAGCGGTAGAGCCGGTCGACGACGGCGGGGTCCGCGCCCGCGTTGGTCGCAGAGGTCTTCGCGGCCGTCGTGTTAGTCGGCGTGTCGGCTGCGTGATCGGCGGAGCTTCCGCGCGTCTCAGCGCTCGCGCCGAGCGAATGCAGCGGGCCCGGGGCGTATTGCCAGAGGAACGACGAGCCGTGCGTGAGGTTGCCGCCGAAGTGCCCCGTGATCGCGACGAGCGCGAGCGCGACGATGCCGGTCGCGACGTTGACTCTCTTATATAGGCCCGGCCGCCGCGACAACCACCAGACGACGACCGTGAAGGCCGCGACGCTGGTCCCGAAGAACCGGTGCGCCGCCACCGCTTCCGCGCTGAACGCGCCCTCGGCCGCGTGCATGTAGCCGAGCGCCGCCGTCGCGACGGCGCTGACGGCCGCGAGCGCCCACAGGAACGGCGACACCGCGCCGAGCGCGCGGAAGCGCTCGCCGCGCGCGATCCAATCGAGCGCGACGGCCGCGAGGATGATGCCGATCGGCAGATGCAGCACCAAAACGTGGAATCGGCCGAGGAAATAGATGAAGTCTTGCATTCGTGCTGGCGTGTCGCGGCCCCTTCGCGACCTCCCCTAGGAATGCGGCTTAGGCCAGGATCTGACGCACGACTTTACCGTGGACGTCCGTCAGGCGGTAGTCGCGGCCCTGGAACCGGTACGTGAGCCGCTCGTGGTCGATGCCGAGGATATACAGCAACGTCGCGTTCAAATCGTGGATGTGGACAGGATCGCGCACGATGTTGTAGCTGAAATCGTCCGTCTCGCCGTACGTGAGGCCAGCCTTGACGCCTCCTCCCGCGAGCCACCAGGTGAAGCACCCGCCGTGGTGGTCGCGGCCCACGAGCGGGTTGTCGATTTGTCCCTGGGCGAAGGGCGTGCGGCCGAACTCGCTGCCGAACATCACGAGCGTGTCGTCGAGCAGGCCGCGTTGCTTGAGATCCAAAACGAGCGCCGCGCTCGGCTGGTCGATCTCCCGGCAGCGCACCGGCAGGCTCTGCTTGATGGCGAGATGGTGGTCCCAACCCATGCCGAACAGCACCTGGTACTTCACGCCGCGCTCCGCGAGCCGACGCGCGATCAGACAATTGCGCGCGAAGGTTCCCGGCTTGCGTACGTCGGGACCGTACATGTCGAGAACGTGCGCCGGCTCGTCGGAGATGTCCGCGACCTCGGGGATCGACGCTTGCATGCGGTAGGCCATCTCGTATTGGCTGACGCGCGACAGGATCTCGGGGTCGTGCGACTCGTCGTATTGAAGCTTGGCGAGATCCGCGAGCGAATCGAGCATCGCGCGCCGATCCGCTCGCTCGACACCTTCTGGGTTGTTCACGTAGAGCACGGGATCGGCCGCGGCGCGGAACTCGACCCCTTGGTGGTGCGACGGCAGAAATCCCGGTCCCCAGATCGCGGCATCCTGGGGAACACCCACCGATACTCCGGAGTTCATGACGACGAAGTTCGGCAGATCGCGGTTGTCGGAGCCGAGCGCGTAGCTGACCCATGCGCCGGCCGAAGGCCGGCCCGCGAGCTGGAAGCCCGTGTGCAAGAACTTCGACGCGGGATCGTGATTGACGTGCTCGGTGTGCATGCTCCTGATGAAACAGAGCTCGTCGGCGATCGCGCCCGTGTACGGCAGGAAGTCGCTGACCCACGCGCCGCTCTTGCCGTACTGCCGGAACGGCCGCAGCGGGCCTACGATCGGAAACGCGGACTGGCCGCCCGACATCGTCGACAGGCGCTGCGTATCGCGCACAGACGACGGGAGATCCTGACCCGTCATCTTCACGAGCATCGGTTTGTAGTCGAACGTGTCTACGTGCGAGATCGCGCCGAGCATGTGCAGCATGATCACGCGCTTTGCGCGCGCGGGAATTTGACCGGCGCCGAGCACGCCGGCGTTCATCGGTTCCACGCCGGGCTGAGCCGCCGCCGCGCCGCCGATCAGATCGAGGAGCGACAACGCACCGATCCCCGCGCCCGCATTCAGCAGGAACGAGCGCCGGGCATGATCGACATCGCAGCACTCAGGCTTCTTCATGAGTCGTCCTTTTCGGTGTTCATGCGCTCATCTCACCGTGTACGCGTCGGGCGAATTCATCACGAGCGCGGCGACATTCGTCATCGCCGCCAGAGACACTCGGTCGAGGGCCGAATCCGGCGCGACCACGCCGACCGCGAGCAGGCTAGAGACTTTTTGCTCGTTCCCTGTGAGGCTGGCGCGCTGCTCGCCGTAGTAGCGACTCAGGAGCTCGAGATGCGCGGCGCTCGGCGTGCTGCGCACCGCGAGCCGGTACAAGTGCACGAGCTGCTCGCGCTCATCGCTCGAGTGCTTCAGCGCCTCGGCCGCGAGCGAGCGATAGGCCTCGACGAACTGCGGGTCGTTCTCCAGCACGAGCGCCTGGAGCGGTGTGTTCGACGTCCTACGCCGAGCGATGCTCTCCGTGCGATTCCTGAAGTCGAAAATCTTGAGCGCCGGATGCGTCGCGTTGCGTTTCACGAACGTATAGAGCGTTCGCCTGTGCAGGTCGTCGGCCGGCAGATTCTCCGGCAACGGATAGTCGTAGAAGCTGTTGAGCGGATTCCAGATCCCCTCGGGCTGATACGGCTCGACGCTCGCGCCGCCGACCTTCCCGACGAGGAGCCCGCTCGCGGCCAGTGCCCCGTCGCGCACCATCTCGGCCGGCATCCGGAACCGCGGCCCGCGCGCGTAGAGCGTGTTGCTCGCGTCGCGCGAGAGGAGCTCGTCGGATAGCTCCGAGCGCTGCTTGTAGGTCGCCGACGTCACGATGAGCCGCTGGAGCTTCTTGATATCCCAGCCCGAGTCCACGAATTGCACCGCGAGCCAGTCGAGGAGCTCGGGATGCGTCGGGATCGAGCCTTGTGAGCCGAAGTCCTCCGCCGTCTCGACGATGCCGCGGCCGAAATGCATCTGCCAGAGCCGGTTCACGAACACGCGTGCGGTCAGCGGATTGCGCGGATCGAACAGCCACTTCGTCAACCCGAGGCGGTTCTGCGGCAGCGAGTCATCCCAGGCGAAAACGCTTTCGAGGCCGCGCGGCGTCACTTGCTCGCCGAGCGCGCTGTAGACGCCGCGATTCAGCACGAACGTCGGGATCGGCTCGGGCGCGTCGCCCATCACGAGCACCTGCGGCACGGCCGTCGCGAGCTGGTTTTCGGTCGCGCGCGCAGCCGCGAGCGCCGTCCGCGCCGCGATCACCTTCGCATCGGTAGCGGCGAGCAGCGTCGCGAGCTCGGCGGCGCCCGCAGCCGCGCCGGCTTTCTCGTCGTGCAAGAACGCGACCTCGACGGGCGTGAGCTCGCGCTTGAACACTCTGAGCTCGTCGATCGCGCTCCCGACCGGCGCCTTCTCGCGAAAGCGGGTGCCGACGGCGAGGCCGAGGAACGGATCGAAGACGTCGCCCGTGCTCCACGGCAAGATGCTGCGCGTTAGATGGTCGTGCTTGACCTCGGTGGTCGCGGGAGCGCCGTTCAAGAAAAGGCGCATGCCGGCCGCTCGACTCGATCCGTCGTACGTGAAGCTCACGTGCGTCCACGCGTGCACGGGCAACGGCTCGGTCGTCTCGAGGGCGATCATGTTCGCGGGCGGCGAATGCGCGAGCGAGATCCAGAGACGGCCGTTGTCGATCGTGAAGCGGTAACCCGTGCGCCCGGAGTTCTGCTCGGCAAGATGGTTCAGCACGGGAACGTTCTCGTACGTGTCCCCGACGTAGAACCAGAAGTCGATGCTGAACGGATCCGTCCGATCGAACCAACCGACATCCCGGCCCAAGAAACCGCGGTTCGTCTCATCGAAAAACAGCGCCTGGCCGCGCACGCCCGCGCGGAACACGGGCCCCTGGATGACGGCCGGTGCGACGCCCGGCGTCGCCGCATCCGAAAGCGTGAGCGCCTCCGCGTTGTAGTTGCGCGGCACGCGCGCCTGTAGCTCAAACCGCTGGCGCGCGCGGCGCTGCTCGGGCGTTTCGTTCGGGTTCGGCTCCGCACCGAAAGGATTGCGGCGCAGCTCCGTGAGCTCGGGCGGCGGAATGCGCGGCGGCCGCGGCGGAGGCAAATCCGTGAGCTTGGCCGGTCGCGCCGACTCGAACGGATAATAGGCCGCCAGCCCCACCGCGACCGATCCGCGCAGCGCGTGAGCTATGGCGTCTCGGCCCGAGGCCGCGAGCTTTCGCGCGGCCTCGTTAGCGCGATCTGCCGCTTGCGCGCGCGCGGCCTCGTAATCCGCCTCGCGCGCCAAGGCCTCGCGCGCGGCCGCGTCGAGTTTCGCTTGAGCCGCGGCATCGGGCCACGGCAACGTCGGCCCGCCCTGGATGCCGCTGAAACCCGGCGCGTAAGCGCCCGGCTCATCGTTGCTATTGAAGAATGCACCGAGCGAGTAATAGTCGCGCTGCTTGATTGGGTCGTACTTGTGGTCGTGGCAGCGAGCGCAGCCGACCGTGAGCCCGAGGAACGCGACGCCGAGCGCATTGTCGGTGCGCTCGACCATGTATTCGGCTTTGTACTCCGCGTCGATCGCGCCGTTCTCCGTCGTGCGTTTGCCGACGCGCAAAAACGCCGTCGCGAGCACTTGATCCTTCGTCGCGTTCGGCAGCAGATCGCCCGCGAGTTGCGCGGTGCCGAACCGGTCGTAGGACATGTTGTTCTGGAACGCTGCGATGACCCAGTCGCGCCACGGCCAGAGCAATCGATCGTGATGATCGTCGAGAAAGCCGTCCGATTCGCTCCAGCGCGCGAGGTCCAGCCAGTAGTCCGCCATGTGCTCCGCGTACGCCGGCGAGGCAAGCAGGCGGTCGACGAGCCTGTCGTAAGCGTCGGGCGCCTCGTCCTTCAGAAAGGCATCGACATCTTCGATTTTCGGCGGCAAGCCCGTGAGCGTGAGGCTCACACGGTTGATCAGCGTCTCTTTGTCGGCCTCGGGGGCCGGCTCGAGCTTCTCGCGCTCGAGCCTCCTGTATATGAATCGATCGATCTCATTGGCCGCACGCGAGTCGAGTGCGGTCTGCGGCACGGCCGAACGCTTCGGGGGTATGAACGCCCAGTGAGGACGGTATTCCGCCCCGTTCTCGATCCAATGCCGCAAGACCGCGATCTGGTGAGCGGTGAGCTGCTTGTGCGTGGACTCCGGCGGCATCCGCTCGTCGACGTCCTTCGACGTGATGCGCCGCACGAGCTCGCTGCGTGCGGTGTCGTGCGGCACGATCGCGTACTTGCCAGGCGACTTCGGTAGCTCTTTGACCGCGAGCTCGCCGACGTCGAGCCTCAACTCCGCCTTGCGCGCAGACGGATCGGGACCGTGGCACTTGAAGCAATTCTCAGAAAGGATCGGGCGGACGTGCCAGTTGTAGTCGATCTCGTCGGCGCGCAAGCCGTCGAGGTCGCGATCCTCGCGCGAGCAACCCTGCAGAAGCAGCAGCGCGGCAGCAGCGACTGACCAGCCGCCGAAGAGCACCGCGCGCGCTCGAGACCGCGCGCGGTGTTCGCCCGTGGGATCGATGCAGCCCGGTTTCACCGCCCCCTCAGCTCCTCGCCCATCGGAATTTGACCTTTAGCTCGACGCCGGCTTCGCGCGGTCGGCCCACCGTCGCGAAGTCGATGTGCGAGGCCAACCTCAAACGACTGTAATAGACGAAATTGACGATCGTCAACCGCCGCGCGGCGGCCGTCCTCGCGTTCGTGGCTTTGGCGGCGTCGCACCTGCGGCAGGCGGCGCCCCTCGCCTGGCGCACAACTTACGCGGACGGCCGCCTGCTGGTAGATTGGTTGCCATGCCAACGCCCCGCTCCGCGAGCGCTTCGGATCGCAGCAATCGATCACGGCTGTTGCACGCGGCGACCGATTCGTTCGCGGAGTTCGGCTACGAAGGCGCGTCCTTACGAACGATCGCGGACGATGCCGGGGTGTCGTTCCAACTGATCACTTATTACTTCGGAACGAAGGAAGAACTTTGGGTCGCGACGGTGGACTACCTGTTCGAGCGCTACCTCGAAACGGGTAAAGGCCTCGGCTTCACGCCGACCGGCAATCTCCACGAGCAATTTCACAACCATCTGCGTCTGTTGCTGACCGACATGCTGCAGCGGCCGCAGCTGCGCAAGATCTGGATTCAGGAATACCTGGCCGGCAGCGAGCGCTATGCGAAGGTGATCCGGCCAAAGATCAAACACCTCCACGAAACGCTTTCGATTCCCTATTTCAAAGAGGTTGTGCGGCTCGGAGTCGTAAAACGATTCACTCCGCAGGAAATCGCGCTGATCTGGTCGTCGGTCGTCCTGAGCAACGTCGTATACCCGTACTACGTCGAGCTGCAGCTCGGACTTCCAACGGGCACGCCGAAGTCCGTGGAGACGCAGGTCGACCTATTGTTCGCCATACTCGTCGCCGACCCCGACGACCAAGACGACTCTGCGCCCGCCAACCCCACTGATATCGCGAGTGGCCGATTTGGCGCAGCGCGCGGCGACGACACGAATGAAGCCGGGGCATCGGGTGCCGTGGTTTACGCGTGGGAAAACGCCAAAGAACTCACGCCCGACGCGAACCGGATCAAGCAACTCGAGCTCGAGAACCTGCAGCTCAAGCAGCTCGTCGGAACTCTGTCGCTCGAGAAGAAGTTATTGCTCGATCGTCTCGGGGCGCTCGAACGCGGCGGGGTCTGAACCGTAACGAGCCGTGGCTCATCGGCGACGGGTCACCAGATCGAGATCAGCGGGGCGTACGTGACTCCGAACCGATCCCCGCCGTCGTCGTCATCGGCCCCGCTGCGACTTGGCCGCGGCAGCTTTCGACGATTCTGCAAGGTAGGCGGCAAGGTCCTGGATGTCGGCGTCGGTGACTTCCGTCTGCCGAAACGGCGGCATCGAGAACGAGCCGTGCCGCAAGAACGTCTTCAGCACGGGCGCCGTGAGATCCGTTCGCTCCTCGAGCAACGCCGGCAACGTGCCTCTGTACTTGATTCGCAGCGCATCCGTGCCCGGCAACATCGCGTGGCCGTCGTCACCGACGCCGGCCCCATGACACGGCGCGCACGAGTGCTGGAACTTGGCATTGCCCCGCTGCGCTGCAGACTGCTGAGCCATGCTGGAAGCCGCAAACCCAAGCGAGAGAACTGCAAACGCGATTGCCTGCGCCAACTGTCGTGCTGTGATCATCGCAGCGACCCTCGCAGCGATCGATAAGCGGCCGGCCAGACTCCGGCGCGCCCCGGCATGATGATGCCGTTCGGATCGATGGCATCCTTCAACGTTTCGTTGAAACGCCGCAGAACGTGGTTGTTGAACGAATACTGTTCGGCCACGTCGTCTTGCAGCATCGGTGGCGCGCGGTAGTCGCCGTAGCCGACCTTCGCGTTCTCCGCGAGCACACGGCGCAAGTTTGCCGCCGCCTGCTTCTTACCTTCGGGGCTGGTGTCGCCGCGACCGAGACCGAAGCCGTTGCCCATGATGAACGCGAACTGATACCAGTTGACGGGGGTTTGGATCGCATTCGGGAACAGGCTCGGCATCTCGAGCCGCTTCGATACGGCCGCGAAGTCCCGCTGCGCCTGGAATATCGCGTCGCCACTGCGGCCAATCAACGAGAACAACCCGATATGCGTTTCGTCCCACGCATTCGGGTTCTGCTCCGAGCGGCTCGGCATCCACCAGATCCCGAGACCCGGCACGCCCTGCGTGATGTTGCGCCGCATGTTCGAGCGATAGGGTGTCGTCGACTTCGAGATCTGCTCCCGTGTCAGCGGAACCTTGAACGACTCGCCGTCCATGAATCGGGCGCTTGGAATCGCGCGCGCCATGAGCTCTTTCGCGTACTCCCAGTTGCTTTGCGTCGTGCGCTCGGAGCCGTAGAACTGCAGCTCCACCTGCCACGAATGCAGCTTCGCTGCCGCCGCCTGAGCGTCCAGCGCGGTCTCGTTGAACGCGTTGGCCGCGTCGCGGAACTCGGTGTTCCCCATGAGCGGCGTCAATCCGTTCCCGTACCACGGCTCGCCGATGATCGCGAGATCCGTGAGGTAATTGACCGTGTCGACGAGCGGGATCAGGTCCTGCCGCTTCGGCACCATGACGGCCCCGGTGCGCCAGTGCTCGGGTTGAGGCATCAGCCGAAAACCCATCTTCGTGACGATGCCGAAGTTGCCCTGGCCGAACAGCCCCGCGGGATCGGGACCGAAACCGTGCTTGTACTCCTGCCAGCTCTTCGACTCGGGCAGCGCGCCCATGCCGGTGCGCATGATCTCGCCGTTCGGCAGCACCACCTCCATTCCGCAGTGCGCGCCGAAGTGATCGCGATAGAAACCCATCGTGTAGCCGATGCCGTGATCGAGCGAGTTGCCTATGGGTGAGCCCCAACCGGGATCCGGCGTATCGACCCAGACCTTGAGTCCATGGTCCTGGATATAGCGGTAAAGATCGATGTACGAGACACCGGGCTCGACCAGCGCGTAGAAGCGCTTGTCGTTGACCTCGAGCACGCGGTTCATGCGCTTCAAGTCGACCGTAACGCTGCCGCGGACGTTCGGCGACGGTCCGCCGTAAGCAAAGTTCTTGCCGGTCGAAATCGCGTAGAGCGGAATCTTGTATTGATTCGCCGTGCGGACGACCGCCTGCACTTGCTCCACCGAATTCGGCCCGACGGCGGCCGATGGAATCAACTCGTTCGGCTGATCCTTGATATACGAGAAGTGATCGCGATACGGATGCAGCTCCTCTTCGCTCGTGAAGACCCATTCGGGACCCACCGCTTCCTTGAACTGGCGGACGGCAGCATCGAATTGTTGTTGGCTGACTCCGGGCGGCAGTATCGCCATGAGCTATTCCCTTCAGTATGCGATCAGGCGGTGCGCGCTGCCGCGAAGCGCGGCGCGATGATCCATGAAAACAGCGGCTCTGAATGTGTCACCGCGGGCTCCGCCGGCGTCGTGAATTCGCGCTGCACTGCGGCTGCACCGATCGGGCATTGGGTCATCGCGTCGGCCAATCGCCGCGCACAATCCGGTGCGCGCGAACCTGCGCGCAACTGCGCGACCAAAGCCGCCGGTCCGGTCAGCGAGTGGGCGATGACGCCGTCTTCGGGCACACCGTGCCGGCCGCGATAGATCACGCGCATGCCGTAGTCCGCCGCAAGCGTCTCGAGCACGAACAGCCCCGGTTGCGTCGTCACTCCGCCCAGAGCCGTCGGTGTTCTCGTCCACTCGAGGTCGAGCCGGTCGTACCACAGCGCCGTCAGATCGCCTGAAGTTTCGGCCGGCCGCACGCCGGCGCGCGCGGCGTGCTGCGCGACGGCGACAGCGAACGCGAAGCGGTTGTCGAACACGCAATGCTCGAGCCCCAGAGTCGTTGCAGCGGTCGCGAACGCGACGCCGGGAAACGCCGACAACGCGGGCGAGGACACCACCGACAAGGCGACGCCCGATCGTATGAACTGCCTGCGATTGGTCATGACTCCCTCGCGGACTTCCCGACGCGCCGTTTGGCGTGCCCGGCCGATGCCGCGCCATAGGGAACGTCGTTGCTCACACAAACTCAACAGCGCTGCGTCAGTGTTCTATTGGCGACTGTATAGACTGTATTTTACAGTCGTCAACTCCTGCGGTAATTCTCGGGTGGAGCCGTCATGAGCAACGATTCCAAGCACGTGCCCGTCACTCACGTCGGCAGTCTCGTGCGGCCGGACGACTTCGCCGCATTGCTGCGCCGCCGAATGACTGGCAGCGTCGGCGACAGCGAATACCTGCCGGCTCTTCGCAATGCTGTGATCAAGGTGGTCGCAGAGCAGGTCTCCGCCGGCGTCGACGTCGTCAGCGACGGCGAGTTTGGCAAGGGCATCGGCTGGGAGCAATACGTGCTCGAACGCCTGTCGGGCTTCGGGCCTCGGCTCCAGCTAGCCACCGAGGGCGGGATCGACTTCGGCGACTTCGCGCGATTCAAGGAGTTCTACGCGGAGGTGTGGCCGAAAGAAGGTTATCTCGAAGGTATCTTCCCTTGCGTGGGGGCCATCAAGTACACCGGGCATGCAGCCCTACGACGCGACATCGACAACCTGAAAGCCGCCATGGCAGACGCAGGCGCCAGCGCGGGTTTCCTGCCCGTCGCCGCGCCGGCGAGCGCATTCTCGATGTCGCCGAACAATTACTACAAGACAGACGAGGAATACATGTTCGCCGGTGCTGAGGCGCTCCGCGAGGAGTACAAAGCCATCACCGC
>Ga0326726_10003493_pt1 | contig 14431 bp, 11 predicted proteins | sample MHFenrmetagenome_2_FD_207603 | JGI IMG/M metagenome (GOLD analysis project Ga0326726, IMG submission 207603) | Lab enriched peat soil microbial communities from Michigan Hollow, Ithaca, NY, United States - MHF15MN | ecosystem: Environmental > Terrestrial > Soil > Wetlands > Peat | place: USA...
GCGGCCAGTCGGCACCACGCGCGGCACCTCAGCTGCGACAACCTCGGCGACGGGTTCAACCGGCCTCGGCATGTCGAACGCTTCCGGCGCGAAATCCGAGTCGCGGTCGGGCGTACTGAATGCGACCACAGACGATTCCGCCTCTGATCGAATCAGGTCGGCCGGCGGAAGCTGTTGCGGACAGTCAAACGCGAGTTGCTCGACGGTTGTCGTGCTGGCGGCAAACGCGATGGCGTGCCGTCCGCCGTGTGATCGCAGGTCACCGAGCCCGGCCTCTGCGTCGATCGCCGATGAGAATCCGCCGGCTCCTGGGGAAAGCGCGCGCTCCAGCCAGCGCCGCATCGCCGAGATCAGCGCCGGCGGGCAGCCGTGGTTCGCGCCTGCGAATTCATCGAGCAGCGTGCCGATTCTCCATGGATACTCGCTCGGAGTGATTCGCCGGCCCAGCAGCAGGGACAGCGCGATGAACCCCAGCTGAAGAACATCTGCCTGCTGGTCGAGCCGCGCGAGGCTGTTCCCGTCGCCGGGGACGGCGAGCCCGAAGTCCTGCAGTCCCCTGACGGTGAGCCGCAGTCGATCAAGCGCAGCGCCGAGGACGTGCTCGACGACGATGAGCCGGCCGTTCGGTGCGAGGATCACGCGGTCGGGCGTGAGGGCCGCGTGAGCGATGTCGTCGACCTGCTGCAGAGCAGCGATCGCCGACACCGATTCTCGAATGAACCACGCGGCGAACGCGGGATGAACCCCCGGGCGCCCATGCCCGCTCCGGAAAAACTCCGACACCCGCTTGCCCGTCGTGACCGTCGACACCAGCACCAGGTCGCCGCTGTCCAGACGTTCGACCGCACGCACCTGCGAGAACGCCGGATGATCGAATCCCTGGAGCGCGCCCACACGCTCGCGCAGCGCGTCTTCGAAGCCGCTCGCGCCCCCGAACTCCGGGCGAAAGCGGAGCAACTCGAGCGACGGCGTGCCGCTGTTGTCGAACATGAACAGCCGGTCACCGATGGCGTCGCAGAGGCTTTCGGTGTACCAGCTTGCCAGCGGTGTGGAGGCGGTCGGGTGGGTCCATTCAGCGACTGCGGTGCGGCTGAGAGGCGTCATGAGTCTTCCCCTCGAAGTCGGAGTGTCTGCAGGAATCCGCTGTTTCGCGAACGATCGCCAGCGGGTGCGCTGTCACGGATTGTGCACAAAACGGCGCGCGAGTACAAGCAGGAAAGTTGATCGCGCGAGCGTGCGCGATCGAATTCCAGCTCAGCAATTTCGTCCCTGGTGTTGCCGTGCCGTTTCAATGGCGCGAAGGAGTACCTAGCTGTAGCCCGCCCCCGGATAAACCAGGTTCACGACCGTCCAGAAGATCGGATCGAACACGACGTCAAACGCACGCCACGCCACGAGCATGCCGATCGCGCCGAGCATCGGATTCGTCCACAGAAACTGCTGGTAGCGGAGCGCGGACGATTCGCTCATGAACAGGACGACCGCCGCGCTGCCGTCGAGCGGCGGCAGCGGCAGGATGTTCAGGCAGGCGAGCACGAGGTTCATGGAGAACATGACACTCGTCAGGCCGGCGGCCCCGCGCCAGAGCCCGCCGTCCACGGCGCCGACGACGAGACCGAACCGCGCCGAATCCGGGGCGAAGAAGCCGCCGGCGAGCAGGCCCAGCCGAATGACGAGGACGGAGAGCACGACAAGCGCCAGATTGGAACCGGGCCCGGCGAGCGCCATCCACGCGGCACGCTTCGGGTGGCGCATCGCCCAGCGCGGATCGTACGGCGCGCTGGCGTATCCGAACGGCCAGCCGGTGGTCAGCGTGGAAATGAGCGGCAGAATGACCATCCCGAAGGGCTCGCGCTGAATGTGCGGCCGCGGATCGAGCGAGACCTGTCCGCCATGATAGGCCGTCAGATCGCCGCCGATTTTCGCCGCCCACGCGTGTGCAGCTTCGTGCACGGTGGTCGAGAAGAGAAAGACGGTGTAGTAGATGAGCCCAGAGACGAGCTGTGCCTGATCCACCGCTTTGAGGTATCGGCCAGAGGCATGAGCCCCGCCAGTCACTTCCGACGGATCCCTGACTACGCCCCTTCGCGAATTCTGCGTACCCGCCATTCGTTTGCGTACGCAGCATCGGCATCGTTGATTGCTACGCCGACTCGAAAATGCCGCTTCGCGAACGCGCGACCAGTCCGACTTCGCCCGCTCAGCGGGCTTCGTCGAGACAGCCTTCGCCTGAGGTTGACGCTCTCTGCTGGTAGGGAGGCAGGGATTCGAACCCCGATACCGTGATCCAGAGTTTTCGGCAGACCATTGATTCGTCGGGATTTATTCGAATTGTTGCCCCGGTGTGCGAGCGTATCTTGGCCGTTTTAGGCTTGTTTCTCAGAAGGTTCGCACCGCCATCGAAGCCCGCCAAACGCTGTTGGAGAGGGGCTCCGCCCGTAGTACGCTTCGCTCCCGCATCCGCCGGCAGGTCCATGAACACCGCACTGTCGTCACTCATCGCTTCCGCCGAGCAAGGCGATCGCGCCGCCGCGGACCAGCTCTTCTCCACGCTTTACGACGAGCTGCATCGGATGGCGCGGCGTGAGCTGTCGAAGCGAGCAGCAGGCATGACGCTCGGTGCGACCACGCTGCTGCACGAGGCGTACCTGGACATCTCGGACCGCGAGGGCGTCGCATTTCCCGATCGCAACCGCTTCATGGGCTACGCGGCGAAGGCGATGCGCGGCCTGATCATCGACTACGCTCGACGGCGTCAGGCGCAGAAACGAGGGGGCGAGTTCGAGATCACGTCGATTTCAACTGACCTCGCCGAACCCTCCGCCGACCCGGACGAGTTGACGCGCCTCAGCAGTGCCCTCGAGGAGCTCGAACGCACCGACCCGGGACTGGCTCGGGTCGTCGACTTGAGGTTCTTCGGCGGGTTCTCGTTTGCGGAGATAGCGTCGATGATGGCCGTCTCGGAGCGGACCATTCATCGCGACTGGCAGAAGGCTCGGATTTACCTGCACCAGGTGCTCCGAAGCGACACATCGCTGGCGTGATGTCCGGTTTCGACCGGCGTTTCCGATTTACTGATCGAGCAGGCAGCCCATGAGTGCGATCAGCGCCGACCGCTGGCAGCGAGCCAATCCGCATCTCGATCGACTGCTTGACCTGACGACGACCGAGCGTGACAAGTACCTTGAGGTGCTCGGCGCTGAGGACCCGCTCACAGCCGCGGACGTCCGGGTGCTCCTGACGGAGCTCCATCTGTTGACGGCGGAGGGGTTTCTGGCCTCGCCGCCCGTGATCCACGCGCCCCAAGGCACTCTGGTCGGGTTGTCCTTTGGCCCGTATACGCTCGTGTCGCCGATCGGCCACGGGGGGATGGGCAGTGTCTGGCTCGCCGAGCGCAGCGATGGCCGGTTCACCGGCCGTGCCGCGGTCAAGCTGCTGAATGCTGCACTGCTCGGGCGCTCGGCCGAGAAACGGTTCAGGCGCGAAGGCACGATCCTGGCGCGGCTCACGCATCCGCACATCGCCCGGCTCATCGACGCCGGCTTGTCAGTGACGGGACAGCCGTATCTCGTACTTGAGTATATCGACGGCCGTCCCATCGATCGGTATTGCGATGAAGAGCGGTGCTCGGTCGACGAACGGATTCGCCTGTTTCTTGATGTACAGGCCGCCGTTGCCCACGCGCATGCGAACCTCATCGTCCATCGCGACCTCAAGCCGTCGAACGTGCTCGTGACGGCGGACGCGACGGTCAAGCTGCTCGACTTCGGCATCGCGAAGCTGCTCGAAGCTGACCGCGTCGGCCCCGCCGTGACCATGCTGACGCACGAAGGCGACGTCGCGCTGACGCCAAGGTATGCGGCGCCGGAGCAGCTGACCGGAGGTCCGATTACCACCGCGACAGACGTCTACGCGCTTGGCGTCGTGCTGTTCGAGCTCCTGACGGGCCGGCATCCGACCGGTGTCGACGCACAAACGTCGGCGGACTTCGTCCGGGCGATCACCGACCGCGAGCCGCTGCGGCTTTCAGCCGCCGTACGGCCCAGAGCCAACGACGACAATGTCATCGCGCGCGCGGCTGCGCGCGGGATGGCCCCCGAGCGTCTCCATCGCATACTGCAGGGCGACCTCGCGACGATTCTCGCGAAGGCCCTCAAGCGCAGTCCCGCCGAGCGCTATGCGTCGGTCGGGGCGTTTGCAGACGATCTGCATCGTTACCTCGAGCAGTTGCCGATTGCCGCACGGGGCGACGCGTTCGGATACCGCGCCGACAAGTTCGTGCGACGCCACTACAGCGTGTTGAGCGCCGCTGGTCTCGTCTTCGCCCTGATTGGCGCCCTCGTGGTGTTCTACACGGTCCGTGTCTCAACCGAGCGGGATCGCGCACGGCAGGAAGCCGCCCGATCGGCAAGAGTCAGCGACCTGCTGATCGGCCTGCTGACGAGTGCCGACCCCTATCGGACCCCCGATTCCAACGATCCAGACGCCCAAAGCCCGCTGGACCTGGCCGTGCAGCGCATCGACAAGGAGATGACGGGCGAGCCGGAGCTCCAGGCGCGGATGTTGACCATGGTCGGCCGCACGTACTTGCGGATGGGACTTCATGCGAAGGCGCTCCCCTTGCTCGAACGCGCGCTCGCGCTCGGACGTGCCGCCTTCGGCTCGGGCCACGCGACGCTGGCGCAGAGCCTCAACGATCTCGGCGTGCTGTACCGCGAACAGGGGAACCTCCCGGCCGCCGAGCCGCTGCTGCGCGAGAGCCTCGTGATGCGCCGCCGGCTGCTCGGTCCCGAGCACAAGGATGTTGCCGTGACCCTCATCGAGCTGGCGCGCGTGCTGACAGAAAGCGGACGTGTGGACGAGGCCGAACCCGCCATCCGCGAATCGCTCGCCATTCGACGCAAGGTGTTTGGCGAAGAGCACCGTGAAACGGCGACGAGCAAGGCCGAACTCGGACGCCTGCTGATGCAGCGCGGCGATCTGGCCGGCGCTGATCCGTTCCTGCGGCAGAACGTGGCCACGACCGTGCACATGCTCGGGCCGGACCACCCGAACAGCGCCGCAGCGAAAGGAACGCTCGCGCAATTGCTGCTGTTACAAGGCGACGCGGCTGGAGGCGAAGCGCTGCTTCGGGAATCGGCCGAGGTCTATCGACGCGTGTTCGGTCCAAACGGACTCGAGTACGCACAGTCGCTGAACAGCCTGGCGGTGGCGGAGGAATGGCGGGGCCGGCTCGCGGAAGCGCAAACCCTTCTTGAAGAATCTCTGCGCGTCGCGGAGCCACAGCTCGGAAGCGACCACCCTCGCGTGCTGGGCGTCATCGTAAATCTCGCACGCGTTCGCATCGATCGGGGTGACGGCGCCGCGACGGAATCCTCACTCCGAGCTGCACTGAGCGCGCGCGAAAAGCTGTATCCGCCCGACGATTGGCGCATCGCTCAAACGCAAAGCCTCCTTGCCGCGGCCCTCGCGGCGCAGAAGCGGTACGCCGAAGCGGAACCGCTGATGTTGGCCGCAGACCGCGGGCTCAAGCCGGTTCCAGGCATTGAGGAACGCGAGCATGCCGCCAACCGCGCGCGGCTCGCCATCCTGCATCAGTCCTCTCCACACCTTCAGCCGACTACCAGCGCTCGCTGACCTTTCTGCGCACGGCGTCGCTCCTACGGCGTGATTCGGAGCGCCTGTCATCTTTCATAAGAAAATTTCGATATTCAGAGTGCGGGGTTGATCAGATATCGCGTCGCACGAACCCTGCCGGCGCTTCTGCCGGTGCGACGCGCATTTCACGACGGCACGGACCGTCGACGGAGGTTGTTATGACCGTTCAAGGACTCGTCACACGATTCACGTTTTCCGTTGTCGGCCTGCTCGCCGTCTCGAGCCTGTCCGTCTCGCGCGCGCATGCCGCGGACGAGCACGACCACGGCGGGCCGACGACGGGCCCGCTGGTGAAGCTGGTTCGCCAGATCACCGAGCCGTACAAGAGCGTCGCCGCGGCTGAAGCCGCGGGATACGCGCTCGCGTTCGGCTGCGTCAGCGGGCCGGATGCGGGAGCGATGGGACTCCACTACGTCAACATGCCGCTCGTGCTGGACGGCGAGATCGATCCGGAACGCCCGGAGATCATCCTCTACGAGCCGGTCGGCAACGGTCAGGTGCGACTCACTGGCGCCGACTACCTTGTGCTCGCGGACGCGTGGGACAAGAAACACTCGTCTTCGCCCGAGCTCATGGGACAGAAGTTCCAGCAGTTCGAGGCGCCGAACCGGTTCGGGCTGCCGCGGTTCTACACGCTGCACGTGTGGGCGTGGAAGGAAAATCCCACCGGCTCGTTCGTGAACTGGAACACGCGGATTTCCTGCGACGCCTTCAACGGCCCCACGCAGTAACCGCATGCGGGTCGATCTGAGAGGTGACTTATGGATCGCACACCGCAACGCCAGACAAGGCTGTCACGCCGGTTGACCACCGGCGTGACGCTCGTCGCGACGGCGACGATCGCCGTCATCGCGACCGCCTACGCCTCGTCGGTTCCACCGCGCCGTACGGCCGAGCTGACATTCCCCAACCCGAGCGGCGCCCTCGCAACGGTCGGCCTGGACGAAGTGAACGCCGGCAATCCGTTTTTCCAGGCGCTCGGCACCAACGGACGGAGCTGCCTGACGTGTCATCAGCCCGCGCAGGCCTGGAGCATCACGCCAGCCGAGCTGCGCGATCGTTTCGACCGCACCGACGGGCTCGACCCGATCTTTCGAACCAACGACGGCAGCAACTGTGAGGGCGCCGACGTCTCCACGATCCGGAAGCGCCGACAGGCCTTCAGCCTCCTGCTGCAGAAGGGACTGATTCGCGTCCCGCTCGACGTCCCCGCCCGAGCGGAGTTCGAGATCCTCGCGGTTGACGATCCGTATCGCTGTGCCGCGCCGCTGACGTCCGCATCGATGTACCGGCGGCCGCTGCCCTCAGCCAACCTGAAATTTCTGAGCGGCGTGATGTGGGATGGCCGCGCGTCGAAGCCGGGTCAGGCGATCCGCGATGGTCTCATCCGACAGGTTGTGGACGCGGTTACGGGTCACGCGCAGGGCATCGCTCCTCCGCCTGAGCAGATTCATTCGATTGTCGACTTCGAGCTCGGGTTGTTCGCGACGCAAGCCGTGGATCGCTCGGCGGGCAGTCTCGCGGAAGGCGCCGCACGCGGCGGCCCCGGCACGGTTGGACGCGAACTGTTCTGCATTGGTCTCAACGACCCGCTCGACATGCGGCCGTCGATGCCTGGCGCGTGCGGCGCTTCGTCCGGCGGTCTCGATCCGTTCGTCTTCACGCTGTTTCGCGGATGGACGGACAGTGGCGTGCCGCATCGTCAGGCGATCGCGCGCGGTGAGGCCATTTTCAACACGCGGCCGTTCGTCATCGACAACGTGCCTGGCCTGAACGGCCGCCCTGAAGATCCGGTTCGCCGGCCCATTCAGAACGGCACGTGCACCATCTGCCACGACACCCCGAATGCCGGCAACCACTCCGTGCCGATGCCGTTGAACATCGGCGTCACCGAGGCAACGAGACGCACGGCGGACCTGCCGCTCTACACATTGCGACATCGATCCACCGGCGAGAGGGTTCAGACGACCGACCCCGGACGGGCGATGGTCACCGGCAAATGGAATGACATCGGCAAGTTCAAGGGACCCATCCTTCGTGCGTTGGCTGCCCGGCCGCCGTACTTCCACGACGGCTCCGCTGCGGCGCTGGCGGATGTGATCAAGTTCTATGACACGCGATTCCAGGCCCGCTTCACCGAACAGGAGAAGGCGGATCTGCTCGCATTCCTTCGAGCACTCTAATGACGCGATACACTCTTCTCTTCGCCGCGCTCATCGCGGTGGGCGTGCCTCCGATTCCGGCCGCGGCGCAAAGCGACGCGATCGTTCAAGGGCTGGTAATCGCCGCCGCGGACCGATCCGCGCTGCCGGGCGCCACGGTGACGTTGCAGACCGCTGCAGACCGTCTGCCGAAAGAGGCGACAACCGACGCCAATGGACGCTTCGTGTTTGCGCAGGTCGCCCCTGATCAGTACGTCGTGTCCGTCGGCGTCGACGGATTCGAGCCACGTCACATTGTGGTGACGATCGAGCCTCGCGAGGTCAGAGTGCTCTCGCTGCCCCTCGACGTCGCCCGGCTGAACGTGGACGTCCGCGTGACGGCGGAGGTTCCCACGTTACCGGCGACGCACTCGCCGAGCTCGACGGTGTTGACGAGGGAATCGATCGAGCGGATGCCGGCATTCGACCGCAGCAGTCTGCCTGACGCGATCGTCACATCGGTGCCGGGGATGATCCGCGGACACGACGACTTCGTTCACGTGCGGGGCGAGGAGATCGCGCTGAATCCGATCATCGACGGCGTCGCGTTCTGGGAGAACCCGCACGCGATGTTCTCGGCCGGCGTCAGCCCGGACATCATCGAGACGGCGAACGTGATGACCGGCGCGTTTCCGGCGGAATACGGCAACAGGTTTGGCGGCGTCGTGGACGTTGCCACAAAGTCCGGCCTTCGCATGCATGAGCGCGGTTCGGTGACGTTCAGCATCGGCGACGAGGGGCGGCGCCATGCGACGGCGGACATCGGCGGCCGGCGTGGGATTTTCGGTTATTTCCTCGCGGGCGCGGCGCTCGCCTCGAACCGGTTCCTGAGCCCTCCCGATCCGGAAGCCATTCACGATGCCGGCGACGCACAGCATGCGTTCAGTCGCTTCGACTGGAGCGGTACACGCATCGGCGCCATGAACGTCGTCATCATGGGCGACGCGGCCGATGCGCAGATCCCGAAGACGCCACAGGACGCGGCGCTGCGGCCGGCCGCGAACGCGGACCAGAACGCACGCCAGCAGACGCTCACGTTTGGCTGGACGCGCGCATGGTCGACCAGCGTCGTCGATGCGACCGCGTACCAGCGCTGGTCGCGGCTGCAGCTGTCTGCTGCGGCCGGTCCGCTCGCCGCGCACGCATCGTTACTGCGTGAAGTCCAGACGATCGGGGCCAAGGCCGACCTCACGCGTATTGCCGGACGACATACGCTCAAGGTCGGCGTCGATGCCGTGGGCCTTCGGCCGCAGGAAGATCTCGATTATGACTACTCGGGCTATCGAGACCTGACGCACCTGCTTGCGCTACCGCACATTCACGTCGCGAACCAGCGCATCACGTTCGACGGTCGCGACCGCGGCGGCCAGATGAGCGCGTTCGCGCAGGACGACATCCAGCTTGGCGGTCGTCTGACCGGCGACTTCGGGCTCCGCCTCGATCGGCACGCGCTCGTCATTGACGACACGCAGGTCAGCCCGCGCCTGAATGTCGCGTATCGGGTTGGACGGGGTGCGGTGATCCACGCTTCGTACAATCACTTCTTCGTGCCGCCGCCGATCGAGGGCGTGTTGTCGAGCAGTGCCGGCCTGACGAGCCAGATCAGGGAAATCGGGGTTGCGCTCCCCGCATTGCGTCCGGCGACGGAGAACCAGTTCGAGCTCGGCGGCTCGATGTCATCGGGCCCGGTGCAGCTGAACATCACCGGTTACCATCGCGCCACACACAACCCTGTGCACACCACTGTCTGGCCGGATGCGCGCATCTATTCGTATGCCAGCTTCGACCGCGGGCGCGCATACGGCCTCGAGGCCAGGACGGACGTCAATGCCTTCGCGCGTCTTGGCCTCACCGTGTACGTGAACTACGCGCTCGGCCGCGTCGAGTTCAAGAATCCCGTGACCGGCGGCTTTGTTGCCGAAGCCGAAGCATCTGTCGGATACGAACTGGTTCAGCGCACCCATGGATCAGGCGCATACGCTCACTGCGGGCGGGACGTATCGTCAGCAGCGCAGCGGGATCTGGACTGGACTCTCGGTCGAGTACGGGAGCGGGACTCCCGTCGGCCATGGCGACGCGCACCACCACGACGGCGCTGACGAGGAGGCTCAAACGGACGCGGCGGAGGGCGTGATCACGTCGCGTGTTCCTGGCCATTTCACTGCTGATGCAACCATCGCGGTGGACCTGCGCGACGGGAACCGGCGTCCGCGCCTGACCGTGCGATTCGACGTCACGAACGTCGCGAACAGCCTGTTCGTGATCGCGCGTGAGAGCGAGTTCTCGCCGGGCCAGCATTCGGCGCCACGGCAATGGTCGTTAACCGCGCAGCTTCGGTTCTGAAGGAACTCGCCTGAAACGAACTCGATCGAATCTGGCTGGGTGTTCGGGACGAGTTCCGCAACTGGATCATCCTCGCAGCATGACCCACCCACCCCGATGAAGATTCGCATCCCTGGCCTACGGCCTGACCTGCGAAATCAGCGACAGCAGGCCCCCAGCGGGCTCGTGAAAGAACGTCAGCCACTCCTCCAGGCCGTCAGGATGCTTATAGATCATGTGCGGCGCGCCCGTGAACGTGACGCCGCGGCGTTCGAGCTCCTGCTGCGCCGAGTGGATGTCCTGCACGCGGAAGTACAGGACCGAGTCGTTGTGAAGGTCCGGCACGTCCACAATCGACCGATCCTCGAGCATCAGACGAACACCGCCACAATCGAAGAACGCCAGCTTTCCTGCAGTGAACAGGTGCGGCAAGCCGAGCACGTCACGGTAAAACCGTTCGGCCTCGGCCAGATCCTTGACCGCCCGTGCAATTTGACCGATCGGGCCCAGCGTGAGTTCCGCCATTTTAGGACGCTCCTTTGAGGCAAGGGGGCTGTTCGCGGGAATGCCGCGCCACTGGCGCAACTCCGCCCGAGTCCGCAGTCCGACTTTTGCTTTGGCGTTGGCGAGATGAAACTTCACGGCGTCACGGCTGATGCGGCGCAGTTTCGCAATGCCACGGTCCGAAAGGCCATGCCTCACCAGATCGACAATCGTCCACTCGGTCGGCGTCAGCACATCCGCATGTCGCGGTCGTCCCCGACGACGTACAGCCACGGCGGCATGGTAGCGAATCGAACGGCGAATTTCCCTACCCCGCCCCGAGCGAGCGCGGCGAGTGAGGTTGGCTGGGAGGCAGGGATTCGCTCCCATTCTCAACAAGCCGAGAAGAAGGCGAATCGCGAGGCGGCTGAAGACGAGCCGACCAGCCGGCGACCGAGCGGATGAGCGAGGGAGCTGGCTGGGTGTTCGGGCGATTTCCGCAACTGGTTGACCCACGCGGCTTAACGCGCCATCGACTCACGCAGAGGCCAGGCAGAACAAGATCAAAGACACCCTTACTCCCGTGGGCTATCATTTCGGCATGGCTTATCGATTCTTCAGCGTTGCAGCCGTTGCCCTCGCCATTGCTGCCTTCGCGGGAGTTGAGTCGGCCGGTCAAGCGCCGTCAGCCGCCCCAGTTCCCAGGACGGGACCTCCTACAGCAACCGCAGGGGCGGACTTGCCGTCGGCTAAGCCTGCATCGAAGTCGACATGGACACCGACCCGAACGCCTGACGGCCAGCCAGACCTGCAAGGGTATTGGACGAACGCGACGTTTACACCTCTCGAGCGCCCGGCCGAGTTTGCGGGGAAGGAATTCTTCACTCCGGAAGAGGCCGCGGCATTTGAGAAGCTGCGCGTCGACTCGTTCCTCGGCCAACCCGCGGACAACATCCATTACGACGATGCGATCTGGCAGACCGAGACCTACAAGAAGGGTGTGTCGGGCTTACGGACGTCGTTGATCGTCGACCCACGTGATGGGCGCATCCCTCCCCTGACGCCGGAGGCGCGGAAGCGGGCGGCTGATCGCGCCGCGCGAAGGGGCAATCCGGACGACGCCGCGGAGAACCGAACGAATCTCGAGCGCTGCCTCACGTGGGGCGCCGATGTCCCGCCGCTGCTGCCGGCGGTCTACTATTCCAACCTGCAGATCATCCAGGGTGCGGGGTACGTGGTCGTCATGACGGAGACGATTCACAGTGCCCGGATCATTCCGCTCGATGGCCGTCCGCATCTTGGACGGAATCTGCGTCCGTGGGTGGGAGACTCACGCGGTCACTGGGTGGGGAATACCCTGGTCGTCGACACAACCAATTACTCAGACAAGATCGGCTTCCGTGGAGCGGGAGAGAACCTGCACGTGACCGAGCGGTTCACCCGCGTCGATGCCGACACGATTCGTTACGAATTCACCGTCGACGATCCCACCACATGGACGCGATCGTGGAGCGCGGAAATACCGATGAGAAGGATGCAGGGGCCGCTCTTCGAGTACGCCTGCACTGAAGGGAACTACGGCTTGGCGAACATCCTCCGAGGGGCACGTGTGGAGGACGCGAAGGCCGAGGCCGCGGCGAAAGCCAATCCCAACTGACTTCGCAATTCATGATGAGTGGTCCGCCTTCGCGGCTTCGCCGCTTCGGCGCGACAACCTTCGTTGAGCCTGCCGACCGAAGCTCACGCGGAGATTCGCAGGCGTGAGCGAAGGTTGGCTGGGAGGCAGGGATTCGAACCCCGATACCGTGGTCCAGAGCCACGTGTCCTACCGTTGGACGACCTCCCAACTATGTGGGTCCGCCTCCGCCCTGCGGGCTTCGGCGGGACAGGCACGAAACCCTAAGTATATCTAGCGGGCGCTCGGCGCCGCAACGAGTCGAACCGCGGCCGCCAGACGATCGCTCACGCGGGCGCGACCGACGAGCGCGACGACGTCGAACAGCCCTGGACTGACTGCCGTCCCGGTCACCGCCACGCGGACCGCATGGATCAACGTCCCGGCCTTGACCCCGCGCGCCTCGGCCACCCGGCGCAGCGCGGCCTCGGTCGACACCGCGTCGAACTCGGCAAGCGCCGACCACTCGGCGGACAGCGCCTTCAAGTGATCGGCGACGCCGTCGGCCCGCAGGTGCTTTCCAACGGCCGCCTCGTCGTACGTCACAGCCTCGCGAAAGAAAAACGCGCCCTGCGCGGCAAAGTCGGGCAGCCGCTTCGCACGTGGCACGAGCAGCTCGAGCACGGCGAAAAACCAGGCGTGCCGCGTCGTCAGGAGATCGTCCGACCACAGCCCGGCCTCAACGAACGACGGCCTCAGCCGCAGCGCGAGCTCCTCCGGGGCGAGGCGCGCGAGGTGCTGCTGGTTAAACCAGTCGAGCTTCTCGGGATTGAAGACGGCGTTGCCGCCGCTGATGCCCTCGAGCGCGAAGACCTGCGCGAGCTCGTCGCGCCCGAAGACCTCCCTGTCGCCCGCGCCCGGCGACCACCCGAGCAGCGCCAGGAAGTTCACCATCGCCTCGGGAATGTAGCCCTGGCTCGCGTACTCCATGACCGACGTCGCGCCATGTCGCTTGCTCAACCGCTTCTTGTCCGCCCCCAGGATCAACGGGACGTGCGCGAACTTCGGCACCGCCGCGCCCATCGCCTGGTACAACAGGATCTGCTTGGGTGTATTCGAGATGTGGTCGTCGCCCCGCACGACATGCGTCATCCCCATCTCGACATCGTCGGTCACGACCGAGAGGTGGTAGGTGGGATGGCCGTCCGACCGGAGGATCACGAAGTCTTCGATGAGTGCCGCATCGAACTCGATCGGCCCGTGTACGAGATCGTCCACGCGCACGTTGCCGTCCATCACCTTGAAGCGAACGGCGCGCGCCTGTCCGGCTTTCTCGCGCCGGCCGATTTCATCCGCCGGCAGGTGCAGGCAGGTCCGCTCGTACTTGTATTCCGGATTTCCCTCGCGCCTCGCCTTCAGCTCTTCGGGCGTGCAGTAGCAGTAATACGCCTTGCCGTCGGCGACGAGCCGTTCCGCCACCGCGAGGTACCTGGCCTGGCGCTGCGACTGGAAGTACGGCGCGTGCGGCCCGGCCACCATCGGACCCTCGTCCCAATCGAGGCCGAGCCAGCGCAGCCCGTCGAGAATCCCGGCGACCATTTCCTCTGACGATCGTTCGGTGTCGGTGTCTTCGATGCGCAGCACGAACACGCCGCCATGACGCCGCGCAAACAGCCAGTTGAACAGCGCGGTTCTGGCGCCGCCGATGTGGAGGTATCCGGTGGGCGACGGCGCGAACCGGACGCGAGGAGCAGACACGATCGTCGATTGTATATTCAGCGCGGTCTCGCTCGCGACCGTACGCAGTTTCTACAACGGTCGCTCGACGTCAACCGGGATTCGTGAATGCTTTTCGCGCGGACGAAACGGCATCTCTCTCGCATTGGGACGATGCTATGATCGCGCGCATGGGGATGGGCCTCGTGTCCTACGCCGATCTGCAGCGGTGGCCTGAAGACGGGCACCAGTACGAGCTGTACGACGGCGAGGTTCGCGTTGTGCCTTCCGCAACGAATCGACATCAACTGGTACTCGCGCAGCTGTTCCTTCAGCTGCACGCCTTCGAGCGCACGCATGGCGGCCGGTTGTTGATGGCGCCGTCGGATGTCGTGTTCAACCAGTACAACGTGCTGCAGCCAGACCTGCTCTATTT
>Ga0326726_10003494_pt1 | contig 14426 bp, 10 predicted proteins | sample MHFenrmetagenome_2_FD_207603 | JGI IMG/M metagenome (GOLD analysis project Ga0326726, IMG submission 207603) | Lab enriched peat soil microbial communities from Michigan Hollow, Ithaca, NY, United States - MHF15MN | ecosystem: Environmental > Terrestrial > Soil > Wetlands > Peat | place: USA...
GGCGATGCGTTGCTGATGATCCGGAGCGACCCCACCGCGATGGTATCGGTGCGACCGCGCAGATCGGCATGCGCCAGGCTGTCCGCCAGGTTCGCGAGCGCGTCCGCTTCGGCCCACAGCCGGGCGAGGCTGTCGGCCCGGGCCTCGAGCCGCTTGAGCTCATCCGCCCGGGGCGTTCGCGGCGCGGCCTGCCCCGCGAGTGGCAGCGCGAGACACAGAAGCAGGAGCACGGTCGGTGGAGGGCTACACATCGATCAGCATCCACCGGCCGCTGAAGATGGCGAGCGGGCCCGGCCAGTTGAGAAAGGCCTGCTGCAGGCCGCCCAGCAGATCGAGCTCGACGCCCGCGGCACTGACCAGGATCTGAGCCACCACCACCAGGGCCAGGACACCGAGGATGATGCCCGCGGTTCGCGCGGTCCCGCCGGAGATCGCGAAGAAGAGCGAGAACGCCACCAGTACGGCCAGCGCAAAGCGAAGGCCGAGCGCCAGGGGGTAGCCTTGCAGTCCGGGTGGAATGGCCGCCGTAGCAGTGGCGAGCACCGCTCCGAAGAAGACCGCAGCGACCGGCAGCGCAAGCACAGTGAGCCCGGCCGCGAACCGGAGCAGAACGTAGCGCCAGCGAGGAAGCGGCAGCGTCAGCGCGTGCACATGACGCCCGCGGTGGTCCGGAGCCCAGGCCGCCATCGCGACCAGCAGGCCCAGCAGCCCGGCAAGCAGGGGATACAGGATGCCCCACGACTGCAGCAGCCGGAGCAGCGCGTCGGGGGGCATCGCACCTTCGCCCCGGGTGGCACCCTGCAGCGACAGCACCGGCAGGCTGAAGCCGGCTACTGTGCCCAGCACGATGACCAGGCGACACCAGCGCCACTGACTGCGGAGGATTGCGTGGAACATGGATCTGACTCCTGTTGGCCGTGAGCCGTTAGCCGTCAGCCGTCAGCATCTGCGAAATCTGCGAAATCTGTGGATGCCGTTAGCCGTCAGCCGTCAGCCGTCAGCCGTCAGCCGTCAGCCGTCAGCATCTGCGAAATCTGCGGATGCCGTTGGCCGCCAGCATCTGCGAAATCTGCGAAATCTGCGGATGCCGTCAGCCGTCAGCATCTGCGGAATCCGCGGAAATCTGCGGATGCCGTTACCTCGTGGCGCGAAAGGCCCGGAGCAATTCGACGAACCCGTCCTCGAGGTCGAGATCCACGATCTCCTCGAGGTTCACCCCGTTGACGGGGAAGTACTGCGCCATCCCCGGCTCCCAGTTCCGGACGATCCAGGTCTCCCGCGCATCTCCCGCCCCTTCGCGGGCCAGCCGGACGAACGGCGCCTGCGGCAGCGCGGACGCATCGGCGGGCACCCCCGAGAGCCGGAGCCGCTTGGTGCCGTTCTTGAACAGGGTCATCGGCGTTTCCGTCACCAGCCGGCCACCGTCCATGATCCCGACCCAGTCGCAGATCCGTTCCAGCTCGTGCACCAGATGGCTGGAGATGATCACCGTGGCGTGCCGCTCCGCGACGTAATCGAGGAGGGAGGAGAGAATGTCCCGCCGCGCCACCGGGTCGAGCCCGTCGGTCGGCTCATCCAGCACCAGCAGCTCGGGACGCTGAGCCATCGCCGACAGCATCATCACCTTGGCCTTCTGCCCCTTGGACAGCTTCCCGAATGGCTTGCGCTCCGCCAGGTCGAACTGGGCGAGCAGCGACTCGGCGGCCGGCCAGTCCCACGAGGGATAGAATGCGGCCTGAAAGCGAAGCAGCTCACGCACCGTCTGGGTGGGATCGAAGTGCGGCTGTTCCGGCACATAGCCGATTCGGGCTAGCAGTCCGGGCGCGTGCTCGGGCATGCGGAGGCCAAGGACCGTGACACTCCCGCCCTGCGGCCGGAGGAGACCGAGCAGAAGCCTCAGCGTGGTAGTCTTCCCCGAGCCGTTCGGCCCGAGGAAGCCGTAGATCGCGCCGGCAGGTACATGCAGATCGAGGTCCGCGATCGCGAACCCGCCTCCCGGACTGTATGCCAGCGCGCTGGTCTCGACGGCGTTGGTCATGCGGTTCCCGTCTCCATGATCCGGGCAAGGGCGGCCTGCAGCTCCCGGGGCGAGATCCTCAGCCGGCCCGCCTCGGCCAGGGTCCGTCGCGCAAAGGCCGTGGCCTGCTGCGACCGCTCTTCCTCCCGGCGCTGCTCCGGCAGGTCGCGCACGAAGGTCCCTGCGCCCTGCCGCATCTCCACGAACCCCTCGGACTCGAGCTCCCGGTACGCCTGCACCACGGTCGCAGGATTGATCCGGAGCTGGCCGGCCAGCTGGCGGACCGACGGCAGCCCCGATCCCGGCGACAGATCCCCCGCCGCGATAGCCACCTTGATGCGGGTGGCGATCTGGGCGTAAAGCGGAATGGTGCTGCGGGAATCGATCTGGCTGAACACCGGTCCGGAGTCGCTCCTGTGTATTACTGTACCGATACACTGCTACTTTCGGCTCGATTCGTCAAGGGGGGCATACACAGACGCGGAAAAGGCGGGAAAGGCGGAGCCGCTATCTCCGTCCCTCCCGCCTCTTCCGCCCCTTCCACCTTGGCGGCCTCTCCCGAACGGCTCGCCCCGCCCGCCCCGCCCGCCCCGCCCGCCCTTCCGGCTAGACTTTCTGGCCAGCCATGGTGCGGACCAGATCGGTGGTGGAAACCACCCCGACCAGGCGGCCATGTTCCTCCACGAAGAGGCGATGTACCTCGAGATAGAGCATCCGCTGGGCGGCGTCCTTGATCATTGCGTCTGGCGTGATGGTCTGGGGCCTCGGGGTCATGATCTCCTGGACCATGGTTTCGAACAGCTGATCGCGCTCCTCCTTGTCGCCGTGTTCGGCCAGCGCCTCCAGGATGTCGTTGTTCGAGAGCACCCCGACCAGCCGGCCATGGTCGTCGATGACCGGAACACCGGAGACGTGGTAGTCGGCCAGCAGACCGATCGCGTCGCCGACAGTATCGGTGCCGCGGATCGTCTTCAGATTGGGTTGCATGATCTCGGCGACGCGCATTGGGGGCCTCCCGGGAAAAACGTGTACCTGCATACAACCACCTGAGGGCTGAATGAAGTGTGAAGGACAGATGAGAGACAGGTTCCACGTTCCGCGTTCCGGGTTCCGCGTTTCGAATGCCGAGACCGGCCTGATATCCCGACCTCCCTTCGAGGCCGGACCCGCAACGCGGAACGAGGAACGCGGAACGCGGAACGACTCCAAACCCCAGGCCCGTCGTCGGCATCGTATCATCGACTGATGCGAACCCGCGCCCCGTGAACGAGACGGTCCGACGTGCCCAGCAGGGTGATCACTCCGCCTTCCGCACGCTCTACCAGACGCACATCGGGCGGGTGTACGCCTTGTGCCTGCGACTGGCGGGGAACGCCTCGGAGGCGGAGGAGCATGCCCAGGATGTCTTTGTGCGGGTGTGGCAGCGGCTGGGCACATTTCGGGGCGACAGTGCCTTTTCGACCTGGCTGCACCGCCTCACCGTCAACGAGGTGCTGCATGCCCGGCGGACGGCCGGACGGCGCAGCGCCCGGGTGACCCTCGCCGCCGATCCGGCGGATCTCGAGCAGGCGCCGGCGCCTTCGGCCAGCGGGAGCCCGCCGATTTCGGAAGACCTGGCGCAGGCGATCGGCCGGCTTCCCGAGGGAGCCCGAACCGTGTTCGTGCTGCACGATGTCGAGGGATACCAGCATGACGAGATCGGTGCCATGCTGGAAATCGCGGAAGGAACCTCCAAGGCGCAGCTGTTCCGCGCCCGTCGCCTGCTGCGGGAGATGCTTGGCCGATGACCTGTGCTGAAGTCGCCTCTCTGCTGGACGAGTACATCGACGGCACCCTGCCGCCCGAGACCGCGGGGTTGGTCGAGGCTCACCTCTCCGGCTGCGACCGCTGCCGGGCGGAGGTGGCCGCGCTGCGCGCGCTCGTGGCCGAGGCGCGGACCCTGCCCCATTCGGTGCTGCCGGGCCGGGAGCTGTGGACCGGGATCGAACGCCGGCTGGGCGGAGAGTCGCGCGGCACGAGCACCGCCCGGTCGCTGCTTGTCCGGGCCCGCCCGCTGCTGCGGCTCGCCGCCGCGCTCTTTCTGCTGCTCGCCGGTGCCGCGCTCGCCACCCTCTATCAGAGGCGGCAGGCCCCACTCAGCGGCTTCGCCCTGGAGCAACGCCGCTACGCGGAAGCGACCGCCGATCTGGCCCGGAAGCTGGCCGACGACCCCACCAACCTGTCGGTCTCCACCCGGGCGGTGGTTGAGCGCAACCTCGCCATCGTAGACCAGGCCATCCGGGAGGCGGAGGCGGCCCTCGCCACCGACCCGGGCAACGCCGCGCTCGAGCAGATGGTGCTGGCCCGTTACGCCCAGCGGCTGGATCTGCTCAAGCGCGCCACGGTGGCGGGGAGACGGGAGAGCTGATGACCGGCGGACGGGCGGACCGGCGGACCGGCGGACTGGGAGACCGGCGCGAAAGCGCGTCCGCCCGTCCGCCCGCCCGCCCACTCGGAACTCGGAACTCGGAACTCGGAACGATTCTGAGAGTCCTGCTCGCGAGCCTGGTCCTGTGCGCTCTCGGCCCCGTCCAGCCGAGCCGAGCGCAGGACGCCATCTCCACCGGGCGAGCCGTTTCTCCCGGTGCGGCAATCCGGGTCTACGTGGTCACCGGATCGCTGCGAGTGAGCGCCTGGGACAGGGACAGCGTGGCGGTGAAGGGCCGGGTCGACGCCGGGGCCGGACGGTTCTTCTTCGGCGGTACCCGCGATGCCCTGAAGCTCGGCGTCGAGTCCCCGGAAGGCCGCGATCCCCAGGGCACCGCGGATCTCGACGTTTGGGTACCGGCGGACGCCCGATTGTGGATCAAGTCGGTCACGGCGGACGTGGAGGTGACTGCGGGCGGTGGCATGCTGGAGGTGACCGGCGTCAGCGGGAGAGTACGGGTCGCGGGCACCCCGAGGGAAACCAGTGTGGAGACCCTCGACGGCAACGTTGAGCTCGCCTGCCAGGGCAGCGTGGCGCGGGTTCGTACCGCCAGCGGGACGATCGTGGTCCGTGGGGTCATCCAGGACCTCGATGCCTCGACGGTGAGCGGTCCGCTGCTGGTGGGCATGGAGGGGGACGTCGCGCGGATCCGGCTCGAAACCGTCTCCAGCGAAATCGCCTTCAAGGGAGGTCTTGTCCGAGACGGCCGCCTCGAGGCCGAGACCCACGGCGGAGACATCGAGCTCCGCCTTCCGCCCGGCCTGGGTGCGGACTATCACCTGGTGAGCTATGGCAGCGGCCTCCGGAACGAGCTGGTCCCCGCAGACCAGGTCCATCAGGGCCCGCAGAAGGGGGAGTACCGCATCCGCACCGGTGACGGGCGCGCGGTGGTGAATGTTCGCACCTTCAAGGGCACCGTGACGCTCAAAGTGAGAGGAGAGCCCCCTTCACACTGAGGCGTGCGCTCCACACCCACCGCTGGTGTGTCAGGCAGACCTGCTTGACAAGTCCCTTCCCGGCCTGCCAATTGGACCGGGTCCCTCTCTGCCCCCTGCGTGACCCATGGCATTGCTCGAGAACGAGCGGCCAACCATCGGCTTCGCGGCGCGGCTTCTCTCCGCCGCCAGCGTGGTCCTTGCCATGGCACTGCTCACCACCTGCGCGGAGCCTCCTATCGCTCCGCGGCGATCTGGTCGAGCATACCTCTCGCTGGCCCCGGTGTTCCCCTCGTCGTCGCACGCGGCGGGGCTCACGCTCGACAACGTCCAGCTCCTCGTTGTACGCCTACCCAGCACTACCCTGATCGACAAGAGCTACAGTTTCCCTGCCACCGAGGACCAGCTCCCGATTAGTGAACGCCTCTACCTCAACGCGGAATCGGAGCAGCTGCAGGTCACTCTCACCTACCTGAGCGGCACCACGCCCCTGTTCAGCGGGACGGCAATGGTGGAAGTGCGGCTCGGCGAAGGGGCGGATCAACCGATCCCATTCTCGGTCAACTGGGTCGGGCCCGGCGACGAGGTCGCGACGATCTCGCTGGCACCGCGCGACACGGTGCTCACCTTCGACGCCAGCATGGCCTTCCGAGTCACCGGCACGGATGGGGCGGGTCAGAGCGTTGCCCAGTTCTACGTGTCTTGGCGGAGCAGCGACCCGGGCCAGCGTCCCAACGGAGCGGGCATCCTACGCGCCGGCCGGACCCGCATGGTACTTCGCATCACCGCGTCCACCCCCGGCGGTGGAGCTCGGGACTCTACCACCGTCATGGTTGTTCCGCCGCCTACTCGGCTGGTGCCCACCGCGGGGGATGACCAGACCGCACCGGCGGGCACGCGACTGCCCCAGGCCCTCGAGGTCGAGGTGCGCGGCGATGACGATCTGCCGATACCCGGCGTGTCCGTCGCCTTTGCCGCCCCGAGTGGGGGGGCGGTGGAGAGCCCAACCGCGGTTACCGACGCCACTGGTCGCGCCCGAACCGGCGCAACGCTGGCACCTGCGGTGGGCCGCCAGAGCTTCACAGCGACCGTCGCCGGCACGGTTGCCATCAGCTTCACGGCCACCGCCACGCAGACCACCGTTCCCGCCGTGAGCTTCACCACCGCTACCCAGTCGGTGGGCGAGGGGGTGGGTACCGCCACGATCACGGCCCAGCTGTCCAGCGCCTCGACCCAGACCGTGACCGTCCCATACACGGTGAGCGGGACGGCCACCAGCCCGGCAGACTACGCCATCACCGCGAGCCCGCTGGTGATCGCGGCCGGGAGCACCACCGCCACCATCACGGTCACGGTCGTGGCCGACGGCGTGGCCGAGCCGGACGAGACCGTGATCGTGACCCTGGGTACCCCAACCAACGCCGGGCTGGGGGCGACGACGGTCCATACCCTGACCATCACCGGGCAGGTGCCGACGGTGAGCTTCACGGCCGCGACTCAAGCGGTTGGCGAAGGCGTCGGTACGGCGACGATCACGGCCCAGCTCTCCGGCATCTCGACCCAGACGGTGACCGTGCCCTTCACGGTGAGTGGCACCGCCTCCAATCCCGCCGACTACACCATCACCGCGAGCCCGCTGGTGATCGCCGCCGGGAGCACCACCGCCACCATCTCGGTCACGGTCGTGGCCGACGGCGTGGCCGAACCGGATGAAACAGTGATCGTCACCCTGGGGACCCCGACCAACGCCGGGCTGGGGGCGACGACGGTCCACACGCTGACCATCCTCGGCCAAGCCCCGACAGTGAGCTTTGCCGCCGCAGCCCAGACGGTTGGCGAAGGCGTGGGCACCGCCACGATCACTGCCCAGCTGTCGAGTACTTCGAGCCAGACGGTGACCATCCCGTACACCGTAGGCGGCACCGCGACCAACCCGGGCGACTATACGATCACTGCCAGCCCGCTGGTCATCGCCGCCGGGAACACCACCGGGACGATTACGGTGACGGTCGTGCCCGACGGCGTGGCCGAGCCGGATGAGACGGTGATCGTCACGCTCGGGACCCCGACCAATGCCGGGCTGGGGGCGACGACGGTCCATACCCTGACCATCACCGGGCAGGTGCCGACGGTGAGCTTCACCGCGGCGGCCCAAGTGGTGGGTGAGGGCGTCGGTACAGCCACCATCACCGCACAGCTCTCCAGCACCTCGACCCAGCCGGTCACGCTCCCCTACACCGTGGGCGGCACCGCGACCAGCCCGGGCGACTATACGATCACCGCGAGCCCGCTGGTCATCGCCGCCGGGAACACCACCGGGACGATTACGGTGACGGTCGTGGCCGACGGCGTGGCCGAACCAGACGAAACGGTGATCGTCACCCTGGGGACCCCGACCAACGCCGGGCTGGGGGCGACGACGGTCCATACCCTGACCATCACCGGGCAGGTACCGACGGTGAGCTTCACGGCCGCGACTCAAGCGGTTGGCGAAGGCGTCGGTACGGCGACGATCACCGCCCAGCTCTCCGGCATCTCGACCCAGACGGTGACCGTGCCCTTCACGGTGAGTGGTACCGCCTCCAATCCCGCCGACTACACCATCACCGCCAGCCCCCTGGTCATCGCCGCCGGAAGCACCACCGGGACAATTACGGTGACGGTGGTGGCCGACGGCGTGGCCGAACCGGATGAAACAGTGATCGTCACCCTGGGGACCCCGACCAACGCCGGGCTGGGGGCGACGACGGTCCATACCCTGACCATCACCGGGCAGGTGCCGACGGTGAGCTTCACGGCCGCGGCCCAGTCGGTGGGCGAAGGGGTCGCCGCGACGATCACCGCTCAGCTCTCCGGCATCTCGACCCAGACGGTCACGGTGCCGTACACCGTGACCGGGACCGCCTCCAACCCCGCCGACTACACCATCACCGCGAGCCCGCTGGTGATCGCCGCCGGGAACACCACCGTGACGATCACGGTGACGGTGGTGGCCGACGGCGTAGCCGAGCCGGACGAAACAGTGATCGTCACCCTGGGGACCCCGACCAACGCCGGGCTGGGGGCGACGACGGTCCACACCCTGACGATCACCGGGCAGGTGCCGACGGTGAGCTTCACCGCGGCCGCCCAAGCGGTGGGTGAGGGCGTCGCCGCGTCGATCACCGCCCAGCTTTCTGGCATCTCGACCCAGACGGTGACCGTCCCCTACACGGTAAGCGGGACCGCCGCCAACCCCGCCGACTACACCGTCACCGCGAGCCCCCTGGTAATCGCGGCCGGGAGCACCACCGCCACCATCACGGTCACGGTCGTGGCCGACGGCGTAGCCGAGCCGGATGAGACGGTCATCGCTACCCTGGGCACGCCCACCAATGCCACCCTCGGCGCTACGACGGTCCACACCCTGACGATCACCGGCCAGGTGCCGACGGTGAGCTTCACCGCCGCCGCCCAGGCGGTGGGCGAAGGGGTCGCCGCGACGATCACTGCCCAGCTCTCCAGCATCTCGACCCAGACGGTAACAGTGCCGTATACCGTGGGTGGGACGGCAACCAACCCCGCCGATTACACGATCACCGCCAGCCCGCTGGTGATCGCGGCCGGGAGCACCACCGCCACCATCACGGTGACCGTCGCGACCGACTCGGTGGCAGAGCCCAACGAGACCGTGGTGGTCACCATGGGAACGCCCATTAATGCCACCGCCGCAGCACCGACCGTCCATACCCTGACCATCGCCGCGCAGCTGCCCAGCGTGTTCTTCACCGCGGCGAGCAATTCCGTGAGCGAGAACGTGGGGACGGCCACAATCAGCCTCCGGCTGTCGAGCCCATCCAGCCAGACGGTATCCGTGCCGTTCACACTGAGCGGCACGGCGACCAGCCCCGCGGACTACGCACTCAATGAGGTGAGTCCGATTGTCTTCCCATCGGGGGTCACCACCGGGACGATCAATGTCCGGGTGGTGGACGATGCGACGCCGGAGCCGGACGAGACCGTCATTGTGACGCTGGGGACCCCGACCGGTGCCACCCTCGGGACCCCGGCGGTGCACACGCTCACCATAACCAACAACGACGCGCACCCGCCGGTGCTCAGCAACATCAGCTACACCCAGGTGGGCAGCGTCAACACGTGCAATATCTTCGGTGGGCCGCTGGGAACCGAATTCCTGGTGAGCTACAGCTACACCGATCCGGGTGGGGACATGCGGACGGGCGCGACCATCTTCGTCAACTACCTCTTCAGCAATGGCGGGTCCGGGTCGTTCGACGAGGGACCGTTCTCGTCAATCGGGGGTAACGGCTTCAGCGGCACCATTCAGTCCGACATGTGCTTCATCTTCGGAGGTGCCTCATTTGTTGATGTGTCCATCACGGTCACGGATCTCGCCGGATTCACCGGCCAGCCAATCGTGGTTCGTATCCTCACGCCTGCAGGAGCCAACAAAGGAACGGACCCCCAGCCGCTCAGCTCCGGGAGTGCCGCTCGGGCCGCGGGTAGCGAGCGCCGCTGAGCGCGGGGGGAAACCGGTCGAGGGAGGGGCGGCGAGGGCCGAGGAGGATCAGGGGACACAAACCATCACCCGGGGCACCGGCATCATAGCGGCAACGGTGATGAATGCCGCTTCCCGCCCCTCTGTATGCCCCGCCCCATCCTCGCCGGTGGCCCTGATCTCGCTCCGGCGCCGCTAGTCCCGACCCTCGCAAACGCGACCCTCGATCCCCCGATTCCCGGTATATTGCCTTACGGTCCAGCCCCCCCTGGACCGCGAGGCTGTACCGGATGAGCCTGCCGGCTTATACGTCGACCTCCCCGGAAAAACTCCTGGTCGTCGGCCCGGAGCATCTCGTGCGCGGTTTTGCCGGGATTGCCACCGGACTCACCACCTACGCCGTCGCGGCGAACCTGACCGAGGCGCGCATCCGGCTCATTGGCCGCGCGCCGGAGGCAATCGTCCTGCTGGCCGATGCGGGTGGTCCCGACACGCTCGCGTCGGTCCAGCTGCTCGCCAGCGGGGGCCATGCCCCGTTGCTGCTGGTGGTCCCGGGGCTCACCCCGGCCGATGAGCTGGTGGCGCTCAAGCTCGGCGCGGCCGAGACGCTCACCACACCCAACCTCACCCGCGACCTGCTCGCCGAAACCCTCGCCCGGGTCCGTGCCCGGGGGGAGCACCACGCCCGGTGGGCCGGCCGGGCCGCGCTGTTCGAGGCCCTGGTCGAGCGGGACGCCGACGGTCTGCTGGCGCTCGACAGCGGCCTGCTCATCACCTACGCCAGCTCGGGCGTTGAGCGGCTGCTCGGCTATCCGACGGAGGAGGTGCTGGGCCGATCGGTGCTGGAGTTTGTTCCGCCCGAGGGCACCGACGAGGCGCTGCGCTACGTCGGGCTCGCCCTGCAGCAGCCCGGCGACCACATCCTGGGACAGGCGATGGTGCTGCACGCCGACGGCAGCCTGCGCCGCATCGAGGGGAGCATCGTCAACCTCCTGGGAGATGCTCCCGTCAACGCGCTCATCATCGGATTCCGCGACGCCACCGACCGGCAGCAGCAGGAGCGCGACCTGGCCGACCGGGAGCGCCAGTTCCGCGAGCTGGCGGAGGAGGCGCCGGTCATGATCTGGATCGAGAACGCCGACCGGCGGCTGGTCTGGGAGAACCGTACCACGCTCGATTTCGTTGGCCGGACCTGGGAGCAGGAACAGGGCTATGGCTGGATGGAAGTGGTCCACCCGGACGACCTCGAGCGGGTACGCCGGGAGTACCAGGAGACCACCGCGGCGCAGCGCGGCTTCACCCTGGACCTTCGGATGCGCCGCCATGACGGGGTCTACCGTCACATCCGGCAGATCGCCATCCCGCGGTGGGACCCCGACGGCGGTTTGACCGGCTTCATCGGCGTGGACGTGGATGTCACCGAGCTCCGCGAGCGCAGCGCGCTCATCGAGGAGGCGGAGGCCCGCTACCGCCAACTGGCGGAGACGGTCCCGGTGATCGTCTGGATGGACGACGCCCAGCACCGGCTCACCTATCAGAACCGCACCGCCGAAGAGTTTTCCGGCCGGTCCCTGTCGCAGGAGTCGGGCACGACCTGGTACGAGGGCATCCACCCCGACGATCGCGAGCGGGTCCTCGCGTCCTACCGGGACACCTCCGCTCGACCCGTGCCGTACCAGCACATGTACCGGCTTCGCCGGGCGGACGGCCACTATCGCTGGTTCATCGAGATCGGCGTGCCGCGCTACGCCGACGACGGGGAGTTCATCGGGTTCACCGGGGTCGACGTCGACGTGGACGACCTCAAGCAGGCCAGCGAACGGCTGCAGGAGGCGGAGGCCCGCTACCGCCACTTCATCGAGCAGAGCTCCGAGGGCATCTGGCGGCTGGAGCTCGAGACTCCGACTCCGGTCGATCTGCCCCCGGACGAACAGATCCGGTTGTGGTACGAGCGGTGCTACTTCGCCGAGTGCAACCTGGCGATGGCCCGGATGTACGGCTTCGACTCGCCCGAGGCCCTGCTGGGCACCCGGCTCCAGGACCTGATGCCCCCGGATGAGCCCACCAACCGCGAGATGCTCAAGGCGTTCATCCGCTCGGGGTACCGCCTGGTCAACGCCGAGAGCCACGAGCTCGACCGGCATGGCCGGCGGAAGTACTTCATCAACAGTCTGGTCGGGGTGGTGGAGGATGGCCGGCTGGTCCGGAGCTGGGGTACGCAGCAGGACATCACCGAGCGGAGAATCCTGGAGGAAGAGGCCCGCCAGTCCCGGAAGATGGAGGCCGCGGGCCGGCTGGCCGGCGGCATCGCCCACGACTTCAACAATCTGCTCACCGCGATCCTGGGCACGGCGGAGATCCTGCTGACCCAGCTGCCTCCCAGCGGCTCAGCCCGGGAAGACGTGGAGGAGATCAAGCGCGCCGCCACTCGCGCGGCCAACCTCACCCGGCAGCTGCTGGCGTTCAGCCGGCGCCAGGTGCTGCAGCCCCGCACTCTCGATCTCGACAGCCTGGTGCGGGGGGTGGAGAGCCTGCTCCGCCGGCTCATCGGCGAACACATCTCGCTCGCGGTGCGGACCGCGCCTGGACTGTGGCTGGTGCGGGCCGACCCCGGCCAGCTGGAGCAGGTGATCGTCAACCTGTCGGTCAACGCCCGCGACGCCATGCCCACTGGGGGCAGCCTGGTCATCGAGACCTCGAACTGCTCGTTCCAGGGAGTCAGTGCCGGCGCGGAGAGCATCATGCCCGCGGGCGAATACGTCCTGCTCACCGTGAGCGACAGCGGCACCGGGATGGACGAGGAGACGCTGCGCCATCTGTTCGAGCCGTTCTTCACCACCAAGGCCCAGGGCAAAGGCACCGGTCTCGGGCTGGCCACGGTGTACGGCATCGTGAAGCAGAGCGGCGGCTTCATCTACGCCGACAGCGAGCTGCGCCACGGCAGCCGGTTCCGCATCTATCTGCCCAGGGTGGAGGGAGTGCTCGAGACCGCGGACGCTCCGGCCGTCACCGGGACCGCGGCCCGGGCCGAGGGCACCATCCTGCTGGTGGAGGACGAGGAGGCGGTGCGCCGGCTGGCCCGGCGGGTACTCGAGGGGGTGGGCTACCAGGTGCTGGAGGCGGCCAGCGGACCGGAAGCGCTGGTGCTCGCGGACGGCTGGCAGGGGAAGCTGGACCTGGTCGTGACCGATGTCATCATGCCCGGGATGAGCGGCCAGGAGCTGTCGGCCCGGCTGCGCGAGCGGCGTCCCGGTTTGCGCATCCTGTACGTGTCGGGTTACACCGACGACGCCATCCTGCAGCACGGCACCCTGCTACCCAATACCGCCTTCCTGCAGAAGCCCTTCTCACCCGGATCGCTTGCCCAGCGGGTGCGCGAGGTGCTGGCGCACTGATGGGGTCACATTGGCCACCTCCACGCCTCCCCTCCCCGGCAGCACGACGTCGGTGATCAACCGTACCACGCGCCCCTTCGCCGCAGTCGAGTCAGCGTCTTCGTCCAGCCCGAAGTACCAGGTGATTTGGTCCAGCAGCTCATCGTCGGTGGAGACGCCGGTGAGAATCGTCTCCGGATAGCCCGGCTCCACCAACACGTAACCAAATGGGTAGTCGAGGCCACTCAATCGAATGACGCGGCGGGGACCGTTCTCCAGTTCCACGATGAGCGAGTCCGCCGTGGTGGCCACCAGAGGGATCCCCTGGTCCTGCAAGAGCGGCGCAACCAGACCGGTGTAGGAACGGAAATCATCGAGCAGGTCGGCGCCCTCACCCTCCCGCAGCGTGTCGGAAGCGGGGAGCCAGAAGGCGACGACCGTCGCCTCACGAATGCGCGGCGCCTCCTCCAGTGGACGCGGCGGTGGCGCGGCGGTGCGCCGCTCGGGCCGCGGCGGGTCGGGCCGGCAGGCGGCCACGATAAAACAGACCAGCAGGAATTTGGACCGCACTCCCCCTCGTCGGCTCAGGTCCATCGCAGTACTCCCGAGATATCTAGCACGATGACCACCCATCGGGGCACGGCCAGATGGGGGAAGGTCGTGCGAGCCACGCCCCAGCCTGAGGGGGCTGTTGATCCCCAGGCCACCCCCGCCCCGGCCGGTATTCGGTCAGTTCAGTAAAGTAACAATGCAAGTGCATGCTTGCATGCTGGGTGAAGACTTGTTACTGTTGCCGCCGCCCAAGCCCGGCCCCCCGGCCGCCACGTGCTCACCCGAGTCGGAGCAGCAGCATGCGCCTCGCCCTCCCCCTCCTCCTAGGCCTTGCCGGGACCCTCACCGCGCAGGAACCGGTGACGATCCCGGCCTGGACCGTCACCCTCGGGGCCGGCGTCTTTGCCGGACCGAAGTACCCCGGGTCGGATGAGACTCGGGTACTGCCGCTGCCGATCGTCGGAGTCGACTACAAGAGCCGGGTGTTCCTGGGGGCCTCGCCCAGCGGAGTCGGTGCGGGGCTCGGGGTCAACCTGATCCGGACCCGGAGTCTGACCCTCACCACCGGACTCGGTGGCAGCGA
>Ga0326726_10003495_pt1 | contig 14424 bp, 11 predicted proteins | sample MHFenrmetagenome_2_FD_207603 | JGI IMG/M metagenome (GOLD analysis project Ga0326726, IMG submission 207603) | Lab enriched peat soil microbial communities from Michigan Hollow, Ithaca, NY, United States - MHF15MN | ecosystem: Environmental > Terrestrial > Soil > Wetlands > Peat | place: USA...
GTAGTCATGAAAAACACAACGATTCGACGCAACGTTCTCTTGCCCATCCAGGTTCCGCTGGATGGTTCGGCAATTTATGGAGATCTTCAACTTCCCTACGAAGTCCAGGGATTGATTCTGTTCGTTCACGGAAGTGGCAGCAGCCGATTCAGTAGCAGAAACAGATATGTTGCCGAACAGCTAAACCAATATCGTTTTGGTACTTTGTTGCTCGACCTTTTGACCAAAGAAGAACAGGACATTGACGAGCAGACAATGCAGTTTCGTTTTGATATTCCGCTGCTCGCCGAGCGTTCTATTTTGGCGGTGCGATGGGCTATGAACCAGGCAGACTTGCAGGGACTGCCGATTGGTCTCTTTGGGGCAAGTACCGGAGCCGCGGCCGCGCTCATCACCGCAGCCACTTTGGAAGGTCAAATCGCGGCAGTAGTGTCTCGCGGCGGACGTCCCGATTTGGCTGGGAGTGCGCTTGAGCAGGTAGAAGCTCCAACTCTGCTTATTGTCGGCAGCAAAGATCATACTGTGCTCGACCTGAACCTGCGAGCTGCAAGACGCATGCACTGTATCAACCGATTACATGTTGTCCCCGGCGCAACGCATCTGTTCGAAGAGCCTGGAGCTCTAGAGCAAGTGGGAGCAGTCGCTGGCGACTGGTTCGTGGAGCATATGCACGCACAAGTGCCGGCTGGATCCCGCTGGCGGTGATCTCAGCTGCAATCGATAGAAAGTGCATGTGCTCACGCTGAAAGGCTGCCTTTCTCCCGTGGGCTGAGCTCCGGTCTTCGATCCTTTCAACCTATCATCGTAGCGTTTCTGATGCGGCATGGTTCATCTGAACAGGCGCGTGATCGCGCTGGATGAAAGGAAGTCTTAGCTTGTGTACGATTTCGGGCCAGAACTCCCGCAGCACGTCAAATCCCATGTCCCAGGCGATGCTGACCCCAACTCGCCGGGATACGGGCCCTGCGCCCCGACTATTCCCGGGATGATAAGTATTGCTCAGGACCACGGAGGAGGTTGTGCCCAGCCATTCGGAGAAATTGGGCATCTTCCCGCCTGAGTCACTTTCTGCCACAAGAACGTGCACGAGAGCATGGCCGAAACGGCCAGCAGCGTTGCCTTCAAGCTTCCTGTAGTAGCGAGGATCCTGCCTAAAAACAACCGGAAACAGGTAGGTATGGAAGAAGTCGCGAGACACCGAATCCGCGAGAGCTGCGCCGTATCGCTTAGCATAGCCAGCAGCCCCCTGCCCGAAGCTGGGATCGTTATCTTCCTGCCTGTGCCACACCAGAGTCAAAGGCCGCTCCTATGAAAGTGACTGGCTCGATGCTGTCCTGGGTAAACAGGTGGAATTTCTCGGAGGCATCTAACGCGCACAGAGTCAGGCCGCGACGAGGATGTGCATGTACCGTCTTGATTTCTGGCTTGCGCGCGAAATACACAACTATCTTCTTCAACGGGCCTTGGTAGTCCCCTGCCGAAACAAGTGGAGCGGGCTGAATGCAAGGAGAAGTGTCAACTGGCTTCGCTTGTGGGCCAGTCAGATCGTCACCAATGGGAGCGCTGACTTGTGAGAGGAGGAACTGCTGCCCGAGTAGGAAAACGATCGTAAGAGTTCGAAATGCAGATAAAGTTTTGTGGTGAGAGCTCAACGCAAGCGCTTCGAGAGTGCGTCTGCCACATCGATCTGTCACCGTTTCGAACTGAGGTACGCATGGTTGGTTCTCCCAACCGGTGCCAATCCTTCCAAGCACGGATCTCCCCTCGGGCAGAGGCATGATCGCGCAGTGCGCGCTTCTTATTCAGCTCCAACGGCCGATATCCTATGCCGCGCTCTCTTCTTCGTGCGCCGCACCATTCGGCCACGATTTTACTCTGGCGCGCTGGGCATTTGAGAGCAAGGGCGAGGAATTAACGGCCGAATCGATGGCGACTTCGAGCATCCAGGCTTGAATCCGAAACACCATGCTCCAGAGGTGAGAAGCCAGGATCACCAGGACCGCGCCAGCAATCAGCCACGCCGACGTTACCGGGAACCCGGAACGCTCCGCGGGAATCGATTGATAAACCACGACAGCGGCAACGAAAATGAGTCCGGCCAAAAAAATGCCGCACAGCTTCACGGTTTCGGCAAAGCCGGTCACCTCTTCCGCGGTCTGATAGGCCTCCCGGTATCGTTCTACTACAGGTATGTTTTCTACGGAATCGCTAGTGAAGGGAATGACCCTTGCGGTGCTCATAAGAACCTCCTGAGCCCAAGATTGAACAATTCCTCCCCGTGCATTACGGAATCAGAAGAAGGAATGTTGTACAGGTGCTTTATAACATTGGGCCGACATGAATGCAGTGATCCTGGTCACCGTCTCGGACTCCGATCTATAACCAGCGGGCCGCATAGCTAGTCTCAAATAGCGCTGCTTTTGGGTCTCTCGCATAGCGTGCCCACGACCAGGAAGACTATATTTGACCCAGCGATGGGACCCGATTACATCGTGTTTATCAGAAGAATATTGAAGCGGTTTCTCGCTTAGGATGACCTGCCATGGAATGCATCACAGGGACGGAGATCCGGGACTTCAGGATCCGAGGCAACTACGTTAACCAGCACAGCCTGCTGTCCAGGAGAGACCCGCATTCATCGAAGGAAGAAAACCCCGTCTCGAGCGGCCCTGGATATTCTCCGCCCGTGGTGGAGTTCAAACTCGACGGCGGCTCTACAAGGATCATCGTGGTCAACGAAATTGATATTCCCTTCCTCTGTGACGATGACATTGAGAAGGCGAAAGGATACCTTTCTCTGATTCTGAATGCCCGTCGAGGGGACCCCAAAGCGGTGAAGGATTTTGCTCTGGCGGCGGAACATTCGTTTCGAGGATTGGAGCAGCCTCAGCCAACCGAAAGCAGTTTCGTCGTTCCTTCCACAAGCGATCAGCCCCACTCAGAGCAAGAGATCAGCCAAAAGGGATTCATACTCCTGAAACTGAGCCAACTAGGCTACCCCGTGCCGGACTTTGTCGTGCTTACCTCTTGTGCTTATGCCGATCGCGTCCAACGCCTGGAAGAGCACGTCTCGGAAGCCATCAAGCAACTCGAGATCCTCACCATGCAGGGCCTGGGAGACTGCAAGAGCCCTCTGGTCTTCGCAATTCGCTGCGCCACGGCTCACTACATTCCCGGGGTCATGGACACTTATCTCAACGTCGGCGTGACCGAAAGCACGTTGCCATGTTTACAGAAGATGTATGGCTCGGTTGCCGCGCACAAAATGTTCCTGAATAACCTGCGGAACCTCTGTCGTTCTCTCCACCGTGACGAGTACGCTGCGATTGTTGGTGCGGTCAAGTCTGATCTCGCTCCTGAGGAGATAGTGGGCTTAATGGAGCAGCTATCCCAGATCATTCGTAAGACTGACAGAAGGCTCCTTGAGGATCCCCTCTTTCAGGCCACCTTCTTCGCGCGACAGGCCTACAAGCACTTTGAAGAGAACAAGGACCTCGTACTGACGCTCTGCAGGGGAGCGGAACATTATCCCAGCCTCATCATGCAGAAAATGATTTGCACAGTCCGGCATGAAAATGCCTACGCCGGAGTCATCTCTAGCCGCCATACCCAGACGGGATTGGGTATGGAACTCCAAACCGCCCATGATATTTTTGGCGAAGAAATGATGACTGGAACTGCAGAAATCCGCTCGACCTCTTTCGAGGATCGAGAGGCTATTCTGAGCGACTTTCCTGCCGTTTATCATTTCGTTCCACACCTTGGAGACCTTGAAAGAGAGTTTGAATCCCCGGTCACGATCGAGTTTGCGGTGGAAGCGACAGCCAGATATCAGTCGTTCGCGCTCCTGCAACTGAATCAGACGGGAATGGCGGGGCGAGCAGCCATCATCTCCGTTGTGGACATGCACAAGTCGGGAACAGTGTCACGGCAGCGGGTGATCGAACTCATCCGGCCCTACCACATCAAGCAGCTCACCAGCGACACTATCGCACAGGAGGATTTCGATCTCCTCGGCCATTTCTGCTCGGGCGTAGCGGTTCTGCCCAGGTCCGCGGTGTCGGCCCGCGTGTATTTCACTGGGGATGCCGCGCTGAGAGCCAAGAGCGAAGGGGACAAAGTGTGTCTTTGTAAGAGTACTTTTGTGCCCACCGATTCTGTGGTGATGCGTGAAATGGATGCCATCCTCAGTCTGACCTCGGCCGCCGTGCATGTGGTTACGATCTGCCAGAGCTTGGGCATACCCGCTCTGCTGAGCCTCGAAAAGAACGGGGTAACACTACGGCCGGGTGGAGGACTGGTTAATTCGTCCGGCAGAGAGATCAGGGAGGGAGATTGGATCACGGTCTCGTCGAAACGAAGATCTATCTACCTGGGAAAGGCAAAGTTCATGCCTGGCCGGCTGCTGCGCTACATGAGGGGAGAGCCGGTCGAGATAGACGAGGAGGAGAGGAGAACTTTCGCATCCATCGCCTACGCGTACCGCTACTACCAGCAATTGGCCCGGGGTCTCGAAGTCGACCAGATCTCCACACTTAGCGAAGTTATCCGGCTGGTGAATTTCGACCTGCGAGGGGAGTCCGAAGAGTCGAGGAAGCTTGTGAACGGCTGGTTTGACGAACGCGAAACGTCGTACATGGAAGAGGTCCTCAAGAGCGATATAGGCGACCACCTGGGCCAGAGCAATGTTTTCGAGATGCTGACCCAGGACCGTAAGATCAGGTTCTTCAAGCGGGCCCTGGCCAAATGCTCCTGTGAACATATCTCAGGCTATGAGGCGGGCGCGTTTATGTTGGGCCGGTTCTTGTGTTCGCGCTATCCCGCAGCGTTCTGGAAGTGCTTTAGCCCGTCAGAGATTGGGCTGCTCGTGAATGAGTGGGTCCTCTTCGAGAAATATATGCAGCTTCTGCAAAACGTGGGTGAGAGGAAGATTCTCCTGGCTCGAAAGCAAATTCTCAAGGGTGGGCTCGAGCAGCTTTCGCTTCACCCTGGCAACGTGCAATCCCTCATCACGCTAAAACTTAGCGGCGTGAGGTTGGAAGAAGCGAAAAACTCCTTACCGGGATGGACTGATCCCCAGTCCGCGAGGGTGCTGGAACTTCTGCAACAGCCCTACCGTGTTCTCTACGATTTCAATGCGCCCTGGTCCGTCGGCCGGCTCGAAAAGATCTGTGGGGAAGAGAATCTGCCCCTTCCCCGGCCGGATGACATCTAGAGCGCGTGGACCAGTTCCGGAACCACTACCGCCGATTTGATCCCGTACAGATAATCGCGATCAATGGTCGATTCCATCTCACGCAGTATATCGGGAAGTTCCTTTCCATCCCTCGCGGCAATCAGCCGCCCGAGCGCAAGCGAGACTGAAAGCACTGCATTCATGCCGAGATTCGCCTTTCGCTGCATGATCTGGATCTTCGCCTCGGCCGAAGCGTTTGCGTCGATCTTGCCTCGCTTTGTGGCAAGATCCAGTTCGAGCGCCAGAAGCTCCCGGTCGATGTCGGCGAGATTGCCCAGTGCCGAGATCTTCTGCCCCAGAAAGCGGGGAGCGATCGCTTCCGTGACGTTGGCCACAGCGTTCAGACAGCCCTTCCCGCCGTATCGCTTGGCTCTCATCCAGAGGTCTGCCAGTTCGCGATTCTCCTTGGCAATCGCGTCGGCCTTGAGGTCGGGGGCGAACCGATAGGTTTTTTCCTTCTCCTTGAACACGAAGTAATTCGGGAATTTCCGCGTGAGCGGATTCGCCTCGATGATGCTGTCGACCAGGTGGATGGCCTCATCCGTACCTGCCGAGACGCCCAAAGGCGTGGCAGCGGTGAACTTCATACCGTTGTCGAGCATGACCACCACTCCAACGGTCGGTATGCCAGCGTTAGTCGGTTCCTCGTGAGCGGAGATGTCGGCAATGACGAGGTCGGGATCAAGTTTTCGGGTGATCTTTGTCCCCTTCTTCGCCATTTCCATGAGTTCGACGATTCTCCCGTATTTGACCAGCCTCTCCGTGTTCGCTCCGCCCCCGCATTTCAGGCCGAGCGCGCCAACCGCGAAGCTGATGTCGGCTTCCATCACCTCGTTGGGAGACTTGGAACGGTGAGAGACCACCAAGGCGAGCCCCAACTCCTTCGCGGTACGAGTAGCCAGCAGGGTCTCACTCAGGCTGCCAATCTGGTTGGCCTTGATTAGGGCAGTGTTGATGAGCCCTTCTTCGGCGCATTTTCGAATCGTGGTATCTTTGGTCGTAACCAGGTCGTCTCCGATAATCAGGATCTCGTGATCGAGGGCCTTCATGAGTTTCTTCCACCCCTCGAAGTCGTCTTCTGCAAACGGATCTTCCAGCGAAACGATCGGATATTTCTTGACCCAGCGAATGTACAGGTCGACCATTTCGTCGGTGCTCAGAACCTTTGGATCTTCCGCTCTCCAAAAGAGGTACTGTCCGATCGAATCTTTCTCACCAGTCTTCTCCCGATAGGCATTGCTGAGTTCACTGGCAGCGGGATCAAGCGCGAGGCAAACATCTCGGTCAGGAACAAAGCCGCATTCCTCGATGGCCTGGACAGCCACCCTCAGCGCCCTCTCTTCGGGGAGCAGGTCGCCTTTTTCCCTGGCGTAGGAGGCCACGATGCCTCCCTCCAGCCCGATGCCCACGAAATTCAACCCTTCCGTGTCCTGGATGATCTGGATCGCTCTGGTTTGAAGCATGTTGGTGACCCGTTGGGCTTCTATGTAGTCCTTGGCGGTGAGGGGCAGGAACATCAATTCCTGGAAGCTCAGGTTGCCGCCCATCTCCTCGGTGTGACGCCCTCCTTGGATGGAGTTTCTGAACTCCCAGGGGGCGAACACAATCTTTCCGTCAGGTAGTTCCAACTCCTGCAGCCTGTGCAGCCGGAGCTTGCGCCTGAGTTCAGACGGCTTTACCGGGCGCGATTCTTGCGTCGCGGAGATCGGTTCCGCAGCCCTTACTTCTGACATTTTTGCTGCTGCCTCTCGCTGCCTTTCGCGGAACGCCTTGTATTTTCCCGAGTCCGAGAGCAGGAAATCGAAGAGAGCGACTACGCCAATGGTGAAGAGAAGTCGTCCCGCGTAAACCGCCGCAGGAAACGTGGCGTAGAGGCCAAGCAATATCAGGGCGATTCCGGGCAGGAACGCGATCTGGCTGAGCACCTTGCTCGCCCTCGGGCCCGCGGCCGACACCGCCAGGTTCTGCGTCTTCACGCTCGGGTGGAAGCTCCCCGCCTCCTTATGTACTCCCTGGAAAGTTCCGTAAGGGATTTTCACGAACATCTCGAGATACCAGAGCCACCTGCCAATCAGGCCCTGCTTCAGCTTTTGCTCGGCCGGAACCGCAAGCTCGGGCCTGAGATTGTTGGTCCTGACCGCCGCCAGGTAGTGCCCCATCTCGTGGATGGCGATGTTGCAATGCCACGCCGCATACCACATCAAAGAGGAGATCACGACCTCCACGCTCAGGAACATGTCCCGGATAACAGCAAAATTTGATAGCACGTGTGTGGGAATGCTGAGCAATGAGGTCAGGAAGGCGGCATGAAAGGAAACCAGCTTGTGGTTGGCGATAATCCAGCCACGATCCAGGCGCGGCATTTCGCTCGGCTGGCGGACATATGCCAAGACCCTTCGCTCAGGGAAACAGCAAAATGGTCGAAGGATCCCTACCAGGATCTGCCTCCAGCGACTAATACAACGTGGATAAGCAGCATTACTACGGGAATCTTTGAGCGGCAAGAAGTGATTCAGCATAGCGTGCTCCAGTGGGATGACGTTTGCTGAGGAGGTACCCTCTACTCGGCGGCAGCGCTGTTGCAGACTCGCTGCCTCTGAATCGAGAAGCCCTTCTGAGATCAGCTTGGGATCAACGCGCATCCCTTTCGCATCTTCTATGGCAAGGGGCTTGTCGGTCTGTGATTCCCATCACACCTAGGAGTAGCAGCAGACACAGGATGGGGGCTACTGCCCTGGTGGGCAGTAGCCCCCATCCTGTGTCTGCTGCTATTAAGAGGGTCTCGAACGAGAAAGGCGTGAACCCCGTCCTGTGCCAGCTTCTCCTTGAAGCGCGCCACGGTGCGTTTATTCCAGTCGAGGGTGAGGCGGTCGTCGGTGGCGGGGGCGGGTGGACCTTCTTCTCCGGGTGAGGGTTTGAGCAGGAGGGCCTCGCTCTTGGCAGTAGCTTGCTGTTGCAAGAACTCGAACGTCGAAGTGGGCGAAGTCTGGGCAGCGGCGACCTTGTCAAAGCGCGTGAGGAAACCAGCGCCCAGCAATCCCAGAGCGCTGGTTTGTGCGAAGTTTCGACGATTGGTCTTCATGCGGCCTCCGGTGTCTTTCGCCCCTGTGGGGCTCGAATCCTTCCAGTCGCGCACCCAGGGCTTACGCCCTGGGCTACATTCTTGCGCCACTCCGCGGTTCGCCGTACCGCGGAGGCTTTACGGCTTGGGTGCCACTCCGCGCAGGTGAAACGCGAAGAATTGGTCCACGCGATTCCAGGCGTCGCGCAGGACGTGCTCGCGGCTGAAGTAGTGAAATTCTCCTGGGTAGATCATGAATTGCACCAGATCGCCTTTGTTCTTTTTTAGCACTTCGTCCATGAGCCAAACCGACTGCAGAAATGGCACGTTCACGTCGGAGGTGCCGTGCAAGACAAGCAAAGGCCGCTCCAGTTGGCCAATGTGTGAACCCGGAGAAGCATTGGCATAGACCTTGGGATTCTGCTCGGGCGTGCCCATGCGTCCCTCGGTCCAGTCATTGTTGTAGGGATCGTGGTAGTACATCACGTAGTCGGCCACGCCGGCGACATCTACGGCAGCGCGAAACAGAGTCGGTTGGTCGGTGACCGCGATCAGAGTGAAGAAGCCGCCGTAGCTCAGGCCCCAGATTCCGATGCGGTCGGCGTCAACGTAAGAAAGCGTCTTCAGATAATTCGCACCCATCCATGCGTCCTTGGCGTCGTTACCGCCGACGTCCATGTAAACCCCGTTGCGCCAGTCGCGACCGTAGCCGATGCTGCCGCGATAGTCCGGCGCGAAAACCACGTATCCCTGCTGCAGCAGATACTGGTGATAGCTGTAATAGACGGCGTAATTCCGCTGGATATGCCAGCCGTCGTAGTTCTGGTTGATGCCATCGCCATGGACCCAGATGATGGCGGGATGCTTCTTGCTGCGATCCAGGTTCTTAGGGACGAAGAGCCAGCCCGGAACAGACTGGCCATCGGGACCGGGATAGTGTACGAACTGCGGCTCGACGAAGGCCGAGTGATCGATTCCCGCAGGCATGGACTCGCTGAGGCGCACCGGCTTCGCGCCCGCGGTGGCGGCGATCGTGAACAGGTCCGCCGAGTTCTGCGTATCGGTGTGCTGGTAGACGAGGCGCTTGTCGTCGGGCGACCAGCTCGGTGCGACGTTGGTGCCCCGGCCCGTCGTGATGTAGATAACGCTCGCGTGTGCGGGATCGTTGCCGATGGTCGCAATGCCGACACGGCGATCGCCAGGATGATCGGGTTCGTTGGCATCAAACGCGATGCGTGTGCAATCGTGCGACCAGGTGGGACGCCAGGTTTCGAAATGTCCCCTGGTGATTTGCACCGGGTCGCCGCCGGCTGCGGGGATCACATAAAGATGATCCCAGCCGTCCAGGTCGGTGAGGAAAGCGATCCATTTGCCGTCGGGAGAAGGCTTCGGCTTGGCTTCAGCTTCCCAATCAGGCAGGCTCCAGAATTTATCTTCTTTGTCCGCATGGATGGCCTGGGGCGCACCGCCCGCGGCAGCGGCAACATAAATGGTGCGCGTCTTGTAAGCGTTCGACTGGCGGTCGTAGGTCAAGTGAGAGGAGTCGGTCCAGGCCAGGCCGTTGTATTCGCCGGGCGTATCGATCGCGATGGCTTTTCCTCCCGATGCGGAGGCGACGTACAGTTGACCGGAAGCATATTCGAAAACGGCGTAAATCAGTTTCTCACCTGAGTAGGCGGGCGATTCGTCGTGCCGGATGATTTTGCTTCCGCCGATATAAGCGAGCTGAGATCCATCCGGAGACCAGAGCGGGCTGTAGATGCTCTCGTCGTCGTGAGCGATTTTCGACTCGGAGCCGTCGCTAAGAGAACGGACGATTAGGTCTCCGGCGTGCTGCGCTTCGCCCGCGCTTCCGGCGCGGACAAAGGCCAGCTTGCTGCCATCGGGCGACGGAGAGAACTCCGCCTCCGGACTGGCCGTAGTCCAGACGGCATGCGCTTCGCCGCCAGCGGCCGCAATTCGCCACAAGTCCCCGCCACGAGCAAAGTAGACGGAGCTTCCATCCTTGCTCCAAAAGGCTTCGGTCACCGTGCCATCGGGAAAGGAAGTCAGCGCCATCGCTTTGGCCCCGCCATCGGCGTTCGCTACATAGAGATTCACGATGTCGGCGCGGTCCCACAAGAACGCAACCTGCTTGCCATCCGGCGACCAGACTGGGTTTGACGGATGTTTGATGTCAATCAAGTTTTCGATGGTGAGAGGATGCGTGGGCCTGGCTTGGGCAGCGGCAATGCCTGCCCCGAAAAGAATCGCCACTGCAGCGAAGCTACGCGACAGCTTCAATCGCAACATGATGCCCCCACAAGTGAAAAGGCGGATGGCATCTTAACATCCGCCTTACTTCTGTTTGGCCGGCAAACCGACCGACAAAGGCTAGAAGTTGACTTTAAGACCAAACCTCGCCAGGAACGGGTTGATGGTGTTGGTCGGGAACTGATAGTTGGGACCAAAGGTTTGCACCCTGGAAACCACGGTCTGTCCGTTGGTCAGGTTGAACAGGTCCACCATAGGCTCAATCTGCAAGCGCTCGCGGAACACAAATTCCCGCTCGCCTGCCACGGTGACGGTTTGCTGCACCTGCCCGATTTGAAGATGCGAGTTGACGGTGGCGGTGAAGCCCGCGGTGATCACGATGCCGGTTTGCCGCAGGCTCTGAAAGCCCTGTGCCGTAGTGATCAGTTCGTAGGTGCCGGGCGGCAACAGGTCGAAGAGATAACTGCCGTCGGCCTGGGCCGGCGAAGTACGATCGGCCATCATGGGCGGGTCCCTTGACCGTCACCGAGGCGGTGGCCACGGCTGCCCCGAAGTGTCCGTTGCGATCCCGGCAATTTTTCCTGTGGTGGAAACCTGCGCCGAAACCGCGTTGCAGAACATCAAAGTGGCAAGAACGGCGAACGCAAAGAGACGGAACCACGACTGCGCCAGGCCTGGAATGCGGGACATAAATCCTCCTGGGGACAGCTCAGGTGCAAAGGCAAAGGTTCGCGAAATATGGATACTGTATCCAATACATCGAGCATGTCAAGACGGAAATCTTCATCGAAATAAATCAAATTTCAACAGGAGGGAGGAGGAACAGCCTAAACCTTCAGCCGAGGTCAGCAGGGTCCCCCGGCCGGGTTTGACAGCGGACCCCCTAGAGGAAACAAACGGAGATATCTGATCGCAGCATACCTGCGGAAGTGGCGCGTAGGATGTGAGGAATGTCAATCAAAGAAGCAATCTGGAGAATTTCGATTACTTTTCCGGTTTGGCGGCGTTTGCGCTCCGGCTCTCCTGCACCACTTGCTTCAGCGACTGGCCGGCATAGAGGATATGCTCGCGCAACAAATCGCACGCCGCGTCGACCTCGCGCTTCCTGCAAAATTCCAAGATGCGATGGTGCTCGTCGTTGGCTCGCTTCATCCCGTGAGTGAGGAAGAGTTGCAGACGGGTGTAGCGTTCTCCATTGTGATTGACGTTGCGAATAATGGACAGGAAGTGCGGACGGTTCGCGCCCGAATACAGGAGGGAATGAAACTGCCAATTCAGGCGGCCCCAGTTGCCGATGTGCTCTTCTTTGCGCAGTTCACTTTCAAATTTGCCCAGCACAGCTTCGGCTTTGCTAAGGACGGCATCCGTGAGCCGCGGGATTGAGACTCTCAGCACGGCCGGCTCCAGCAGCACTCGAATAGAAAATAGCTCTTCGATATCGTCAGGCAGCAGTTCCGGAACCAGGGCGCCACGGTTGGGCACGATGGTGATGAGGCCCTCGGCATCCAACTGCCGAAGTGCCTCGCGGACGGGAATACGGCTGACTCGATATTGCGCCGCAATCGTATTCTGGCGGAGTTGCGAACCTTCGGGGATGTCACCGCGAATGATCTGGTCACGCAGCCTGTCGGCAACAGCGGAAGTCAGGGACTGTCTGGGGATCGCTGTATCGGTCACCTTCTTAACATCCTTCATGCCTTTACATCCAATTCTCGCCCTGCGACCTCCGACCACGCCGCAACCACCTGATGCCGTCAAATTGAATCCGAGCCGAAGACATCCTACTGATTCTACGGGGAGTACGCAACCTCAGGGGTTGCGTGGCCGCCGCGGAATGCCAGAAGAAATTGGCAGGCCGGGAAAAGCAGGATATTGTATACATAAGTCAGGCGCCGGTCCCAGTTCGTCCCTAACGAGCGCGAATTGCCGGCTGATTCGGAGCCCGTTTTGCGAGCAAGCTGGAGAGTCGGGGAACACAGGCTTGGGCCCCGGATCAGAACCGAACCTGCCGACAGGAGACAACGCAATGAAGTGGAAGGGCGTGATGCCCGCGATGACAACCTGCTTTGACGCGCAATTGCGCGTCGATCACGATTTCATAGCCGGCCACTGCCGCTGGCTCCTGGAGAATGGCTGCACCGGCGTGGTTTCGCTCGGATCCCTCGGAGAAGGTGCAACGCTCTCCTTTGAGGAAAAGCGTCAAATTCTGCGAACCTGCGTCCGGGCGGCGGATGGGCGTGGGCCGGTCGTGGCGGCAGTTTCGTCGCTGTCTACCTCGGAAGCGGTGTCGCTGGCGAAAGCTGCCGAAGATGAAGGATGCGATGCTTTGATGGTTCTCCCGCCTTACGTGTATCAAGGCAATTGGCGGGAGATGAAGGCCCATGTTTCCGCTGTATTCGCGGCCAGTGCTCTTTCCTGCATGCTCTACAACAATCCGATCGCGTATGGGACTGACTTCCTTCCCGGGCAGATTCAGGAATTGGCGGCGGAATACGAAAATTTCGCGGCGGTGAAGGAATCCAGCGCCGACGTCCGGCGTGTGGCCGCCATCCGGGCTCTGCTCGGCAACCGGTTGGAGGTGTTAGTTGGCGTGGATGACGCGATCGTGGAGGCAATTGCAGTGGGGGCCACGGGTTGGATTGCAGGACTGGCCAACGCTCTGCCTCGTGAATCGGTGGCGCTGTTCGAGTACGCGATGAACGGACAGCGCGAGCAGGCCTTGCCGCTCTATCACTGGTTTCTGCCCTTGCTGCGACTGGATACGCTGCCCAACTTCGTCCAACTCATCAAACTGGTACAGATGGAATGTGGGGCCGGAAATGCTCGCGTGCGCCCGCCCCGGTTGGAATTGGACGGCCAGGAGCTGACGGAGACGCAAAAACTCATCGCAGATGTGTTGCGCCACCGGCCCCTCGCCGTGGCCAGCTACGCCATGTCGATGGCGAAATAGCCCAGCCCGTGAAATCATGGCCCTCGCGGTTACTGTATACGCCGCAACCGAACGCGCCAGGGACGAGATATCCCCTTCCCAAATGCCGCAGCGCATGGCGAAGAGTTAAGCAGCGACTTCTGACCCCACAAAGAAACCGGCCCGCTTTATACGAAGCGGGCCGAGTCTTTTGACCGGTCTTCACCCACTCAGAACAGCAACTCAGAACGAAATCTTGCCTCCCAGTTGCCAGTATCTGGGGATGCGAGCTGCCGTGGCTTTACCGAAATTTCCATCTGGCAAGTTGGTATCTGGGTTTGACAGGTTTGCCCGGTTGAAGAGATTGAAAACCTCAAACCGGAATTGGAAGTTGACCCTTTCGGTGATGTGAGTGTCCTTGTAGAAGTTGATGTCGGTTTCCGCAAAGTTCGGCCCGCGGAACTGGTTCACCTTCTCATTGCCCTCTGAACCGAAAGTGGGATTGGAGAATTGGCCCCGAGAGATAGCCCCAGTGAGAAACGCACTGCGAGAGGTTCCCTGCTTGTAGTTGGCTGCGTCCGGGTAATCGAAATTGTTTCCGTCAGCGTTGTAGTCACCGCTCCCAGGAGCGTAGCCAACAGCCGGGTTGGCAAACGATGGACAAGGGGCGGCGGTTGGTGAAGTGTCCCCACACACCGGCTGATAGGAATTTCTATTCGAAACCGTCAGTGGATAACCGGACTGGAAGATGCTGGTACCGCTGATTCCCCAGCCGCCAGTCACAACGCCGACCGCTCCTTTACCGTCATTCAGGCCCTTCAGTTGATAGTTGAAACTGAGGGAGAAGCGGTTCGGGACATCTTGCAGCGACGGCCCATAAAACCGCGAAGGATTTAGGGGTTCGGGGTACGCCTGGGCATCGTCCTGCGACCGGGAGCGAGTGTAAGAAGCATCCACGAACCCGCG
>Ga0326726_10003496_pt1 | contig 14422 bp, 15 predicted proteins | sample MHFenrmetagenome_2_FD_207603 | JGI IMG/M metagenome (GOLD analysis project Ga0326726, IMG submission 207603) | Lab enriched peat soil microbial communities from Michigan Hollow, Ithaca, NY, United States - MHF15MN | ecosystem: Environmental > Terrestrial > Soil > Wetlands > Peat | place: USA...
TGTTGAAGTACAACAATACGCAATTCAAAATAACGGGATATTATCTACAAGTTGTCTATTTTCGGGACTTAACAATGTGACTGTGGCAGGTCGCATAATTGCACTTTTTCCTTCTCGAACGTTCGAAGGCGAAAAACCAGGCAAATTTGCCACTATAATGATTGCAGATAACGAAGGAATTCTGCGTGTGGTGTTGTGGAATGATAAAGCTGATTTGATTGAGAATGACCAGTTAAAAGTTGGACAAGCGGTTCGGTTTGTTCACGGATACACTCGGCAAGATTTGTACGGCAAAGTTGAACTGCATCTTGGGAGCAAAAGTCAAATTGAATTGGAACCTAAAGAAAAAGTCTGCGAGTATCCTGCAATCGATAAGTTTACAGCTAAGATAAATTCTTTAACCAAAACGTCTGGAAACGTGCACCTTTCTGGAATTGTAAAAACGGTTTTAGGTTTGAGCAAGTTCACTCGCAGCGACCAAAGCGACGGAACTGTGATACGATTCACTTTAGTTGATGATTCTGGAGAAGTAACAGTTGTTGCTTGGAACGAAAAAGCCCTGGAGTTAGAAAAAAATCTCAGAGTAAATACAGGTTTGCAATTGGGTAATGCTAAGGTCAAAGAGAACCAAAACGGTGCAATTGAAGTTCATGTGGACTTCACAAGTTTTGTTAACATTAAGGCTCCGCCTTTTGAGTTGATGAAAATAATTAGCTTAACTGAGAATCTAAGTGTTAATGTTGAGGGAGTTGTTTCAGAAATTCTTGAAAAAAAAGAAGTAACGACAACGAAAGGAGAATCCGTGAAGTTGATAATTTTCGAACTTAAAGACGAGTCTGGCACTGTTCGAGTTTCAGCTTGGCGGAATCATGCAGAAATACTAAATGAATTAAAAGCTGGCGATAAACTGCTTTTAGAAAACATATATGTGAAAAAAGGTTTTGGGGACAAATTAGAGCTGTCCACCCGAAACGCAACTGTTCTCTCGATTACTCCTTCTTAAGTTTAGTTACGATTGCATCTGCCATTTCGCTTGTTGTAGCTGAACCGCCCAAGTCAGCCGTTTTGGTTTTACCTTCTTTTAATAAGTTGATTACTGTGTTTTCAATTTTTGCTGCTGCTTCTTTTTCGCCTAGATAATCAAGCATCAACGAACCGGGCCATAACAGTGGCAATAGGGTTAACCCTGTTCATGCCCGCATATTTAGGTGCTGAACCATGTACAGGTTCGAACATACCATATGTTTCACCTATGTTTGCTCCTGCAGCTAAACCTAGACTTCCAGTTACTTGGGCAGCTTCATCTGATAATATGTCACCGAATAGGTTTGTTGTAACAATCACATCGTAAACTTCTGGTTTCTTAATTAGTTGCATCGTTGCAGCGTCAATGTGCAAATCGTCGACAGCTACGTTAGGGTACATTTGTTGGACTTCTTTCACAGCGTCTTTGAAAATACCGTCTGTTATTCTTAGAATATTGCCTTTGTGAACATAAGTTAGGTGCTTTCTGCGCTGAGAGGCCAATTTAAATGAGAAATTGGCAACTCCCAACGATGCCTCTCTTGTGATTATTCTTAAAGCTACTCCAACGCCTGGGGCGAGCAGAGATTCTGACCCAGAATACAAACCTTCAGTATTTTCTCGAACTACAACTAAATCTATATTTGGCTTTAAAGATTCAACATTGGGAAAACTTCTGCATGGACGAACGTTAGCATAAAGGTTGAAGATTTTTCGCAGTGCTACTGCTACACTTAGAGGCGCGCCGGGTTCTTCCGGAGTGGTCATAGGTCCTTTCAGGCACGCGTTGGTTTGTTTTATTAATTCTAATGTTTCTTTAGGCAGATTAGTACCATATTTAGCTATGCAGTGATATCCTGCTTCGCCGTATAACAAGTTAAATTTGAACGAGGAAATTTCTTGAATGACCTGAAGAATTTTTATGGTTGCATCTGTGACCTCTGGTCCTATGCCATCGCCCTTAAGTACGGCTATATTGTAAGTTTTAGTCATTTTGTTGCCTTCTCATTAATTTTTGTAAAACATTGTTTTTGCCTGTCAGTGTTCCTGTTGAGATTTGTTAAAATGCGAATTGATTACTCTTTTATTATATTATCAACATATTTTTCGCAGTACTTTTCAGCGGTCGGCAAAACCGATTGCACACGCTCAAAACGTTTCTTACCGTTAATTTTTTCGTTAAGCGAAAGAACATCTTTTGGTTTGCTAAAATTTTCCGCTTCATCATTTTCTCTTTTTCGTTCGATCTTAATGCAGTTATCAACCATACAACTAAGAACACAAGCGCCGCAATAGACACACAAATCTTCAGTTATTCCGACTTCGCCCGTGCTCCAATACAAGGCGTTAGTAGGGCAAGCTTTCACGCAAAGTTTGCATTGTCCACCGACACATGTGAATTTGTTTATGCTTATTTTGCCTTCTTTGAAGAGTTCTCTTATGCCCGTTGGCTCAAGAAGTTCTTTTCTGCGCTTCTTTTTTGCCTGCTCAGGGCTTTCTTCAGATAATAAGCTGAATATATCGACATTAGAAGCGCTTCTCTCGGGCATTTGGAACCACAAGCTGAAAGTCGTATTGTTTTAAAAATAGGCTTTATGAATTATAATTACTTATCCTATCGATTTAGGACTTATCCTTAATAAATTTCTGACTTCCGAAACGCTTCAGCTTACGGTAAAAATGTATGTGCACCCCTTGGAATATTGCTTCATCGTATTTTTGCCAGCCAGCTTTCCCTAACGCAAGAATCTCTTCAGAATTGGTTGCACTAGTAACGTCATAATTGTCATCTTTGAACTCGATGGTATGTACGTATTTTTGAGTACTTTTCCAGCTCCTATGTCGCAGGATTCGAGCCATTTCAGGGACGTTGCCGTTGGTCAACTGAGCAAGCATTGAGCCTCCCCAATGTCGAAAGCTCTTGAAGCTAATCTGTCGCAAAGCTGGATTGTGGAATTTTGCAGCTGCTCTTTTTCGGGTATAATCAAGGCATTCATACATGTTTGCGTAACTTACTGGAAAAATCCGCTTGTTTATTCTTGGCAGGGCATTCAACATTTGAGTCAAGCGCATCGAAAGCTCATATTTGCCAGGGTAGTGGAATTTTACTGGGTGATTGATGCTTAGTACGTTATCTTTGAAGTCGATCCATTCAGCGGCAAGTATCTCAGATGGATCAGACAGAGTTTCTTTGAGACATAGTAGGTATGTTGCTAATCGTTTGCTGGCTATGCTAATAAGAAGATCAAGGTCTTTCTCGTCAGGAACGAAAATAGTGGCTTCATTTTGGTAATAAGTCGGACGATCCCAGCTTATTTTTTTCATTCGGCAGAATCCATCGTAAGCGCAAGTAGCTAACATTTTCATGCTGTCAGTCCATGGATCACCATTCTTCTTTTTCTGTTGAGCGATAACCATTTTGACGTTCTCAGGATCTAGCAGGTTTGCGCCGTCATGGACAACATGTGTCAAAATATTTGGGTATTTTATGTCTGCATCGTAACCATTGCGTTCTAAATAGGCCATGTACTCGATAATCAAGCCGCGGCTAATTTCAGGAAGTGAATCCAAGCATTTCGGTTTCTTCTTGTCTCCCGCAACAGTCTTGATTTCTGTTGCTGAGGTCAAATTTTTCGCTCCTTTTGCGCATATTCGACGCCTAGACATTAAGTTGGTTGAAGTATTAATTAGCCACTTAGAGTTTTTTTGTGGTGGTTTCTCTGAGAATCGATAAGCGCAGTCTCTGCAAAGCCAACGTTGAACGCTAGAGCCATCTGCTAAGTAGCGTTGACCGTCCCGATAGAGCCTTTTTGAGGCGCATTCTGGGCATAGGGGGTCGACGCTGGCGGAAACCTCAAGCTCCGACTTCCCATCTTTTTGTAAACCAGCTTCGTCAAATATGCCATTGCTTTGGAAGTCAACCTTTCCCCCCACTCAATTCACGTTCCCTTTCTTGCCCTCTGCTTTTCCCATTACCTCATAAACAGCAACATAAACACCCAACTCAGCAACAAACACCAAAGCTCGAACAGGCGGATTCATCCGAACCTGCTCACGCCGGCAAGCCTCAGCCCTAGCAATAGCCAAAAGACTACCAAATTCAGCAGTTTTCTCATTAGACGTAATAACAAGAGCTTTAAGCAATTAAGAAATTCTCCAATTTTTAGGGTCTCCTATAGCTTCAATAAGATGTTTAGCACATAACGGAAAGACCTTTTTGTTTTGCCATATACCTTCAGCAATAGCTGGATTATCACATTTTGCGTAACCACATTTATCCGCTACACCTTTGCGTCTCGTTCGAAGCTCTCTCAAAATGTTCAAATTCTCTATATTCACAGTTGTACCAAAGTTAACATGCTCTTTGTTAAGAGCTAAAACAGCAATTTCGAAGGCCTCCAAGGGTTTACAAATGGAACCCATTTTAGCCTGCGCTACCCGTTTAAACTCTTCATGAAGCCCCGAATCACACTTAAAACCAACAGTCTTTCTAACTCCGCTGAAAACACTTTGCGGATAGTTAACTCCAATATAACTGTCAGTTAGCTTCTTGTCTTTCTGTTCTTTTGAGTCTTTGGTTTTTTTCTCTTTTCCATTTGAAGAATATTTTTCTGCGGGTCCATCTTTCACCGGCATGGATCTGTCTCCTCCAGAATTGGGCTTACATTCAACGTTCCATCAACCTCAATCGTCACTGCATTAATTTTGCCATATTTTGCTTCAAGAAGCAAGACCCATGATTTTGGGAGAAATATCGCGAAGCTATTTCCGATTTTGCATATTTTTCTTTTGATGGGCATTTTATCATTTCCATTTAAACAATGTTTATGTTTCGATTTTCCCACTGCTATGTCTGACATACCGAGGTGGGTTTTGCGGTTCCGCACGTGAAAAGTAATAGAATGCCCGAATTGGCGCGTTGGAAATACAAAATTAAAATTGAAGTCGAAGAAACTCGATCTGCAGCTCAAAATCGAGGATTCTCAACCCGACTTTTTGAAGGACAACCAAAAAATCTGAAGGGCAAAAATGGTTGGGGAGAACCTTATCCATTAGGACAATGCGAAATTTCTGGAAGTACTCTTTCTGCAAATACTAAAATCCAAATTTCGCCGAAAATGACGCAAATCTACTTTTTTGGTCAAGAACTTATGAAACCTTCAAAAATTAGCATTGAGGCAATAATGCCCTTTCTTAAAGGATTCGCTAGTCTTGTTGATAATTTGGAGAAAACTGAGAGATTAATGAATGATCTGGCTATTTTTCTTCCAGAAGAAAAATTAAGGTTTGATATCTCCACAAGAATCCAAACAAAAGTTCCTGCGATGTATAGATTGATAATAACCTCAGAGGGCTTAAAACAAGATTTGCTTGACGATCTAGTGAACCAGTATTATGTAGAAATCGATAAAGTCTACGCAGATATGTTTGGAGGCAGATTGGATCTTGCCCGTGGACGCTTGGATGAATTGATCGAAGAGATTGTTTTTTTTCAAAGGGACTTAATTAAGTTGGCCAAAGATTGGAAAGATCCTAATGCTGAAAAATGGGAAACAAATCTCAACAAGATGTTATTTGAAATAGATGCCCTCAGGATTCCTAAGTTACCCTTTTACAATGACTTATTCGGGCAATGAAACAATAGAATTTCAAATCTTTTGAATCTTGAATTAGCCAGCCCCCCTTCTCAAGCAACGAATCGATTTTTTTACGGGCTGACTCTTCAGGTTTCATTTCTTCAAAATCCTTATTCACTTGTAGCTTGTTTGCTATAGGAGTTTGATAATGATTTGCACATGTCTATTATTTGCGGTAGATTTTTTTTCATGTTGTCTTCTAAATCATCAATCCAGCATACGATGAAATCGCAACCCTTAGGGTCATGGTTAAAGTTGGAGGATCTGAACTCAAGCTCGATTAGTTTTCTATTCCCTTTGGTGTCTATTGCAATTAAAGCGTTCTCGTCAAACTTTCTGCACTAAGGTAAGTCAATGTTTCTTGACTAAGCTGCGTTTGTGTTTTTTGTGGTAAACCAACAAACCAGCCAATGTTATCAAGGTGATTACTGCAACGGCTATAGCGGCAACAGGCACAACAGGAAAAGACTCTGGTTCTTGTTTAGCTATGGTGAAACTGATGGTTTGTGAAGAGCCTATGTTTCCAAAAGTGTCTTGGGCGTAAACTGTAACGTTATGCAATCCATTTGAAATGTCAGTTAAGTTGGTGTTGCCAGAAAATGTTACGTTCTGTTGTCCATCGAGACTATAATTTGTCCAGTTAACCGATTTATCTACATTGAAAACCAAAGGAACACTTGAGTCGTTATAAACCCAGTTTAGTGGCGATAGAAGAGATATTTTAGGTGGATTAGTCTTCAACAGATAATAGGTGCTGTTAAACGGCTCCATAAGTGGAAAGTCATCCACGTTTTGAAGGTTAATCCTATAAGGTTTGTCTCCCAAACCGTCTCCATTTAAATCAGTGCTGTTGTAGTCGCTCCAGTAGTTTCCTTCTTTTCCGTTATCCCAAGTATTAACTGCGCGAAGGCTAACTCCGTAATGGTCAAGACCGCTGTCGTAAAAGTCTATTTCGTTTTTAAAATTGTTGTGATAAAATGTGTTGCCCGAAGAATCATACAGAATTATACCGTCATGTTTGGAGTTGGAAATTGTGTTCCCAATGAATAAATTTTGAGTACACTTTTCTCCAAGATAAATGCCATATTCATTGTTTTCCAAGCGATTTCCAGTTATGTTAACGTTATTGCAATGCCACATGAAAATTCCTGATGGGAACATGCTAAATGGGAGGTCATTCCACGTTCCTGTGACATTTAGACTATAGAGAGTAATGTTTGAGCAGTTGTCTAAGGAAACTCCGAACTTACAGTTTTCGATTGAAAAGTTCTTTATCATCACATTGTAGCTGTTCGAGACTGAAATTCCGCCGATTTCGTTTGTTTGAGTAAATTGTGTTGATCCGATTGGGAGATGGATTTCGCCTTGAATTCTGTGTCCTTGTCCTTCAAGCGTCATATTGCTTCTATCAATAAAAATCGAACCTGTATTATTTGTTACTAAATAGAGGTCTCCAATCCGTTGTATCGGAGCAGTTGACGGAGTTATGCTTCCATCAGCGTTTATCGTTATATAGTTAGTTTGAGCTGAAGCAAATCTAACACAGGGAACAATAGTCATCGCTAAAATTGTTACCACCAAAATAAGTGTTACTGTAACGGCTGTTTTCCTCATATCAGCATCAAGGATATATTCGATTTGAGTTGCGTTAAAAGGGTTCTTGTCAACGTTTCTGAACTAAACCCCGCTTTTCTGGTCAAGGTTTCTTGACTAAGAATTAGTCTATTTCTACGCTATGCAGATTTAAGACTTGTCTTCATGAAAACAAGCGAATAGTTTGAGTGGTAGTACAATATAGTTTGGATTGGATTTTTTGTGATATGTAGTTTTACTAAAACCCTCATCTTAGTTTTTCTTGTAAGAAAAATCTCGTCTGTGTGTGCTCTCCTGCACGCTTGCCTGCTTGCTTGCTCTTAGAGAGAGGGAGGTAGGTAGTAGGTAAGTAGGAGTAGGTGATGGAGCATCAGTGTGTGACGGAGTGATGCAACGAGTGAGTGTAGCAGTGATGGAGTCAGTGATGCAGTCAGTTCGAGAGAGAGAGGACTAAATTTTAATCCAAGACTTTTGTGACATATTGAAGGGAAACGGTTATTCTTTTTCTGCTAAGGCTGTTTCTGATTTCATTGTTTATTCTTGTTATTCTCTGATCCTATTTAGCCTTTTTAGTTTCACTCATCCCTCTGCTTACGTTTAATGTCGTTTCCACAATTGCCTCTTAAGCAACCTGAAGTTAATGCTTGAAACCCAGAAGGAGAGTTAGGAAAGAATAGGTAAAACTGTAGAGTCATGCAGGATGGCTGTGGAAGCCGAGATCAACCGGTGGAGCGGCTTCGCTAGAGCTCTGCGCAAAGATGACCGTGAAGCTTTTGAGGAGTTAATGGATACGTGTCGGGGCTTCGCTTCTGAAGCGGGCAATGCGACTAACCCAATTCTTTTTGAACCGATGGTCATGGGCTTATTGCTTGCGCAGCAGAAACGCATTAGGACTTTAGAAAAGAAACTCGGCATTACGCAGCAAATAGCAGGTATTCCTGAACCAAAGTAAGCCCAAGAAAACTAGTTCAGCAACATAAACTTAGAAGGTATTTTGATGGTTGGTTTTAAAAACGTTGAATCGCCAGAAGAGTTCAAGCTTCGGCTTAATTCTCTGACAGAAAAAATAAATAAGATCAACAAAAACTCGGACGCGCAAGCAGCTGGAGAATAAGCTACCGCCAATCCTTGCATTGGACCTCTATGGAAATTGGTGAAACAAATCAAAAAGGTAACTCTTGCTTTTCAATTTAAACAATATTACTGATTTGTGATTAATATAGCATAAAAGCACATTCTTAACTAATTAATTTAAGGCGCTTAGGTTGGATAAGCGAAGAAAAAACGCTTTCTTTCTTTCAAATGGCGAATTATTAAGAGAAAGAACTCAAAGTTTTGATAGAGATCTCGAATTTAAAAACAAAAACTCTTTCGATTATGCAGATCGTTTATGCGATTCATGCGGTGTAAGACTTCAAAGTGATAGCTGGTTCTGTAAAAAATGCAACGTTTGTTTTTGTTACGATTGCGGAAAAGACTTTGGTCAAATCCAAGAAAATATCTTTCCAAACTGCCCATTTTGCGATGATAAAATGGAATCAGGAAAAGGCCTCAAGCTAATCCACGACAAACACAAAATCCTAAAATATGCCACTTCAACAAGACTTGAATTCCAAAATGAAGAAGAACTAATCAAGAAATTAGCTCACCTTTTTAGACAAGATATACCGTATATAAGAAAAATTTGGTATTTGGTAAAAGCTGAAAATCCTCGGGCGCTTTCTGAATTTACGCGCAAATTTAAAGATGAAAAAGACAATTATCTAAGTCCAGTGGATGACACCTTAATGGAGGATGAACCAAAAACACATACCTACAACATTTCCAACATCATTAAGATTGAATCAAAAAATGAAATAGAAAAAATCAATCTTAAAGACGCAAAACCTATTGATGGATTAGAAATCGAATGGAAACAAGGCAAAATGAAACCGGTTGACCAAAAAAACTACCGAAGTTCATTTGAAGAATAAGTCGGCTTATTCAAGCTTCATAAATCCTTTAACCTATTAATGGTTAATTGCTTTTCTTATGAAAGAATTAGTTCTAAAAAGATTCGGCAGAAATCTTAAGATGAAACATTGCAACGCTTGCGGTCATATAATAGGAACTGGTTTTAATTTCTGTCCTAAATGTAATATTTGGCTATGTTTTCTTTGCTCAAAATGCTAGAAAATAAAGGAAAATACAACTATTCAAAAAACGCAAATAATCCTACTTTTTCTTTAATCTTCTTCAAAAAAAATAGAGAAGGTGTGTTTCTTTTCAAAAGTTTACCCAAACAGAGTTGTGTGAACCGCCGCAAAAACCAATACGCCAACCAAGAAAGTTGCAATCCATAGTATTGTTGTTATTTGTGCTTGTCTTTTACTTTTAGCAGCAAATGTAGTTGAATGAGGTCTCCATAATGCAACAAGCCATACTCCAAAGACTAAAGTTGTAATTGCAATTGTCATATGAGAACTGACCACAGCCAAACGTAACTGCGTATTAGTGATTGCTTGCATGGCACCACTAGGCGCTGCAATTGATACTACCAGAGTGCCAATGATAGTTATGGCGACTGCTGCTATCATCATAATTCCATGCACTAGATAATTGCCTTTTAATCTAAATCCCATGCTTACTAGAACAACAGTCAACATTACAGCTTGAATTGAAAGATTAATAAAAGCATCCAATCGAAATCCTTCCTCAAGAACTGGTTATCTTTGCATTTAGTATTTAAGATTTGGCATATTGGCAATTTCGATTCATTTTTAGACTCAAAAATAGAATGCTTGACTACTAACTTCTCTTTTTCTAAATTCACTGCTCCGCTCATTCGCTTGGCTCGCTGCGCTTCGCACATATGGAACTCAAAAATTAGAAATTTTCAAGAGTTTGTTTTTGAAATTTCCCTTTCTTAGCTAAAAGGCAAAAAAAATAACTTTGATTTAGGATAATTTGGACACAACAAAATAACAAAACTAAGAATGGACTTAAGGAATCTATTAACAACTATATTACGATTTACGATATATCCTCATATTGGAAATATCGCTTATTAGTAAAAGAAACTCCGGGTTTCTGATGCAAATTGAAGATAAAACAGTTGTCTAAAACAAAACGACTTGATAGTAAACTATCCAGAGCGCTTGAGAGAGATATAGTTTCTCAAGTTGTTAAGGAAGTTTTTGTTAAAAATTGAAAAAATAATCTAGAGCAGCAAGGTTTTCTATCAAGCATGCGGCAACTTAATACTGCAAAATATTTCATTTTGAACTAGCTCTCCTATTCTCTAAAAAGTAGTTTCAACAACTAGTTCTTTGGCAAATTTTTAGCTAAGTTTTGTTATGGTTGATTTATCTAGACCTTATGATTCATGGGTAAGATGATAGGTGGTGGAATTATATGAAGAAGAATGTTGTCTCTGCTCATTGCAAAAACTGTGGTCACGTCCTTTTAAGCACTGCTGAAGGGTGTAAACATAGAATGTCTAATCATAGCATGTACTGTCCATGCAGAAAACCCCAGATGCCTTGATATCTTGCTTAGTCAACAAACCTTGACTTGACATAGTCCAGAAACCTGTACAAGAACCCTTTTATTTCAAACACTTTCTAAAAGCTGTTTTGAGAATGACATGAAGAAAGCAGCCGCAGTAATAACATTCATCTTGGTACCTCTATTATTAGCTACAGTTGGAACAATATTTGTAAATACGGCATTTGCACAAATGGGACCAGCAATGAATCCAGGACCAGACTATTCCCCACTTTCAATTACCGTTATATCGCCTAAAAATTACGTGTACAATTCAACCATTGAACTAAAAATCACAGTAACGAAACCAGCCTCATGGTTTACTTCAGGAGCAGTCATTTGGAATTACGGTTGCCAAGGCAAAGTCGTTTCTGTTTTGTATAGCATAGATGGTCAACCAAGTGTTTCAATTCCTGTAAATGATACTAACTTTGGTATTTCTGAAGTTCCGTTTCCTGCAACAACCACCTATAATTTTCCTTTGCCAGAGGGGCTTTCTCAAGGATTACACACAATATCTGTTAGTGTAGAAGGACAATATTATTACTGGACTTCAGATTACACCTACAATACGGTTTGGGGTAATTCGTCAAAAACACAATTCTACTTTAACAATGACCAATATGTCTGGGGTGGTTCTGTCTCTCCACCAGAAGATGCTGCACCTCCAATAATTACTATTTTTTCTCCAAACAGCACAGTTGTTACTTCAGACAATGTTCCTTTATCTTTTAAAGCCAAAATTTCAAGAGGCACATCCGTTCTTATTGATGTTTGGTATCAAGTAGCTTGGCAACCAAACAAAACATTAGTTACCCATTTGAATAATACCGCTTCAATTACTTTCTTTAACGATACTTTAGCTGGAATGTCTGATGGAAATTATATGGTAACAGTTTTTGCGAATGGAGCTGGAGGTTTTGTAAAGGAAGGCCCCTATTATGTCTATGAAATCGTTGGTTCTTCATCGGTTAATTTTACAGTAGATAGCATCCTTCCAACTATTTCTTTTTCAACAACCCAAAACAGTACCTTTGATACCGGTAAAGTGGTGTTGGATTTTGCTGTGAATAAGCCTGTTTCACAAATTATTTACTCTTTGGATAATAGCAGAAATGTGACTGCCAACGTAAATGCATCACTCATTTTGAATAGCTTGTCCAATGGAGAGCATAATGTTACTATTTATGCCGTAGATGAATACGGAATTATTAGTCCTCCAAGCATGATTTATTTTAACATAAAAGTTTTTCCAACCATAACCGCATTAGCTTTTGTTTTGGTTGTATTGGTGGTCATAATGGTCGTTGCGGGTCTGTTGGTTTACCACAAGAAGCACCAAAGTAGTTTAGTCAAGAAAGTTTGACTAAGGAATTATTTTACTCAGTTGAAGTTAGTCAAGAAACCTTAACTAATAAAATAGAGTTTAGTCAAGGAATGTGAACAAGAATGCTTTAATCTCAATCCTAAACCAGCTTAGATTATGGGTAAAATAAAGAAAGCATATACGTTATTACTTCTTATCATCATACTGATAACAAGTTGGCTTGTAATTTGCCCAGCTAAAGCTGAAGTTGAGAATATTAGTACTACCTGTGGCATATTTGTAGACAGCATTATTGAAGGACAACCAGTCACTATTACAATACAAGTATATCCTGCTCCCCCAGAAGGTCAAGTTTTTAATAACTTAATTGTAGGGTTAACTTCTCCTATGCAGGGTGTTTGGGGGAATGGTGGGAATGGTCCTTGGAGTAAAAGCAATATCTCAACTGATTCAAATGGTAGAGCAACAGTAACCTTTGGCATAGTAAGTTTTAGTGGATATTGGAATGTTGACCTCTATTTTGGTGGACAATACTTTGACAACAAATCAGTATATTATCAGCCAATAAATTCGCAAAGAGGTTTTACTATATCTCCAGCTCAATCTCCAAAACCAACACAAATCTCAACTCTAGGACCTGCCCAAATAAGGTCAGTAGGAGATGATGGAACTAATGTCAAAATTATTACCATACAGAACCAAAGTTCAATTAGCAACCCTATCCAATTACTTTTTTGCGTAAAAGCACTTGTATTACCCTATTCTTTTGGAAATATTGGCTATAACTTAGATGGTGGAGCCATCTATAATGTTAGTAATTTCGTAAATGAGACACGCATAAGGCAAGAAGGTGATGATGTAACAGTATGGGCTGAAGTGGCTTTACCTAAATTATCTGAAGGTGCTCATAGTGTCACAGTTTACTATGGTTACCAATTTTCAGGAATAAATCAAAGGTATGAGGTCTTTGCTTATTCATCTGTTAATTTCTTAGTAAGTTCTAAATCTCCTACTCCTGTACTAAGTCCGACTCCTTACATTCCAGAGTTTTCATCAATAATAATTCTGATATTACTCATTACTGTAACACTGCCAACATTGTTGGTTTACTTCAAAAGACACAAGCGACAGGCTTAGTCAAGAAACCTTGACTACTGAATTATTTTGCTTTAGTAACTTTAGTCAAGAAATTTTGACGAAAACCCATTTAGGCAAGTTTTTAATACCCCATTTTTCATGGACACTAAGAGAAGACTATCGACACTAATTCTGCTCTCTTTGATGATGGTTTCATTAGTTGTTGGTTTACGGGACGGTGAAACGGTTAAGGCTGATTCCAGAACAATTACTGTGCCTAATGATTATGAATCAATTCAAGATGCTATAAATAATGCTGTTGAAGGTGATACGATTTACATTAAGAAAGGCACTTATGTGGAAAATCCAGTGGTAAACAAATCGGTTTCGCTGATTGGGGAAGATAGGGATAGAACCGTAATTGACGTTACGGCGGGTCTAAAGGTAGAAAGAGATAACGTGACCATAACAGGCTTCACCATATATGATGGTTGGCAAGGAATAACAGTATCTGCAAACAACTCCAAAATTTCAGGAAACAAGATAACAAATACTCAATACGGCATAGTATTACTAAGTTCACAAAATAGCACTATTACCGAAAATATGCTTCAATCAATAGGACTTTCAGCAGCAATTCAATTGAGCTACTCAAACAACAATGTGATAAAAAATAATTATGTCGACTCATGCACGGAAGGAATTCAGCTAAGAGAAGGCAGTTCTAACAACATCGTTGAAGAAAATACTGTAACCAACTGTCAAGATGTGGCTGTCCGATTGATGGGTTCGGGTGTTGGCAGAGTATGGTACGGTCCAAATAATAACACGATAACGCAGAATAGCATATCAAGTTCAAGATGTGGAACAACCGTTTATGGCGCAAATGGAAATATAATATCGAATAACAATTATTTGAACAACACCGTTCAGTTTTCGGCGAATGAAGATTATTATCTTATTTGGGGTGGCAGCCGTTCTATTAACACTATTGACCGAAATTATTGGAGTGACTACAACGGAACAGATGCCAACAGAGATGGAATCGGTGATACCCCATACATCATAGATGCATACAACCAAGATAATAACCCGGTCATGTTGTCAATTTCACTTGCAACTCCAACTTTATCACCCACACCTTCTCCGCCCAATTTTGGACCAACTTCATCTCCAACTCCTTCACCTTCAATCCCAGAGTTTTCATTGTTGTTAGTCCTACCTTTGATAGTTGGGATAC
>Ga0326726_10003497_pt1 | contig 14422 bp, 17 predicted proteins | sample MHFenrmetagenome_2_FD_207603 | JGI IMG/M metagenome (GOLD analysis project Ga0326726, IMG submission 207603) | Lab enriched peat soil microbial communities from Michigan Hollow, Ithaca, NY, United States - MHF15MN | ecosystem: Environmental > Terrestrial > Soil > Wetlands > Peat | place: USA...
GCAACGATCGGCCGGCGCATCTGCCGGCGACTCGCGCCCAGGCCTGTCGGGTCTGACGCCGGAGGATCTCGCCACCTGGCTGGCCGAGCGCTCCGAGCCCGCCTATCGCCTCCGCCAGGTCGCGGACGGGCTGTGGGCGGGTGGCAGCGGCGGCGCCCGGAGCGCGGCCGAGATCCGGACCCTCCCCGCGAGCCTCCGCGCCGCCCTCGACGAGGCCTTCCGCCTCGACACGCTCACCGAGACCGAGGTCCAGCTGGCCGACGGCGGCCTGACCGAGAAGGCCCTCCACTGCCTGTCGGACGGTGCGCTCGTCGAGTCGGTCCTCATGCACTACCCGGCCCGGCCCGGGCACCGCGAGCGGCACACGGTCTGCATCTCGAGCCAGGCCGGCTGTGCCGTCGGGTGCCCGTTCTGCGCGACCGGCGAGCTGGGTTTCACCCGCGACCTGGAGACCGCCGAGATCGTCGACCAGGTCCGCGCCGCCGCCCGCCGGCTCGCCGCCGACGGCCGGCGCCTGACGAACGTCGTGTTCATGGGGATGGGTGAGCCGCTCCTCAACCTCGACCGCGTCCTCGAGGCGGTCACCGCGCTGTCCGACCGGCGCCGGTTCGGGCTCGGGGCGCGCCACATCACCGTCAGCACGAGCGGCGTGGTGCCGGGGATCCGGCGGCTCACCGCCCTCGGGCCGCAGTTCACCCTGGCGGTCAGCCTCCACGCCGCCCGCGACCCGCTCCGCGACGTCCTCGTCCCGCTCAACCGGCGCTGGCCGGTCGCCGAGGTCGTCGCAGCCGCCCGCGACCACGCCCGGGTGACCGGCCGGCGGATCTCGTACGAGCTCACCCTCATCGACGGGATCAACGACACGCCGGAGGACGCCGACGCCCTGGCGACCCTCCTCCACGGTGACCTGTGCCACGTCAACCTCATCCCGATGAACCCCGTCGCCCACACGCCATGGCAGGCGAGCCCGATGCCGCGCATCGAGGCGTTCGCCGCCGGGCTCCGACGGGCCGGGATCCCGGTCACGATCCGGCGCAACCGAGGCCAGGAGATCGGGGCGGCCTGCGGCCAGCTCGCAGCCGAGCGGGCCGGCGAGCCGGCGCCGCGGGTCGTGGCCCGCCGTCGCGAGCTCATCGTCCGCGACAGCGCCGCCGCGCTCCGCGCGGTGGAAGGCTGACCCGTGGGCACCGGACGGGCGCGGCTGTCCGCGAGCATCCTCGACGCCGACCTGTCGAACCTGGCCTACGCCGTGCGCCGGGTCGAGGCGGCCGGCGCCGACCGGATCCACCTCGACGTGATGGACGGCCACTTCGTGCCGAACCTGACGTTCGGCTGGAAGACGGTCCAGGCGCTCCGGCCGCGGACGGAGCTCCCGTTCGACTCCCACCTCATGATCAGCGAGCCCGGCCGCTACATCGAGGAGTTCCTGGCCGCGGGCTGCGACTCCATCACGTTCCACGTCGAGATCGACGAGCCCATCGAGCCGACCCTCCGCCGGATCCGCGAGGCTGGCCGGGCGGCCGGCCTGGCCATCAAGCCGGGGACGCCGGTCCGGGCGCTCGCCAAGTACCGCGAGCTCCTCGACATCGTCCTGGTCATGACCGTGGAGCCCGGGTTCGGCGGACAGCAGTTCATGCGCGACACGGCCCGCAAGATCGTCAAGGCCCGCGAGCTCCTGAGCTACTTGCCGCTCGGCGGCGAGGTCCACGTCGACGGCGGGATCAACCGGGAGACGGCCGAGTACGTCGGCGGTCTCGGGGTCGACGTGCTCGTCGTCGGCTCAGCGCTGTTCCAGAAGGGCCACGACATAGGCCGCGAGGTCCGCCTGATCCGGGCCCTCGCCGACGAGGGCTACGCGTTCCAGCTCAACAAGGGCCAGCCGCCGATCCCGCGCGACGAGTGGCGGAGCATCGCCAGCCTCCCGTTCGAGGTGGGATCGCGGCTGCGGGCGACGATCGAGGCCGGCGGGATCCCGGTGATCATGCTCCGCGCGGACGGGCGGATGAACCCGGACGGCGTCCGCGACTACGAGCTGCTCGTGCCGCGCCAGGTCGAGGCGCTCACCCTCGAGCGCTACGCGGTCGAGCGCGAGGCGGCCTACGCCGAGGCGGAGGCCTGGCGGGCCACCTTCGAGACCGTCGCCAGGTGACGGACGCCACCGACGCCACCGAGACCGCCGAGCTCGGCCGGCGCAACGACCGGATCCTGCTCTGGGCGATCGGCGCCTACATCGTCCTGCTGTCGGCGCTGATGCTCGTCCGCGGGGTTTCGATCACCCCCGACGTCCTGCTCGTCGCGTTCGGCCTCGCGGCGGTCCTGCTCGGCCGAGGCCGGCTGTTCCTGCGCGACTGGATCCCGTTCATCGGGCTGTTCTTCGCCTACGAGCTGATGCGCGGCTACGCCGACAACCTCGGGCTGGCGATCCACGTCACCGACGTCCTGGCGATCGAGCGCGCGCTGTTCTTCGGCCTCGTCCCGACCCAGGTCCTCCAGAACGCGTTCCACCCGACGGCCGGTCCCGACATCCTCGCCTCGGCCGCGACCGTGTTCTACTTCCTCCACTTCCCGCTCCCGATCGCGGTCGGGTTCTTCCTGTGGCTCCGCCGGAGGCGGGTCTACTACGACTTCGTGGCGGCCCTCATCCTGCTCGCGATGGCCGGCTTCGCGACCTACGTCCTCCTGCCGGTCGCGCCGCCGTGGTGGGCGGCCCAGCACGGGTACCTGGCCGGGCCCGACGGACAGCCGGCGATCCTGTACCTCAAGGAGCAGGGCTTCGACCAGCTCGCGAGCCTGTTCGGGTTCGAGGGTCGCTACATCTACAGCTACACGATCTACGACATCAACCCGAACCAGGTCGCGGCGTTCCCCTCGCTCCACGCCGCCTTCCCGTTCCTCGGCTTCCTGTTCGCCCGGCGGGCCTTTGGGCGGATCAGCTGGATCCTCATGGCCTACTCGGTCTGCGTCTGGCTGTCGATCGTCTACCTGGCCGACCACTACGTCGTCGACATCCTCGGTGGGCTGGCCTACGCGGGGGCGGCGTACTGGGCGGTCATCCACGCCCCGGCCTGGTTCCGGCGGGCGATCGACGACGCGGCCGACCCGGAGCTCGAGGCCGGCGTCGAGGCGGCCGACGCCGGCGACGCGGGGGCGCTCGCCAGGCTCGGCCGGCGGGTTCGCTGGTCGGTCGTGGGGCAGGGGGTCGTCGTCGCGGCCGTCGGCGCCCTGCTGGCCTACTGGATGAACACGACCGGCGCGCTCGGTGGCGGGAGCACGGCGCTCTACCTCGTGCCGTGGGCGGCGATGGTCGGCGGCGCCTGGCGGGCGGCCGCCGGGCTGCTCAGCCGCTAGCTGGCCGACCCCACGTGCGCGCCGTCCTCCAGCGGGTGTCGCGGGCTGAAGTCCGGGTCGACGGCGAGACCGTGGGCGCGGTCGGGGCCGGGCTGGTCGTGCTCCTGGGCGTCGGCCCCGACGACGACGAGGCGGTGGCCGACGGGCTGGCGCGCAAGATCGCGGAGCTGCGGATCTTCGCCGACGACGACGGCCGGACGAACCGGTCGCTGCTCGACGTCGGCGGCGAGGCCCTCGTCGTGAGCCAGTTCACGCTGTTCGCCGACACCAGCCGAGGCCGGCGACCGGGCTTCACCGGGGCCGCCCTGCCGGACCAGGCCATCCCGCTCTACGAGCGGTTCGCCTCGGCGCTGGAGGGGCTGGGCGTGCGGGTCGCCCGGGGGCGGTTCGGGGCGGAGATGGCGGTCGAGCTCGTCAACGAGGGCCCGTTCACGGTCTGGCTGGACACCTCGGCCCGCTGACTGGGCGGATCCGGGCCTGGCGCGAACGCGGCGCGGAGTTCGCGCCGGTTGGACCTAGCGACTGGCCTTGGCGATCGTCCGCCGGCAGCGGGTGCAGACGAGCTGCTTCTTCGTCCCGCCCGTGGCGGTCGGGAGGGAGAGCTGCTGGAGGTTCGGCTGGTAGCGGCGGTGGGCGCGGACGCGGTTCATCCCCGACGACTGCGGGTTGAAGCCGCCCATCGAGATCTTGCCGCAGACGGCGCAAGCGCGGGCCATGGGGTCCTCGGAACGGTTGGTTCGGGCTGGGTACGAGCCGCGACGGGCTCGGGCAAGGCGGTACGATAGCACATCGACCTCGGGATCCCGGACGGCCGCCGAGCCTCGCTCGAGGCGGCCCGCAGCGGAGGCCAGCCAGCGCATGCCCGAGCCCTCGGTGACGGGCCGCTCGCTCATCAGTCGCCGGGCGATCGACGAGATCGTCCGAGCCGCCGTCCTCGGCAGCTACGGGGTGCTCGGGTTCGACGACGGCGGCCTCGGCCGGATCCGCCGGCTGGTCGGACTCGGCGGATCGGGCGTCCGGATCCGGACCGAGCCGGCGTTCACGGTCGACCTCCGGCTGGCCGTGGCGTTCGGATTGCCGGTCGCAGAGGTCGCCCGGCAGGTTGACTCCGCGGTCCGCTACGCCCTCCGGCGGGCGATCGACCGTGAGCCCGACCACCTCGCGATCCACGTCGGGACGCTCCGCTTCGAGCCGACCCATGTCCCAGACCCGTCCGACATGGGTGCGGACGGCCCTGGCGACCCACCCGCCGCATGACCCGCCGGAGCTGTGACGGGGCCGGACTGCTGGCCGCCTTTCGGGCCGCCGTCGCCAACCTCGAGGCGCACGTCGACGAGGTCAACGCCCTGAACGTATTCCCGGTGCCGGACGGGGACACCGGGTCGAACATGGTCGCGACCGTGCGGATCGCGCTCGACGAGGCCGAGGGGGCGGCCGGCCAGCCCGCCGACCGGGTGGCGGCCGCGATCAGCTTCGGGGCGCTCATGGGCGCCCGGGGCAACTCCGGCGTGATCACCAGCCAGATCTTCAACGGCATGGCCCGCGGGCTCGCCCGGAAGCGCCGCTTCAACGGGCTCGACCTGGCCCACGCGCTGGCGCTCGGGACGGAGACGGCGTTTGCGGCCGTAAAGAAGCCGGTCGTGGGCACGATCCTGCGGGTGATCCGCGCGGCCGGCCTCGCGGCCAAGGTCGCCGCCGAGCGCGACGACGCGATCGAGACCGTGCTGGCCGCGACCGTGGAGGCGGCGGAGGCGTCCGTCGCCCGGACGCCGAGCCTGCTGCCGATCCTGCGCGAGGCAGGAGTGGTCGACGCCGGGGGCCAGGGCCTCTACCGCCTCCTCCAGGGCGCCCTCCAGTTCGTCGCCGGTCAGGCCGTGGCAGGCGGCGTCTCGGGCTCGGCCGGCGCCGCGGCTCGACCGTCGGCCATCATCGCCCACGCCGACGAGGGCTACGGCTACGAGACGATGTTCCTCCTCCAGCCACCCCACGGCCATGATCTCGACATCGACACCATCCGGACCCATCTCGAGACGATCGGCGAATCGGTGGTCGTGGCCGGCGACGCCCGCGCAGCCAAGGTCCACGTCCACAGCGAGCGGCCCGACTCGGTGATCGCGTACGGCCTTGGGCTCGGCGCTCTGAGCCGGATCAGCGTCGAGAACCTCGACCACCAGGCGCGCGACGTCCTCGAGACCCGGGCGTCCGAGTTCACCGGGGCGGCGACCCCGGAGGCGGTGGCCACCGCACGGCCTGCCTCGGGTGGATCGGCACCGACCGCAAAGCCGGCTCGGACGGGCAGGCGGACGCCGGCGGGGGGGCTCGGCCCGGGCCCGGCTGGGGCGCGCCCGACGAACGGCACCGGCGCGCGCCTGGCCACCACCGGTCCGCGCGTCCCGCTGGCCGTCGTCGCCGTCGCCGCGGGGGACGGCCTCGCCTCGATCTTCCAGGACTTCGGGGTGGCGGCGGTCGTCCGCGGGGGCCAGGCGGCGAACCCGAGCACCGGCGAGCTGCTCGCCGCGATCGACGCACTCGACGCCGACGAGATCCTGCTGCTGCCCAACAACCCGAATGTCATCCTGGCCGCCCGCCAGGTCGCCGAGATGGCGAGCCGGCCGGTCCACGTCGTGCCGACCCGGAACGCCGCCGAGGGCTTCGCCGCACTGCTCGCCCTCGACCCGACCCGGAGCGGTGCCGGGAACGTCGCCGACATGACCGAGCAGGGCCGCGGGCTGGCCACGCTCCAGGTGACGACGGCCGTGCGCGACGCGAAGATCGGCCGCCGGAAGGTCCGCAAGGGCCAGGCGATCGTGCTCGACCCCGACGACGGCCTCGTCGCCGCCGACAACGACCTCGAGCGGGCGGTCCTGGCGGCCGTCGAGGCGTTCCCCGCCGGGACCGAGCTCGTGACCCTGTTCTACGGCGACGACGCCGAGCTGGCCGACGCCGAGGCGCTCGCCGGGCGGATCGCGGATGCGCGACCGGGCCTCGAGGTCGAGGTCCGCCACGGCGGGCAGCCCCATTACCGGTACCTGATCTCGGCGGAGTAGGGTGCCGACGGCGACCCGCCCGCCCGCCCCGCCGAGCGACCCGCTCGCGCTGCTCGCGACCCCGATCGGCGCGAGCGGCGTGAGCGGCGCGGCGGCGATCCGGCGGGTCGGCCCGCGTCTCGGGATCGCGACCGTCCGGGACCTGCTCTTCCACCTGCCGCGGCGCTACGACGACCGGCGCCGGATGGAGACGATCGCCCAGCTGATGGGTCGGCCCGACGGCGAGCAGGTGTCGGCGCGGGTCGTCGTCCACTCGATCCGGGTCGAGAAGACGTACCGGCGACGGGTCCAGCGGACGATCGCGATCGTCCGCGACGAGACGGGCGAGGCCGAGGCGGTCTGGTTCGGCCGGCGCTACATCGAGCGCCGGATCCGCGAGGGCGACCGGCTCGTCGTGAGCGGCCGCCTGAAGAAGCGCGGGTTCTCGGTCATCTTCGACGACCCCGAGTTCCAGCGCGAGGATGCCGAGGGGGATCTCCTCCACGCCGGGCGGATCGTGCCGATCTACCGGCTGACGGCCGGGATCGCGGCGCCGCGCCTGCGCCTGGCGATGCGCGAGGCGATCGACCGGGCCGGTCTGGCCTACCCGGAGTACCTGCCCGCCGACCTGCTCCGCTCCGAGGGGCTCGCTGGCATCGGCCGGGCGATCGAGGGTGCCCACTACCCGGACGATCCCGAGGCGCTCGACGCCGCCCTCCGACGGCTGGCGTTCGACGAGCTCCTGGCGCTCCAGCTCGGGATGGTCGGGCGACGTCGCCAGCGGGTGCGCTCGCGGGCGCTGCCGCTCGAGGTCGACGACGTGCGGGACGTCGAGGTCCGCGACGCGCTCGTCGGCGTCCTCTCTGCGAAGCTCGGACGCGAGGTGGCGCTGACCCGCGACCAGCTCGCCGCGACGGCCGCGGTGCGGGCCGACCTCGCCCGGCACGAGCCCATGCTTCGGTTACTCCAGGGCGACGTCGGGTCGGGCAAGACCGCCGTCGCGGCCTACGCGCTGGCGCTCGTCGCCGGCGCCGGGCGGCAAGGTGCCCTGCTGGCCCCGACCGACCTGCTCGCCCGGCAGCACGGGGCGACCCTCGGCGACCTGCTCGAGCCGCTCGGGGTGCCGGTGACGCTCCTGACCGGGTCGCTGAGCGCGGCCGGGACGCGCAAGGCCCTCGAGGCGATCGAGGACGGGCGTGCCGGGGTCGTCGTCGGGACCCACGCCCTGCTCCAGGACCGGGTCCGCTTCGCCGACCTGGGGCTGGCGGTGATCGACGAGCAGCACCGCTTCGGCGTCGAGCAGCGCGGCCAGCTCGAGGCGAAGGCGGGCGGGTCGGCCCCGCACGTCCTCCTGATGACCGCCACGCCGATCCCGCGTACGCTCGGCCAGGTCCTCTACGCCGACCTCGACGTGACCGACCTGCGGACCCCGCCCGAGGGCCGGATCCCGATCCGCACCCTCATCCGTCACCCGGCCGATCTCGACCGGCTGTGGGAGTTCGTCCGGGCCCAGGCGGCCGAGGGGCACCGGACGTTCGTCGTGGTGCCGGCGATCGAGGAGTCGGACGACGAGGGCACGGTCGCGGCGAAGGCCGAGTTCGACCGGCTGCGTGGGCTGCTCGCGCCGCTCCGGGTCGGGCTGGTCCACGGGAAGATGAAGGCCGCCGATCGGGACGCCGAGATGACCCGGTTCCGCGACGGTGGGCCCGAGGGGCTCGATGTGCTCGTCGGGACGACGGTCGTCGAGGTCGGGGTCGACGTCCCCGAGGCGACGGTCATGGCCGTCGAGGGCGCCGACCGGTTCGGGCTCGCCCAGCTCCACCAGCTCCGTGGCCGGGTCGGCCGGGGAGGGGCCGCGTCGTTCTGCGCCCTGGTCTCCGAAGCCGCACCGAGCACGGCGGCCTGGGACGACCTCGTGGCCGGACGACGGTCGCCGGAGACGACCGAACAGGCGCGACTCGTGGCGGTCGCCCGGACGCTCGACGGGTTCGAGCTGGCCGAGGCCGACTTCGAGCTCCGCCGGGAGGGCGACGTCCTCGGCCTGGCCCAGAGCGGCCTGCCCCGTCTCCGGGTCGCGTCGCTCCAGCGCGCCGACCATCGGACGCTCGCCGTCGACGCTCGACGCCAGGCCGAGGCGCTCCTCGACGAGGGCGGTGAGCTCAGCGGCCCGGCTCTCGAGCCCCTCCGCCGTGAGCTCGGCGCCGGCTGGCTCGAGGGGATCGCGTCCGGCGAGCCAGAGAGCGCCGCATGAGCGGACACAGCAGGGTCAGACGGCCGCCGCGACGCAGGCTCGATCGTGGCTGACGCGGGCCGGGTGATCGCCGGGACGGCCCGGGGGCGCCGGCTCGTCGCGCCGGGGGAGGGGACCCGGCCGCTCGCCGACCGGGTGAAGCAGACCCTCTTCGCGATCCTGGAGCCGGATCTTCGCGGGTCGTCGTTCCTGGACCTGTGCTCCGGGAGCGGGGCGGCCGGGATCGAGGCCCTGTCGCGTGGCGCCGCCCGGGCGACGTTCGTGGAGCTGGACCGGCGAGCCGCGACGACGATCGCCGAGAACCTCGGGCTGACGGGCCTGGCCGGCCCGAACGCCCGAATCGTCCGGGCGGACGCCGTCACGTGGCTCGGTGACCTGGCCGGCGGCGGCTCGGGCGAGGCCCCCGACGGGCCGTTCGACTTCGTCTTCGTCGATCCGCCCTACGCGGAGCGCGACCTCCTCGCCCGGCTCCTGGCGATCCTCGGGTCGGACGACGCAGGACGCGTGCTCGCTCCGGGAGCGCGGGTCGTCGCCAAGCACTTCTGGCGCGACCGGCCGCCGACGACGGTGGGCCTGCTAGCATCGGAACGGGACCGGCGCTTTGGCGAGACCGGCCTGACGTTCTACCGGCGGGAGGGCCGATGAGCCTGGCGGTCTACCCGGGATCGTTCGATCCGATCACCAACGGCCACCTCGACGTGCTGCGTCGGGCAGTGGCCGTCTTCGATCGGGTCGTCGTCGCCGTTCTCGAGAACCCGCGCAAGGAGCCGCTCCTTGCGACCGACCGGCGGGTCGAGCTCATCCGCGCCTCGCTCGCCATCTCCGGTCGCGACCTCGCCGAACGGGTCGACGTGCGGACGTTCGACGGGCTGACCGTGGAGTTCTGCCGGCGGGCCGGGGCCGGCTTCCTCGTCCGCGGGCTGCGCGCAGTGTCCGACTTCGAGACCGAAATGCAGCTCGCCCACAACAACCGGATCCTGGCCCCGGACGTCGACACGGTCTTCTTCATGACCTCGCTCGAGCAGGGGTACGTGAGCTCGAGCCTGGTCAAGGAGATCGCCCTGTTCGGGGGCGACGTGAGCGCGATGGTCCCGCCGCCGGTCGTCGCCGCGCTGGCCGGAGCGGTCGCTCGCGGGTGATCCCGGCCGCGGCCGCGTGGCGGGTGCCATAATCGCCTCGACCGGACGCCCCTCGGCGCCGGTCGCCAGCCGAGGAGGGCCGGTCCGATCGACATCATCTTCCTCGTCACCCGCCTCCAGACCCTGATCGCCAACGGCAAGAAGCTGCCGATGACGAACAACGTCGTCATCGACAAGGACGCGGCGTTCGACCTGATCGACGAGCTCCGCGCGGCGATCCCCGAGGAGATCCGGGCGGCCAAGCGGATCAACTCCGAAGGCGAGCGGATCCTCGAGAAGGCCCAGGAAGAGGCCGAGCGGGTCTTGGGCAAGGCCCAGGAGCAGGCGGCCTTCCTGATCGAGGAGCGCGGCCTGACGGCGGCGGCCGAGGACGCCAGCGCCCGGATCATCGGCGAGGCCCAGGACGAGGCGGCCGAGGTCCGGCGGGGCGCCGACGAGTACGCAGCGGCCGTCCTCATCGGGCTCGAGGGCGAGGTCGTCCGGACCCTCCAGAGCATCAAGAAGGGGATCACCCTGCTCGACGAGCGGCGGCAGCTCGCCAGGCCGCCGGCGGAGGGCCCCGTCGCCGACGAGGAGGACGACCACGACGACGACGAGTGGGACGGCGAAGCCGAGCAGGAGGAGGCGCGCGCCACCCGCTCAGCACGATCGTGACCCGGGTCGACGTCCGGGATGCGTTGACGGTCAACGTCGCGGCCCTGCTCGGCGAGCCCCACGGCTCGGTCCGCGACCTCGTGTTCGAGGAGGTCGAGCTCGACCTCGGCGAGGACCTGGCGCTCGCCCGTCCGGCCCGGGCCAGGATCCGGCTCACCCGGACGAATCGCGGCCTGCTCGTCGATGGCGACGTCCGGGCCACCCTCGCCGAGACGTGCAGCCGCTGTCTCCGCCCCATCGAGACGACCGTCGAGCCCGAGTTCGAGGAGGAGGCCCTCCAGAGCGTCGACCTCCAGACCGGGACCCGGATCGATCACGCCGATGAGCCGGACGTGGCCCGCCTGACCGACCACCACGAGATCGAGCTCGAGCCGTTCGTCCGTGAGGCGGTCCAGCTGGCGGCACCGATCGCCACGCTGTGCCGCCCGGACTGCCCCGGTCTCTGCCCGGTCTGCGGCGAGGAGCTGGCGAGCGGCCCCCACGTCCACGAGGACGAGCCCATCGACCCGCGGCTCGAGGCCCTTCGAGCGTTCCGTGTCGACGGAGGCGACGAGACCGCGTAAACTCTCCGGTCGGCCCCTCGTCCGCACGTGGTCCCGCGGTGACCCGATCGAGCGGCCCCCGACACGACCACCTCCACGCCGCTCGGAGCGGCGCCGGATCCGAAAGGAGCCACGACGAACCATGGGAGTCCCCAAGCGGCGGGTGTCGCACGCGCGTCAGGGCGAGCGCCGCAGCCACCTCGCGCTCGAGCTGCCGAAGCTCGAGGAGTGTCCCCACTGTCACGAGCCGAAGCGTCCCCACCATGCCTGCCCGAACTGTGGCTACTACGGCGGGCGGCAGGTGTTCGAGCCCAAGACGAAGACGGGCGACTCGGCCTCCTGACCCGGTGGACCTGAGCGCCGTCCGGGCCACCTCGGAGGACCGCCGGATCCGCGTCGCGGTCGACGCGATGGGCGGCGACCACGCACCCGACGAGGTCGTCCACGGCGCGCTTGCCTACGCCGCCGAGCATCCCGGCGACGACGTGATCCTGGTCGGCGACGCGAAGCGCATCGCCGCGATCGCCGGGTCCGCCCTGCCGCGGGCCAACGCCTCGGTCGTCCACGCCTCCCAGGTCGTCGACATGGACGAGCACCCCGCCCTCGCCCTGCGCGAGAAGAAGGACGCCTCGATCCTCGTCGCGACCGACCTCGTCCGGCGCGGCGAGGCCGACGCGATCGTGACCGCCGGTCACACCGGCGCGGGGTACGCCGCCGCGATCCTCCGGCTCGGGCGTCTGCCGGGCGTCGATCGACCGGCGCTGGCCGTTCAGATGATCACGGCGACGGGGCCGTTCGTCCTGCTCGACATCGGGGCCAACCCCGATTCGACCGGCGAGAACCTCTACCAGTACGCGGAGATGGGCGCCCTGTTCGCCGAGAAGGTCCTTGGGGTCGCCCGGCCGCGGGTCGCGCTCCTGTCGATCGGCGAGGAGCGCGGCAAGGGCGACGCCCGGATCGTCGAGGCGACCGAGCTGCTGGAGCGCTCCGACCTCGACTTCGTCGGCAACGTCGAGGGCAAGGACCTCGTCGAGCACCTGGCCGACGTGGTCGTCTGCGACGCCGTCGTCGGGAACGTCGTCATCAAGTTCTTCGAGGGACTCTCGTCGTTCATCTTCGACCTGGTCGAAGCCGAGTTCCGGCGCCCGCCACGCGGTCCGCTTGCGTACGCCCTGATGAAGCCCGGCGTCGATCGGATCCGGGCGATCTTCGACTACGAGCGCTTCGGCGGTTCGCCGCTCCTCGGCGTCCGGGGCACGGTGATCATCACCCACGGTCGGGCCCGGCGGCGGATGATCGGGTTCGCGGTCGGCGTGGCAGCGGCCGCCGCCCGGGCCCGCATCCCGGACCTTATCGCCGAGACGTTCCGGGGCGAGCCGAGCCGGCTGGCCGACGCCGCCGCGGCTGCCGCCGCGACCGGCGCCCCGATCGACGAGGTGACGGACCCGCCACGCGCCCACGGCACGGACAGCGGACTCGCCGACGTGGACCCGACCGCCGAGCGAGCCGCAGCCGAGACCGAGCGATGACCGAGCCGACCGACCTGAGCGTCGCCCGGACCGTCGTCGACGAGCTCATCCGCCTGGCCGCCATGGAGGTCCCCGGCGTCGTGCGGGTGGAGCGAGCCCGCCGGCGCTGGCTGGGCCTCTTCGGCGGTCGATCGGTCGTCTGCCGGATCGACGGCCGGCGCGTCTCGGCCCGCCTGTCGATCGTCGCCCGGCCCGGCCACGAGCTCGTCCCGCTCACCCGCCAGGTCCGCGCCGCCGTCGCGGCGGCGATCGAGCGGCTCGTCGACCTCGAGGTGGGCGACATCGTGGTCATCGTCGACGGCGTCGGCGCCTGATCGTGGCCGGCCCCGCGCGGCGCGGCCGATCCGATCTCGCCCGGAGCGCCCATGCGGGTCGGCGGCTAGCTCTCGCCGCCGTGTTCGAGGCGGAGTTCGGCCAACGGACCGCGGGCGCCGTCCTGGAGCGCCATCTCGCCGAGACGGATGCCGACCCGGCGACCGTGGAGCTGGCCCGCCGGCTGGTCGCCATCGTCGTCGAGCGACGGGCCGAGATCGACGCCCTGATCGAGCGCGTGGCCCCCCAGTACCCGGTCGTGCAGCTTGCCCGGATGGATCGGGCGCTCCTGCGTTGCGGCATCGGTGAGGTGCTACACTCCGCGACGACGCCGGCCCGAGTGGCGATCGCCGAGTGGGTCGACCTCGCACGCACCTACAGTGGTGACCCGGCGCGACGCCTGATCAATGGCGTGCTGGGCAGGATCGCAAGCGAGCGACCCGGCACCTGACCGGGCGATCGAGCTCCGAGGAGGGAGTCAGTGGCCACCACCTACGAGCGCCTCAAGAAGATCGTGGTCGAGCAGCTGGGCGTCGAGGAAGACGACGTCAAGCCCGAGGCGTCGTTCGTCGACGATCTCAACGCCGACTCCCTCGATCTGGTCGAGCTGATCATGAGTCTCGAAGAGGAGTTCGGGACCGAGATCAGCGACGAGGACGCCGAGAAGATCCGGACCGTCGGCGACGCCGTCGAGTACATCGACGAGCATTCCTCCTAGCGAGGACTCGCTCCAGCGCCCGATGCGTTCGGCCGAGGCATTCGCGGCTCAGCTCGGGCTCCCGATCCGCGATCTGGACCTGCTCGAGCAGGCGCTCACCCACAGCAGCTACCTGCACGAGCACCGCGACACCGTCAGCGGCCACAACGAGCGGCTCGAGTTCCTCGGTGACGCCGTGGTCACGCTCGTGATCGGCGAGGCGCTGTTCCTTCTCCGTCCGACCGAGGACGAGGGCATCCTGTCGGCCCGTCGCGCCGCGATCGTCAGCGCCCAGGGCCTCGCCCGGATCGCCCGCCGGATCGAGCTCGGCCCGGCGCTCCGGCTCGGCGAGGGCGAATCGCGCCGCGACGGTCGGACCCGAGTCTCGCTCCTGGCGTCCGGCTTCGAGGCCCTCGTCGGCGCGATCTACCTCGACCTGGGCTACGAGGTCGCCCGCGACTGGGTCCTCGAGCAGGCGAGGCCCGAGCTGACCAGCGACGCGCCGCTGTCGAGCCTCAAGAGCGCCAAGAGCCGTCTCCAGGAGCACACCCAGCGGACGAACGGCGAGCGACCCCACTACCGGCTCGTGGAGGCGAGCGGACCCGACCACGAGAAGGTCTTCCGGGTCGAGGTCTCGGTCGGCGGGCGGGTCCTCGGGGTCGGTGAGGGCCGGTCGCAGAAGTCGGCCGAGATCGCCGCGGCCGAGGCCGCCCTGCCAAGCCTCCGCGAGACGACTCCGGCATGACGGCGCCGGCCCGTCTCCTCGCCCTGCGCCTCCACGGCTTCAAGTCGTTCGCCGAGCGGACAGTCGTCGAGTTTGGACCGGGGATCAGCGCGATCGTCGGGCCGAACGGCTCGGGCAAGAGCAACCTGGCCGACGCGCTCCGCTGGACGCTCGGCGAGCAGGGTCGCGCGCTTCGCAGC
>Ga0326726_10003498_pt1 | contig 14415 bp, 13 predicted proteins | sample MHFenrmetagenome_2_FD_207603 | JGI IMG/M metagenome (GOLD analysis project Ga0326726, IMG submission 207603) | Lab enriched peat soil microbial communities from Michigan Hollow, Ithaca, NY, United States - MHF15MN | ecosystem: Environmental > Terrestrial > Soil > Wetlands > Peat | place: USA...
CGCTATGGGACTCCGCCACACAATGCGTATCTACAATGTAGACACCCCATGCTTTCTCCTATACATTGTCGCTACATTGGCTAAACGGGGGACTTATCGTGCGTGTAATCGTGAAGAAATGGGGCAACAGTGCATCCGTTCGCATCCCTGCCGGGATAATGGAAGCGGCCCGTTTGCGCTTGAACGATCCGATCGATATTCGTGAAGAAGGCGGCCGCATCATCATCGAACCGATTCGTACAAACGAATGCGACCTGGCTCAGCTGCTTGCCGGCATAACACCGGAATACCTGCATACAGAGGTGGATTTCGGTGTGCCCGAAGGCAAGGAACTTTTGTAGTGATTCAGCGCTATGTGCCCGAGGCTGGCGATATTGTCTGGTTGCATTTTGATCCGCAGGCCGGACACGAGCAAACTGGACATCGGCCGGCGTTAGTGGTGAGCCCTTCGTCCTACAATAGCAAGACCGGCCTTATGCTGTGTTGCCCGATGACCACGCATATCAAAGGCTACCCGTTCGAGGTGTTGATTGCTGGAGACCGCCCCAGCGCCGTGCTATCCGATCAGATTCAAAGTCTTGACTGGGTTTCGCGCAAGGCCAGCCACAAAGGCAAGGTGACACCGGACGAATTGGCTCAAGTACGGTTAAAAGCATCCGCCCTCATTGGCAAGTAATCAATTTCACGAAACTGCATCGGAGTACATATTGTGACAGTTGATCCGGAATGGATTAAACCTGATTACCGTTCGGCCTAGGCTTGTCGAAGGCTGGGAGGCCAGGAGTCCGCTCATGTTTCGACAGGCCTGTCCTGAGCGAAGCCGAAGGGCTCAACACGAACGGACTTTTGGATAATTCATGCAGGATCAATAGTGATGACATAGTCACAAGAAAAAGCCCCGACCAAGGGAGGGATCGGGGCTGAAAAATGCCTTAAGAAGATTAAGGCATCCCGCTCAGGGAGGAGAAGCGGGAGACGATGCGAAACCGTCTGCAACATGGAGACGGTTCGAGTCAAAATAGTTCCAAGCCAGCAATGAATTCTTTGGAGAAGATTGTGAGCCTGCCATTTGCCCCATTCCCCGCCAGCCGCATGCGTCGTATGCGCCGCGACGATTTTTCCCGCCGGTTGATGCGTGAGTACACACTTACAGCGAATGACCTTATTTATCCGGTGTTTGTCCTGGATGGGCAGAACAGACGCGAATCGGTGGCCTCGATGCCCGGCGTCGAGCGGCTGTCGATCGATTTGCTGTTGCCGGTGGCGGAGGAATGCGTGCAACTGGGTATCCCTGCGCTGGCCCTGTTTCCGGTGATCGATGCCGGCCTGAAGACCCTGGGAGCGGAAGAAGCGCTCAATCCAGACGGCTTGGTGCCGCGCACCGTGGCCGCGTTGAAGAGCCGCTTTCCCGAACTCGGCATCATCACCGACATTGCGCTCGATCCCTACACCAGCCACGGCCAGGACGGCCTGATCGACGAAACTGGCTATGTGATGAACGACGAGACTGTGGCCGTACTGGCGCAACAGGCGGTGGTTCACGCCCAGGCCGGCGCCGATGTCGTTGCCCCGTCCGACATGATGGACGGCCGCGTCGCGGCCATGCGCGCCGCGCTCGAAGGTGCCGGCCACATCCACACCCGGATTCTCGCCTATGCTGCAAAGTACGCTTCTAGTTTTTATGGCCCGTTCCGCGATGCGGTCGGTTCAGCCGCCAATCTGGGCAAGGGCAACAAATACACCTACCAGATGGACCCGGCCAACAGCGATGAAGCCCTGTGGGAAGTCGGGATGGACCTGCAGGAAGGCGCCGACATGGTCATGATCAAGCCGGGCATGCCGTACCTGGACGTGATTCGTCGGGTAAAAGACGCCTATGGTGCACCGACCTACGCTTACCAGGTCAGCGGTGAGTACGCCATGTTGAAAGCGGCCGCGCAGAATGGCTGGCTCGACGAGCGTGCGTGCGTTCTGGAAGCCTTGCTGGCGTTCAAACGGGCGGGGGCGGATGGCATTCTCACCTATTTTGCTCGCGATGCGGCACGCTATCTTGAGGATAAAACCTAAATTGTTGATTACGCGTCAAGTTAACCGGGTTTGTTGCCGAAATGATATTTACCAGCAATACCTGGATGGCGAACATGATCAGACAACACTCATCCCGCACGACCCGGAAAATGCCTGAAACGCCTAAACTGCCCTACGGCATCAAGAATCGACGTCAGGATCCTGACGAATGGGATAAAACCATTGTTGCTTTTCAGTCGCCTTACCGACTGAAAGATTTATGCATCGATCAAAGTGCTGAGGGATTCAAGGAAGAAAACCGGGTCAACAGACAGGAGTTCAAGGTACGTCTCGCTACTACCGAAGACCGCCGTAAATCTGCCAGTCTGCTGATCGAGAAAATGTACAGTTGGAGGGGGTATGGTGCGGGTGCCTTGGACAAGGATCCGAACAAGATTACCCTGGTGGCGTATCAAGATGACAAAGTGGTCGGCACGCTAACTCTGGGCCTGGATTCTCCACAAGGCATGGTGGTGGACCAACTCTACAAGCGGGAGGCAGACATTCTGCGTGCTGAAGGCAGAAAGCCCTGTGACATTACCCGGCTGGCTGTGGATCAGGATATCAAGTCAAAGAGCGTGCTGGCCGCTCTGTTCCACCTGTCGTTCATTTATGGCCACAACTTCCACCATGCGACGGATTTTCTGATCGAGGTCAACCCGCGTCATGTGTTGTTCTATGAGCGCATGCTCGGATTCGAACCCTTTGGAGAAGAAAGAATCTGTCCCCGTGTCAATGCACCGGCCGTACTCTTGAGGCTTGATCTGGCCCACGCCGATGAGCAGATTGTGCAATACGGTGGAATGGGAGCAGCCGTGCCGGGTGTCAAATCCATCTACCCTTATTTTTTCTCGCGTGATGACGAACTGGGTATCGCCCACCGGCTACAAAAGGGAGAATAACCCTTTTCGGTTTTTCCCTGCTGTGCCATGCAACCTTACAACTATGATGAAGCGTTTTCCCGCAATATCGGCTGGCTGACCCGTCAGGAACAGGATCAGTTACGGCACAAACGGGTAGCAATAGCCGGTCTGGGCGGCGTGGGCGGTGTCCACCTGTTGACGCTTTGCAGGCTGGGGATAGGCAAGTTTCATTTAGCCGATTTCGATAGCTTCGATCTTGCAAACTTCAACCGTCAGGCGGGCGCCACGGTCAGTACCCTGGGCCAGAACAAGCTTGATGTCATGATCCGGCTGGCGCTCGACATCAATCCCGAACTCGATATCACCAGCTTTTCCGACGGTGTCACCCAAGGCAATCTCGTAGGTTTTCTTGATGGTGTCGACCTCTATATCGATGCGCTGGACTTTTTCGCGTTCGAGGCGCGCCAGCGGGTTTTTGCCGCATGCGCGGCAAAAGGCATTCCAGCCGTCACCGCCGCCCCTTTGGGGATGGGCGCGGCCGTCCTCAACTTCCTCCCGGGCGGCATGAGCTTCGACGATTATTTTTGTCTGGACGACTGTAACGAAGCGGAAAAGCCCCTGCGTTTCCTCATGGGGCTCGCGCCGGCCCGCCTGCAAATGGGCTATCTGGCCGACCCCAGCGCGGTCGATCTGGCGAACAGGAAAGGGCCGTCCACCATCATGGCCTGCCAGCTTTGCGCCGGCGTTGCCGCGACCGAGGCCCTGAAAATTCTGCTCGGGCGCGGGCCGGTGCGGGCGGCGCCAAGGGGCTACCACTTCGACGCCTATCGCAACAAGTTGGCCCTGACCTGGCGGCCCGGCGGCAACCGTAATCCTATGCAGCGTCTTCTCATCGCACTGGCCAAACGCAAACTCGGACTCTGAATGCAGCCGATACCTCAGCCCATCGCTGAAATTCTCGAACTTGCCCGCTGGGCGCCCTCCGGCGACAACACCCAGCCCTGGCGTTTTGAGGTGATCGACGACCATCACCTCATCGTCCACGCCTTCGATACCCGGGACCATTGCGTCTATGACCTCGACGGCCATCCTAGCCAGATCGCCCATGGCGCGCTGCTGGAAACCCTCGCCATCGCCGCCAGTGCGCACGGCCTGCGGGCGGAAATCAGACGCCGCCCGGATTCGCCGGATACGCGCCCGGTATATTGGGTGGAACTGGCACCGGACAGCCAGTTGCCACCCGATCCCTTGCTGCCCTTTGTCAAACTCCGTTCCGTGCAGCGTCGCGCCATGCGCACCGCACCGCTTACCCCATCACAAAAACAGGCTTTGCAAGACGCGCTCGGAAATGCCTATGCCGTGCGCTGGTTCGAAGGGGGAGCACAGCGCTGGCGTCTGGCCAAACTGATGTTCGCTAACGCCAAACTCAGGCTCACCCTGCCGGAAGCCTATACCGTTCATCGGGACATCATCGAGTGGCAAGCGCGCTTCAGCGAGGACAGGGTACCCGACCAGGCACTGGGGCTAGATGCGGTGACACTCAAGCTGATGCGATGGATTATGGTGAGTTGGCGGCGGGTCAGGTTTTTCAATACCTGGCTGGCCGGTCACCTGACCCCGAGAATTGAGCTGGACCTGCTGCCGGGGGTTTTCTGCGCGGCGCACTTTGCCATTTTGGCAAACAAGGCCCTCAAAACGCTGGACGATTATGTGGCGGCAGGCCGGGCAGTGCAGCGCTTCTGGCTGACGGCCACCCGTCTGGGGTTGCAATTGCAGCCGGAGGTAACGCCGCTCATTTTTGGCCGTTATGTCCGTGATGGAATTGAGTTCAGCCGAATGCCGGGTGCTTCAGATATGGCAGCCAGGCTAGGCAAACGTTTTGCCAGAATATTGCAGGATGTGCCTGTCGGTCAGGTGGCTTTCATGGGGCGAATCGGCAGCGGGAAAGCGGCTACCAGTCGCTCGTTGCGACGTCCCGTCGAACGGTTATGGAAACCCTGAACAAGTCGTCGCCCCGGCGATTACCCAGGGAACAAGGGCCGGGTCCAGATACTTGAGGGCACTTCTATAAATCGTCATTCCGGGCTTGGCCCGGAATCCAGATGCTTGATCTGACTGGATTCCGGCTTTCGCCGGAACGACAAAACCGGGATTTATAGAAGCGCCCTTGATTTCACTGGATTCCGGCTTTCAACCGCAAGGGGTAGGCCATGGTTCTAAAGCCGCTAAAGCGGCAACAACCATGCACCGCCGGAATGACAGATATGGACTTGTTCAGGGCTTCCTTAGCACACGTGGAGTAGATCAGAAGCTGTAGCGCACATTGGTATAAATCTGATCATTGTTGTCGTAGTTGCCAAACAATCCACTTCCGGCACTTCCTCCAAAAAAAGCAAGGCCGGTTTCCACCAGCCAATTGCCGCCCGGTTTCCAGGCAAGTTTGAACTGGGCCATCCAGTCAACGCGGTTCAGGCTGCTGAGCAGCAGGATTTCGGGTTCAAGCTTGGGATGCAGCGCCTGGGTGCTCAGCAACACCGAGACGCCGCTAGAGAGTTTGTCCGCCACGATGTCCGGGTTGTAATCGGGAAACCAGCGCTGGAAGAACTGCACGTTGAAACGCGTCTCCTGCGGGAAACTCCATTCCAGCCCGACGATGTAATCGAAGATGTTCTGCTTGACCAGCCCGTCGGTGTCAAGCGGGTCGAGCGTGCTGATCAGCTTGTCGCGCGAATAGAGCGCCTCGGCCTTGAGCACCATCGGCCCCAGGTCTTTTCCCAGGGTGGCGCCCAACTGATAGATGCGCTTGTGGATGGGCGTATAGGTGATGGTGGAAAGCGAAGTCTGGCGCGAGTATGCCGGCGAGGGGTCATTGGTGGTGTAGTAGAAACCCGAGACATCCCAGCCGCCCTTGAGCCAGGAAAGTCGTGCGCCATAGGCGGAATCGTCCAGCCCATGAGGTTGCTTTTCATCGGCAATGACCGTCTGGAAGCCGGGAACCACAGGCGGGTCGAAAGGATAGAAGTCCATCCCCGGCACACCGATGTTGTCATACGTCATGTAGGGGATCCACACTGCCTCGGCGTGAACACCCCCCGAAAAATACTCGGCGCGCGCGGCCCATTGCGGGATACGGATCATGTCGAAATCGGGTAGCAAGAACTGCCGGAGGTCCTTGGCGGATACCGCGTCGGCAACGAACACCCCGACCATCTCGCCCCACACGATGTTCTGGCGGCCCAGACGGAAATCCCAGTCGCCCGCCCCCACGTCGATATAGGTCTCGCGAAACATGGCCTCGAAGGTTTCATCGTCGCCTACCGAACTGGGGTAAAAATCGGTGAGATCGTAAATCGGGTTGTAATTGATCCGTCCGCTCACCTTCCAGCCGATTCCATTCGTGGTACTGCCCTGGGCGGAGAGGTCGAGCGTGTTGGTGAAGTTCGACCAATGCTTCTTGTCAGCGAAGGTATAGGCGAGGTCGGTCTGAAAAAAACCGGTCAGAGTCGGGCGTGTGAATTCGGAATTCGCCTTGGCGGGCTCTTCGGCCAGAACGGGCAAGGGCGATACCGGCACTTCGGCCATAGGCTGGGTCTGTGGCGCGGGTGCGGTCGCGGCCGGCGTAGGGCTTGGCTCAGGCGCAACGGTTGCTTGCGGGGGAGCCGCTTCCGGCGGGGTGGCTACCGGCGCGGGCGTCGCTGCCTTGGGTTTGGACTTCTTGGCCGCGGGTGGGGGGCCGCCGAACAAGTCGTCGATCGATTGCGCTTCGGCTGCAAAGGCCGGTGCTGCGCTCACCATGAGCCCCATCAATGCGCTCGAAAGCAGCGAGGAGATATGGGCAGTCCGTGTTTTCCGGAGACAAAAACAAGCAGGCGTCATGTTTCCTGTTCCATGATCTGGCCGTCGGCCAGTTCGATCACGCGGTCGGCCATTTCCATGACCCGTGCGTCGTGGGTGGAAAAAATGAAGGTCGTGCCTTCTTCGTGGTTGAGATGCTTCATGAGCCTGAGGATGTCCTCTCCGGTCTTGTGGTCGAGGTTGGCCGTCGGCTCGTCAGCCAGCACGATCTTGGGTTTCGTTGCCAGGGCGCGGGCAATCGCGACACGCTGGCGCTGACCGCCGCTCAGTTCATTCGGGCGGTGGTGGGCAAAGCGCTCCAGGCCCACCACCTTCAGGTAATGTTCGATCCGCTTTTGCCGCTCGTTCTTGTCGATATCGCGTTTCTGCAACAGTGGATATTCGACATTCTCCCGGGCCGACAGGACCGGCAGCAGGTTGAAGGTCTGGAACACGAAGCCGAGAGTGTCCAGCCGCAGATCAGCCAGTTCGTCGGGCGACTTGCCGCCGATATCCTTGCCCTCGATGCAGATCCGGCCCGAACTGGGGGTGTCGATGCAGCCGATCATGTTCAGCAATGTCGATTTTCCGCTGCCGGAAGGCCCGGCCAGCGCCATGAATTCCCCCTTTGCCACAGAAAGCGACACATGCTGCAGGGCCGTCACCGTCTGCTTCCCGAGTGCGTATTCCTTGCTGAGATCTTCGACAAGCACAAGCTCATCAGCCGCAAAGTCCTCATAGGCGGGGTCTTCGGCAAATTCCAGCGTAAAGTGATGAATGCCTATACGGTCACCGTGCTTTAGAGCAGCACGCTGGATCTTTTCGCTATTAAGGAAAATCGCGTTGGTACTGCCAAGGTCTTCAATGAAAAATGCATCGCCCTCGCGGGTGATCAGGGCGTGCTTGCGGCTCACTCCGGTTGACGACAGCTGGATTTCACATACCGAGGCGCGGCCGATCTTGATGCGGGGTTTATACAAGCGGACTTCGCGCAGCGGTTGCTGGTCTTCGTGGATCAGAAGTTTGGCCATGGCAGAAGCTTTAACCGAGATTGTCCATTAGCCCGTCATTCCGGAGAATACCCAGAGGGCACAAGCGCCGGAATGACGTAGTTTTGTCTAATGGATAATCTCGGTTTAACCCGGGTTTGTCTAGCGCACTCATTGCCGGAGAACTGGACGTAACTGAAGCAGCCAACATATTAGCCGATAATGGTGAGGCTCAGGCTTCACCTCAAGGATGGTATATGAACACCGTTTCCCGCCCTCTCATTCCTGTTACCCCACTCCTCCGCCGGTTATGTCGAACCGTGGTCCATTTTGGGGCCGCGATCCTGTTGCTTGCGGTCTGCAGCGGCCTGACATCGGCTGCTGACGCCCCGTCTGAGGATAGCCAGGCACGTGAACTCCTGCTGCGCGCCGATCGCATCCGCTTTCCGGAAGCAGATTTCCAGGTCGATATCGTCATTACCACCAGCGCGCCGGATAGCGATCCGGACGAACGCTCCTATCGCATCCTGTCCAAGGGCAATAGCCAGACCCTGGTGCAAACCACCGCGCCCGCGATTGATCGCAACCAGATCCTGCTGATGCGCGATCACGACCTGTGGGCATTTTTGCCCAATCTTTCGCAACCGATTCGCTTGCCGCTGTCGCAACGGCTGACCGGCCAGGTTGCCAACGGCGACCTGGCGCGCGCCAACTTCGTCGGCGACTACGAGCCAAAAATCCTGCGTAAGGAAAAACTGGACGAAGAGATGTATTTCGTTCTGCAACTCGACGCTGTCGACAACTGGGTGACTTACCGCAAGGTTATTTACTGGATCAGCGCAAAAAATGCACGGCCACACAAGGCAGAGTTCTACGCGGTGTCAGGCCGCCTGCTCAAGACCGCTTATTACAGCGATTTTCAGGAACTGGGCGGCGCAATTCGCCCGACCCGGCTGATCATCGAGGACGCCTTGAGGAAAGGCAATCGTTCCGAACTGGAATACAGCGACATGGTGCTGCGTGACCTGCCCGACAAAGTTTTTACCAAGGATTACCTTAAAAAGCTCAGCCGCTGAGCAAGCCAATTATTCGGATGGGCGCAGGCACCCGACGTCGATTTTGTTGATCGCGTGGAAACTTGAGAATCCGTCATTCCGGGCTCGACCCGGAATCCAGCCGCTTTGATTCAACAGCATTTTCCGCCTTGCTCGACAGGGAAAGCGCTGGAATCACCCAGGGATTAACCGAGATTGTCCATTAACCCGTCATTCCGGCGCAGGCCGCAATCCAGCATGGAGAAACACCCGCGAAGCGGACAAGTACGGCGATGTTGTCCCGCTGGCGCGGGGGATTGTTAATCTGCTGGATTCCGGCCTGCGCCGGAATGACGCGGCTTTGGCTAATGGACTATCACGGATCAAATGTTGTGGCGTAGCGCATCCACCACCGCGAGCCGCGAGGCGCGCCGTCCGGGCAGCAGCGCCGCCAGGGTGGCTGCGGCCGCGCCAGTCAGGGCAGCCATCCCCAATATCCACGGCACGATGCGGATGCTTGCGGTGTAAGCCGCGTTGGAACCCGGCGGCGGCGGCATCGGCAGGCCGATCGCCGAGATCGCTGCGGCCAGTGCCAGTCCGACGATTACCCCCAGAACGCCCCCGACCAGTCCCAGCAAGGTGTTTTCCACTAGCACCAAGCGAAAAATCTGCCGCCGCTTCAGCCCGAATGCCAGCAGGGTGCCGAATTCGCCCGTGCGTTCATACACCACCATGTTGACGGTGCTCGCCACGCTCAGCACCAGCATGACCAGAATGATGAACTGCAGGGCGCCGAACTGGCGTTTGTAGAGCGCCACGGTCTTGTTGTAGAAATCGGCCAGTTCCTGCCAGGACTTCACCTCGTAACCGAGCGGGCCGAGCCGCTTTTTCAACACGTTCACTACCGCATCGGTATGAGCGGTGTCGTCGAGCGCCACCACTACGCTGTGAACCGCCGGGGTGTAGAGCAATTCCTGCGCTGCCGCTTGCGGGATGCGCACCGCGCGGTCGTCGTAATCCTTGGAAAAGCTGCGGAAAACCCCTGCCACGGTGAATTCCAGCGTGTTCAACGCCCCTTCCGGAGTGTTGATGGTGAGGTTGAGCGGGTTGCCGGGCTTGAGTTGCAGCGCAGCAGCGACGCCCTCGCCGACGATGACGCCGAACGGATCGTCATCCCGCAGGGTGTGACCGGCGATGAAACTCATGGCTGTTCCGAGGCGGGCTTCCTTGTTCGCCTCCACGCCCTCGCCGATGATGGGCAGATCGGCCCGGCCATTGTTGGCCAGTCCGGAGAAGTTCACCCGCGTCATGACCGCCTGCACGTGGGGGATCGTGCGTACCTGGTCGATGAGCGGTTGCGGCTGCTCGATCAGATAGCGCGTCGGCTCGCGCTGGCCGTAGTCGAGGTAGCCCTTGCGGAAAATCTGTGCATGACCGAGACGAGAGTGGATGGTGGACTCGCGCAACTGCACGAACACGTCCTCGACGAAGCCGCCGCTGACGATGATCGCCGCCACCCCGCAGATGATCGCCGCCAGCGTCAGCGCGGTGCGCAGCCGGTTGCGGAAGATGTTGCGGAAGGCCAGCTTGAACATGGGGTCGCCTCTAAAAATTCGTTACACCGGCGAAGGCCGGTGTCCAGTTCCTTGAAAACACTGGATTCCGGCATTCGCCGGAATGACGAAAGGTGATTTTTTAGAGTTGCACATTCTAAATGTTGTGTCGAAGTGCGTTGATGATGTTGAGGCGCGAGGCTTTCCACGCCGGGTACAGCCCGGCCAGCGCGGTGGTGACGAAGGCGATGGCAAAGGCGTTGGTCAAAACAGGCAGCGTGACGCGGATTTCGGCGGTATAGCCTTCCTCCATCCCCGGCGGTGGCGGCATGGGGATGCCGATGACGGAGACCAACTCGGCCAGCCCATAACCGATCAACACCCCCGCAGTACCACCAATCAGCCCGAGCATCAGGCCCTCCGCCGCGAAAAGCTGCAAAATCTTCTTGCGCCTGAAGCCGACGGCCAGCAGGGTGCCGATCTCGCCGGTGCGCTCCAGCACGTTCATCACCAGCATGTTTGAAATGCTCAGTACGATGATGACCCCGATAATCGCGCGCAGCACATTCATCTGCTGCGAGAACAAGGCCACCGTCTTGTTGTAGAAATCGGCGCGTTTGTACCAAGGGACGAATTCCAGATGATGGGACTTTTCCGGAAAACGCTCACGAAACCGGGCCAGAAAGGCGTCGGTACTTTCGGTCTTGCTTAGCAGCACCAGCCACATGTGTGCGCCATCTACCCGCAACAGCGATTGCGCCAGTCCGATAGGCAGGCGCAAAGCGGAATCGTCATAAGCCTGGTTGGCGCTGATGAAAATCCCCACCACCTTCGCTTCAACCGCGTTGATTCCCCCGCTTGCCGTAGTAGACAACAGTGCCACCGTGGCGCCCGGCTCCACACCGAGATTACGTGCCAGCCCCCGCCCCAGAACCACCTCCCGGCCCTGCGCGCCAGATAAATTTTGGCCTTTGACGATACGAAACGCCTTGCTGAGTTCTTCCTCCTTGGATGGATCGATCCCGTCGGCAATGAAAGACACCGTGGTTTCGCCGTGGCTGATGAGGCCGGTGACCGACAGGCGAGGCGCTGCCAGTTTGACGCCCGGCGTTTTTTCGATAGCCAGACGCTCGGCCGCATTCCCGGGGATGATGTAGGCGAAGGGATCCGCCGCCCCGGCTCGGTTGAAGCCAGGCCGAACCACCTGGATATGGCCCAGCTGGGACTGGATCGTGCCTTCCCGCATGGCCCAGAAAATCCACTGCACGAAGCCGTCGGCCAGCACCAAGGCGATGACGGCCATGCTCACAGTCAGCAAAGCCATCAGCGCGCGCCGACGGTTGCGGGTGAGGTTGCGCACCGCGATTAGCAGGTTGGACATGACATTGTGTGCGGACAAAATTCTGATCTCGTGCCTTTCGGGATACCGACCCACATTATTAAGGAAACCATCTGAACAAGTTGATTTGCTGTGTGGTTCGACAAGCTCACCACGAACGAAATCAACTACTTGCCGTTCGTCCTGAGCTTGTCGAAGGACTTGTTCAGATGGTCTCCTTAAGTTGGGCCACCCGATCCCTGTGGGAGCGGCGCCCTCGCCGCGATTTTCGATTCCCGACCGAATTCGCGCCGGGGGCGGCGCTCTTACAGCCTTGTGTATTTCACTTTATGAAGCACCTTGGCTAAAACGGCACGAGCCATGATAAAGATAATCCCTGTGCTATGGTTTTGCTTTCCTGCGAGTGAGTGTAATGCAAGCCCGAAAAAAGCCGGTCATTCTTCTGGTTGCCGAAGCGGTCACCTTGGCACATTTCGCCCGGATTGTGGCGCTTGCCAAAGCCCTTGATGGGGACCGGTATGAGGTCGTTGTCGCATCCGATCCGCGCTACGCCAATCTGGGAGCACCGCTTGGCTGTACATTCCATCCCATTCGATCCATCCCCTCGGCAGAATTCGCGCAAGCCCTTGCCCGGGGCAAGCCCTTGTATAGTGCCGCGACGCTTTGCCGGTATGTCGAAGACGACCTGGTGCTTCTCGACCGTGTCAAACCCGATCTGGTGGTCGGCGATTTCAGGTTGTCGCTGGCGGTGAGCGCCCCCTTGCGCCATATTCCCTACGCTGCAGTCGTCAATGCCTACTGGAGTCCCTATGCCGACATCGCCTATCCGGTGCCCGACCTGCCGATGACCCGCATCCTCGGCGTGGCCCTTGTGCAAAAACTGTTCGACCTCGCGCGTCCCATAGCCTTCGCTTTGCACGCCCGTCCGCTCAATCGGGCACGCCGCCGCTTCGGGCTGGTGCCACTGGGGCACGATTTGAGGGTTGTCTACACGTGGGGCGATTACACCCTCTATGCCGATGTTCCCGAGTTGCTACCCATGCGGCCGTTGCCTGCCAACCACCGCCATCTCGGCCCGCCGCTCTGGTCAGCCCGGGTGCCCCTGCCGGAGTGGTGGGATCGCTTGCATCAGGACATGCCCGTGGTAGTACTCACCCTCGGCAGTTCGGGCCGGGCTGATTTGCTGCCGATGGCCTTGTCCGCCCTGTCCGAACTGCCGGTCACCGTGATTGCCGTCACCGCCGGCAAAATCGACCTTGCCGGTGTGCCCGCCAACGCTTTCGTGGCGGATTATCTGCCGCTGGATCTTGCCGTGCAGCGTTCAAGTCTGGTCATTTGCAATGGCGGCAGCCTAACGACCTATCAGGCCTTGGCCGCCGGGAAACCCGTCCTGGGCCTCTGTTCCAACATGGATCAACTGCTCAACATGAACGCTATCGAGCACACGGGCGCGGGTTTGTCGCTACGGGCTGGAAGGGTGCACCCCGCCCAACTGAAAGAGGCCGTCCAGACGCTGTTAAATACCCCCGCCTACGCGCTGGAAGCCGCACAGGCGGGAGAGCGTTTCAGGCAAGTGGATGCCGGCCAACGCTTCAGGGAATTTGTTGCGGAAGTAGTGGGTTAAACCCATCAAGCCAGGAGAAAGTGGTATGCGCAAGATCACCGGGCAGCAAATCAGCCTGTTTTTTCTGATGTTCGGCGCCATCCTGCTACTGGGGATCGGCACCGCTTACGCGCTCCTCGGCATCCTGCCGTTGGGCGATTTTCGCGGCGTGACCATTGTTATCGGCGCGGTCGTGTTGATTTACCTCTACGCTTTTGCCGTGTATCGCCTGTTTCTGCATTTCATGCCGCTGCAGGAAGGCGATCTCGCCGAAGGCTCGCGCGAGGAATTCGCCGCCCAAATCAATATCCTCTTCTACCTTATGTTGTTCAACAGCCTGATCCGCACCCATTTCCTGCCGGTGCCGCTGATGCGTCTGGTCTACCAGGCGCTAGGCACCCGGCTGGGCGCCAACACCTATAGTGCCGGCACCCTGCTCGATCCGCCGCTCACCGAGTTCGGCGCCAACTGCATTATCGGCCACGATGCCGTGCTGTTCTGTCACGCCATCGAGGGCCGGCATTTCGCCCTGTCCCGCATCCGCGCCGGCGACAACGTCACCATCGGCGCCACCGCTGTCATCATGTCCGGTGTACAGATTGGCGACGGCGCCATCGTCTCGGCTGGCGCCGTCGTACTGAAAGACACCCGGATCGGCCCCGGCGAAATCTGGGGCGGCGTTCCGGCCAAACGCCTGAAATAGCGCTACTCAACAACGTCGGGAAATTTTACAGCCGACCGGCGCCTCCCCCATCCGTGGTACTCCCCAATGTCTGGCGAGGGACACCCGCACAGAGCTTTAATCGGGCTGCACGAGGCAACACGCTGCGGCATGGCGACGAGGCGAAGCCCCCCGGGTTTACAAGCAAGCGCAGGCAACCCAATTAACATGCTGCCGCGCCAGCAACCAACGATTCTTGCTGTCGGAAAACTTTACATTCCGGGCGATCAAAGCCTGTCAAAAATCGAAACTAAACTATAACTACATGTATTAAAAGAATAAAATTATCGTGGCATGCCCGTTGCTTATTGTTAGGCACAAAGCAGCAAGGCGGTTTCAGGCGGGGCAACCCGGGTGTTACCGGAATTTCAACCCATCCATATTTGGAGAGAAACATGAACATCAAACAATC
>Ga0326726_10003499_pt1 | contig 14415 bp, 11 predicted proteins | sample MHFenrmetagenome_2_FD_207603 | JGI IMG/M metagenome (GOLD analysis project Ga0326726, IMG submission 207603) | Lab enriched peat soil microbial communities from Michigan Hollow, Ithaca, NY, United States - MHF15MN | ecosystem: Environmental > Terrestrial > Soil > Wetlands > Peat | place: USA...
ATTTTTCTATCAAAGAAATAGCCGAGTTCCCTCAGAGTTTCACAGATTACCTTGAATGTTTTCCCTTTGTCATGACTGCCAAGATTTTTGACGTTTTCAAGCAGAATGGCTTTCGGTCTGTGGTGTTCGATGATTCTTGCTACATCGAAAAAGAGGGTTCCTTGGGTTTTATCAGCAAAACCATGTGGTCTGCCCAATGCATTTTTTTTTGAAACTCCCGCGATAGAAAAAGGCTGACAGGGAAATCCGGCGACGAGCAGATCATGTCCCGGGATTTCAGCAGCATCTATTTTGGTGATATCTCCGGCAATTTCATGGTCACTCTGATAATTTGCCAGATAGGTGCGCTGGGCATATTTGTCCCATTCACTAGTAAATACACACTTGCCACCCAATTCATCGAAGGCCTTTCTCATTCCACCGATTCCGGCAAACAAGTCGATGAATGTGAAATCATGCGACGCCATCCCATAGCTAGCAGTGGGTTGAGCGATTCGAAGCAGCTGGTCAAGTACAAGTCTTCTTGGCGTTATCTCGTTATTTTCCCAACGATAAACCTCTCTCTGACTGTAACCGGTAATTGATGCGATATTTTCAATTGTCAGCCCGGCTCTCTGACGGAGTTGTGAAAAAGATTTTATTTCAGTCATAGCGTGCTCCACGGGAAGAAAATTGACATAATGACAAATATAGCCCATTATCATCAATTTCATGCACGAAATTCCTCAGTTAGTCAATAAGTGCATCTCAAGACTGTTAATTCAACTTGGGTATAATTTCTTCCAACTATAATAAATATTGTCACTTAAGAACTTAAATGTTCTGATAGATGGGGAACAGCTATGGGTTTAGAGTTGAAGAGCGATGAAGAGGCACTCCTCTTCGAAGTTGCTCTTGAGGAGTCGGGCGATGCTCGGGATTCGAAAACAGCAAGGGAATCAATTTGTTCATGCTACTTGCGCAAGTGCCGGTTCAGAAAAAAGGGGAGCGAAGAAGAGGGGACGCTCACAACTACTTAAACTTTAGTCGAGAACATCTTATTTGACATGGGGCTACGTCCCAACTGAAAGTTCAGAAGCAATGGGGCTGACATCGAGGGAATCGGAAAGATATGGCGGCGATGTGCATCGTCCCGGTTTGACGGGGCTGCCTGATGCGGCAGGTTCATCAAACCGGGAGGGCGCGGGACGATAGGAGAGCCTCAGCCGAGGATGGTGATGCAGTCCGGGTTTCTTGGCGGGGCTTCCGGCAGGGGGCCGGCCGGGTAGCCGAAAACGGCGGCTGCGTAGGGTTCGTGATTTTCGGGGAAGCGGATGCCGAGTTCCCGGAACATCTTCTTGCCTTTTTCGGTGGCGTGGAACATCATGACTGCATGCGTCCAGCAACTCGCGATCTCCAGCGAGGCGGCGGCGAGCAGCATGTTTTCCATGGCGAGCGTGCAGTCGTATTGCGGGGAGATCGCAGTCACGTCGCCCGAGACGATGATCTGCATCGGCGCGTTGTAAAAGACGCTGAAGCCCTCCTGTTTGGCCACGTCCCTCAAGGCTTCGATGTTTGATTCGAGGAAGGCGTTCCGGCAGACTTTTTCGAGTTTTCCAAGCAGCTCGGCGTCGCGGATGACGGTGAAGTGCCATGGCTGCTGGTTCATGGCAGTGGGGGCGTTACGGCCGGCTTCAAGGATCTGGTCGAGCTCCGCCTGCCCGATCGGGTCCTGGCGGTAGGCGCGTACACTGCGTCGCCTGAGGATTGTTGCGATGGTCTGGTTCATGCTGTTCAGGATTTTATGGTTCAGGGCATGATTCTGTCGCTCAAGGAGCAATATACTAACCGAAGATTCGATCTTCTACCCACGGTGTGATCAAGGCTCGATCCTGACCCATTAATTATCTTGTCAACCATCAACCATCAACCATCAACCATCAACTATCAACTGTCAACTGTCACGGTTTATCGAATCAGCAGCAGGGCTTTCGTTTTCTTCGTGTGCCGATGGCGTCTGCTGCGATCATCGCTTGCAGGACTTTACCCGATGTGATTACTCCCGCCTCGTGATGAATGGATGATGTTGGGTCACAGGCTTTGTCTGCTGCCAGTTTCAGGCGGTTTCGGTCGATGTTTGCAAGCCCTATGTCGGCAAGGGTGGTGGGGAGGCCGATCTGTTCGCAGAAAGAGTAGACCATATCGATCACTTCCGGCGCGGCGTCCGTGAGATGAAGTCCGGCCAGCGTGCCGAAAGCCACTTTTTCGCCATGGTAGAATGCATGGGTTTCAGCAAGCGCGGTGAGACCGTTGTGGATGGCGTGGGCGCTCGCGAGTCCGCCGCTTTCGAATCCGATTCCGCTCAACAGGATATTTGCCTCCACGATACGCTCCAGGGCAGGTGTGACGACCTGCTGTTCGGCTGCGATTTTTGCAGCGACTCCATAGCCGAGCAACGTGTCGAAGCAGAGCCTCGCCAGGTTGAGGCCTGCCAGCGTGGCAAGTCCTCCACACTCGTTTTCAGAGAGGGTATCGCTGCAGGATTTCGCTTCAAACCATGTCGCCAGTGCGTCACCCATGCCGGCCACGAGAAAACGCACAGGGGCGTTGGCGATGATTTCCGTATCCACAAGGACCGCTGCCGGATTCAATTTCTGATAAGAGACCGATTCGAAAACGCCCTGCTCGGAATAGATCACTGCACAGCCACTGCAGGGCGCGTCGGTCGATGCGATGGTGGGAACGACGAGGACCGGTATGCCGGCACGGTCGGCTGCGATTTTTGCCGTGTCGATCGTTTTCCCGCCACTCATTGCCACAAGCACATCGATCCCGTTATTCCGGATGACCGTTGCCAGTCGGCTCAGCTCCTTTTCGCAACACTCTCCGCCGAACGGGTCGACGATCAGGGAGTGCAATGAGAGCTCTATGCCGCTTGCAGGAAGGATTTTCCTGTGCGCCGAGGCGGAGGAGAGGATGAGCCCCCGTTTACCAAAGAGTTTGACGAGTGCCGGCAATTCGTTAAGCGCCCCGGCGCCCTGGATGTACTTGCCGGGAAACAGGGCCTTGTTGAACAATGTTTTATTCATCGCCAATAATCGCTCCTTTTACAATTTGGGGCTCATATAAATCATCACCGATCGCTTTTGAGGATGCTGCTCATTGTTATACCCCGAAGAGCAATCGTCTGGAAATTTCCAGTTGAATGATTCAATATAAGGGTTCCCCGTTGGGTTGCCCGATCCTGTAAACAGGAACGAGCTTGATTGTGACGGCGTCATTCAGGTCAGTTGTTACTCGGGGCAGCTTGTGAGCTTGTGTCCTGAATGCAACTTTTTAGGCTGGGATTCAATTACGATTAAATTAGAAGTTGTGATGATGTTCTGTCTCCCCCAGCAAGGTCAATACTCAGTGCCGCACGGGCAATCGCTGAGTCAACTGGCTTATTTATAAGGAATAAACAAAAGGGGGCGACAATGAAAAAGCTTTCACTGCTGTTTGCTGTCATAGCATCGATTCTTGTGCTGCAGCAAGCCTATGCTACTACTCCGGACGTAACCATTGTGCACAAACCCGACGTCGGAAATTATTTAACCGATGCCGACGGGAGAACGCTTTACTGGACCAAAAAAGATTCGCCGCAATCAGGCTGGTGCGGTAAAATTCCAAACGCTGAGAAATGGCCTCCATTTTACAATGGTGCGATTTTGTCGGCATCTCCTGAGATGACCTCGAAAGAGTTTGGCACAATCATCCGCAGAGACGGGAGGAAACAGAATACCTTCAGAGGTTATCCACTCTATTACTCCAGTCTGGATCATCAGCCCGGCGATACAAACGGCCTTAAGGTAGACAAGTCATGGTCTGTCATGCATCCTGGTAAATTCCATCTTGTTGAAATATTGTCCACCGGGTACAGCAGAACGGTAGGTACCGACTGACTTGCAGTGAATCCAGGCTATCTGGTGCAGGTTGATCCCTTCGCCTGACAAGGGAGTGGTGAATCATCGCAGGTCCTGCAAGGCGCGTTCAGCCTCGCAGGACCTTTCTCATTGTTTCAGACCGATCGCAATCCTGATTCTGTGATGTTCCCTGATTCCGGTTCCGGCAATAACGCAACGCTTTCGTGATCATTCGGACGTCCCCCCATCTGCAAGCCCACATTTTCGGGCAAAAATCCGTGACGAATTTTCACCCGGGATGAGGTAGATCCTGCTGTATGGCGAGCAGGTTTCAGACTGATCGGTTCTTGCGCATTGAATACAACACCGCTGCAATGCCAACGGCGCCAAGGCCGGTGAGCAACATCACGATCAGGTTCTTGTTTCTGTTGCCGTAGATTTCATCCTCAGGCACGAAGCCGACAATCAGAAAGTTGTCGTAAAACCTGTACATGAACAAACCGGTCCTATTTCTGACCTTTGCGGTAAAGGATCCTTTCGCACCTTCGAACGCACTCTCCGGAAATCCGTAGGAGGTAAGGCTTTGGCCGATATTTTTTCCGTCGAACGTACTCAGGATTTTTCCATTGAAATCCGCTAACCAAGCCTGGCCATACGACCCGATACGCCAGTCCTTGACGATGTTTTCGATAGCGGCCGTTTTCATGACAGCTTCGATCCTCTCCGGTTTGTAACCTATCTGGACAATGCCGGGCTGGTCGATGCGGGCTACGCCGGCGTACTGGAAAAGCGTTTTGTCGATACCTTTCGGCATCGGTTTCTGGGCGAGCTCGAAGTCCTTGTAGTAAATCGCGAGCATGAACTCCTTCGAGTTGGGGTCCGATGCAAAATCATAGCCGATGTGACTGCTGATGGTGCTGCCGACGAGGATGCCGTTCCTGTCTGCTATATGGAGTTCATCGACATTGAGCAGTTTTTGGATCCGTTCGAGTTCAAGGGCATCCCCGACGATAGTCGGTTTGAGTGCGATCATGTAGGAGAATGCATGCGCTTTGGCTATGGCCTGGGCGTCGGAATCGAGCCGTATGGTGTTCAAGTTTGCCTTGGTATCCTTGATAATGCTTTGGATGTCGTCCATGTTCAGACTGATCATCTTTTTCGTCTGTTCAAGGGACTGGTTTGACTGCAGGGCAAAAGAGACCGCCACCATCAGGAGCATCGTCATCGTCAGGTACCATAGGGCAACCGGAAGCTTTTTCAAGGTTATTTTGCTCGGAATGTTCATGGTAGTATTTACTCTGCTTTAAGGTTTATGCAATCTGGCGGCTGGCCAGTTCCCTGAAAAATCCTTCCCGGTCCATCAGCTCATCGTATGTGCCCTGCTGGACGATCCGCCCGTTGTCGAGGCAGTAGATCCGGTCGGCCCTTCTGATGGTGCTGAGCCGGTGCGCGATGACGACCCGAGTCGCCTTGAGGTTCTCAAGGCTTTCGCTGACGATTTCCTGTTTGAGATTGTCGAGCGCGCTGGTGGCCTCGTCGAAGAAGATGATACCGGGTTTGCGGACAAGAGCGCCGGCTATCAGAATGCGCTGTTTCTGCCCGCCCGAGATCGTTTCGCAGCCTTCACTGATGACGGTGTGCATGCCCATCGGCATGTTGCGGATGTCTTCGTCGATACCGGCCATCTTCGCGGCTTCCCAGGCGTTATCCACAGTGAGCGCGCTGGAACCGATAATGCTCTCCAGCACGAAGCCTGGCTGTAGCTGCCCATTCTGCATGACAACCCCGATCTGGCGCCGGACGGCTTGCACGTTCAGGGTGGCAAGGTCGATACCATCGTAGAAGACCGTTCCGCTGTCCGGCTTCTCAAATCCGAGCAGAAGCCTCAGGATGGTCGATTTACCAGATCCGGATCCTCCGACGATGGCCACGAACTGACCTGGTTCCGCCTTGAAATCGATATCGTGGAGGATCTGCGGTGAATCGCTGCTGTAGCTGAAGTTCACGCTCTGCATTTCGATCCGGCCCTGCAGTTTTCCAGGCTGAGTCTGGAGGTCGGTCGCCTCCGGTATGGTCTCGAAGACCGGCTTGATGCGTTCGTAGAGCGGTATGACGTTCAGGCTCGCAATGAGGGTCATGGCCGATTGCATGAGGACGGTCTGGAACGTCGTGAACGCGGTTATGAAGGCGATGAAGGAGCCGCTGTCCAGGTGAACGCCGGTGAGCATGCCGCCGGCCGAAACGATTATGACCGCCATGGCTACGACCGGAAATGAGGCTGTCGTGACGGCGAGCACGTTCTGCAGTCCCCTCGCCTCGAAGGCCAGGCTGCGCTCTTTGATGAACAGTTCGGCCCATTGGGTGAATGCCGGTTTCTCCGTGCCTGTTATCCTGATCTTGGCAATCCCGGTCAGCAGGTTTCCGAGAAGCCCTGATATCCTGCCCTGAATGGCCAGCATCTCTTTGTTCAGGAAGAGCTGGCGATAGCTTGTCCATGCCGTTATACCTATGAGAAGCGTGGTCATGAACCCCGCAAGGAGTGCAAGCTGCCAACTGTAGCAGAAGAGCAGCACGAAATTTGACAATCCGAAGATGAGTCCGAGGATCACGGTCAGGACCGCACTGCTGACGATTTCCCGGATCTGCGCAATGCCGAGCACCCTCATGGCGAGGTCGCCGGACGAGTATTTTCTGAAAAAGGCGATAGGGAGGTTGAGCAGCCGGTCGATGAGCGCCGGCTGTATGAACATGTCCATGCGCGTCTGAAGCCGCAAGACAGCGACCTGCCGGGCGAGGTCGAAGCCTGATGCCGCGATGACGCCGGCCATCAGGATCAGCGCCAGCTGGAGGAGTTGGCTTCTCGATGACTGCGGGATGACCGAGCCGAAAAGGATTCCCGTCAGGATGGGGGTCAGGAGGCCGAGCAGTGCGCCAGCCACGCCGTACATGATGGTAAAGGCGATATCGCTTCCTCCTCCCCTGATGCCGAAGTTGAGGATCTCCCTGCCGCTGAGCAGCTTGTCGGGGAAAGGGCGGTAGAGCACCCATGCCTGCTCGTCGTCGATTTCTCCGGCGACAGCTGAGTCCACTCGAAAGCTCTCGTTTCTTGCGGGATCGACGAGCCTGTAGCCGTTGCGGCTGTCGGGTAACAGTGCGACGGGAGACATCCCCTGCTTGCGAAACGCAAGGATCGGACCGTTTTCCGTTTTCCACCAGGTGGAGTCGCTATGAAGGTTTACCCGCCTCGCTCGTATCCCTGAATGTCGGCAGATGGCCTGTAGTGGGTCTTCATGCGAGGGGTTCGATGCTGGAAGCGGTTCGACGATCCTGATTCCTGCGGCATCGCCGACCATCATGCAGGCTGCTATCAGGGGATCAGCGTTCTTTGGCAACTCGGCGGAACGTGTCCCGTCCATAAGGCCGGCCAGAGCACCCAGTGCGGTCTGGTAGCGTTCCCGCTGGAATCGGGATTTTTCCCTTATACGCTCTGCAAAGGGGTTCAAGTCCTGAGAGTCATGTCGACCTTCTGCCATTGTTCTTTTCGTCATCCTGTCTTGATGAGTCCTGCATAGACGCCACCCATGGCCATGAGCGATTCATGGGTGCCCCGTTCCCTGACTTTGCCGCATTCGAGCACAATGATCTCGTCGCAGTCGCGGATGGTGCTCAGCCGGTGCGCCACGATCAGGCAGGTGCAGCCGAGCCTGCGGATATTTTCATCGATGATCTTTTCCGTGGCAGGATCAAGTGCGCTGGTGGTTTCGTCGAGGATCAGGACGGATGGGCCGGTGGCCAGCGCCCTGGCGATCTCGATCCTCTGTCGCTGCCCGCCGCTGAAGTTGGCCCCCCCTTCCGAAAGAATGGCCTGGTAACCACCCGTCCTTGATACGATGACGTCATGGATAGCGGCGTTTTTCGCTGCCCGTTCGATTTCTGCCTGCGGCATGGTTCCATCCCACATGGCGATGTTTTCGGCAATGGTACCTTCAAACAGGCTGATCTCCTGGTCGACCAGGCTGATCGACGAAGCGATACGCCTGCGTGGGATTTGCTGGCGTGGAATTCCGTCGAAGAGCAACTCGCCCGACCATGGTTCGTAGAGCCCGGCGACGAGCCTGGATATGGTCGATTTGCCTGAACCCGATCCGCCGACGAGCGCGATCCTCGATCCCGGTTCGAGCCTCAGTGAAAAGTTTTCGATGAGAGGCGGTTCAAGGAGGTTGTAACCGAAGGCGATATCGCGAAGTTCGACATGACCTCGCAGGGGTTCGTGCCTCGCATCCTCATCCTCGTCATCCTCATGAATCTCGATATCGTTGTCCATGACGTCGTCAAGCCGCTGCATGTTGCCTTCAGCGTCCTGCAGTTTCTGGCCGAGGGTCACCATCTGGTTGACCGGGGAAAGGAACGATATGAGCAGGCTCTGGAAGGCGATGAGCATGCCCATGGTAAGCTGGCCTTCCATCACGCGAAGCCCTCCTACCGAAAGGATGGCGATGTTTCCGAACGACTGCAGGAATGGCGGTAAAGCCAGCAGGAATACGCTGGTGATCTGGAGTTTTTGCTGGGCGTTGATTATGTTGGCGAAAAGCCCCGACCACCTGGCAAAGAAATCCGGCTCGGAACCCGATGCCTTCAGGCTTTCGATCGTCCTGATGCCGTAGAAGGTGGTTCCCGTCAGCTTTCCCGAATCCTGCTGGAACTTCTGGTTCAGGACGACGCGCTTTCGCGAGACATAGAACAGCGCCGTGGCGTTGAGCGCGGCGATGAGGATTGCGCCAAGGGTGAGGACGACATCGTAGCGTAACATCAGAATGGCGTAGAAAGCGATGAGGAGGACGTTGAGTGCATTGGCGGTGAGGTCGCCTGCGACAAGCCTTGCTACCTGGTTGTTGAGCTTTACCCGGTTGGAGATTTCGCCTGCCTGACGCATCGTGAAGAAGCGCATCGGCATGGCGAAGACATGGTTGAAGAACTTTGCCGAAGAGGTGAGTGCGAGCTTGGTTTCGGCACGAAGCAGGTATTGTTGTTGCAACCATGTTAGCCCCCCCTGCAGGATCGCGGTGAGGAGCATGCCGATAAGGAGCGGCCTCAGCCAGTCCGTAGATCCCTGCACGAGGACATAATCGATGAAGATGCGCAGGAAGGAGGGGACGACGAGCCCGGGGACGACGAGCAGCAGGCTCGCGAGCACGATGAATGTCAGCGCCCTCTCCAGGCCCGGAAGGCGTTTCCGGATGGCGCCCGTGAAGCTGAAAGGCTTGCCGCCCGGCCTGAACTCAGGTGTCGGATCAAAGGAAAGCGCAATACCGGAATAGGATTCGCCGAACTCTTGGGGGGTCATCTTCCGCTGGCCTGAGGCGGGGTCGTTGATATGGTAATGGCCTTTTCGAAAGCCCTCCAGTACGACGAAATGGTACATGTTCCAGAACAGGATCAACGGGAGCTTTTTCCTGTGGAGGTCGTCGAGGTCGAGCCGGGCTCCCTTGGCGTCAAGTCCATACTTCCTGCCCGCCTTGATCAGGCTGCTCGCCTTGCTGCCGTCGCGCGAGACCCCGCAATCGACCCTCAACTGTTCCAGCGGCACATACTTCCCGAAATGGGCCAGGATCATGGCAAGCGATGCGGCTCCGCATTCAACGGCTTCCATCTGCAGGATGGTCGGTGTCTTGACGCGGGCCTCCTTCCAGAGGATTTCGGTGGGAAAGAGCATGAAACTCATCGGTGCGCTCCTTTCGGAGTCGGTACCGTCATGAGGTTGGCTACCTCGATGCTGACGGATTCACCTTTTTCGTCGATGATGGATCCTGCAGCATACCTGAGGTTGCCGTTGAGGGAAATCCCAACTTCGCCATAAGCATGGTTTTTATGATGGCATTCTGTGCTCTCTGGGGGGGAGGAGCATGGCATGGTTGGTTTTACGATTATCTTGCTTCGCCGAGTACATATTTTTTCAGTGCTGGAACGACCAGCTCCACCGGACGCTGCTGTTCGACGACGATCCTTCCGGCGCACAGAATGCCGGAGGTTATTTTCACGCGAGGGCCGTTTCCCGATGTCCAGCGATAGCCGCTATAGGATCCGGCATCCTTGAGCAGCACCACCTTGACCTTGTACGGCGGACTTGCCGATGCGAAACTGTTCGCCATTTGCTGGTTCCTGATCTCAGCCGTGATCGCGTCGACCGAAACCGGATAATCGCTCACTGAGTAGACCCTGCCGATGAGGTAACCGTGCTCTTCAGGCTTGATGGTGGCGGGGGCGATGTAGACCTCCATGCCGTTGCGGATCTTCTTGGCGTTTCCTGACGCAACGTAGAGAACCAGCCTCAGTTCTTCGTCGAGGCTGTTATCATACGGTTCTACCTGCATCAGCTGCTGTCCGGGAGCAACCTGTTCGCCGTTGTTCGCCTGGACTTCGGTTACTATGCCGCTGAATGGTGCGATGACCGCGGAACGCCATTTGTAGTCTTCGCGGGCGTTATCGAGTTGACGTTGTGCGGCTGAAAGGTTTTCGTCAAGGCTATAGAGGCTGTTTTTCAGCTCCATGACTTCACTCTCTGTAGCATGGACCATAGCCTTTTCGACGCGTCCTTGCTGGTAAAGTTTCCTGAGTTTGGCGATTTTTTCTTCCTGGAGGCCGATCTGCTGCTTGAGGAACGAACGCTTTTCTGCTTCGTGGGAGGAGAGGAAATCGTATTTGGAAAACGCTTCAAAAAAGAGCTGCCTGAGTTCCGGCTGTTCGACGATCGCAAGCACCTGTCCTTTCTGCACGGGTTCGCCGCCCTTGAAGTCGAAACCCGAAATCACACCTCCGGTACGGGAAGTGATGTTTCGGATGGTTCCCGATGCCATCATCATACCGCGGCCGTCGACGGAGGTGTAGATCCTTCCCCAGAAACCCCAGACAATTGCCGATGCGATGAATACAGCTGTTGCGGCCAGGGCGATCCACCCCCTGCGGTCGGTAACCGGCATCAGCCTGTCCAGATCGTCCGGGGAGCTGAGTTTCTTGAGTGCTTCCTTGCGGAATTCTACTGCCATTCAGGGGGAGGATTTCGACGCAGTGGCTGCGTTCACGGTTGTATTAAATCACTTCATATGTTTCGCTCAATCGGGATCGCCGGACAGAAGAGGTAACGGTGATCATCCTTTGATTGCTGACTTGCGGCGCATGATTCACGTTGATCGTCTTAAATACTTTAAATTTATCGCTATCTTACTGAAATCGCAAACAGTTGGGTAGATTGCATATATTTTTTCTATAACCATGCTCCCGTGGTCACGCTACAATACCCTGTTCCATTCTGAACGCTACGGATGGTTCGTGCACAATACGCTCTCGGGCGTAATGCTTGAACTCGATGAGATCCATGCCCGTATTGCGGAATCCCTCCGTGACGGAATCCCGCCCTCTTCAGCCGAAACCGGTGAGTTCATCGCCCTGCTTGGGGAGAACGGATTCCTTGCCGACCCTGGCAAGGAAAGGCTCACGTTGATGGAAAACCGCTACCGGCGCAACGCGGCCTGCTTCAATACGGCCTATGTCGGCCTTACCATCTGCCCGACGCTCGCCTGCAATTTCGCCTGCCCCTACTGCTTCGAACATAGCCAGGGCGATGCAACAGTAATGGACGACCAGACGATCGAGGCGCTCCTTGCGTTCATCAGGAAACACAGCGACGCGAAACACCTCACGGTCAGATGGTATGGGGGCGAGCCCACGCTGGCATTCGGCGTCATCGAAACGCTGACGGCCAGGTTCATCGAACTTTTTCCCGACTATGCCGACGCAGGCATGGTGACCAACGGCTACCTGCTCGACCAGGAGAAGATCGACCGGCTCAACGACCTGAAGATCACCTCTTTGCAGATTACGCTTGACGGAAGCGAGGCGACCCATAACCGGCGGAGAATATTCAGGAACGGGGGGCCGACCTATGAAAAGATTTTCCGGAACATCGACTTACTGATGGATTCTTCCTGGAAGGGCCGTTGCGCCGTGCGGGTGAACGTCGACAGGACCAACCGGCACGAATACGCCGTGTTGCGCAAGGAACTCCTTGAGCGGTACAAAGGCAGGAACCTGACGGTCTATCCCGGCCATCTGAACACTGTTGACGGCGACGCCTGCGATCAGCAAAGCGGTCTTTGCAACGGCGAATGGGCTGCGTTCCAGCTCGACGGGTATTTCAGAGACGGCATTACTCCACGAGGAGGGCTCTATCCTGTCAGCGGCGCCCAGAACGTCTGTATCGCCACGAGCCATCAAGGCTACGTCGTCGGGCCGAAAGGGGAGCTCTACAAATGCTGGGAGGATGTCGGCAGGGAAGGGATGGTCATCGGAACCGTGCATCACGAACCGTTCGTTACCAAACCTGAGCTGCTCGTTCGCTACAGCATCGGCACCGACCCGTATAATGACCGCGAGTGCATGGAGTGCAAGGTGTTTCCGGTCTGCGGTGGCGGATGCGTCAACAGGCGGATGAGGGTGCAGCAGTTCGGCGAAAACCACCACGAGTACTGTTCACCGCTGAAGGAATCGCTGGAAAAATATCTCGATGCATATGTGGACAGATGGCATACAAACCGGATCTGCAAAGCAGTGCTCGGCAAGGGACGCCCCCCGTCGATGGAGAAAGGCTACCGCATGGTGCATCCAGTGAAGAAAAAGATCGATGAAGTGAAAAACCCGCTTGAAACCCTCCCCGGGCTGGAGTAAGCCGGAGCCGGTAATGCTAGTCCTCCGAAAAAGCGGGACGTTCTTTACTATTTAAACTTTTCAAGCCTTGACGCATATAGTGAACAGCATTCAACAGGCTTTGTGCTTAAGGTGATGCGTGATCGCTATGATTCGCGTTTGATGAATTCGGAAAAGTGCGGTATTTTTGAGCGAATAATTCTTGTTATTTTTATTACTTTTAATAAAAGCACAACAGTTTGATATGCTAATTATACCCCGGAGGGTCCTATGTCGGTAGAGCATGCAAAAGCATTCATCGAAATGATGAAAACTGATGAGGCGTTTTGCGAACGCATCATGGCCATCGAAAATACCGAGGAGCGGATGGCAGCGATCAACTCAGCAGGCTATGTTTTTACCCAGGAAGAACTGGATGGCGAGGAAGATTTTGACTGTCAGCTGTCCCAGGTGGTAGGTGGTAAATGCTGGGCTTTCTCCGGCTCGACCTGTTTCTCGGTTGGTAACAATTGCCTGGTAGTAAACCCCAATTTTTGCAGCATGGTCGGCTAAGGGCACCCCTGATTATTGCCCGTGAGTGAAACGGCGTTCCATCGAACGAACTGTTTTTTCCGCTTCAACATCGAAAGAATTGTCTTCAACCTGTCAGCGGTTGCTCCAGGGAACCCCACCTTGGCGCGATAACATCTTTTTACCTATTCAAAAAAGCAAGCAGTAACAGCACATCGGCCTGAATCACAGGGTCGGGCTGCATTGAAGCACTCCCCAATCGTAGGGCAGCTATCGAGAGAAAATAAGTTTGTTCATGCTGCTTCCGGGGTCAGTCGTTTATTGGCATAATAGACCGTTGCCGGGACCTTGCCATCGAGCGATTTGTGGCGGCGATCCGAATTGTAGTCGTTGAACAAGTCCTTCAGACCTCTGTAGAGTTCCAGGCCGTCAGCCGTCGGGCTATGATAAATATACTCGTGCTTGACACTCCTCCACAATCGTTCGATGAAAACATTATCGATGGCCCGGCCTTTACCGTCCATGGAGAGCTTTACACCGGCCTCTTCGATGACAGCCTTGGTGAAGACCTCGCTGTTGAACTGGCTACCTTGGTCGGTGTTCAGGATCTCCGGAGCGCCGTTTAACCTGACCGCTTCACGGAAGACCTCGGCGCACCCTTCTGCATCCAGATACTTTGGGGACATCCTATATCGACAATTCAAAACAGATAATAATTCAAACACAAAACGATCCATCCAAGTGCTTGGAAAAGAACGATATAGTGAAGAAATCGAGGACGTTCATGACTGAGTGTACTTCTATATCATGAAGTCCAAAAGAACAAGGGCAAACTTGCGGCTTTGTACCAAAACCTCACCCATTTACACCCATTTCCAAGTCAGATACTTGTCAAAAAGAATGGATTGGCAGCCATCGCGTAGCCCCCCAAGGGCTCCATGGACGGGGCAGGGGGGGGGCACGCCGGTCTGCTTGCATTTTCACCCTCGCGTTCCCTCGCACTTATATCCGTGACCTCGCTTACTTATGACCCTGAACTTCGCACGGAAAGCAGCGGAATCAGTTACGGTTCATCAGCAAGATAGCTGACGTTCACAGGATGGTACTTTTCGGGTTAAGATTGCTCAGTTCTTCATGGTTCCCAAACTCATCTTTAGAGACCGTTTTCTGCCTTGAACTGGTTGGCCTCCTGTACGGCGGCTACAAGCTTTTCTGAAAGCATGGGCATCTTGACGTAGTCTACCCAGAGCGAATCTTCGACGATATCATGGATCTCCGATGCGATATCAATGGCTATTCGTTTACGCTTGGCAAGCTCTTTTTT
>Ga0326726_10003500_pt1 | contig 14412 bp, 13 predicted proteins | sample MHFenrmetagenome_2_FD_207603 | JGI IMG/M metagenome (GOLD analysis project Ga0326726, IMG submission 207603) | Lab enriched peat soil microbial communities from Michigan Hollow, Ithaca, NY, United States - MHF15MN | ecosystem: Environmental > Terrestrial > Soil > Wetlands > Peat | place: USA...
GAGGGCTACCAGTTCCTCCAGGCTCGGCTCGCGATCGGCTCGGGCGGGCTCGGCGGCGCCGGGCTCGGCGGCGGCCACCAGACGCTCGGCTACATGCCCGAGGCGCACAACGACTTCATCCTCGCGCCGATCGGCGAAGAGCTGGGCTGGATCGGCATCGCGATCATCCTCGCGCTGTTCGCGGTGCTCGTGTGGCGCGGCATCCGCGCGGCGCTCGGCGCCCGCGACGTGTTCGGCGGTTATCTCGCGTTCGGCATCACGCTGCTGTTCGGCGTCCAGGCGCTGTTCAACGTCGGCGTCGTGCTCGGCGTGGTCCCGAACAAGGGCATCACGTTGCCGCTCGTGAGCTATGGTGGTAGCTCGCTGGTGATCACGATGTTCCTCGTCGGACTCCTGCTCAATGTCGGGCGCAGGCCAGAGCGCCATGCCACGCGCGAGCTCAAGCAACGCGAAACCCTGCGGAAGAAGCGCATGCGCGTGCGCGTTGCCATTGCATGACTCGGGGCATGACCCGGCTCGTCATCGCGGGCGGCGGCACCGGCGGACATCTGTTTCCAGGCGTCGCGCTCGCCGAGGAGTTGCGCGCGCGCTCGCCGGATGCCGAGATCACGTTCGTCGGCACGAAGCGCGGCATCGAGGCACGCATCCTGCCCGAGCTCGGGTGGTCGCTCGAGCTGATCGAGGTCAGCGGGCTCAAGACGGTCGGGCTCGCGGGCGCGATCCGCGGCCTGTTCCGGCTGCCGCGCGCGTGGTGGCAAGCGCGCCGCCTGCTCCAGCGGCTCCGGCCCGACGCGGTCATCGGCGTCGGCGGCTACGCGTCGGGGCCGGTCGTGTTCGCCGCGAAGCTCCGCGGCATCCCAACGGCGATCTGCGAGCAGAACTCGATCCCGGGGCTCACGAACAAGATCCTCGGCAAGCTCGTGCGAGCCGTGTTCCTGACGTTCGAGGAGAGCAAGCGGTTCTTCAAGGCCAAGAAGATCGTGATGAGCGGCAACCCGGTGCGCCGCGACCTGGTGCAAAAGCTCCTCGCCGGCAGCGAGCACACCGGGGACACGATCCACGTGCTCGTCAGCGGCGGCTCGCAGGGCGCCGTCGCGGTCAACGAGCTCGCCTCGCAGGCGCTGATCGCGCTCGCGCGGGACCACCGCCTCGCGATCACGCACCAGACCGGCGAGAAGGATCTCGCGGCGACGACGAAGCGCTATGCCAACGCAGGCGTGCCCGCCACGTGCAGCGCGTTCATCAAGGACATGGCGGCCGCGTATCACGAGGCCGACCTCGTGATCGGCCGCGCCGGCGCCACCACCGTTGCCGAGCTCGCGATCGCCGGCGTGCCCGCGGTGTTCATCCCGTATCCGCACGCCGCCGACAATCACCAGGAGCTCAACGCGCGCGAGATGGCCGAGAAGGGCGCCGCGCTCAGCTTTCGCCAGGCCGACCTCACCGCCGACAAGCTCGCCGACGCGCTGCGCCCGCTGTTCGACGACGCCGCGAAGCGCCGCACGATGGGCGCCGCGATGAAGTCGCTCGCGAAGCCCGGCGCCGCCGCGGCCGTGATCGACTGGTGCGTCGCTCAGCGCTGAGCGAAACCTGTGTCTTCGCACGGGTCTCGGCGGCCAAACCGCAGTCGCCGCGTCGGCATACTCCGTGGTATCTAGGCGTTCGATCTACACATGTTCCGCAAGCCAGACACCAAGATTCACTTCGTCGGCATCGGCGGCATGGGCATGTGCGGCATCGCCGAGGTGCTCGCCAACATGGGGTATCGCGTGTCGGGCTCCGACATGAACGATACCGAGATCACGCGCCACCTCGCGAACATCGGCTGCACGGTGAAGCACGGCCATCGCGCCGACAACCTCGGCGAGTCCGATGTCGTCGTCGTGTCGAGCGCGATCAAGGGCTACAACCCCGAGGTCGAGGCGGCCCGTGCGCGCCAGATCCCGGTGATCCCGCGCGCCGAGATGCTCGGCGAGCTGATGCGGATGAAGTACGCGATCGCGATCGCGGGCGCGCACGGCAAGACCACGTCGACGACCATGATGCACACCGTGTTGATGGCCGCCGGCTTCGATCCGACCGCGGTCATCGGCGGGCGCGTCAACTCGCTCGGCCTCGCGAACGCGCGCTGGGGCAAGAGCGACTACCTCGTCGCCGAGGCCGACGAGAGCGATGGCTCGTTCCTCACGCTGTTCCCCACGGTCGCGATCGTCACCAATGTCGACGCCGAGCACCTCGATCACTACGGCACGTTCGACAACGTCAAGAAGGCGTTCACCGACTTCTGCAACCGCGTGCCGTTCTACGGCACGAGTGCGCTGTGCGGTGATAACCCGGGCGTGCAGGCGATCTTGCCGAACCTCACCAAGCGGTTCTCCACGTTCGGCATCTCGTCGCAGGCCACCTACCGCGCTCGCAACGTCCGTCACGAGGGCATGATCACGAGGTTCGTCGCGTGGCGCAAAGCCGACGAGCTCGGCGAGGTCGTGCTGCCGATGCCCGGCGCGCACAACGTGCTGAACGCGCTCGGCGTGCTCGCGATCGCGGACTTCCTGGCGATCCCGTTCGAGACCTACGTGAAGGCGCTCGCGCAGTTCGAGGGCGTCGCGCGGCGGTTCACCGTGCGCGGCGAGGTCGGCGGGATCACCGTCGTCGACGATTTCGGCCATCACCCGGCCGAGGTGCGCGCCACGCTCCAGGGCGCGCGCGCCAGCTTCGCGGGCCGCCGCATCGTCGCCGCGTTCCAGCCGCACCGGTTCACGCGCACGCGCGATCAGTGGGACGAGTTCCCGAAGGCGTTCCACGATGCCGACAAGGTCGTCATCTGCGACATCTTCGCCGCCGGCGAGAAGCCGATCGACGGGATCACGAGCGAGCGCCTCGTCCAGCTCGCGCGCGAGGCCGGGCATCGCGACATCCACTACATCCCGCGCCGCGAGGATCTCGCCGCGTGGCTCGACGCGCAGGCCAAGGCCGGCGATCTCGTGATCACGCTCGGCGCCGGCAACATCCAGCTCGCGTGCAACGACGTGATCGAGCTGCTCGAGAAGCGCCTCGGTCCGGCCACGAAGAAGAATCTCGTCCGCGTTCAGGAATCGAGCGCGACGGTCGCGCGGTGAACGTCCAGCACGAGGTCGTGCTCGCGTCGCTGACCACCCTCGGGCTCGGCGGGCCGGCGCGACGTCTGGCACGCGTCGTCAACGTCGGCGAGCTCGAGCAGGTGCTCGGCGAAGCCGCGGCCGCGAACGAGCGCGTGCTCGTGCTCGGCGGGGGCTCGAACGTCGTCGTCGGCGATGCCGGCTGGGATGGCGTGGTGATCCAGCTCGCGATGCCCGAGGTCCGGGTGCGCATGCACGACGACATGGCCGTGGTGTCGGCGTTCGCGGGCGCGGTGTGGGACGACGTCGTCGCGCAGATGGTCGACGCGAAGCTCGTCGGGATCGAGTGCCTGTCGGGAATCCCGGGCCTGGCCGGCGCGACGCCGATGCAGAACGTCGGCGCGTACGGCCAGGAGGTCGCGGAGACGATCGCGTTCGTGCGCGCGTACGATCGCGACACCAAGCAGGTCGTCAAGCTCGAGCCGAAGGACTGCCACTTCGCGTATCGCACGAGCGTGTTCAAGGGCAGCGAGCGGTGGATCATCCTCGAGGTGCGGTTCGTGTTTCGGCGGGGCGAGCTGTCGGCGCCGATCCGCTACCCCGAGCTGTCGCGCGCGCTCGACATCGCCGATGGCGAGTCCGCGCCGCTCGGCGAGGTGCGCGACACCGTGATCGCGCTCCGGCGCGGCAAGGGCATGGTCGTCGATCCGAAGGATCCCGAGTCGCGCAGCGCAGGATCGTTCTTCACGAACCCGATCGTCGATCCGGAGACGTTCGCGGCGCTCGAGACGCGGCTACCCGACCTCACGATCCCGCACTGGAGTCAGCCCGATGGCTCGACGAAGCTCAGTGCCGCGTGGCTCATCGAGCGCGCCGGGTTTTCGAAGGGCTACACGAAGGGCCACGTCGCGATCTCGCGCAAGCACGCGCTCGCGCTCGTCACTCGCGACGGCGCGACGACGGTCGAGCTCCTCGCACTCGCGCACGAGATCCAGGACGGCGTCCGTGGCAAGCTCGGCATCGATCTCGTCATGGAGCCGGTCATCATATGAAGCATCGTTTCGCGGGTCAGCGCGTCGCCGTCGTGATGGGAGGGCTGTCGGCCGAGCGCGAGGTGTCGCTGAACACCGGCGCTGGCGTCGCCGCGGCGCTGCAAGAGAAGCAGTGGGATGTCGCCGTCATCGACTGGAAGGAAGGCACGAGCCTCGCGCGCATGCTCGAGGACTCCGGCGCGGTCGCGGTGTGGAACGCGCTGCACGGGACGTGGGGCGAGGACGGTGCGGTGCAGGGTCTGTGCGCGTGCTTGCGCCTGCCGTGCACCGGCTCGGGGATCCTGGCGAGCGCGCTCGCGATGGACAAGGTGATGTCGAAGCGGATCTTCGAATCGAGCGGCGTGCCCACGCCGCGCTGGCAGCTGCTGCCGCACGATGGCCCGGAGGATGCGAGTGACGCGGTCGCAGCGCTCGCGGCCGGGCCGTTGCCGTTGCCGGTCGTGATCAAGCCCGCGTACGAGGGCAGCTCGGTCGGCGTGTCGATCGTCGACACGCGCGATCAGATCGCCGCCGCCGTGCGGACCGCGCGCGCGTATCACGGGCCGGTGCTCGTCGAGGACTACATCGCCGGCACCGAGGTGTTCGTCGGGATCCTCGATGGCCGCGTGCTCGGCTCGGTCGAGGTCCGGCCGGCGACGAAGTTCTACGACTACGAGGCGAAGTACAAGCGCACCGACACGAAGTACCTGTTGCCACCCGAGTTGCCACGTGACGTGATCGATCGCGCGGAGCAGCACGCGCTCGCCGCCTACGTCGCGCTCGGATGCAGCGGCCACGCGCGCCCGGATCTGCGGATCTCGGAGCGCGGCGAGCCGTTCGTGCTCGAGGTGAACACGCTGCCCGGGATGACGAAGACGAGCCTGCTGCCGAAGATCGCGCGCGCCATCGGGATGGACTACGCGACCTTGTGCGAACAGATCCTCGACAGCGCAAAATAACAAAGGCGACCTCGCGGCCGCCTCTCTACTGATCTCGATCCGACTTACTGCGACTTCTTGCAGGTCATGTCGTAGATCTTGAACCAGGTCTTGCCGTTGTCGCGCGTCTCCTCGCCCCACATGTGCATGCCCTTCTTGGGATCGCTCATGTCGGTGTGGTCCTTGAACGTCGACTTGCCATGCATGTCGATGCCGTCGCTCGTCGTGTCGAGCTTGCCGTCCTTCATCGGATCGCCGAGCCCGACCATCTGACCACCGGAGTTGTCCATGAACAGCGTGCGCCACTTCTTCAAGTTTGGATCGAACGTTGCGTACGACTCGAACCCGAACTTCATGGCGCTCTTGCCGTCACCCATGGTGCCGGTGAACGAATCGTGGACCCAGTGACCGTCGAGCTCGGCCTTGGACTTCAGCGTGCCCTTGAAGGCGAGCGACTTGCCGTCCATGCCGGCGCCCGAGCCGTCACACGTCCACGTGCCGCTCATCGCCACGACGCGATCGGCGAGCTCGTCCGGTGCTTTCGGCTTCGACTCGTCCGACTTCTTCTTCGACGTCTTGTCCTCATCGCCACCAGCGAGCGCGAGGCAGGGCAGTCCGAGAAGGGTGACCACCGCGATGGAGAGCTTCATCGCGACGTCCTTACTTCTTGCAGGTCTGCTCGTAGACCTTCGTCCAGGTCTTGCCCTTGTCCATCGACATCTCGCCCCACGACTTGAAGCCGGCCTTGAGATCGGTCCAGTCCTCGTGGTCCTTGAACATGCCCTGGCCCATCATGCCCGTCGTCGCGAGCTCCCAGTCCATCTTGTTGTCCTTGGGACCGGTCGACGTGCCGATGTTCTGGCCGCCGTTGTTCTCGAGCATCACGCGGCGCCACTGCTTCGACATCGTGTCGTAGGTGGTGAACTCCTCGAAGTGGAACGGCATCTTGCCCATCTTCGAGTCGTACGTGAGGTGCATCCAGTAGCCGTCCATGTCGAGCTTCAGCTTCGCCGTCGCCGTCATGTCCTGCATGGTCTTCATGTCCATGCCGAGCACCTTGCCCGAGCACTTCCACGTGCCGGTCATCGTCTTCGCCATGTCCGCGAGCTCTTGCGGCGGCTTCATCTCCATCTTCATGTCGCCGGCCTTCGGCGCATCCGCCTTCGGCGCAGGAGCGCCCGCCTTCGGGGCATCGGCCTTCGGCGCGCCCGCCTTGGGATCCTTCGCATCGCCGGCAAGGGCGAAGCCCGACATCGACACCAGTGCAACCGCAACCATCGTGAGCTTGTTCATGTCATCTCTCCTGTTTGAAAGTGCGCGCACTATACTCAGCGAGCCGATCCACGCATCGTCCGTGGGGCAGTTCCGTTCGGGCGGACACCCCTCCGCTGAACGCGCGAGATAGACGTGATCACTAGTCCTCGATTCATCACCGCGCTCGCGATCGCGTGCCTGACAGGCTGTGGCGGAACGCAGCATGGCGTCGACCCCACGTCACAACCGCACGACCTCCACGCCCCGAGCGATTCTGTTCGCACTCCCGATCCGGACCTCGATCCGCCGCCGCGCAAGCATCTGCTCGCGATCGACTGGAAGGCACTGAAGCTCGACACCGACGCGGACGCGCTCGCGGTGTGGAAGCAGATCGCGCCGACCGGTGACGACTGGGAGCGCAAGCTCGACGAGGTGCCCGGTGACCTCCCGGTCGCGCACGCGCTCGCGGTCGCGATGCTTCACGAAGGTAACTTCGTGTGCACGACGCCGCCGGTCGCGTGCTCGAAGGCGCCGCCCGACGTGCCCGCTCCCGCGGACACCGCGACGCTCGCGGATCCGTGCCTGCGACGGCTGCTCGCGATGTGGTCGTTCGATCAACTCGACGCGAAGGATCTGCCGAAGCTGCGCGACTCGTTGCGCACGATCGCCGCGATCCCGCCGCCGGAATCGCAGCTCGTCGCGTCGGCGTTGAAGGCGCTGCCGGAGACCGACGTCGACGGTCGCTTCGAGCTGCTCGCGATCGCGTGGAAGGCCGGCCAGCGCGAGCTCGTGAACGGCCTGACCGGCGGACTCGACGAAGCCCACCTCACGGACGCGGTGCTGAAGCTGCACGTCGATGGTGCGCTCGAGGTGCTGTCGGCCGAGGCGCATCGTCCGGTGTACATGAAGGCGGTCGCCGACGAGCAGCTCGTCCCGGCGGCACGGATCTCGGCGATCAACGAGCTCGCGGCGGCGACGGACAAGCTCGCGCCCGATCTGCACGCGGTCCTCGTCGCCGCGACCAAGCAGAAGGATTGCGCGGTTGCCGCGGCCGCCGCGCGCGCGCTCGAGATCCACGGCGATCCGGCGTTCGTACCGAAGCGCGGCGCGTCCGCGAAGCCAGACGCGATGCTGCGGTCGTTGTGCATCCTCGCCAGCTACGAGTCGCTGCAGCGCGCCGACGAGGTGTCGCTGTTCGCGTCGTTCCTGCCGCCGCGCGGGCTCGAGCTCGCGCGCGTGGTCTACGATCCGTACAACGAGGTCGATACCGACGGCGACGGTGACCCGCACACCGAACGCACCACGGACCTGATCGATCGCGACCTCGCGGTGCTGCCCGAGATCGATGACCTGATCGTGGCGCTCCGGCATTGCACCGGCGTGACCTGCACGTCGGACGATCACCAGTTCAAGTTCACGTTCAAGTCGCAGGGCGCAGGGCTCGTGCTGTGGAAGCTCGAGGTCGTCGATCGTCCGCCGTGCAAGCCCTAACGATTCCGACTCGTTGTCCGCGGGGTCTCGATCTTCGCGGCCACTGTGGGATGATATGGGCGATGGGTCGACTACTCGCGATCGTGGCCGGAATTCTACTGCTCGCGGGCACGGCCACCGCCCAGGTGTTCAAGCCGCGCGGCGGTGGTTCCAAGCCGGCGACGACGACCAAGCCGACGTCGTCGGCCGACAAGTCCGACAAGAGCGCCGACACCGACAAGCCGGCCGCGAAGAAGACCAAGGCGAAGGCCAAGGCCGCCGACGCCGACGACTCGGCCGACGACGATGCCGACAAGCCCGCGAAGAAGACCAAGGCCAAGGCCAAGGCCGCCGACGCCGATGACTCGGCCGACGATGACTCCGCGCCGACCGACAAGAAGGCCGCGAGCTCGAAGAAGGCTCGCGCCGCCGCGGCACCCGCTCGCACCAAAGCGACCAAGTCGACGAAGAAGGGCTCGCGCGCCGCGAAGGACAGCCGCCCTGATGATCTGACGCCGGATCCCGCGCCGAAGGGTGGGGATCCTGACTACGTCATGATCACGGACGACGACGACTGAGAGATCTCGTCGGCCGTTTTGCGCGGTCAAAAAATTGCCCGCGTGGTCGCACCATGCGCATTTCCAAATCATGGATCGATCCCGCCGTGAGGGGGCTGCGCCATCGCCGCCACCGGCGTCGTCTCGGCTAACGGTCCGCGCGAAGCCGAACCGTCGCAAACCGAGCGCGACGCCGCCGTTGTGGCAACGCGTGCCGAAACCGACGTTCGACGGCTGCCGGCGCGCGCTGCGGCGCTCGCTCCCCGCGATCGCGGGCATGGCGTTGCTCGGCGCGATCGGCGGCTCCGGCTACGCGGGCTATCGCTTCGTCACGACGTCATCGCGGTTCGCGATCGACGACATCCAGATCCGCGGCAACCACCACCTGACACTCGATCAGGTGCGCCAGACACTGCCGGTAGCGGTCGGCGACAACGTGTTCACCACCGATCTCGATACGGTCGTGCGCGGGCTGCGCGGAAACCCGTGGGTCCAGAGCGCCGAGGCGCACCGGATCCTGCCGCACACGATCGTGATCGAGGTTCGCGAGCACGAGGCGATCGCGATCGCCGACCTCGGTGGGCTGTACCTGGTCGACGCGACCGGCCATCCGTTCAAGCGCGCCGCGATCGATCGGGACGACGGTGCCGGCCTGCCGATCATCACCGGCCTGGATCGAACCGCGTTCGCGGCCGATCCCGAGGCCACCGCGCGGTTGATCGCGAGCGGGCTTGGAGCGCTGGAGACCTGGCACAGCGAGGGCGCGCGACCGGCGATCGGTGAGGTCCACTTCGACCCGCACGGCGCGCTGACGCTCCACACCTACGACGAGGCCATCGCGATCCAGCTCGGCATCCCCGAGCTGGATCGGAGCGACTTCACCCCGCCGCGCGGGAGAGCTTTTGGGCTCGCCGCGCGCATGCGCACGTTCGATGCCGCGTGGGCCGAGCTCACCGAGTCCGAGCGTGCCCGCGCCCGCGCCATCCATCTCGACACCCGCCCCGACCACGTGACGGTCGCGTTTGCTTCACAGAAGGATCAGTAAGCTCCCATGGCGAAGACCAAGACCTCCGAGATCATCGTCGGCCTCGATATCGGGACCACCAAGATCGCCTGTATTGCCGGTGAGGTGACCGAGGACGGGGTGGACATCATCGGGATCGGTACGGCGCCGTCGAAGGGGCTGCGTCGCGGCTATGTCGTCAACATCGACGCCACGGTCGCCTCGATCCAGCAGGCGGTCGACGAGGCCGAGAACATGGCGGGCTGCGAGATCACGACTGTCTACGCGGCGATCTCGGGCGCGCACGTGCGCGGGCTCAACTCGCACGGCATCGTCGCCGTGAAGGACAAGGAAGTCCGCGACTCCGACATCGCGCGCGTGATCGACGCCGCCAAGGCCGTCGCGATCCCGATGGACCGCGAGGTCCTGCACGTGTTGCCGCAGCAGTACGTCGTCGACGATCAGGACGGGATCCGCGATCCACTCGGCATGGCCGGCGTGCGACTCGAGGCGAAGGTCCACATCGTGACCACCGCGGTCGCGTCGGCGCAGAACGTCATCAAGTGCGCGAACCGCTGCAACCTGCAGGTCGCCGACATCGTGCTGGAGTCGCTCGCGTCGTCGCAGGCCGTGCTCGAGGAGGACGAGAAGGAGCTAGGCGTCGCGCTGATCGATATTGGCGGCGGCACGTGCGACCTGATGGTCTACTCGGACGGCGCGATCGTCCACACGTCGGTGTTGCCGCTCGGCGGTGGGCACATCACCAACGACATCGCGACGGTCCTGCGTACCCCGCTCGACTCGGCCGAGAAGATCAAGCGCAAGTACGGCTGCGCGTGGCGCGGTCACGTCGAGGATGGCGAGACGATGGAGGTCCCGTCGGTCGGCGGTCGCGGCCCGCGCGTGTTGCCGCGCATCAAGCTCGTCGAGGTGATCGAGCCTCGCGTCGAGGAGATCTTCGAGCACGTCAAGAAGGAGCTGATGCGCACCGGCTTCTACGACGGCCTCGCGGCCGGCCTCGTGCTCACCGGCGGCGCCACCGCGATGGACGGCGTGTGCGACATCGCCGAGCAAGTGCTCGGGCTGCCCACGCGGCGCGGCGTGCCGACGAAGATCGGCGGCCTCGTCGACGTCGTGCGCTCCCCCGCGTACTCCACCGGCGTCGGCCTCGTGATGTTCGGCGCCGATCACGGCCACACCGCGAAGCCCCAGACCCGCGACGAGCGCCCGAATCTGTTCCGCCGCGCGTTCGGCCGCCTCGCCGAGATGTTCTGAGCTAGCCAGCTCAGGGCGGGACAGCGCCGGAGTCGGGGTCGAAGCCACTGCGCTTCGTGATCGCCGTGATGTCCACGGCCTCGAAGCTGTCGCCGGTGACCTGCTGGACCTCGCTGAACACGTGGTCGTCCCAGTCCGCGCTCGGCGCGCCGGTGATGTACCAGTCCGAGCCGCCGTCGGCGACGTACAGGCCGTAGGTCTTCATCGCCTGCAGGATCGCCTTCGACTGGATGTTGTAGTTATCCGGAATCACGAAGCTGGCCTTGAGGCGAAACAACTGGCCCATCGGCGGGTGGGTGCTGTCGTCGGTGGTATCCGTGTTGTGGCGCCCCGGCCACACGTAACGCGGCGCGATCTTGCTCGAGCCGATCGTGAACCGCAGCGCGTGCTTGATGGTTCCGGTCTTCGCCTCCTCCGCCTTGAGGAGCAGCGGCAGGATCGGAAACCCCGCGGCGTCGGCCGAGGTCCAGTCGGCGGTCCGCAGGGCGTTCGACTTCAGGTCCCACGACGCCGAGCCGAAGATGTTCCACATCCCGGCGGTCAGGAACGAGTGATAGGTCTCCCACAGCCGGCAGGTGTCCGAGTCGACGACGAGCATGTGGTAGTCGCCGTCGGGCGTCTGATCGGCCGACGTGTTGACGCCGCCCTCGACGAGCGGGCTCGCTGGGATCGGGAGGTACGGCGCGTTCGTCGTGCACGGTGACTGGAGAGCGTGCGACGCGTCGGCGCACTCGCTCTCGGGCTTCGGCTTCCAGCTGTAGTTCTGGGTGTCGAGCGCGGCGTACACGACCTGCGTCCACGTCAGCGTGCTCGCGTGCTCGGTGTTGTACGGGATGCCGTAGAAATCGGGCGAGGTCGGGTCGGACGAGGCGCCGAGGTCGAGGTGCAACTTCTTCGTACGGCTGATCGTCGTGACGTACGCGTCCGACGACGGATCGACCGGGAGCGCGCCGATCTGGGTGTTGAAGATGTGGTTGTTCGGGAACACCGCGCAATCGCCGACGATCGGCGAGTCGCCGGGGCCCGGGGCGTCCTGGAAGTTGTAGGCGTCGACGTCGCTGCCGGAGCCCCCGCCGCAGGCGCCGAACGCAAGGGCCGTCACCACCGAGTACGTCCGCATCGCCGGGCAGGATCGCACGAGATCGCCGCGCACGATCAAAAACTTGCCCCTATGGATCCATCACTTTCATATGGGGTTACCAGGGGGAAACGGAAACCATGGCTCTCATCGAATTCGACGACGTCAATCACGCAAAGATCCTTGTCATCGGTGTTGGTGGCGGTGGCGGTAACGCAGTCAACACCATGATCAGCGGCAATCTCGACGGCGTCGAGTTCGTGGTCGCGAACACAGACATGCAGGCCCTCGAGGCCAACATGGCTCCCCACAAGATCCAGCTCGGCAACGCGCTGACGAAGGGACTCGGCGCGGGCGCGAACCCGGAGATCGGGCGTCGCTCGGCCGAGGAGAGCATGCAGAGCATCGCCGACCTGATCGCGGGCGCCGACATGGTGTTCGTGACCGCGGGCATGGGCGGTGGCACCGGCACCGGCGCCGCACCCGTCATCGCGCAGATCGCGCGGGACTGCGGGGCGCTCACCGTCGGTGTCGTCACGAAGCCGTTCGGCTTCGAGGGCAAGAAGCGATCGAAGCAAGCGGTCGAGGGCATCGAGCGCCTCGGCGCGGCGGTCGACACGCTGATCGTGATCCCGAACAACCGGCTGCTCGCGCTGGTCGGCCAGAACACGTCGATGGTCGAGGCGTTCCGCAAGGCCGACTCGGTCCTGCTCAACGCGGTCCAGGGCATCAGCGATCTGATGACGGTCCCCGGCCTCATCAACGTCGACTTCGCCGACGTGCGCACGATCATGGCGAGCATGGGCCGCGCGCTCATGGGCACCGGCATCGGCGAGGGCAAGCGCCGAGCGACCGAGGCGGCCGAGATGGCGATCAGCTCGCCGCTCCTCGAGGATGTCTCGATCGAAGGTGCGACCGGCATCCTGATCAACATCACCGGCGGTCCCGACCTCACGCTCCACGAGGTCAACGAGGCGTCATCGCTCATCCAGGCGGCGGCTCACGAGGACGCGAACATCATCTTCGGCTCGGTGATCGATCCGAACCTGTCCGACGAGGTCCGCATCACCGTGATCGCGACCGGCTTCGATCGCGCCGCGAAGACCCAGGTCCTGGTCGAGCCGACGAACACGCCAACACCGGGCGGCGGCAAGCCGAAGGCCCAGCAGTTCACGCTGCCATACGACGTGTCGACGCAGGTCACCAAGGAGTATCCGGCTCCGCTGCCGCCGCGCACGCCGGCCAAGACGCAGGGGAGTGACGAGCTCGACATCCGCGTCGAGTGGGCGACGCCGGACCTCGCCGAGATCAACGCGGTCGAGCGCGCGCTCGACGAGCTCGAGCCGGTGCCGGAGGGTGACATGTCGGCGAAGATGGCCGCTGGTTCGGGGCCCGCGCCCGCCGATGGCCAGCCGCTCGTCCAGCCCGATCGCAAGCGCGCGCAGTCGCGGCCGAGCATGAAGGCCGTGCTCGCCGGCGAGATCGACACCGAGAGCGAGCTCGACGTGCCGACCTTCATCCGCCGTCACAGCGCGACGAACATCGGTTAACGAAACAGTCTTTCGCCTAGCTTCGATCCTCCCTAGAAGGGCCCCACCCAGGGGCTCTTCGCATTTTTCGGCTAGGCTCCGCGCATGCGCACATTCCTGGCTGTTCTCGCACTGCTCGTTGCCACGACCACTGCCCACGCCGACACCAAGACCAAGGTGAAATGGTTCGGACACGCCGCGTTCGAGATCGATCTTCCGAGCGGCAAGACGATCCTCATTGACCCGTGGATCACGAACCCGTCCAATCCGACCGGCAAGGACGACGTGAAGACCGTCAAAGCGGATCTCATCCTCGTCACCCACGGCCACTTCGATCACGTCGGCGACGCGAGCGACATCGCGAAGCGCACGAAGGCGAAGCTGTTCGCGACGTTCGATCTCGGCAACGCGATCGTCGGCACGATGGGATATCCGAAGGAGCAATTTGGCTTCGACACCGCCGGTAACGCCGGTGGCACGATCGACGTGCTCGGCGGCGAGGTCACGATCACGTTCGTGCCCGCCGTGCACAGCTCGGCGATCGGCGCCGACCCGAACAAGGCCGGCTACGGTGGCACGGCGGGTGGCTTCGTCATCGCGGTGAAGGGCGGCCCGACGATCTATCACACGGGCGACACCGACCTGTTCGGCGACATGGCGCTCATCGGCAGCCATTTCAAGATCGACCTCATGCTGGCGTGCATCGGCGATCACTTCACGATGGGACCGGATCGCGCGGCCGAGGCGGTCAAGCTCGTGAAGGCGAAGGCCGTGGTGCCGATGCACTTCGGGACGTTCCCCGTGCTGACCGGCACCGCCGACGCGTTCGGCAAGGCGCTGAAGAAGCAGGCGCCGGCGACGAAGCTCGAGGTCATGAAGATCGGCGACACGATCAGTCTATAGTCCGCACGTGCTCACCGAATCCGCGGCGCGCTGGCTGCTCGTGCTCCACACGGCACTCGGCGTGGCCGCGGTCGGCGCGGCGACGCACCTCGTGTTGTGGTTGCGGCGCTACCTGCACGGCCAGGCCGGGAAGCGCCGTGCGGTCATGAAGTTCGCGTGGCTCGTGCTCGGGCTCCAGCTCGCCGCGTTCGTGGCCGGCAACCTCATGTACCCGACGTACAAGGTCGAGGTCCGTGCCGCCTACCTCGAGAACGCCACCGCGTTGACGACCGCACA
>Ga0326726_10003501_pt1 | contig 14412 bp, 10 predicted proteins | sample MHFenrmetagenome_2_FD_207603 | JGI IMG/M metagenome (GOLD analysis project Ga0326726, IMG submission 207603) | Lab enriched peat soil microbial communities from Michigan Hollow, Ithaca, NY, United States - MHF15MN | ecosystem: Environmental > Terrestrial > Soil > Wetlands > Peat | place: USA...
CGAACTGGTCGAGGTCGGGGCTGAAATAATAAAAGCGGTAATAGATCTCGCCGGCCGGGCCCTGCTCGGCCGGCATGTCCTTGGCCAGGGCATTGACGGGAATATGGCTGAACCCGAGCCGCGCCAGCTCGCGGACGGAAGCCTCCGGATCGTAGCCGGCGGCGACCCGTTTCGGATTGGCAAGGTAGTTGTCGCCGCCCTCGAGGCGGGATAGGCGGGGGATGATCATCCGGCCGTTCTCGAATCCCGCCGCCTCGAGTGAGAGCCAATCGTCCTTGAGCAGGGAATAAAGGGCATAGAGGAGGTGCGGGGCGGAGACCGAGAGCTCGCCCGAGCCGTCCGGGCCGAGCTTCAAGAACATCCAACTCTTTCCCTCGGCCCTCCGCAGCGCCTCGGGCGGGGGCCCAGCGGCGAGCTTTTCGTCGGCCACGGCGATGCGGAAAACGCCGTCCCCCTCGGCCCGGACCTGTCCGAGGGCCTTGATCTCCGCCTGCGGGACGAGGCCGCGCCGCATCTCTTCGGCCACGGTCCGGTCGACCGGCCGGCCTGTTTCGGGAACGGCCAGGACGCGGACCTTCTTAAGGGCGTCGGCCATCGTGGGCTTGCTTTCGGCGGAGAAGCCTTGGCCCAGGAGGATACTCCAGATGGCCAAAACCTCCAAGATCGCGGTGGTTCTTGACATGGACGCCTCCTCTCCGGGGTATCGGTCGGTATCGGGATGGCCGAGGGACTATTCTAGGGGATTCCTCCGAGGGGGCGCAATGAGAAAATCCTGACGCCCCGTTCGTCGCTTAAATGAGAACAGGGAGCCCTTTTGGACGAAACCGCATGACCCGCCAGTTCCTTTCCAGGATCGCCGAGGTCGTCTTTGATCACGTCGTCGCGGACCAGGCCGTCTTTCGCGCCTTCGATGCCAAGGGGGATCCATTCTTTGAGGCCGTCCGAGGCATCGGGGTGGCATCCGGCCCTGCCGCCGCCGGGAATGAGGTCGGCGAGGCTCTCGTCAGCCGCGTCCTCGAGATCGGACGGCCGGTCCTCGTCCGGGACCTCCGGCAGGAGCCGCTCTTCGCCGACCTCGAGCTCGAAGGGAACGGGCATCGTCCCCGGAGCGTCCTCTCGTATCCTTGGACCCTGCGCGGCCGCCCGGCGGGCATCGTCTTCTTGGCCAGGAACGGTGATGGCCGGCCCTTCGACGAGGACAACATGGAGTTCCTGACCCTGGCCCTGGCGCCCGTCATCTATCTCTCGAGAAAGAACGGCGGCGGGGGTCCGGCGGAAGGCGCGTCCCGGCCCGCGGACACCGCGGGACTCGGGGCCTTCATGGGCGAGGCGCCATCGGCCCGGCGGGTCCGGACCATGATCGAGAAGGTCCGGGACACGGACGCCCCGGTGTTCATCGCCGGCGAGAGCGGCACGGGCAAGGAGCTGGCCGCGAAGACCATCCATGAGACGGGCCGCCGCCGCCGCGGACCGTTCATAGCCGTCAATTGCGCCGCTATCCCGGAGGCGCTCCTCGAAAGCGAGCTCTTCGGCCACGCCCGGGGCTCTTTCACCGGGGCCTTCCGGGACAAGGTCGGGCTCGTCGAAGAAGCCTCGGGCGGCACCTTCTTCCTCGACGAGATCGGCGACCTGCCGCTAGCGCTCCAATCGAAGCTCCTCCGCGTCCTCGAAGAGAAGAAGATCCGCCGGGTCGGCGAGACGCGGCCGCGGGCCGTGGATGTCCGCTTCATCAGCGCCACGAACAAGGACCTCGACCACGAGGTCGAGCGGGATCGTTTCCGCCAGGACCTCTACTACCGGCTGAAGATCATCGCCATCGACCTGCCGCCCCTCCGCGAAAGGCCGGACGACGCCCTCCTCCTGCTCAACCATTTTTTGGACGAGTTCTCGCGGACGATGGACCGGCCGCGGCCGTTCGTCTCACCGGTCGCGCTGGAGATGCTGTTGCGCTATCCCTGGCCCGGCAACGTCCGCGAGCTCCAGAACGAGGTCCAGCGATGCCTGGTCATGGCCGGCGGCGGCCCGCTCATCCTCGAGGACCACCTGTCCGCCAAGATCAACCCGGCCGGGGAGACGTATTCTCGCGCGTCGCACAGGTTCGCCGAAGCCAAGGCCGATTTCGAGCGGCGTTTTCTGAGGGAGGCCCTCGTCCGCTGCCGCTACCACCGGACCCGGACGGCCGTCGAAATCGGCCTGACTCGTCAAGGCCTATTCAAACTGCTGAAAAAACATGGAATAGAGGGAAAGGCCGCTTCGGCCGCGCCGCGGGCATAAGCGGCCACCCTTCTCTGTTGAAGCTGCCTGAGGGGTTGTGCTACATTCGCGGCATGGGCGAAAATAAAGCCAAAGATGAAACCCACGTCTTTTCGATCCTCTGCCCCTGTTGCGAGGCGACCCTCTGGATTGACGGCGAGACCCGGACGGTCCTGCGCTCGGAGAAGGCTAAGAAGAAAAAAGGCTCGCTCGATGACCTCCTGGTCAAGGAACATCAGCGGCAGAGCGAGTTCGACCGCAAGTTCGACGCCACCTTCGAGCTCCAGAAAGAGAAGCACTCCAAGGCCGACGAGCTTTTCAAGAAGGCCCTCGAGAAGGCCGAAAAGGGCGAGGACGAAGAAAAGACTTAATCTTCAGCTCCCCGCTTGGGTCTCGTCTTCTCGAGTCCGCGGCGCCATCGTCCACTTCGTAAAGCCGAACAGGGCCAGCATGCCGACCGAGAGATAGTTCATGAAGGCCCAGGGCAGGTAGGAGAACGTCGACACGCCCAGCGTCCCGGTGATGTAGACGCCGGCCATGCTCCAGGGGATGAGCGGCACGACGATGCCGCCGCTCTCCTCGATGATGCGGGAAAGGTTCTTGGCGGCCAAGTTCTTCTTTTTGTAGATGGGCGCCAGGAGGTCCGCGGGGAGGATCATCGACAGGTAGGAGCTGCCGGTGATCATGGCCGAGAGGATGGCCGCTCCGATCGTCGTCAGGACGAGGCTCCAGATATGGCGCGTGAAGCGCATGACCTTATCCAGGATGACGGAGAGACAGCCCGTCGACTGCATGATGCCGCCGTAGGCGAAGGCGGTGAAGGCGATGAGCTGGGTCTCCATCATGCTCATCATGCCGCCCTTGGCCAGGAGCCTGTCGACGAGATCGACGCCCGTCCGCGCCGGGAGCCCGGAATTCATGGCCGTGGCCACGTCCGTAAGTGGGATCTTTTGGACGACGACGGCCAGGACCGCCGCGACGAGCGAGGACAGGATCATGGCCGGGATGGTCGGCTTCTTGGCCACGGCGAAATAGAAAATGACGGCCATGGGCAGGAGCAGGAGCACGCTGAAGCGGAAATTCGCCTTGAGCGTGCTCAGGATGAGGTCCAAGGTCTCCGACCGGACTGCGGTCCCGCCGTACTTCAGGCCGACGAAGAAGTAGAGGAGGAGCCCCACCAGCCAGGCCGGCACGGCCGACCACATCATGTGCTTGATGTGGTCAAAGAGGTTCGAGCCGGAGATGACGGTGGCCAGGTTGGGGATGTCCGACAGCGGCGACATCTTGTCGCCGAAATAGGCGCCGGCGACGACGGCCCCGGCCGCCGGCCCGAGGGGGATGCCGAGACCCATGGCGATGCCGATGAAGGCGACGCCGACCGTGCCGATCGTCCCCCACGATGTCCCCGAGGCGAGGGAGACGACCGAGCAGACGAGACACGCGGTCGCCAGGAAGAACTTGGGCGAGATGAGCTTCAAGCCGTAATAGATGACCATGGGGATGGTGCCGCTGGCCATCCAGGAGCCGACGAGGACGCCGACCGAGAGCATGATCAGGATGGCCGGCAGGGCCTTGTGGATGCTGTCGACGATCCCCCGCTCCATGTCCCGCCACTTGAAGCCGAGCAGAAGGCCGAGGATGGCCGAGATCGAGGCCGCGGCGACGAGAAGGACCTGGGCCTTGATCCTGTAGACGCCATAGCCGACGCCGAGGAGGAGAGCCATCGCCACGAGAGGGATGAGGGCGATGCCGAAGCGGGGCCGGCGGGCGGGCGCGATCTGTTCATCCATGTTCGTTCTCTCAGGCGCTGAACGTGCCCCGCGCCAGGAGCCGTCCGGCGGCCATCATGCGCCGGCCGCGGGCGAAGACGTCGACGAGCCCGAGACCGCCGTCGAGGACGAGGAGGTCGGCGTCCCGCCCCGGCTCGATCCGGCCTTTCCCGCCAAGCTTGTAAAAGTCGGCCGCGTTGGTCGAGAAGATCCGGACGGCTGCGTCGAGCGGCAGGAGACCCTTGCGGACGATCTCCCGGAACTTCCGCAGGAGGTCCCGTTCGGCGGCGATCGTCAGCCGCTGGAGCCGGCCGTCCACGTCGAATACGGGCATGCTCCCGTTGCCGTCCGAGCTGGCCGTCAGCCGCGTGAGCGGCAGGCCGCGCCGCGCAAAGGCGGCGATGACGTCCTCGAAGCTGACGTCGGGCTCGGACGGTGCGGGATCGGGCCCGACCGTGATGTCGATCGATCCGCCTGCGGCGACCCACTCGAGCCCCTGCTCGAAGAGCTCCGGATTCCTGCTGACGTGCGTGGGAATGACCTGTGTCACCGGGATCTCCGTCTTGCGAACGAGACGGAAGAGGATCTCGAGACGGCGCTGGCCGTCGCCGAGGTGCAGGTGAAGGACGCCCGCCTTGCCGCTGAGCATCCCGCCGACCCGGCACTCTGCGGCCAGCCGGGCGATCTCGTCGAAAGTCGGCTGCGACGAGCGGTGGTCGCTGACGGCGATCTCCCCGGCGCCGATGACCTTGTCGATGAGGACGAGGTCGGAGCTGATGCTGCCGGTTAGCGTCCGGACCGGGACGTCGTAGGAACCCGAGAAGATGAAGGTCGAGACGCCCTCGATCTCGAGGGCCCGGGCCTTGGCCACGAGCGAGGTCATGTGGCGGGTCAGGCCGTCGGTGCCCAGGCAGCCGATGAGCGTCGTGACGCCGCTCGTGATGATGTCCTCGACGCGGATCTCGGGGGCGCGCGTCGCCGGCCCGCCCTCGCCGCCGCCGCCCAGGATGTGGACGTGCGGGTCGACGAGCCCGGGGATGACGCTCTTCCCGGCCGCGTCGACGATCTCCGCCTCGAGGCCGCCGATATCGAGGCGTCCCGGTTCAGCCACCACCTCGACGACGCCGCCGGCGAGAAGGACATCCTTCCGTCCGAGCGGCTCCGGCGCGAAGACCTCGCCGCCGCGTATGAGGGTGATCATGGGCGCCTCCTTGAGGGGTGACGGGGCCTAAATTAACATGCCTCGACGGCCCGCGCAAGCGGCCGGGCCGGCCGGCCGGGGTGCTTTGATATTCTGCGGCGGTTTGGGTAGAATAGCCCCGCGACCATGGGCACTTATGAAGAGGAATTCGAGCGGATCCGCAAGTTCATCTACGGCGTGACCCGGCTCTTCCTTTTTCCCAAGACGATCGACCTCCGCGGCGGCGAGAATTTCGTCCGGGAAGGCCCGAATATCATCGTCGGGAACCATATCGGATCCTATAAGGACGTCTCCATCCTCCTCCGCACCGTGCCCCGGATGATCTATTTTACCGCCAACAAGATGTTCTTCAACAAGCAGGAGGCGAGCGAGCTCGTCCTCCGCCACCTCCACCGCCACATGGGAAGATTCGGGGGCTTCGTCCACCTCATCCTCAACCCGTTCTATTCTTATATGATCGACTTCGTCTCCGGTCACATCGCCAAGATCGGAACGATCCCCGTGGACATCTATGGCCGCAAGCACGATTCGATCCTCAAGTGCCAAGCCTATTTGAGGAAGGACCGGGCCGTCATCGCCCTGCAGGGGCGGGGCCGCGTCGATCCCAAGGACCCGAACCCGTACGTCAAAGAATTCCGGCGCGGCGTTTCGATCATGGCCTACAACCTCTATAAGAAGAACGGCCACTCCGTCCCCGTGACCCCGATGTCCATTTTTGGAACGCACATCATGTGGGGTGTGCCGGCGACGATCAAGGTCAACGTCGGTCGGCCCCTGTTCGTCAAGGACTACTGGACCGGCCAGGAGGCCTCGACCGTCGAGGCCTTCCGTGCGGCTCTGCAACAGACCGTCACCGGCCTGTTCCGCGAAAGCCTGAGCTGGTAGGCGTCCCGGCGATAAACGGGAATAAGGATAAGGGAGGGACCGATGGCACTCGAAGGCCTATTGATCGCCAGGAGCGAGAAGGACCTGATCCTTCTCCCGAAAATGGCCAATCGCCACGGCCTCGTGGCCGGCGCCACGGGAACGGGAAAGACGGTCACGCTCCAGGTCATGGCCGAGCGCTTCAGCCGCATCGGCGTGCCCGTCTTCATGGCCGACGTCAAGGGCGACCTGGCCGGGATCAGCCAGCCGGGCGTGGCCAATCCGAAGATCCAGGAGCGCATCGGCATGCTCAAGCTCGGCGACTACGCCTTCGAAGGGAGCCCCGTGACCTTCTGGGACATCTTCGGCGAGCAGGGCCACCCCGTACGGACGACGGTCTCCGACATGGGACCGCTCCTCCTTTCGCGCCTCCTCAATCTCAACGACGTCCAAAGCGGGGTCATGAGCATCGCCTTCCGCATCGCCGACGACAACGGGCTCCACCTGCTCGATTTCAAGGACCTCCGCTCCATGGCCCAGTTCGCCGGCGACCACGCCGACGAGTTTGAGACGGAGTACGGCCGGGTCTCGCCGGCCAGCATCGGGACCATCCAGCGCGGCCTACTCGCGCTCGAGGACCAGGGCGCCGAGAGGTTCTTCGGCGAGCCGGGTCTCGATATCGCCGACCTCATGCAGACCGACGGCTCCGGCCGGGGCATGATCAATATCCTCGCCGCCGACAAGCTCATGCTGACGCCGCGGGCCTATTCGACCTTCCTGCTGTGGCTGATGTCCGAGCTCTTCGAGCGGCTGCCCGAGGTCGGCGACCAGGACAAGCCGCGCCTCGTCTTCCTCTTCGACGAAGCCCACCTGCTGTTCACAGACGCGCCGCGGGTCCTGCTGGAGAAGATCGAACAGGTCGTCCGCCTCATCCGCTCCAAGGGCGTGGGCATCTATTTCGTCACCCAGAACCCTCTCGACATTCCCGACGTCATCCTCGGCCAGCTCGGCAACCGCGTCCAGCACGCCCTGCGGGCCTTCACGCCCCGCGACCAGAAGGCGGTCAAGTCGGCGGCTGAGACCTTCCGTCAGAACCCCAAGGTCGACGTCGAAACGGCCATCACCCAGCTCGCCACGGGCGAAGCCCTGATCTCCTTTCTCGACGAAAAAGGCCAGCCGGGGATCGTCGAACGGGCGTACGTCCTGCCGCCCCACAGCCGTATCGGGCCGATCACGCCCCCGGAGCGCCAGGCGATCGTCCAAAGCTCCGTCATCTTCGGGCACTACGAGAAGGTCGTCGATCGCGAATCGGCCTACGAGATGCTCAAGGCCCGGGCCCAGCAGGAAGCGGCGGCCCAGGCGCAAGCCCAAGCCCAACAGGCCCCCTACAGTTATCCGCCGCCCTCGGGCCAGGGCCGGGCCCAATATCCACAGGCTCCCAAACGACCGGCGGGCCGGCCAAAGGATACGCTTCTGGAAGCCATGGCCAAGAGCGCGGCTCGTTCGGTCGGCACCAATCTCGGCCGCCAGATCCTCCGCGGGGTCCTCGGCTCGATCTTCGGCGGCCGCAAATAAGATAGACCCGGCCCTTTCTTTTTTGCTACAATTCCCGGGCCTTGAGAGCCACCACGCTCTTCCCGAATCTTCCCCAAGGACGGTGAACCATGTTCAAAGGACATCCGAAAGGCCTGTTCGTCGCCTTCTTCGCCAACATGGGCGAGCGTTTCGGCTTCTACACCATGATCAGCATCTTTGTCCTGTTCATGCAGGCGAAGTACGGCATGTCCGCGGCCGCCGCCGGCTTCATGTATTCGACCTTCATGGTCGGGGTCTACATCTTCCCCCTGCTCGGCGGCTTCCTGGCCGACCGCTTCCTCGGCTACGGCCGGACGATCAGCCTGGGCATTGTCGTCATGTTCATCGGCTACGTCATGCTGACCCTGCCGACAGCCATGAACACCGGGTTTCCCCTCATTATCGCCGCCCTGTCCGTCATCGCCCTCGGCACGGGCCTCTTCAAGGGCAACCTCCAAGCCCTCGTTGGCAATCTCTACGACGACCCGAAGTATGCGGCCATGCGCGACCGGGCCTTCAACATCTTCTACATGGGCATCAACATCGGGGCCATGTTCGCGCCCTCCGCCTCCGAGGCGGTCTCCAATTTCGTCCTGCGCAAGGCCCATCTCGTCTATGACGCCCGCATCCCAGCCCTGGCCAACGACCTCCTCAAGGGCAAGTTGGCCGACGCCGCGTCCTACCTGACCATCGCCCAGGGCCAGGACCCGTCCGTGACCGCGGATACCCTGCGCGGCTTCTCGGAAACCTACATCAACGCCCTGAGCAAGTCCTACCACTTCGGCTTCGGCGTCGCCTGCCTCAGCCTCATCGTTTCGATGGTCATCTTCTGGGCCTTCCGCGAGCACTACAAGATGGCCTCCCTGACCGAGCGCCAGAAAGCCAAGTCCGAGGCCCTCAAGTCCCAGGCTGTCGAGCTCACCCGCGAACAGACCCGCGAGCGCCTCGTCGCCCTCGGCCTCATCTTCTTCGTCGTCATCTTCTTCTGGATGGCTTTCAACCAGAGCGCCGCGACCATGACCTTTTTTGCGCGCGATTATACCGTCCACAGCGTCGGCCGGGCCCACGCCATCTGGTTCGACATGACGGGGGTGCTCATGGCCATCCTGACGCTTGTGGGCCTCGTCGTCCTGCTGAGAAAAGCTTCGAGCCGGCTGGTCCGGGTCCTCGGCGCGGTCTCATTTGTCGGATTCGGTCTTCTGACATTCTTGCGCTGCCGCGGCTACGGCGCCGTGAACAGCTTCCAGCCGCAGATCTTCCAGCAGTTCAATCCCCTGTTTATCGTTGGCCTAACGCCCATCGTCGTGGCCGCCTTCGGCTGGCTCAACCGAAGGGGAAGAGAGCCGTCGGCGCCGCGCAAGATCGGCATCGGCATGCTCTTGACGGCCGCGGCCTACTTCGTCCTGGTCGTTGCCTCGCTCAAGCTGCCCAGCCCGCGGGCGCTCGGCGGCCTGGTGGCTCCGGCCGGATCCCAGGTCTCCGTCTACTGGCTCATCTCGACCTATTTCCTCGTGACCATCGCCGAGCTCTTCCTCAGCCCCATCGGCATCTCCTTCGTCTCCCGGGTCGCCCCGCCCAAGTACAAGGGGCTGATGCAGGGCGGCTGGTTCGCGGCGACCGCCATCGGCAGCCAACTCGTCGGTGTCATCGCCCTGTTTTGGATGCGGGTGCCGCTCTGGTCGGTCTGGGCTATCCTCGTCGGGGCCTGCCTCCTCTCCGCCACCTTTATGTTCTCGATCATGAAGCGGCTGGAGAAGGTGGCCAAGGCCTAGCGGAGCGGAACGTGGCCACAGGCGTCACCCTTAAGCCGCGGCTGGCCAAAGCCCGGCTGAATCGGAGGTCGAGAAGATCCTTTTGAAGCGACTCCCCGGCGAAGCGCAGCGGCCCTCGCTTTTCAAGTGCGACGGACTCGAGTTCCAGATCCGGCTCGCCAAGTTCAACTCGGCCGAGTGGCGTGTCCGGCTCGAGACCCCTATCTTTCCCGACCACGAAGAGCCGATCGTCTTTCCCGAAGGCACGGACACGGCTTCGACCAAGGGCTGGCTGAAGCTCGTCTTCTAAGAGAGGATCGTTTTTTTCTTTTCGAGATAATAGAGATAGTTCGCGTAGGTGACGTCCGGCGGGACGCGGTGGTCGACGCACGGCAGGTAGCCGCCGCGCTCGACGAGCGGACGGAGCTTCTCGATCTCGCGGTCGATCGCGTCCTTTCCGGCGATCAGGGCCGTCTTGTCGACGCCGCCGAGGAGGAGCACCCGGTCGCCGTAGTCATCTCTCAACTTCCGGGGGTCCGTATGCAGGGCTTCGATGGGGAACATGCAGTTGATGCCGCCCCGGAGCCAGCCTGGCACGAGGTCGTAGATACGGCCGTCGCAGTCGAGGACGTTGACGGCGATGCCGCGCCCCCGGAGGGCGTCCGTGATGCGCTTGTAGCGGGGCACCATGAGCTCCTCGAAGAGCTTCGGGGACATAAGCGGGCCGTGGTTGTAGCACATGTCCTCCCACCACCAGGCCACGTCGACCGCCCCGCCGGCCGGGATGTGCCGCTCGATAAGCTCGAGATCCATGCGGGTGATGTGCTCCATCATCTCCTCGACCCAAGCCTTGTCGGTCATCAGGGCGATGGACAGGTTCTCGAGGCCCATCCAGTCCCTGAGCCAGCCGTAGAGGGAACCGCAGTGAAAGAGGATGGGCATCCCCGCCGCGTGGGCGCCGTCGATGGCCGCCTTGACGTCGCCGACCCGGCCGCGACGCCCCGGATCGAGCCGCTCGTCGCGCAGCCTCTCCCAGTCGGCCCGCGTTTCGATGGCGAACTTGAGGAACTTGGGCATCGACGAATCGTAATCGAGCATTTCGGTGAGGGCCCCGTCCTTCGTCAGGACGACGCGATGGCCGTCCCGGCTCTCGATGGTCCTCTCCTCGAACTCGGGGAAGAGGCCCCGACGGATGGGGACCTCGGGGATGATGGAGAGCCCCTCGAGTCCGAGGTGTTTTTCGACATCCTCGTTCGTCCGGCACTCGCGCGGCAACCCCTCGTCGTGCCAGACAGCGATCGTCTTGTCCCAATAGCCGAATTCCATGTCGGGGACGCGGTCCGGCTTCTCCCAGCGGAAAACCCCGTTGAACCGTTCTCGGATGGTCATGGCTGGAATGATGATATCCCGGAGACCGCGCTCCGTCAATCCGCGGCCCGGCCGGCGCTCCGGGCCGCGTTGAAAAGAGGCCCCGCCTGTAATAGAATGGAATCTGCAAGAACGGAGCGGCCAAAATGGATCTTCGTGCGAAAAGTCGGGTCTTTCTTGTCCTCCTGGGCCTCGCCACCCTTCTTGCCCCCGGTTGCGCCCCGAAGAAGGCCGTTCCCGACGTCGTCGTGGCCGCGGACGCCGGCTGGCACGAACGGACCGCGGCCGCCGAGGTCCGCCGCTATATCTATCTGAGGACGGGCGTCCTTCCCGCCCTCAGGGAAGCCCGATCGTTCTCCGGCGTCCCCAGCGGGGCGGTGGCCGTCCTCGAAAAGGGCGGAGCGCTCGCCCGCGGACTCGACGACGGCGGCGTGGCGGCCAGGATCGCCGCCCTCGGGATAGAGGATTATTGGCTGAAGACCCTCCCGCGCGGCTCCAAGCAGGTCATCCTCGTCGCCGGCGGAGGCGGTTCGGGCGTCCTCTATGCCGCCTACCAGCTGGCCGAGATGCTCGGTGTCCGCTTCGGCCTCGACGGCGACATCATTCCCGACCGGACGGTCCCGATGCCCCGGCTCGACCTCGACGAGTCCGGTCACCCCCTCTTCGCGGTCCGCGGCATCCAACCCTTCCACGATTTCCCCGAGGGGCCCGACTGGTGGACGCTCGAGAACTACAAGGCCATCCTCGGCCAGCTCCCCAAGCTGCGGATGAACTTTTTCGGTCTCCATACCTATCCGGAGAACCCGAACAAGGAAAAGGGAGCCACCCCCAACGCCGAGCCGACGGTCTGGATCGGCCGCGAAGGGGATTTCCGTCCCGACGGGACGGTCACGGCGAGCTACCCGGCCAGCTATCAGAACACGGCCCGGGGCAACTGGGGGTACGAGGCCAAGAAGACCGGAGAATTCCATTTTGGCGCCAGTCTCCTCTTCGAGCGCGACGATTTCGGCAACGACGTGATGGACGGCCTCAGTCCCGACCCGGCGACCCCCGAGGCCTCGAACGAGGTCTTCGACCGAGCCGCTGCCGTCTTACGGAACGCTTTCACTTGGGCCCGGCGCCTTGGCGTCGAGACTTGCGTCGGGACGGAAACGGCGTTGACCGTTCCCGACCTCGTCAAGAAGCGCCTCGCTGGCGCGGCCCGCGACCCGAAAGATCCCGCGGTCGCGAAGAACCTCTACAAGGCCATGTTCGAGCGGATCGCCGCAGCCTACCCTATCGATTACTACTGGTTCTGGACGAACGAAGGCTGGACCTGGGACGACGCCTCTCCCGAAGCGATCGAGTCCGTGACCACGGACCTGGACATGGCCGTCCAGGCATGGAAAGAAGCCGCGCCGCCATTCCGCCTGGCTACGTGCGGCTGGGTCCTCGGGCCGCCTTCGAACAGGACCCTCTTCGATCAGGTCCTGCCCAAGGACGTGGCCATGAGCACGATCAACCGCGAGGTCGGCAAGGCGCCGATCGACCCGGGGTTCGCCCGGGTCCGGGGCCGGTCTCTCTGGGCCATCCCTTGGATGGAAGACGATCCGGCCCTGACCTCGCCGCAGCTCTGGGCCGGCCGGATGCGCCGGGACGCCGCCGACGCCTTGCGTTACGGCTGCGACGGGCTTCTCGGCATCCACTGGAGGACGCGCATCCTCTCGGCCAACGTCCTGTCCCTCGCCAGGGCGGCCTGGGACCAGGGCTGGAACGCTCTGCCCCGAAGGGTCGCCGACGACATCGGGCCCATCACCGGACAGTACGCGAGCTTCAAGGGCCAGGCGATCGCCGGCGCCGGGGGCCGGGCCGTCGTTTATGAGGACGTCCGCGACCGCGTCTTCGGCTATCACCTGAAGGTCCCGAACGGGGTTTACACGGTGACCCTTCAGTTCGTCGAGGGCGTCATCGACAGGCCCCGCGGCCGTGTTTTCGACGTCATCCTCCAGGGCCGCAAGGTCGCCGAGGACCTCGACATCTTCGCCCGGGTCGGCCGCTTCAAGGCCCTCGACCTCGAGTTCGGGAACGTGGACGTCGTCGACGGGAATCTCGTCGTCGAGTTCCCCGACCGCATCCACTACCCGGCCCTGGCCGGCCTTGTCGTCGCGGGCCAGGGCTTCGTCAAGAAGATCAACTGCGGTGGCCCGGCCGTCCTGGACTACGAGGCGGACTGGCCCGAGACGGAGCGGAACCTCGGCGCTCTCGACCTCTACCGGGATTGGTCCGCGGCCCAGTTCGGCCCCGAGGCGGCCGAGGAGATCGCGGCGATCTTCGCCCGCATCGACGGCCGCCACCCCGTCCCCGTGACCTGGATCGGCGGGCCCGGCAACATCCAACCCGACCCCCGGCCCTGGACAGAGGTCGAGCCGACCTACGCGTTCGTGAACGACCTGGCCGCCCTCGAGTCCCGGATCTCGGGTGCGGGGAACAAGGAGCGGTTCGGCTACTGGCTCACGAGCTTCCGATATATGCGCGATGTCGCCCGCTTCAACGGCCTGTGGGCCGTCTACAACAAAGCCGTCGAAGATGCCAAGAAGGCCGTAACCGAGGCTGCGAAAAAGGAGATCCTCGAGGCGCGAGCCCTTGCGGTCCGGGCCGAGATGGCCGCGACCCTGAGGAAGATTCTTGGCGCGCTCCTGTCTGTTGTGAGCACGACCGGCGAGCTGGGTACGATCGCCAATTGGGAACAGCATATTCTGCCGGGAGCGTGGGAGCGGCCCGAAGCTGAGCTCGTCAAGATGCTCGGCCGGGGCCTGCCGGCCGGGCTCGCCCTCTCCGGGGTCTATGACGGCCCGCCGCGGGTCATCGTCCCGGCCGTGCGGACGTCCCTCGAATCGGGCGAGCCGCTCGCCCTCAAGGTCCTGGTCCTCGCCAAGGACAAGCCGGCATCCGTCGAGCTCCACTGGCGCGGCATGGGCCCCGGCGGCTTTCGGACCGTTTCCCTCAAGCACAAGGCCCGCGGCGTATACTCGGCGACCCTGCCGGCCCCCATCGGGGCGATTGAATACTACGTCGAGGTCACGGCCGACGGCCAGACCGCCCGTTTTCCGGCCACGGCGCCTGAGCTGAATCAGACCGTGATCGTCCTTCCGGTGGCGAAATGAGCGAAACCCTGTCGACCCCGCGTCCGCCCGAGGTCGTGATCCTGCCGAAGCGGTTCCGTGCGGCCCAGATCGTCACCGCGCTCGCGGAGATCCGCCGTCGAAGCGGGGAGGGACCGGTGACCCTCGATTTCCGCGACGTCGAGGAGTTCGACAGCTCGACCCTGGCTTTCCTGGGACACCTGACGGAATGTCAGCCCGGCACCGTCGCTGTCAATATTCCCGACGCGCTGGCCCGGGCCGAAGCGGGCTTCGTCAGGCGGCCGGGCTCCTGTTGGCCCGAGAAGCCGCCGGAGCCGCACCCGGGAAGCCGGTCCGACCGCTTCCTTCAGGGCATGGCCGACCGCTTTCTCGCCCACGTCCGGTTGCTGGGACGGTTCCTGGCCATGCTCGGCGACGAGGTCTATCACATCGGCGTCTACCTGAAGAAGCGCAGGGGGGTCTATCCGGGGGAGACTTGGAACCAGATGTTCTTCATGGGTTACCAGTCG
>Ga0326726_10003502_pt1 | contig 14407 bp, 6 predicted proteins | sample MHFenrmetagenome_2_FD_207603 | JGI IMG/M metagenome (GOLD analysis project Ga0326726, IMG submission 207603) | Lab enriched peat soil microbial communities from Michigan Hollow, Ithaca, NY, United States - MHF15MN | ecosystem: Environmental > Terrestrial > Soil > Wetlands > Peat | place: USA...
TCACCGCCGCCACCCAGACGGTGAGCGAAGGGGTGGGCACGGCAACGATCACGGCCCAACTGTCCAGCCCATCGAGCCAGGCGGTGACCGTGCCGTTCACCGTGGGCGGCACCGCCATCAATCCGGACGACTACAGCATCAGCGCGAGCCCGATCACCATTCCCGCGGGCAGCACGACCGGGACGGTCACGATCACGGTGGCGGCCGACGGGGTGGCCGAGCCGGATGAGACGGTGATCGTGACCCTGGGGAGTCCCACCAACGCGACCCTGGGAGCGACGACGGTCCACACCCTGACCATCGCCGCCCAGGCGCTGCCGACGGTGAGCTTCACCGCCGCCGCCCAGACGGGGACCGAGGGGGCAGTCGCGACGATCACCGCCCAGCTCTCCAGTCCATCGAGCCAGGCGGTGACTCTGCCGTTCACGCTGAGCGGCACCGCGACCAGCGGCGCGGATTACACCATCACCACCAGCCCGCTCACGATTCCGGCGGGGAGCACGAGCGGGACCATCACGGTGACGGTGGCGGCGGACGGGGTGGCGGAACCGGATGAGACGGTGATCGTGACCCTTGGGACGCCCACCAACGCGACCCTGGGGACGACGACGGCCCACACCCTGACCATCGCCGCCCAGGCGCTGCCGACGGTGAGCTTTACCGCCGCGGCCCAGACGGGGAGCGAGGGGGCGGTCGCGACGATCACCGCCCAGCTCTCCGGCCCGTCGAGCCAGGCGGTGACCGTGCCGTTCACGCTGGGCGGCACGGCCGTTAATCCGGCCGATTACACCATCAGCGGGAGCCCGCTCACGATCGCGGCAGGGAGCACCAGCGCGACAATCACGGTGACCGTCGTGGCCGACGGGGTGGCGGAGCCGGACGAGACCGTGATCGTGACCCTGGGGACGCCCACCAACGCGACCCTGGGGACGACGCCGGTCCACACCCTGACCATCGCCGGGCAGCCGCTGCCGACGGTGAGCTTCACCACCGCCACCCAGTCGGTGAGCGAAGCGGTGGGGACGGCCACGATCACCGCCCAGCTCTCCAGCCCATCGAGCCAGGCGGTGACCCTGCCGTTCACGCTGGGCGGTACCGCCACCACTCCGGCTGACTACACCATCACCGCGACCCCGCTCACGATCCCGGCGGGGAGCACCACCGGGACGGTCACCGTGACGGTGGTGGCAGACGCGGTGGCAGAGCCGGACGAGACGGTAATCGTGACCCTGGGAGCGCCCACCAACGCGACCCTGGGCGCCACCACGGTCCACACCCTCACCATCGCGGCCCAGACACCAACGGTGAGCTTCACCGCCGCGGCCCAGAGCGTGAGCGAGGGAGTGGGGACGGCGACCATCACCGCCCAGCTCTCCAGTCCCTCGACCCAGGCGGTAACCCTGCCGTTCACGCTGAGCGGCACCGCGACCAGCGGCGCAGACTACACCATCACCACCAGCCCGATCACGATCCCCGCGGGGAGCACGACCGGCACCGTCACAGTCACCGTCCTCACCGATGGGGTGGCCGAGCCGGATGAGACGGTGATCGTGACGCTGGGGAGCCCCACCAACGCCACCCTGGGCGCGACTACGGTCCACACCCTCACCATCGCGGCCCAGACACCAACGGTGAGCTTCTCCGCCGCAGCCCAGACGGGGACCGAGGGGGCGGTCGCGACGATCACCGCCCAGCTCTCCAGCCCGTCGAGCCAAGCGGTGACCCTGCCGTTCACCCTGAGCGGCACCGCGACCAGCGGCTCGGATTACACCATCACCACCAGCCCGATCACGATCCCGGCGGGGAGCACCACCGGAACGATCACGGTGACGGTAGCGGCGGACGGGGTGGCGGAGCCGGATGAGACGGTGATCGTGACCCTGGGCTCGCCCACCAACGCGACCCTGGGCGCGACCACGGTCCACACCCTCACCATCACGGCCCAGACACCGACGGTCAGCTTCACCGCGGCGGCCCAGTCGGCGAACGAGGGTACTGTCGCGACGATCACCGCCCAGCTCTCCCAACCCTCCACCCAGACGGTCACGGTGCCGTTTACGGTGGGCGGCACCGCCATCAACCCGGCCGACTATACCATCAGCGCGACCCCGCTCACGATTCCGGCGGGGAGCACGACCGGCAGCGTCACGGTGACGGTGGTGGCCGACGGGGTAACGGAGCTGGATGAGACGGTGATCGTGACCCTGGGGACGCCCACCAATGCGACCCTGGGAACGACGACGGTCCACACCCTGACCATCGCGGCCCAGCCGCTGCCGACGGTGAGCTTCACCGCCGCGGCCCAGACGGGGACCGAGGGGACGGTCGCGACGATCACCGCCCAGCTCTCCACGCCCTCGACCCTGCCGGTGACCCTGCCGTTCACGCTGAGCGGCACCGCGACCAGCGGCGCGGATTACACCATCACCACCAGCCCGATCACGATCCCGGCCGGGAGCACGACCGGGACCATCACGGTGACGGTGGCGGCGGACGGGGTGGCCGAGCCGGATGAGACGGTGATCGTGACCCTGGGGAGCCCCACCAACGCGACGCTGGGAGCGTCGACGGTCCACACCCTGACCATCCCCGCCCAGGCGCCGCCGACGGTGAGCTTCACCGCCGCCGCCCAGACGGGGAGCGAGGGAGCGGTCGCCACCATCACCGCCCAGCTCTCCGGGCCGTCGAGCCAGGCGGTGACGCTGCCGTTCACGGTGACGGGCACGGCGGCGAACGGCACGGATTACACCATCACCGCCAGCCCGCTCACGATTGCGGCGGGGAGCACCACCGGGACCATCAGCGTGACCGTGGCTGCCGACGGCGTGTCGGAGCCGAGTGAAACTGTCGTGGTGACCCTGGGCACCCCGACTAATGCCACCCTGGGCGCCACCACCGTCCACACTCTGACCATCCCGGCGCAGGTGCCGGTAGTGAACTTCACCGCGGCTAGCCAGACTGCGAGCGAGGGGACGGTCGCGACCATCACCGCTCAGCTCTCCGAGCCATCCACCCAGGCCGTGACGCTGCCGTTCACTCTGAGCGGCACCGCGGCCAGCGGGTCGGATTACACCATCACGACCAGTCCGATCACGATCGCGGCGGGCAGCACCACCGGGACCATCACGGTCACCGTGGCGGGGGACGGGGTGGCGGAGCCCAGTGAGACTGTCGTGGTGACCCTGGGCACCCCGACTAATGCCACCCTGGGCGCCACCACGGTCCACACCCTGACCATCCCGGCGCAGGTGCCGGCAGTGAACTTCACCGCGGCAAGCCAGACTGTGAGCGAGGGCACGGTCGCGACCATCACCGCCCAGCTCTCCCAGCCCTCGACCCAGACGGTGACCCTGCCGTTCACGGTGACGGGCACGGCGGCCAACGGCTCGGATTACACCATCACCGCCAGCCCGATCACGATCGCGGCAGGCAGCACCACCGGGACCATCACGGTGACGGTGGCGGCCGACGGGGTGGCAGAGCCGGACGAGACGGTGATTGCGACTCTCGGGACCCCGACCAACGCCACCCTGGGCGCGACCACGGTCCACACCCTGACCATCGCCGGCCAGACCCCGACGGTGAGCTTTACGGTCGCGACCCAGACGGCGACCGAAGGAGCGGTGGCGACCATCACCGCCCAGCTCTCCCAGCCCTCGACCCAAGCCGTGACCGTGCCGTTCTCGGTGGCCGGGACCGCGACCAGCGGCACGGATTACACCATCACCGGCAGCCCGATCACGATCCCGGCGGGGAGCACCAGCGGCAGCATCAACGTGACCCTGGCGGCGGACGGCGTGGCCGAGCCCAATGAGACGGTGATCGTGACCCTGGGCTCGCCCACCAATGCGATCCTGGGCGCGATCACCGGCCACACCCTGACCATCGCCGGCCAGACCCCGACGGTGAGCTTTACGGCCGCGAACCAGACGGGGACCGAAGGCACGATCGCCACGATCACCGCCCAGCTCAACCAGCCGTCGACCCAAACGGTGACCCTGCCGTTCACGCTGAGCGGCACGGCGGCCAGCGGCGCGGATTACACCATCACCGCCAGCCCGATCACGATTGCGGCGGGGAGCACCACCGGGACCATCAGCGTGACCGTAGTGGCCGACGGCGTGGCGGAGCCGGATGAGACTGTGATCGTGACCCTGGGCACGCCCACCAACGCCACGCTGGGCGCGACCACCGCCCACACCCTGACCATCCCGGCGCAGGTGCCGGCGGTGAACTTCACCGTGGCCACGCAATCGGCCGCCGAGGGGACGGTCGCGACCATCACCGCCCAGCTCTCCCAGCCCTCGACTCAGGCGGTGACGCTGCCGTTCACCCTGAGCGGCACCGCGGCCAGCGGCGCGGATTACACGATCACGGCCAGCCCGATCACGATCGCGGCGGGGAGCACCACCGGGACCATTAGCGTGACCGTGGTTGCCGACGGCGTGGCGGAGCCCAGTGAGACCGTCGTGGTGACCCTGGGCACCCCCACCAACGCCACGCTGGGCGCGACCACCGTCCATACCCTGACCATCCCGGCGCAGGCGCTGCCGGTGGTCAACTTCACCGCCGCCAGCCAGACGGCCGCCGAGGGGACGGTCGCGACCATCACCGCCCAGCTCTCCGGCCCCTCGAGTCAGGCGGTGACGCTGCCGTTCACCCTGAGCGGCACGGCGACCAGCGGGTCGGATTACACCATCACGGCCAGCCCGATCACGATTGCGGCAGGGAGCACCACCGGGACCATCAACGTGACCATCGTGGCCGACGGCGTGTCGGAGCCGGATGAGACGGTGGTGGTCACGATGGGGACCCCCACCAACGCGACCCCGGGGACGACGACGGTCCACACCCTGACCATCGCGGCGCCGCTGCCGACGGTGAGCTTCACCACCGCCGCCCAGACAGTGAACGAAGCGGTGGGGTCGACGACCATCACAGTCCAGATTTCGAGTACCCCGGCCCAGCCGGTGATCGTACCGTTCACGGTGGGGGGGACTGCAACCAGCGGCGCGGACTACACCATCACACCCGCGAGTTCGCTGACGTTCGCGGTTGGCACCCCCCTCGCCCAAACGCTAACCGTTACCGTGGTGAACAGCCCCACGGGAGAGCCGAATGAGACCGTCGTCGTGACCCTGGGAACGCCCACCAACGCGACCCTCGTGAGCCCGTCGGTTCACACGATTACCATCACGGACAACAATCTCCACCCGCCGGTCCTGTCCAACCTCAGCTTTGTACTGATCGCCGCCGTCAGCAGTGGCTGCGACGTTTTCGGAGGGCCGCTCGGCGCAGAGTACCAATATCAATTCAGCTACTCCGATGCCGGAGGAGACGTCATCCCGCCCGGAGCGACAGACTCGCTAGCCTATCATTTCCACCCGAGTGAGATAGCAGACGGTTTCGTCCGGACTTCCAGCACGTATGCGGGTACGGGGTCCTCCGGGACCATATCAAACAGCGTGTGCTTCCTGTTCGAGGGGGATACGAGCGTTGACGTTTCGCTGTTCGTCACGGATGTCGCAGGCAACCTCAGCGCGCCAGTTTCGGCCAACGTCCCGAAACCGGTAGGCGCGAACATCGTGGGAGGCCCGCAGCCCCTCAGCGCCCGGGGTCGCTCGCCTGCGGCCCTGGCGGTCCCGCGCTGAGCCGCCACCCGGCTGACTCAGGGCTGCTTCGGCGATTGAGCTGCGGCGGTCGGGCAAGCGGCTGGGTGAAAACAGAGCGCCCCCGGAGGTTGTCTCCGGGGGCGCTCATGTTCATTGGGGGCGGGCCGGCCGGCGGGGAGGCGCCGTGTTGCGCGACTCCCGTCCTGTCTGGCCCTTGCCGCCGGCGCGCTGGCGTTCTTCTGCCTGTCGCCGTTCCATCTCCTGGTCTTCCTTCTGGTGGCGGTCGCGAATCGCCCGTGCCGATGCGCCAGCCGGTGGCCGATCCAGCTCTGCCTGGTGCTGCCGGGCCAGCGCCTCCCGTTCTCGCGCCTGGCGATCCTGCAGATCCTTCAGGCTTTCCTCTCTCGCCGGCGGCGCAGGCTGGTCCGCATGCGGCGGCCGTTCCGCGGGAGTGACGGGTGCGGCCCGGCGTTCCTCGGGCGGAGACCGCCGGTCGGGCGGCGCGTCCGCGGCGCGGGGCCGATTGTCATCCGGCGCCGGCCGCCGAGTCGGAGCGGTCACGGGCCGCGGATTCGGCCGCGGGGAGACGGCTCGTGTCGGAGCCGGAACCACCCGGACCGGCGGAGCAGCCGGACGGTTCGGGTGCAATGTCGCCGTCTCGCTCCAGCTGAGCGGGCGACCCGGAGTCGCCTCCATGAGCCGCTGACGCGCCTCGAAGGGCACCGGTGGTGGCGGCGGCGCGCGGCGTGCCATGACGGGGCGCGCCTCGATCCTGGCAGGCGGCCTGGCGGTCGCCCGACCCTCGCGCGCCAGGACACTCACCCGCTCGGGTGCCACCGGCGGCGCGGCGCCCAGCACCCGGGCCGATCCGATCTGATCGCGCGATACAGTCCGCAGCTCTCGCGAAACCGGCCGGGCTTCAGCAAACGTCCTGCGATCCACCACGGTGACCGCCCCCGGCACTTCGCGATTGACGTACCTGACCTGCGTCACGTTCACGTTGGTGACGTTGACATTGGTGATGTTCACGCTGGTCACGTTCACCCGGCGCGCATAGTCCTGGGAGACCTGATAGGCCGGCACGAACGGCTCGCGCGGTCCCAGCGGGAACCATGCGACCGGACCACCGCCGACGCCAACCGAGGCGCTCCACCCCGGCCCGCCCACGTCCACGAAGGCGACAAGCGCGGGGGCGTAGACCGGATGACGCACTATCCGGCCCGGCACCCAGCCCCAGCGACCGCCGATCCAGGCCCACCGCCCATAATGGAAAGGCGCGAAGCCCCATGGAGCGGCGTCGATCCAGGTCCAGCCCCACGGATCGACCCAGGCCCAGTGGCCAAAGCGGTAGGGCGCCCAACCAGTGGCAACCGTTGGGAACCAGACGTGGCCATACTCGGCGTCGGAGTTCCACTGCCCATAGCCGTCGAGGTCGTCGCAGCCGATCATGTCCTGAGGAAGATCCCGGGCGGACTCCGCCGCTTCCTGGCGGTGATCGCGCTCGTCGGCCCAGCGCTCCCAGTCGTCCTCCGCCGGTGGCGGGGCCAGATCAAAGGCCGGGGTATCGCTCCCCAGCACGACCGACGACTGGCCGTCCTCCAGCGTGTAGATCGACCCGGCGGCGGTTACCTCCGCCCGGCCTTCTCGCACCGTGACGCGGGTGTCCGAGCCGCTCGAATCGACATCGATGCGGTACCGACCCGGCTCCAGCAGGGACACGCTGCCGTTGGGCAGGTCGATCTCCACCTGGTCCTGGGCGTCGAATTCCCGCACCCGGAGATCGATCGATCCCTCGGTCATGCGGAGCTGCAGGGTGTGGTCGTCCAGGTCGAGCAGACTCAGCGCCGTGTAGGGCGCCATGCGCACCACCTCCGGCCCGGCCTGGATCTCGGCTCGCGAGCGGTCATCGGTCCAGAGATGGTCCCCGGATGTGAGCGGGTAATTCAGTGTCGCGTCGGTCCAGTCGTCCACACTACCCGGCCGGAACGAAACACTTCCCTGCAGAAAGCTCACGCGGCCAACCCGGGAAGGCGGATCGGCCCGCAGCGGCAGCGCAATGACTGGAAGGTACAGCAGCCCCGCGATCCGCACAGACCGCAGGAAACCATGGCGTCGCATGTTACCTCCTGGTCGACGTCACCAGGAGGGGGGGCAAGAACCAAGCCTCGCATGCCGGGAAGTTCTGTCCCGCGGCGCAGTGCTTTCCTCCACCGGATTGCCGCGATGCGACAGATCTGCGCGCCAACATGGCCGAGCTGACTGGATTCCACGGTAGTGAAACGAGGACAGTGTCCCGCCGAGAGGACCGGGGCCGTCAGCGACCGGAGGTGGGGGCGGTGCGATACACCGTATCGAGATAGTCTTCGAGCATGCGCTGGCTGCAGAAGCGTGGCCCGATGGTGGCGAGCGACCGCTTGATGCGGCGGATCCAGCCGCGGGGAATGCCGCGTGGATCCCGGTCATGGAATAGCGGCACGACCTCCCGCTCCAGCAGGTCGTACAGGGCCGCGGCATCCCGCGCGTCCTGTGCGGCATGATCGGCGTCCACTTCGCCGCTGATGCCCCAGCCGTTGCCGCCGTCGAAGGCCTCCTCCCACCAGCCATCGAGCACGCTCAGATTGAGGCCGCCGTTGAGCGCGGATTTCATGCCGCTGGTACCGCTCGCCTCCAGCGGGGGCCGCGGCAGGTTCAACCACACATCGCAGCCTCGGACCAGCTCCAGCGCCATCGCCAGGTCGTAGTCTTCCAGGTAGCACACCCGCCTGCCCACCACCGGCGCGCCGCGCATGGGGAAGAGCTGCTGCTGCACCACCCGCTTGGCGTCGTCGTCCTGGGGATGCGCCTTGCCCGCAATCAGAATCTGGATCGGCCGCTCTCCCTGCAGCAGCCGCAGGGCGCGCGCCCGATCGAAGGTGAGCAGGTGCAGCCGCTTGTACGTTGCGAGCCGGCGCGCGAAGCCAACCGTGAGCACCTCCGGGTCGAAGGTCTCCGCCGCGGCCTCCGCGTACTCGATGGAGTCCCCCCGGGAGAGTCGATCCGCGGTGCTCCGCTCGCGCACATACTGAACCAGCTCCTGGCGGAGCCCTTGGCGTACCGCCCAGATCTCCTCGTCCGGGACCTGCTCCAGAGAGGCCCAGGTCGAGGGATCGGATGCGCGGGCCTCCCATTCGGGACCCAGATGGCGCGCCAGCAGATCGCGCATCGCGGGGGCCATCCAGGTTGGCAGGTGAACGCCGTTGGTGACGTGTCCGATCGGCGCGGCGTCCGCCGACATGGTGGGAAAGAGCGCGTGCCACGTGGCGCGCGCCACGACGCCGTGCCGGCGGCTCACCCCGTTGGCCGACCGGCTCAGCCGGAGCGCCAATGGAGTGACGCCGAATTCACCGGTCTCCTCAGGGCGCGGGCGGCCGAGGGCGAGGACGCTGCCCGGGTCCACTTGCAGAGCGGGGAGAAAGCCCTCGAGCGCCCGGGTCACTTCGGCGTGCGAGTACACGTCGTTGCCCGATGCGACGGGAGTGTGGGTGGTGAAGACACACTGATTGCGGGCGCGCGCCAGCGCCTCATCCCAGGGTACACCCTGCGCCCTGGCCTCCCGGGCCAGCTCCAGCGCGGCAAAGATCGAATGCCCCTCGTTCAGGTGCAGCGTGTCCGGGGCCGCACCGATGGCGCGGAGCGCCCTGAGCCCACCGACCCCGAGCAGCAGGTACTGGGCGAGGCGGAGGCGACGGTCGCCGACGTAGAGGCGGGCCGTGATCCACCGGTCGATCCGGCTGTTGTCGGGGTGATCGCTGTCGAGGAGGTACAGGGGAATCCGCCCGACGTTCACCCGCCAGACGAAGGCGCGGACCCGGCGCTGTTCGATCGGAACCTCGACCGTGAGCGCCCGGCCGTCGGCCCCGGTCACCCTGGCACAGGGCAGAATCTCGCCGCTGGTCTCGATCCAGTGCTCGTGCTGCCAGCCGGTCGGGTCGAGCCGCTGATGGAAGTAGCCCTGTCGATAGAGCAGTCCCACGGCGACGAGGGGGGTCGCGCTGTCGGAGGCCTGCTTCAGGTAGTCACCCGCGAGCGCGCCGAGTCCGCCGGCGTAGATCGGCAGCGACGGATGCACCGCATACTCGGCACAGAAGAAGGCGATGGGCCGATCGGGCGAGGGCTCGCCGGCCGACCAGGGGCGGGCGAGATCCGCGCGCATCTCGCCGGCCAGCTGCACCGCCCTCCGGACCAGGCCCGGATCCTGGCCGGCGCGCTCTACGGAGTCGGCGGCCTCCCGCAGGAAGAGCACCGGATTCTCGCCCGAGCGCTCCCAGGCGGCACCGCCGATCCGGCGGAACAGGTCGGGGCCCAGCAGCGACCAGGCCCAGCGGTAGTTGTAGGCGACGTCGGCCAGCGGCGCGAGCGCCGCGGGCAGGCGTGCCCGGAGGCGGCTCACGCCGCGGGCGATATCCTGGCTGCCATCCATCGTGACACCATCGGTCTTCCCGCGGCCGGACCATGAGGCACCACCAACACTGGTGCATTGGAGGTGAAGATTGCCCAAAGGGTCCCGGAAATCTGGCTCAGGGGAGGCGCCAGGCTGGAGTTGCCGCGGGCTCGGGGGGCTCAGTGAGAGGCAGCGGGGCTCAACTCCGTGAGGATCGGGGGTGGGGATCCGGCAAAGGTGTCGGGGTCGTGCGTCAGCGCTCCCTCCGGCAGCCAATCCCACAGGGGTCCCAGGTGGGACCGGATCGTCGCGGCGAAGCGAGCCGGCAGGTCCCGGGTCTCCCCTTCGAAAAACGCCCTCACGGGCGGCTCCTCGAGCCACGCGCGCATGTGCCGATGATAGCGAAGCCGGTTTCGACGCTCGGCGAAGATCGCGCGGAACAGTTGCTCCAGCCCGACCGCACCGGGGCCAGTGGCCCGGAGTCTGCGGCTGATGGCGCGCGCGGAGAAGGCGTAGGCGAAGACGCCGCACAGGTGGTCGTAGAACTGCGTCCAGCCATAATGCTTCGGCTTGACGTTCATGGCCTGCAGCAGATCCAGGAAGTGGAACGGCACGGGGAGGACCCTGCCGCTCTGCTGATAGCCCAGGTTGTCCGGTGCATTCTGTCCGAATGAGGTGAGCACTGAGAGGTAGGGAAAGGCTCCGGGAGCGAGATCGACGAACCGCCGGGTGAGCTCGAACGGGTCGGGCCCTTCGTCGCAATCCAGGCCGAAGATCAGATTGCACTGGACGTAGGGGATATGGCGCTGAATGAGGTTCACTTTTTCGGCGACCCGGCGGACCTTCTCCATCCCCGACACCTTCCGGAGCTGGGCCTTGTCGCCGATGCCGAACCACGATTCAATCCCCGGGGCGATGACCTTGAAACCGTTGTGCGCCAGCCGCTTGACGTGATCCTCGCCGAGCAGCGAGAGGGAGCTCTCCGCGAGGAAGGTAATGCTGCCGGGCGGCACGGCCTCCTCGATCGCGCCAAGGAAGTTGTCGAACTGCACGCCGAAATTCGGATCGTGCCAGGCGATGATGGAACGGGGCAGCTTGTACTGGCGGAAGAAGCGCAGATCCGCTTTCAGGCTTTCGACGTCGAGCGGCTGATAGGGGACCCCGGCGTCGATGCAGAAGCTGCAGGTATAGGGACAGCCGAGGCTGCCGATCATGGGTACCAGCCGGAGCACCCGGGCACGTTCCATCGCCGGCAGCAGGAACTTCCACCGCCGGGTGAGGCCGGGCAGGTCCGTCGGGTGCCGGCTGGCTGAGAGGCACTGCCCCAGGGGCCGGCACGGCGCGGGATCCTGTAGAATATCTCGAATCAGCTGCTGGTCGCAGAAGCCCACGACGTAGTCGAAATAGCGCTGGGCATCGCCGGGATAGGAGCGCGCATGGGGGCCGCCCAGCAAGGTCACGATCCCGGCGGAGCGGAACCGTGCGCTCATGGCGTAGGCGACCAGAGCGGTCTGCGAGAACGAATTGAAGAAGACGACGTCGAGGTCGTCGGGGAGGCCGCCGGCCAGGAGCTCCCAGCCGGAGTAATACGCCATGCTGACCCGGTGACCCTGCTCCTCGCACCAGACCGCTACCACCTGCGCCATCACACTGGTGTTGTTGGCGCGCATGAAGCGGGAATACGCGTTCCGCGGAGGTTCCTTGCCCAGCAGGTCGATGACACCAACGCGCATGTAGCCTCACAGGATCGCGGCAGGCACTTTACACCATAGCGCGCGGGAAGGGACAGGGCAATGCTCGCACAGGTCGTCCCGGACTATCCGTCCCTTCACTCGCGGCCGGCGTCGCCGCCAATCTCTACCCTGCCCTCCTGCCATTCCCCCTGCCAGCCTCGGGAGGGGCCATGGCCGGGTCGGCATTCTCCGAAGGGGTCGACATGGCCGGTACCGGGCTGCATGTTGAGCATCGCGGGGTAAGCTAGGCCCCGCCGTTCAACCCGCCACTCCTCGCCGACGGTCGGCCACAGTCGACGCATGCGGGAGGAACCGCGCCGGATCCGGCCGCGCATTTTGGTGGCTCGGCACCCTTCTTCCCCTCCAGCGGGCCACGTCTGCCGGGGTGTCGCGGTCTGTCCCGCGTCGCCAGGAGGCCGATCATGTCCGCACCATCCACGATGCTCTCAGAGAAACAGTTGATTGCCGCCGCCAAGGCACCGATTCTCGCGTACAACGACAAGAACTGGGATGCCGTGAAAGCGGCGATCACCACCGATTTCGTCTATGAAGAAGTCGCCACCAACCGGAAAGCGAAGGGTCCGGACGAGGTGTTCGCGTTGTGGCAGGGGTGGGCCGCGACCTTCCCCGACTCGAAGGGCACCATCGATAACGCCCTGGTGAGCGGCGACAAGGTGGTGCTCGAGATCACCTGGCGGGGGACCCACCAGGGGCCGTTGCCGACACCCAAGGGACCGATCATGCCCACGGGTAGGCAGATCGAAATGCGTTCCTGTGTCATCTGCGAGATGGCCGGCGAGAAGTCCCGGGCCCAGCGGCAGTACTTCGACCTGGGAACGATGCTGCAGCAGATTGGCGTGGGCGGCTGAGCAGCCCGTCCCGACGGATCTTGCCGCGACAACTCAAGGCGCCGCAGCGAGGGGATCGCTGCGGCGCCTTGGTTTTCCGGGTTGGGCAGACCGGCAACTTCCGTCCATGGTCGAGCCGGATCCCTGCCTCAGAACCGATACCCCAGGCCGAACGACAACACGGGGTACAGCTTTGCGTACTTGTCCAGGTCGTCCTGGGTCTTGGCTGCCTGCGCCTTGAGATCGCTCGCGAGCTGAGGGTCGCTGGCGGCACCGGTGGCGGTCAGCGTGAGCTTGGCTGTCCCGATGACGGCGCCAATGTCGAACAGGAACTTGAGTCCGGCGTGGGTGTTGGCCGGGGTTCCAAAGCCGAGTCCGAAGTATGGCCCCACGTCCGGGTACTTGGCCCGGGCGTCGAGCGTGCCGACCTCGGCTGTGGTGTAGCTGGTGCCGTTGATCTTGAACTCCCCGGTGGAGGATGGCTTGCCGGTGCCTGTCACCTTGACCGGGTTGGTGAAAAGGCCCGCGGTCAGATGGAAGCTGCCACGGGCACCGGGGTAGAAGTCGAGCAGCGCCGACAGCCCCTTCAGCTTCAGGGTGGCGTCGTACTTGATATCCGACTGGGTGCGGGTTTCGCTGTGGCTGAAGTAATTGACACCAACTCGCGCACCGAGATGACTCATGAGAAGCTTGTTCACCTCGAGCCCGATACCTGGGCTTCCAGCGCGCAGCGCGATGGACAGGTCGTGGCTGCTGGAGGCCTGCTGAGCGGAGAGCCGCCGCGATGGACCGGAGATCACGGCGAGAGCGAGCACAGAGAGCGGTAGCAGGCAGGATCGCATAGGTCCACCTCGGGGGGGAGTGAGCGGCGGCGCTCCGCCCGTAGCCGGGGCGCCGGGGGAGGGCAGCGCCGGCAGGTTGGGAGTGGTGAGGCCGCCTAGCGCGCCGAATATGCGGGGCGGTTCGGGAAGGGAATAGAGGGACTTCTGTGAAGGAGATAAACGGACAGTCTGTCCAGGAGCGCCGCGTCCCAGAACCCAGGCCTGCCCGCGCCCCGCATTCAGCCTCGCGAGCGGGGAGCGGTCCCGTTGCCCTCGGAAGACGATGTGTACTAGCCGGGCCCTCCTGATCTCCGCATCTTCCAGCGGTCCTCACCAACGCCGAGCTTGTCCGACCCCCGCTCCCGACTGCAGGACGTCCTCTCAGGTCGATACCTGATCGAGCGCGAGCTCGGTCAGGGCGGGATGGCCACAGTCTTCCTCGCCCGGGATCTCAAGCACGATCGTCCGGTCGCGCTCAAGGTGCTGCACCCGGAGCTGGCCGCGAGCCTCGGTCCCGAGCGATTCCAGCGCGAGGTGCGGCTGGCGGCCCGGTTGCAGCATCCCCACATCCTCACCGTGCACGACTCCGGAGAGGGTGCCGGGCTTTTGTGGTTCACCATGCCGTATGTGGAGGGGGAGAGTCTGCGGGATCGGCTCGCGCGGGATACCCAGCTCCCGATCGAGGAGGCGCTGCAGATCGTGCGGCAGGCAGCCCAGGCGCTGGAGTACGCCCACCTGCACGGCGTGATCCACCGCGACATCAAGCCCGAGAATCTGCTCCTCACCCGCGACGGCAACACCCTGGTCGCCGACTTCGGCATCGCTCGCGGGGTCGGAGAAGGCGACCAGCGGCTCACTGAGACGGGGCTCGCGGTCGGCACTCCGGCCTACATGAGCCCGGAGCAGGCCTCGGCGGAGAAGGCGGTCGACGCCCGCACCGACGTCTACTCCCTCGGTGCCGTGCTCTTCGAGC
>Ga0326726_10003503_pt1 | contig 14406 bp, 13 predicted proteins | sample MHFenrmetagenome_2_FD_207603 | JGI IMG/M metagenome (GOLD analysis project Ga0326726, IMG submission 207603) | Lab enriched peat soil microbial communities from Michigan Hollow, Ithaca, NY, United States - MHF15MN | ecosystem: Environmental > Terrestrial > Soil > Wetlands > Peat | place: USA...
TTGGGACTCGAACAGCGCCATCGCGATGTGCTGCGGGCTGCCGATGCCGCCCGAGGAGTAGTTGATCGCGCCGGGCTTCGCCTTCGCCAACGCGATCAGCTCGGCGACGTCCTTCGCGGGCAGGCTGGGGTGGGTCACCAGGATCCACGAGTTGTTCACCATCAGGCTGATCGGCGCGAAGCTGTTCACCGGGTCGTAGGCGACCTTCGCGCGCAGGTTCGGCACCATGGTCAGCACCGAATCGTTGAACGCCGCGAGCGTGTAGCCGTCCGGCACCGCGCGCATGAACCGCTCGGCGCCGATCATGCCCGCCGCGCCCGCCTGGTTCTCCACCACGATCGGCTGGCCCATGTTCTCCGACATCTTCTGGGTGATGAGGCGCAGCACCACGTCGAGCGAGCTGCCCGCGGCGAGCGGAACCAGCATGAGGATCGGCTTCGAGGGATAGGTCTGCGCGTGCGCGAGCGACGCGCAGCAGGCGGCAACGACGAGCAACGAGCGGATGAAGGACTTCATGTTCGGTCTCCCTTGTGGTGAAGATGTCTCCGGCTTGCAAGACGCTTGCGCCGCCGCGGGGGTGTTGGGCGCGAAGGCGATGCCCGGCGCGGCGCAAAAGAGGCGCGCCGGGAAACGGCAACTCATGCCAGGGTCTCCTGCAAGGTTGGAATCGGGCGCTGCTCGAACGGCAGGTCCCATAGATGGCAGTTGCTCCGGTCGACGATCTCGACCGGCAATTCGATTCTTTCCGGCACCGCCTCGCCGCGAAGGTGGCGCACGGCGCACTCGGTGGCCAGCGCCGCCATGCGCATGGCGTTGAAGTCCGCCGTGGCCAGCATCTCGCCGCTCTTGATTGCGGCGATCGCCTCGGGAACCGCGTTCACGCCGACGACAGCGGCCTTGCGCCGCGCGGCGCGCAGCGCATCGACCGCGCCGAGCGCCATGACGTCGTTCGCCGCGAGGCAGCCGTCGGGCCCTTCGTTCGCGGCGAGCCAGCCCGCGACCGCGTCGCGCGCCACTTCGCGCACGTAGTCGCCCACGCAGGTGCCGACGATGCGGATGCCGGGATGCTTCGCGGCTGCGTCCTCGAACGCGTGCACGCGCGCGATGCTGGTGACGGAGGCGACCGGCCCCGCGATCACCAGCACCCTGCCGCGGCCGTGCAGGTGCGTAAAGAGGCGTTGCGCGATCGCGAATCCCAGGCGATGGTCGTCCGAGCCACGTAGGTCACGCAGCCCCCCACGGGAATCGGATTGACGAAGCCGAACAGCGGAATGCCCGATGCGTGGATGCGCCCGATGGCCGCGTTGACCCGCGTCATGTGCACCGGTGAGAACACGAACGCGTCCGGCCGCAGGGCGAGCGCCTGGTCGACGAGCGCGCTCTGCTCGTCCGGGTCGTCGCCTTTCACCGGCACGAAGTGCAGCGTCTGCGCGCCCAGCCGCCGCGCGACGCGATCCGCTCCCAGCCGCGCCGCCTCGTACGCGGGGTTGGTGCGGTTCTTGGTGAAGACCGCGATCTTCAAATCATCCCGCCGTTGGGCTGCACGATCTGCCCGTGCACCCAGGACGCCTTGTCGGAGGCGAGAAACCCGACCACCTCGGCGACCTCCTTCGGCGTGCCGATGCGGTTGAAGGGGCTCAATGCCGCCGAGCGCTGCTTCGCCTCCTCGGTCTTGCCGGCACGGAACAGCTCCGTGTCCACCGGCCCAGGCGCCACCGCGTTGACGCGCACCTTGCGTGGCGCGATCTCCTTCGCCATCGAGCGCACCATGCACTCCACCGCGGCCTTCACGCCGGCGTAGGGGCCGAAGCCCGGCACGGCATGGCGCACCATCGACGTGGTGATGGCGATGATCGAACCGCCGTCGGCCACTCGCTGCCCGGCCTCGCGCAGCACGTTGAACGCGCCGACGAGGTTCACCTCCACCAGTTTCCTGAAATTCGCCGTGTCGTATTGCGCCACCGGGCCCGGCGGCACACCGATGCCGGCATTCGCCACGACGCAGTGCACGGGCGCGCCGAAATCGCGCGCCGCGTCTGCGAAGGCCTGCGCCACCTGCGCCGGCTCGCCTACGTCCACGCGATAGGACTTGGTGCGCCCCGCGCCTCCGGCGGCGGGGCTGCTCGAGACATACGTGTAGGCCACGTCGAAGCCGTTCTCGGCAAGCGCCTGCACGCAGGCCGCGCCGATGCCGCGCGAGCCGCCGAACACCAATGCCAGCTTCTTGCTCATCTCATGCCACCCATGGTTTGCCGAAAAGGGGTTCCTTGTACGGTGTCGGCGGCAGTTGCCAGGTGCCGGTGGAGGGCGGCCGCACTTCGGCGTCCACGTGCACGTCGAGCACGCAGGGGCGCTTGTTGCGGATCGCCTGCTGCAGCGCGCCGGCGAGGTCTTCGCTCTTGGTGATCGTGACGCCGTCGGCGCCGCAGGCGCGCGCCCAGGCGGCGAAGTCCGGGTTGTAGCGCTTGCCCTCCTTCTGCCCGTAGTGGCCGCCCCCCTGGTAGAACGCGGTGCCGAGCTCGCGGCCGCCGAACATGCCGACCTGGATGTCGCGGATCGCCGCCCAGCTGAAGTTGTTCCACACCACCCAGACGCAGGGCAGGTCGTACTCGACCGCGGTGGCGACCACGTACGGCGTCATGGAGAAGCCGCCGTCGCCGCAGACGGAGACGCAAGGCCGCTCGGGCGCGGCGAGCTGCGCGCCCATCACGCTGCACACACCGAAGCCCATCGACGAGTAGCCCCAGCTGTTCAGCATGCTCTGCGCGCGCCTGGGCTTCCAGAACTGCATGAACCAGTTGTGGTGCACGCCCGAGTCGCAGGTCAGGATGGCGTCGTCGGGCAGGACCTTTTGCAACGCATCCACGACGTACTCGGGACGCAGCGGCGTGGTGAGCCTGGAGAAATTGGGCCGCACGAAGGCTTCCCACTCCTTGCGCCAGGCTTCCACCTCGGCGCGCCACTCGGAATACTGCTTCTTCAACGACGCCGAGCCGCGCTGCTCGCGCAAGCCCAGCGCATTGAGGAGCTGCGTGGTGAATACCTTCGCGTCCGCGATGATGCCGAGCGTAGGCGGGTAGTTGCGGCCGAGCTCCTGCGGGTCGAGGTCGACGTGGATGAGCCTGGTCTTCGGGAAGTTCCACGAGTAGCCCGGGTACCACGAGGACGAGGAGCGGTCGTCGAACCGCGTGCCGATGGTCAACACCAAGTCGGCGTGGCGCCCGGCCTGGTTCGCGGGATAGGCGCCGTTCCTGCCGATGAAGCCGAGCGTGAGGGGATCGTCGGCCGGCACGCAACCCATGCCGTTCGGCGAGGTGATCACCGGAATGCCGTAGGTCTGCTGCAGGCGCGTGATCTCCGGGCCCGCCTCCGCGAGCGTCGCGCCGTGGCCGATGAAGAGCACCGGGCGCACCGAGTCGGCGAGCAGGTTCACCACCGCGGCCATGTCGGCGTCCGACGCGCCTGGCCGGTGCTGTCCGAAGACGTGCGAGGCGGGCGGCACCTCGACCTCGTCCTCTTCCTGGTAGACGTTGTACGGCACGTCGATGTTCACCGGGCCGGGGCGCCCCGTCACCATGGTGTCGAAGGCCTGGCGCAGCGCGAGCGGCAGCATGTCCACGCGCGTGGGCTGGAAGGCGCGCTTCACCACCGGGCGGATCACCGAGGGGTAATCGGCCTGGTTGTGCTGGTAGATCTCCTGGAACGGCGCGCGGTTCATCTGCGAGGTGGGCACGTTGGACGTGATCGCGAGGAACGCGGAGGAATCCGACAGCGCGGTGGCGAGCGACATCACGAGGTTCGCCGAGCCCGGGCCGGTCGAGGTGAGTGTCGCCACGGGCTGGTGCTTGACGCGGAAGTAGCCGTCGGCCATGTGGCCCGCGCACTGCTCGTGACGCGGCGAGACGAGCTTCAGCTTGTCGCGCACCGCGTAGAGCGGGTCGAGGATGCCGACATTGCCGTGCCCGCAGATGCCGAAGAGATATGGCACCTTCTGCTTGATCAGGTACTCGGCGATCAGCTCGCCGCCTTTCATCTTGGCCATGACTGCGCTCCTTACTGCAGGGTGTTCAGTTGAGAGTGAACGTGACGATGCGTTCTTCAGTCATCTCGTGCACAGCATAGCGCGGGCCCTCGCGCCCGAAGCCGCTGTCTTTCGAGCCGCCGTAGGGCATCAAGTCCACGCGCGAGCTGGAAGTCTCGTTGACGTGCACGCCGCCCACCTCGAGCTGGCGCGCGGCACGGAAGGCGTCCTCCAGCCGATTGGTGAAGATGCCGGTGGCAAGGCCGTAGGGCGTGGCGTTGACGCGCGCGATCGCCTCATCGAGCGTGTCGAAGGGCACGACGCACACCACCGGCCCGAAGATCTCGCTGCAGCCGACCTTCATCGTGTCGTCGATGCCACCCAGGAGCACCGGCGGCAACACCGCGCCCTTGCGCGCGCCGCCGGCGAGGCGCCTGGCGCCTTTCGCGACCGCCTCCTCCACCCAGCTTTCGACACGGATTGCCTCCTTCTCGCTGATCAGCGGGCCAACGACGGTGTTCGGGTCGTACGGATCGCCATAGGGCAGCGCCTGCACCAATTTCGCCAGGCGCTGCTCGACCTCGCTGGCGATCGTGCGATGCGCGAGCAGGAGCTGCACGGAGGTGCACACCTGTCCCGCCTTGCGGTATCCGGCGCCGACGACCTTGGGCAGCGCGACGTCGAGCTTCGCGTCGTCGCACAGGATGGTGCAGGCGATGGAGCCCAGCTCCATCTGCGTGCGCCGCAGGCCCGCGCGGCGCTGGATGCTTCGCCCCACGTCGGTGCTGCCGGTGAAAGCGAAGAAGCGCACGCGCTCGTCCTCGATCAGCCATTCGGCGACCTGCGCGCCGCCCGGGATCACCGAGAGGAAGCCGGGCGGCATGCCCGCCTCCAGCAGCACCTCGGCAAGCTTGCACGCGGTGAGCGGCGTCGCCGAGGCGGGCTTGAGGATCACGGCGTTGCCCGCGGCGAGCGCCGGCGCGATCTTGTGCGCCACCGTATTGAGGGGCGAGTTGAACGGCGTGATCGCGAGCACCACGCCGAGCGGCACGCGCAGCGTGAAGCCCATGCGCCCGGCCTGCTGCGGCGCGCCCGCGAGCGGGATCACGTCGCCGGCGAGCCTCCTCGCCTCCTCGGCGGAGAGCTTGAGCGTCTGGATGCAGCGGCGCACTTCGCCCGAGGCGTCCGCCACGGTGAAGCCCGCTTCCATCTGCATGGTGCGCACGAAATCGTCTGTCCGTGGTTCGATGAGCTGGGCGGCGCGCTCGAGGATCGCGCCGCGATCGAAGGGCCCCGGCGCGCCGCGGCGAAACGCGGCGTGCGCGCTCGCCACCGCGTGCGCCGCCTGCTCGCGATCCGCCGTGGTCACGTAGGCGCCCGGCGCGAGATGAAACTTGTCCATCACGGTGAGGTTCTCCCCCTTGCCGGCGATCCACTGCCCGTCCGAGAGGATCGGTTGCATGGGGAACTGCTTTCCTGCCACGGGATCGGTCACAGCCATAGGATTTGCTTTCGGTAGTCGAGGTCTTTGAGCAGGGGCTCGGCGGGCCCCTGGTGGAACACGACGCCGCGCTCGAGCGCGAACACGCGGTCGGCGAGCGCGAGCACGAGATCCAGGTTGTGCTCGACGATGACGATCGATGCCTCGCCGCGCAGCCGGTCGAACACGCGGAAAAGCTCCTGCACCACCGAGGGCGCGAGGCCCTCGAAGGGTTCGTCGAGCAGGAGCAGCTTCACGTTGCCCGAGAGCGCGCGCGCCACCGCCGCCATCTGCTGCTCGCCCCCGGAGAGGTAGTCCGCGGCGACGTGCATGCGCTCTTCGAGCCGCGGGAAGTATTCGAAGATCCTCTGCTCGCTCCAGACGACGCCGTTCTTGCCGTCGGTGGCGCGCGCAAGCCGCCCGAGCGCGAGGTTCTCCGCCACCGTCATGCCGGCGAACAGGCCCCTGCCCTGCGGCACGTAGCCGATGCCCAGGCGCGCGATGTCCGGCGCCGGCATGCGGGCGATGTCGCGGCCGTCGTATTCGACCGTGCCCGAAGCCGGCGGCACCAGCCCGGCGATGGATTTCAGCAGCGTGGACTTGCCCGCGCCGTTGCGCCCGAGCAGCGCCACGATCTCGCCCGCGCGCACGTCGAGCGTCGCGTCGGTGAGGATGTGGCTCTTGCCGTAGAAGGTGTTCACGCGCTCGAAGCGCAGGAGCGGCGTTTGCGTGCGCGCCGGGCCCGACGCAGCATCCGGCTCCGGCGCCGCACCCGTTGCGCCAGCCGCGCCTTGCGCCGCACCCATTGCGCCAGTTGCGCCTTGCGCTGCGCGCGCAGCACGCGGCGGCGTGCCGCTGCCCGTGTACACCTCCTGCACGCGCCGGTCCTTGCGCACTTCCTCCGGCGTGCCGCTCATCAGCACCTCGCCCTGGTTCATGACGGTGACCGTCTGCGAGAAGCCGAGCACGCGATCGATGTCGTGCTCCACGATCAGCACGGGGATGCCGGCGGCGACCTTGCGCACCAGGCCGCTCACGCGCTCGCGCTCGGCGGCGGCGAGCCCGGCGAGCGGCTCGTCCAGCATCAGCACGCGGGGCTTGGAGCCGAGCGCGATGCCGAGGTCCACCAGGCGCTGGCCGCCGTAGGAGAGCTCGCCGCCCTGGATCTCCTCGATGCCCTCCAGGCCCAGGAACTTCACCAGCTCGGCGGTCTCGGCGTGGATCTCCGGGTAGGAGTCGACGTCGCGCCAGGCGTTGAAGCGCGCCGGGTGCCGCGCCTGCAGCGACAGGCGAAGGTTCTCGTAGATGGAAAGGCCCTTGAAGAGATTGGTGATCTGGAAGGAGCGCGCCAGGCCCTGGCGGCAGATCTCGTGCGGCTCCTGTCCGTCGATCCGTTGGCCGTGCAGCGTCACCTTGCCCGCGTCCGGCGGGAACATGCCGGAGGCGACGTTGAACAGCGTGGTCTTGCCTGCACCGTTCGGGCCGATCAGCGCGTGGATCTCGCCCTGGTGCATCGCGAGGCTCGCGCCCGCAACTGCTCGGATGCCGCCGAAGTGCTTGGCGAGCGCATCCACTTCCAGCACCGGGCCCTGCGTATTCTGCGGCCGCAGGCACGCGGGCAGCGGCAGGCCCTCGGTGATCCTGCGCCGGCTCATCGCCGCGGATTCCTCCGGCGGCGGGCGCAGGTGCCGGCGGATCTTCGCCCAGATGCCTGTCAGGCCCTCTGGCGAGAACAGCACGAAGCCTACGAACACCAGGCCGAACCAGAGCAGCCAGTTTCCGGTCCAGATCGAAAACAGCTCGCGGAACAGAATGTAGAACAGCACCCCGAGCGCCGGCCCCAGGATGTGATGCATGCCGCCGATCACCACCATGGCAAGCAGCTCGCCCGAGAATGCCACCGACACCGACTCGGCCGAGACCAGGTAGTTGAGGAAACCGAGCAGCGCGCCGCCGAGGCCGGTCACCGCCGCCGAGAGCACGAACACCGCGAGCCGGTAGCGGTCGACGTGGTAGCCCTGGAAGGTGGCGCGCTGCTGATTCTCGCGGATCGCCACCAGCACGTGGCCGAAGGGCGAGCGCGTGACGCGCAGCAGGCCGTAGAGCACGCCGAACGCCGCCAGCGCGGCGAAGGCGTAGTAGACGTTGCCGTTGTCCAGCGGCACCGCGGCGAAGCCGCCGCGCGCGAGGCCGCCCAGGCCGTCCTCGCCGCCGGTCAGCGCGGTCCAGCGGAAGGCGACCGTGTAGGTGAGCGCGACCAGGGCGAGCGTGAGCAGCGCGAAGTACACGCCGCGCCGGCGCAGGATCAGCACGCCGACGAGCGCGGAGAGCGCGGCGACGACGACGACGGCGAAGGCGAGCGGCAGCGCGATCTGCCCCGCGAACCAGTGCTTCTGCGAGATCGCCGCGGCGTACGCGCCGATGCCGAACCACGCGCTATGGCCGAAGGAGGTGAGGCCCGTGAAGCCGACCAGCATGTTCAGGCCGAGCGCGGCGATGGCGAGGCACACCACCTGCGTCGCCGTGTTGGTGGACAGCCCCATCAGGTGCATGGCCACCGGCAGGGCGACGAGCCCGGCGGCGCCGATGGCCAATGGCCGATATCGGTGCAGGGCGGCCAGGCCCCTGTTTGCGTTCGACTCGCTCTGGCTCATTCGAACTTTTCGATGCGCTCGCCGAGCAGGCCGCGCGGCCGGAAGAGGAGCACCAAGAACATGAGCACGTACATCGACGCCTCGCCCGCGGCGGGCACGAAATGGATGGTGACGCCGCGCACCACGCCCACGAGCAGCGCGGCGAGCACCACGCCCCAGAAGCTACCCAGGCCGCCGATCACCACCACCACGAAGGCGACGGTGATGATCTCCGCGCCCATCGCCGGGTGCACCAGCGCGATCGGCGCGAACAGGGCCCCGGCAAGCGCCGCCATGCCCACGCCCAGCATCACCACCGTCGTCATGTAGGGCTGCAGGCGGATGCCGAGCGCGGCCACCATGTCGGGGCGCTGGATCCCCGCGCGCACCACACGGCCGAACGAAGTCTTGTTGAGCAGCAGCCAGATGCCGGTCAGCACCATCGCGACGATGGCCAGCAGCAGCAGCCGGTAGCGCGAGAAGAGGAAGTCGCCGAGGATCACGCTGCCCTTCAGCGCCTGCGGCATCGACGCGGGCAGCGGCGCCGCGCCCCAGATCATGCGGATCGCCTGCTCGGCAACCAGCGCCAGGCCAAAAGTGACAAGCAGCGACAGGATCGGGTCGGCCGTGTAGAAGCGGCGCAGGATGAAGCGCTCGAAGGCGACGCCGAGCAGCGCCACCGCCACGGGCGAGAGCGCCACGGCGGCGCCGAAGCCCAGGCGCCGCGCGATCTCGAGCGAGGCGTACGCCCCGAGCGCGTAGAACGCGCCGTGGGCGAGGTTCACCACCCCGCCCACGCTGAAGATCAGCGACAGCCCGAGCGCGATCAGCAGGTAGTAACCGCCGAGGACCAGGCCGTTGACTACCTGTTCCAGCAGGAACAGAAGCTGCATTACATCTTACAGGCGTTCTGCTCTTTGGTCGGCGCGAGGATTTCCAGCGGCTGGTCGGCGCGCGGCACCGCCGGCCCGAACTGCAGGAAGTCCCACTGGTCCTTTGCCTGTCCCTTGGGCTTCACCGTGAAGGTGTAGGCCTCCTGCATCATCTGGTGGTCCCAGCTGCGGAAGTAGCCCTGGCGCGGCTTGAGCAGGTCGAACTTGGGCTCCTTCTCGAAGTAGGCGATCAGCTTCTCGTTATCGGTCGACTTCGTCTCGGCCATGGCGCGCGCCATGACGTGCAGCGACACGTACTCGATCCAGGCGTGGTTCTCCGGCGGCTGACCGTGCTTCGCGCGGTACTTCGCGACGAAGGCCTTGCTGCCCGGCGTGTCGATCTCGTGGTGCCACACGGTCGGCCAGATGCCGCCGAGGTTGCCTTCGCCCGCCGCCCACGCGTCCGCGGTGTTCAGGTTGAAGCCCGCGACCGGGTACGGCAGGCCGAACTCGGCATACTGCTTGACGAAGTTGGTGACCTGGTTGCCGCCGAGGTTGGTGGCGATGAAGTCGGGTTTCGCCTGCCGGATCTTGAGCAGGTACGGGCTGAAGTCGGTGAGGTCGGTCGCCACCAGGTCGTCACCGATGACGGTGCCGCCGTTCGCGGCGATGAAGTTCTTCGCCGCCTTGGACAGGCTGTGGCCGAAGAGGTAATCGGAGGTCAGGGAGTAGATGCGCTTGCCCTTGATCAGGCCGTCGCGCAGCAGCGCCAGGCCTTCGGCGTTCACCATCACCGTCACCGGGATGTCGACGTGGAAGGTGTAGCGGTTGCAGCCCGAGCCGCGCAGCTCGTCCGAGCGGGCGCCGATCTGCATGAACAGGCGCTTGTTGCGCTCGGCGACCTGCATGATGGTCTTGGCGGAGGCCGAGTTGATCTCGCCCATCAGCACGTCCACCTTGTCCTGCTCGAACATGCGCTGCGCCTTGGTCGAGGCGGTCGCCGGGTTGACCGAGTCTTCCGACATCACGTCGAGCTTGCGGCCCATCACGCCGCCCGCCGCGTTGATCTCCTCCGCGGCGATCTGGATGCCCTTCACTGCGTAGACGCCGAGCGCGCCGAGGAATCCGGTCATCGGCGTGAGGTGGCCGATCTTGATGGCGGCGGATTGCGCCTTCACGATGGCCGGGAAGCCGAGTGCGAGCGCGCCCGCGGCTCCCGCCTTCAGTACGTCTCTCCTGCTGGTCATGGTTACTTCCCTCCCTTGGGGTGTGGTTCATCGTCCGCCGGCGTCGTCACCACGAGGAAGACGAGGCCGGCGGTTCCGGTATTGGTGAAGCTGTGGCGCACGCCCGGCGGCACATAGACATAGTCGTGCGGCCGCATGAGGTGCCGTTCCTTGTCGAGGGTCAGCACGCCCTCGCCCTCGAGCACGTAGTAGACCTGCTCCTGCACCTTGTGCACGTGCTCGGCGACGTAGGCGTTGGGCGCATAGCGCGAGATGCGGAAATCGAGGAGGCTCGAGCCGGAGTTGTCCGGCCCTACCAGGGCCTTGGAGAGCGCGCCGCCGAAATGGCCCGGGTATTCCTGCCAGCCGACGCGCGCCATCTGTTCGACGAAGGCGGTGCTGCGGCGTTTGCGGTTGCGCGTCATGGATGGCATCGCAGTCTAGGAACCTGCCGGGGGGAGGTGAAATACCTTTTTGCGAGCTTGGCTATAAGCGCGCGCTATAGCAAGCGCCGGCCCGCCGGCGACGCCCGCCCCGCGCGGATTTCGCGCTGGCGGTTCGCCCGCGCAGGTTCCGGCGGGCCGCGATCGGGTATAAGCTCGCCCTATAGCCACGAGGCGTCTCGGAGGAGGGAACCCCGGTGGATCTGCGCCAGCTTCGCTATTTTGCCCAGATCGTCGAAAGCGGCAGCCTGTCGAAGGCGTCGCGCCAGCTCTACATCGCGCAGCCCGCGCTGAGCCAGCAGGTGAGCAAGCTCGAGGACGAGGTCGGCAAGCCCCTGCTCACCCGATCCTCGCGCGGTGTCGCACCCACTGAGAACGGGTTGGCCCTCTACCACCACGCGCGCTTCATGCTGCGCCAGCTCGACCAGGCGTTGTCGATCGCGCGCCAGGAGTCGGGCGCCGTGCAGGGCATGGTGTCGGTCGGCCTGCCCGCGACCACCGTCGCCGCGCTCGGCCTGCCGCTCGTGCGCCGCGTGCGCGAGCGCTACCCGAGCATCATGCTGAACGTGGTCGAGGGCATGAGCGGGCACCTCGGGCAGATGATGCGCCTGGGGCAGCTCGATCTCGCGGTGCTCTTTGCGAGCGACGTCGCCCTCGACCTGTCGGTGGAGCCGCTGCTGGACGAGGAGCTGTTCGTCATCCTGCCGAAAAAGAGCGCGCTGGTGGCCCCGCGCCGCACGAGCATCGCCATCGAGGAAGCAGCGGCGCTGCCGCTCATCCTGCCGACCGGCGCGCACGGCCTGCGCCGGCGCATCGCCGCGGAGTTCGAGAGGCGCAGCCTCGCCGCGCGCGTCGTCGCCGAGATCGACTCGCTGTCGCTGCTCATGAACTGCGTCCACGACGGCATCGGCGCCACCATCAAGCCGATGGCGGCGGTGTACCTCGAGGGCGTGCGCGGCCGGCAGTGGCGCGCGCTCTCCATCACCGGCGCGCGCATGAGCCGGCGCAATTACATCTACTCGCTCGCGCCCGAGCGCCTCTCGAGCGCCGCCGCCGCGGTGGCCGCCGAGCTGCGCGACACCGCGCGCGTCCTGATCGAATCGGGCGCCTGGACCGGCGTGCAGATGATCGAGCCGATCCGCGCCGCTGCGGCCGCCAGCGCGGCGGGACCGAGGGCCCGGGAGATAGAGGCTGCATGAGGCCGCGCCTCGCCGCATTCGCCGCGCTGCTCGCCGCCGCCACGGCGCTCGCGCAGCCTTACCCGGCGCGCCCCGTGCGCCTCGTCGTCGGCTTCACGCCGGGGGGCGGCGTGGACATCAACGCGCGCATGCTCGCGCCCAAGCTCTCCGAGTACCTCGGCCAGCAGGTGATCGTCGAGAACAAGCCCGGGGCCGGCACCAACATCGCCAACGAGTTCGTCGCCAAGTCCGCGCCCGACGGCTACACGCTGCTCATCAACACGCCCGCGGTGGCGATCAACATGTCGCTGTACCGCGACCTGCCCTTCGACACGCTGCGCGATTTCGTCCCGGTGTCGGTGTTCTCCGAGAGCCCCAACGTGCTGGTGGTGAACGCGAAGCTCGCCGCGCACGACGTCAAGGACCTGGTAGCGATGGCGCGCAGCGCGCCCGGCAAGCTCAACTATTCTTCGGCCGGCGTCGGCACGACGCAGCACCTCGCCGGAGAGCTCTTCAAGCTGCGCACGGGCAGCTTCATCGTGCACATACCGTACAAAGGTACCTCGCCGTCGCTCACCGCACTTATTGCCGGCGAGGTGGACCTGTCTTTTGCGAATATCCCCTCGATCCAGGCGCACGTGAAGTCGGGCCGCCTGCGCGCCCTCGCGGTCACTGCCTCGCGGCGCGACCCGCAGCTGCCCGACGTGCCGACGATGAAGGAGGCGGGGCTGGACGGGGTCGAGGTGGTGGTCTGGTACGGCGTGCTTGCGCCGGCGGGCACGCCGAGCGAGATCGTGCATAAGCTTGCGGATGGCATTCAGCGCGCGGCGCATGACACGGAATTGCGCAAGCGCATGCTCGAGCAGGGCGCCGCGCCGGTCGGCAACACGCCGGAGGAATTCGCCAAGCTGCTGCGCGAGGAAGTGGCGCGCTGGCACGACGTGGTGAAGGTGTCCGGCGCACGCGCCGACTAGCGAAAAGGAGAAGGAAATGTCCACGAAGAATGCACTACTGGCGATCGCATGCGGTCTTCTCGTCCTCACTTTCGAGCCTGCCTTGGCGCAGCAGCCGTCGGGCAAGCCGGCACCTGGCAAGGCGGCAGGTGGGAGGGACCACGCTTGCACGGAAGACGCCAAGAAGTTCTGCAGCAAGGTGCGCCCGGGCGGCGGCAGGGTGTATCAGTGCTTGAGCAGCCACGACGCCGAGCTGGCGCCTGCGTGCCGCGAACAGATGAGTGCAGCCAAAGCGCGCTTTGACAAGTTCATGCAGGCGTGCAAGGGCGACATCGAGAAGGCCTGCAAGACCATCCCGCCCGGCCAGGGCCGCGTGCTGTCGTGCCTGAAGGGCCGGGAGGACCAGCTCACGCCGGAATGCCGCGCTGAATTTCCGCGCGCAAGAAGCGACGCTACGCTCAACAAGTAAGACGCTCCCAAGGCGCCGCCTAAGCCCGGCGGCCGCGCGTTCCCCAGCGCCGCGAAAATCCCTCGCCTCATCGCCGCGTGCGTCGGAGGCCTGCGCAACTCGCCCTTCCTGCATTTACGGGCTCGAACAGTGCTCGGCCTGCTCCCTCCGCCCGTGGCCCGTCTCGGCGCGTCGCGATGGGGCCCCTCGCGCCGCCGCCGGGCTTGCGCCTACTCGCGCGCGCCGATCGCCTTGGGGCCCGCAGGAATGCGACCGCATATAGCGCCGTCCGCAAATAGATGTTTTCATACACCCAGGGATGCATCCCCCATATGCTTTTTGCCGCCTGACACACGTTGGACGGCACGCAACATGAACGAGATCGCCATTCGGCCGGCTACGTTGGAGGATGCCGGTCAGATCTCGATGTGCGTGCGAGCCGCCTACGAGCACTACATTGAGCGAATCGGCAAGCCACCGAGGCCAATGCTCGAAAATTACGAGAAGATTATTCAGCAGCATCGCGTCTTGGTCGCGGAGGATGGCGACCGACTCGCTGGCGTTCTCGTTCTTGGCCAGACACCCGATGGATTTCGCGTGATGAACATTGCCGTACACCCAAGTCTCCAGAAGACCGGCGTAGGCAAGACCCTGCTCCAGTTCGCCGAGGCGGAGGCTCGCCGCCTCGGCTACGACAGCATCTATTTGTCTACCCACGAAAGGATGACGGAGAACCAATCGCTGTATTCGCGAATTGGTTATCGTGAATACGACCGACGAATCGAAGAAGGGTATTCGCGCGTTTACATGCGCAAGAGGCTGGTCGACGATGCCGTCTAACAGCGCAATCGACCGCAACACCCAAGCTTCCCCTGATTTGGCTGACTCCTTGGCCTAGCGACGGGCGCCGTGCGGGGTCAAGTACAGGCCCGCGCAGCTAATGGGTAGTCGGGCGCCAGGCGCCGGGCGGCGGCGCGAGGGGACCCCATCGCGACGCGCCGAAACGGACCGAGGGCGGAGGGAGCAGGCCGAGATTCTATGAGCGCTGTCAAGCCGGCTTGGCACCTCCGAGGCGTGTGGGGTCGTAGCTCTCGCCGGTCTTGAACAGGTGGAAGGCGATGCGTGCGAGCTTGCGCGCGAGCACCACGAACA
>Ga0326726_10003504_pt1 | contig 14406 bp, 13 predicted proteins | sample MHFenrmetagenome_2_FD_207603 | JGI IMG/M metagenome (GOLD analysis project Ga0326726, IMG submission 207603) | Lab enriched peat soil microbial communities from Michigan Hollow, Ithaca, NY, United States - MHF15MN | ecosystem: Environmental > Terrestrial > Soil > Wetlands > Peat | place: USA...
GAGGTCAAAATTCTCTACCTTCACGCCCATGGGCCCGGGATCTTGCATACCAAGAAGGCGGTAAGCAAGCTGGAAGAACTCAAGGGGCTGAGAGTCCGCTGTACGGGAACGGTGACCGAAATTGTGAAAGCCTTGGGAGCCGTCCCCATGTCCATGCCCATGGGGGAAACCTACGATGCCCTCAACCGGGGAATGGTGGAAGGCTCCATGGCCCCCATGGAATCACTGGAAGGATGGAAGTGGGGGGAAGTGGTGAAATTCACCACGGAAAGCTTCGGGTCTGCTTACAGCACCGCCTTTTTCGTCGCCATGAACAAGGAAAAATGGAACGCTTTGCCCATCGATATTCAAAAAACCATCGAAACGATCAATGTCGAATGGGCCCAGAAAACGGGCAAATTATGGGATGAGGTGGACAAATCGGGAAAGGAGTTTTCCTTAAAGCTGGGCAACAAGATCCTCCCTCTATCGAAAGAAGAGAATCAAAGATGGGCCACGGCGGTGAAACCGGTCTTGGAGGATTACGTGAAAAGGATGAAAGAAAAAGGGTTGCCAGGGGAAGAGGCTTTGAAATTCTGTCTGGAGGGCCTGAAGAAGGGGAAATAATCCTGATCGGCCAGGGGATTTGGGGGGTCGCTTTTCCTTTCCATAATCCCGGCGAAAGGGCGGGGTGGGGGAGACCAAGACGCGTATGGATGGTTTACTACGTTTCGTATTCCGTTTAAGCCAGGGGGGGAATCAAGTGGCTGGAGTCTCCTTGACTCTGGTCATGGGATTAACCGTTGCCGACGTAATCCTGCGAATTCTGGGGAAGCCCATCGTGGGCGCCTTTGAATTGGTGGCTTTTTTGGGCGCCATCGTGATCGGCTTTTCTATTCCCTTTACTTCCTGGGTGCGAGGCCACATTTTCGTCGATTTTCTGATCCTGAAGTTTTCCATGAAAGCCAGAAAGGGAATTCATATTTTCACCCGCCTCCTCGGACTCGGGCTTTTCGGGCTCGTCGGCTGGAACTTGTGGAAGATGGGCGCCGATTTACAGCGGTCCGGCGAAGTCTCTCCGACCCTTCATGTTCCCTTTTATCCGGTGGTTTATGGAATCGGGATGGTGTGCCTGATCCAGGTTTTGGTGATGATCGCCGACATCGTGAAAGTGCTAAAGGAGCAGTATGAATGAAGTGATGGCCGGGCTCGTCGGCCTGATTCTGGTATTGGCTCTCTTTTTCACCGGCATCGAATTGGGATTCGCCATGGCCGTGGTGGGTTTCCTGGGATTCAGCTATGTAGTTTCCCTCAAAGCGGGGCTGAATCTCTTGGCGAAAGACGTCTTCGATGTCCTCTCCTCTTATGGGTTCACGGTGATCCCTCTTTTCATCTTTATGGGGCAGCTGGCCTTCAATGCCGGGATTGCCAAGCGGCTGTATGACACCGCTTATAAATTCCTCGGCCATATCCCCGGAGGGCTGGCCATGGCCACTGTGGGCGGAGCCACCGCATTCAAGGCCATTTGCGGCTCTTCCCCAGCTACGGCAGCAACCTTTGCCAGCGTGGCGGTACCGGAAATGGACCGCTACGGATACAGCAAAAAGCTTTCCACCGGAATCGTGGCCAGCGTGGGAACCCTGGGAATCCTCATGCCCCCGAGCGTGACCCTGATTGTTTTCGGGATCATTACCGAACAATCCATCGGCAAACTTTTCCTGGCTGGCCTCATCCCCGGGCTGCTGATTGCCTTCTTTTTCATCCTGATCATCTGGGTGTGGTGCCGAATCGACCCGGCCCTGGGCCCTAAGGGGCAAAAGTCTTCCTGGAAGGATCGGATCGGTTCCCTTCCGGAAGTCCTGTGGGTGGGGATCATTTTCGCCCTGGTGATCGGAGGGCTTATGAATGGCTTTTTCACTCCCACAGAGGCCGGCAGCATCGGGGCTTTCGCCGTTCTCTTGCTTTCCCTGGTCAAAAAGGACCTGACCTGGAGGGGGTATGTCAAATCCATCCAGGAATCCCTGCGAACGGCCTGCATGGTCCTCATGCTCATCGTGGGCTCCACCATCCTGGGCCATTTTCTGGCCGTTACCAAGATTCCCATGCAGGCCGCCGACTGGGTCATTGCCCTGAATTTTCCGCGGGAATTGACCCTGGTCATCATCGCCCTCATCTACCTCCTGGGGGGATCCTTCATCGATGACCTGGCCTTCATGATCCTGGCCACTCCCATCTTTTTTCCGGTCATCCTGAAACTGGGCTATGACCCGATCTGGTTCGGGATGATTATCGGGATTACGGTCATGATCGGAGTGGTCATCCCCCCCGTGGCCATCAACGTCTTCGTGGTCAAGAACATCACCAAGGTACCCTTTGGAGTCATCTACCGCGGCGTGTATCCCTTCCTGATCAGCCTGGTAGTTTGCGCCCTCCTGCTGTTTCTCTTCCCCCCTCTTGCTCTATATCTCCCCAGCCGTTTCATGAAATAGGCGGACCGGCTCGTCTTGTCATTGCCAACCTTCGGTGTTAGTAGGATTCAGGCCGTCAACCCGCGGTGGATGTGTATTTCTTCTTGACCCTGGCCCGATGGTCCTCATATACTCTTCACAAGAGGATTTATTAAAACAAAATCGAAACGACCCGGCAATCGGGCCTTATGTAAACGGTCACGGCTTTTTTGCCCAGGAATCAAGAGGGGAGAAGATGGCAAAAGTATTTCACGTGTTCAAGATAAGAGAAATGAAGCCCATGGACCGCGGTCCGGGTTTGAGAGGATGGCCTCTGCTGACAGGGGAAAAGGGTTCAGAGCGTTTGACTACAGGGATCACCGAATTCCAGCCCGGGGCCAACCTTGCCCTTCACATCCACAACTGCGAAGAGCAAGTCACCATCCTGGAAGGGGATGCCACGGCAACCATCGATGGGGTTTCCTACCAACTTACCGCTCCGGACACGACCTTTATCTCCGAGGGCTTGCCCCATCGGTTCATTAATACTTCGGACAAACCGATGAAAATCCTGTGGGTATATACCACGACTGAAGTTACCCGCACCTTTGTGGAAACCGGAAAAAAGGAAGAGTATTTTAAGAAGTAAAGGAAAAAGCATAAAAAGAGGCTCCCCGACCATGGAATACGTCCGGCCTGCCATTGCCGCCATGAAAGGTTATGTGCCTGGGGCCCAGCCGGACCCCAGGCAGCAATATATCAAACTCAATAGCAATGAGAACCCCTATCCTCCTTCCCCCCGGGTGAAAGAGGTTCTCCAGCGGCTGATCTACGAAGACCTGCGGATTTACCCCGACCCCATGAGCCTCGAGCTTAGGGAAAAGTTGGCTCGCCTCCATGGGTTTTCGGCGGATGAGATCATCTGCGGAAATGGCTCGGACGACATTTTGAACATGATCATCCGGACTTTTGCGCAGCCGGGCGAAACGATCGGCTTCTATGAACCCACGTTTCCCCTCTACAAAGTTTTGGGGGTGATTCACGGGATTCAAAACCTGGCTGTTCCCGTGAGCGAACCCTATGAGCGGCCCCCGGACCCTCCTTCGAAGGTGCGGGTTTTTTTCCTGGCCAACCCCAACTCTCCAATGGGGTTCATGTACCCTCTTTCCATGGTCCGCAGCCTGGCACGGAAGGTTCAAGGGATTTTTGTGGTGGATGAGGCCTACGTGGAATTCGCCGCGGAAAACGCTCTGAATCTTGTAAAAGAAATGGAAAACGTAATCGTAGTCCGGACGGTCTCTAAGTCCTATTCCCTGGCCGGGGTACGATTGGGGTACGCCATGGGGAGAGAAGACCTGATCCATGAGATGTTCAAAGTGAAAGACCCTTTTAACGTGACCCGGTTGACCCAGGCAGTGGTTTCCGCGGCCCTGGATGATCAGGATTACTTTCGGGAAAATATTTCCAGAATTGTAGAAACCCGGGAATGGTTTTCCCGAGAGGCGCGGGACCTTAAATACCGAATCATATCCTCCCAGGCAAACTTCGTCTTCCCTCAACCGCTTCAGAAGGGTAGGGGGATCAGTTTTTTCCAGGCCCTTTTCGATCGGAAGGTCCTGACCCGTCACTATGATGAAGAAGGACTGCGGGACGGGGTTCGGATGACCATTGGCACTCGCGCGGACATGGAAACGACTCTTCAGGTAATAAAAGATATACTGAAGGTTCTATAAGGAGCGGATATGGCCATTTCAACGAAAATCCAGAATTCCATGGAACGGGCTTCCTGGATCCGGAGGATGTTCGAGCAAGGATTGGAGTTAAAAGCAAAGATCGGGGCGGAAAAGGTTTACGATTTCAGCCTGGGAAACCCGAACCTGGAGCCCCCCGAGAAAGTCCGGAAGACGATCCTGGAAGTCATCGGGGACGAGCGCCCCGGCAAACATTCCTATATGCCCAACGCCGGGTTGAAAGAGACCCGAGAGGCTGTGGCCGGCTTCCTCGCGAAAGAGCATGGGGTCCCCATGACCTGGGAGCAGGTTATCATGACCTGTGGAGCCGGTGGGGCACTCAACGTGGCCTTAAAAACGATTCTTGACCCGGGGGATGAAGTAATCGTCCTGTCTCCCTATTTTGTAGAGTATTTATTTTATATTGATAATCATAATGGTGTAGGTAAGTTAGCTAAAACAACAGAAGATTTTACTTTAAATTTAAGAGAGATTGAGGCGGCCATTACCCCCAAGACCAAGGCCATCATTTTGAACTCGCCCAACAATCCATCGGGCCGTATTTATGATGAAAACAGTTTAAGAAATTTAGGAAAACTATTTGAAACAATTAAACAAAAAAATAATCAAACGATCTATCTCTTATCGGATGAACCTTACAGCAAGATCGTTTATGACGGAGCCAGAGTTCCCAGTATTTTTCAAGCGTACACCGAGAGCATCATCGCCACTTCGTATTCTAAAGACCTTTCTTTGCCTGGAGAGCGGATCGGCTACCTGGGGGTAAATCCCCGGATGGAAAATTGGAAACAGGCCGTCGACGGCCTCACTTTCTGCAACCGGATATTAGGTTTTGTGAACGCACCGGCATTGATGCAGCGCATCCTTGTCAAGCTTCAGGGAGAATCGGTCAACGTGGCTGAGTATAAATGGAAGCGGGATAATCTGTGCCGGGGATTGAAAGAGGCGGGTTATTCCTTCGTCAAGCCGGAAGGGGCGTTTTATCTTTTTCCCAAATCTCCGATCGTCGACGATGTTAAGTTCGTGAATATCCTCTTGCAGGAGAATATCCTCGGGGTCCCCGGAACAGGGTTTGGAACTCCGGGGCATTTCCGTCTTGCTTACTGCGTGGAAGACCGAGTCATCGAAGGGGCCCTTGAGGGCTTCCGCCGGGCTATCCAGAAGGTACCTCGTTAAACATTCTAACAACCTTCCAAGCATGAAAGGCGTCTGGCTCCTGCCTTCTTTAAGAAATTACTTTAATTGCTTATAACGTCTGATAATATATATTATGTAAACTACACCAAAAATGAAAGCCTGCCCGCCAAGAAGCCACCGAGGATGCTGTGCATCCAGTCGACTCTCCCCCCGCATAGCCACTGAAGATCAGCTATTCTCAACCATAAGGAAAATGAGGCAAATGCCTCAAATTCCGCTTGGAACTGCGTACCTGAAGGGGAATTTGCCCTTGACACTCTTCTCCCCCATTTGTTAGGCTTGAGAGGATTTATTGCCGGCAAAAGGAAACCCAGCATGATTGAATTCAATGCAGTCCATAAATGGTTCGGGTCCCTTCATGTATTGAATGATATAAACCTTTTTATCAAGCCGGGAGAGGTTGTCGTGGTCTGCGGGCCCAGCGGTTCCGGCAAGAGCACCCTGATTCGCTGCATCAACCGGTTGGAGCCCATCCAAAAAGGTTCCATCATCGTTGATGGGATGTCCCTCCAGGACCGCAAGACCAACCTAACCAGGCTTAGGGCCGAAGTGGGGATGGTTTTCCAGCAATTCAACCTCTACCCCCACAAAACCGCCCTGCAAAATATCGTCCTGGCCCCGATAAAGGTCCGCAAACAATCCCGGGAGGAAGCTGAGAGGATTGCCAAGGGCCTGATGGCCAAAGTCGGAATTCCGGATAAAATCAGGAGCTATCCGGCCAATCTTTCGGGCGGTCAACAGCAGCGGGTGGCGATCGCGCGAGCGCTGGCCATGCAACCCAAAATCATGCTCTTCGATGAACCCACCTCCGCCCTGGACCCGGAGATGATCAACGAAGTCCTCGAGGTGATGACCAACCTGGCCCGGGAAGGCATGACCATGATCGTGGTCACCCACGAAATGGGGTTTGCCCGGCGGGTATCCCACCGCATCATCTTCATGGACGAAGGCCGCATCGTTGAGGAAGGTTCCCCGGATACGTTCTTCTCCCAACCCAAGAGCGATAGAACGAAGGCCTTTTTGAGTACCATTTTGACTCACTAAATCGCCCGTCCCAAAAACCCCTAAAGGAGGTAAGAACAGATGAAACGTTTCGGACTCACTTTGATTCTGTCTCTTTTCGTTCTGAGCCTTGCGGCGACCGCCTCGGCTCAAGCCCAACCCACCCTGGAAAAGATCAAGAACTCGGGTGTCTTTACCATCGGCGTGCGCAACGCCTCCCCGCCCTTCTCTTTCATCAACAAACAAAATGAAAGGGCCGGCTTTTCCAATGACCTGGCTGAGCTGGTTCATAAGGAAATCGAGAAAAAACTGGGAAAGCAGGTCAAATTGGAGATGAAGGAAACCAGCCCGGCCACCCGGATTCCGCTGCTCACCAGCATGTCGGTAGACCTGATTACTGAAACGATGACCGACACCCGGCCCCGAAGGGACAGCGTCGATTTCAGCCTTACCTATTTTGTGACCGGAGCCGACTTCATTGTTAAGAAGGGAAGCCCCATTAAAGGGACCAAGGATATCGCCGGGAAACGAATCGGCACCCAGCAGGGATCGACCAATGAGCGGGTCCTGAGGGAGAAATACACCCAGGCCCAGCTGGTCACCTTCCCGGACCAGGCCGCTGCTTTCATGGCTCTGCAGCAGGGAAAGCTCGACGCTTACTGTAATGACGCGATTCAGCTCTGGGGGTTGAAGTATAAATCCGCCACTCCCGACCAGTGGGTTGTCGTGGGAGACTGGATCAGCTACGAACCCTACGGATTCGCGATGCGCAAGAATGACTCCGATTTCCGCGCCGTGGTAAACAACGCCCTGATGGAAGCCATCGAGGGAGGAGAGTACTTCAAGCTGTATGAGAAATGGTTTGGGACCAAGAGCGACGTGCCCTACCCCATGAACCAGACCTTTAAGACCTTCCTCCTTTATCAGGTAGTTCCCAAATAGGAACCATGAACAGATTCCGGGGAGGTGCCCCCTCCCCGGATTTGGGTCGGGCATGATTTTTGGATTTCTAGGGATGACCTATGAGTTTAAGTGGTCTGTCCTGTGGGCCCAGCCGCATCTCACCTGGCTCATCGACGGACTTCTGACCACCCTTCGGCTGGCCTCGATCAGCTGGTGCATCGCCGTTCTTCTGGGGATTGTCTTCGGGGCCATGCGGACCATCCCCTTCCGGCCTGTGCGGATCGTGGCGACCGCCTACGTGGAGTTCTTCCGTAACGTCCCCCTTCTGGTATGGCTTTTTTTCTGGTATTTCGGCGCCCCGGAGGCCTTTCCCGAACCGGTCCGTCAATGGTTTATCCACCACGGGATTGAATTCTGGTCGGCGGTTGCGGGCATCAGCGTTTACCACGGGGCCCGTTTTGCGGAGGTCATCCGGGCGGGGATCCAGGCCATCCCCAGGACCCAGCTTGAAGCCGGACTTTCTTCCGGGCTCTCGGTGGTCGCCACCTACCGGCTGATCATTATCCCCATCGCCCTTCGCCTCATCGTCCCTCCAGCCACCAACGAATCGCTGAATCTTCTGAAGAACACCTCTCTGGCCATGACCATCGGCGTGGCCGAGCTCACTTTCGCCGCCCGCCAGATCGAGACCTACACGGCCAAGGCCGTGGAAGCCCTGACCTCGGCGGCCTTGATCTACCTGGTCTTCTGCCTGTCTATTTCCAGCGTCATGAACTGGCTTGAAGCGAAATTCGCCATTCCCGGGCTTATCGTCCGCGGAACGAGGGCTGAACATTGAGTTTTGACTGGGGTGCCATCCTCGCTAATGCCAAGTTCCTCCTGGTCCAGGGCCTGTTAGGATTCGGGATTTACGGGGGGGGAACGCTCCGGCTCGCCATTCCCGCCATCCTGTTCGGATTCGTGATCGGGATCATCCTTGGCTTGGCTCGTCTGGCCCAGCGTCCCTGGATCCATTACCCGGCGGTGGTCTACATCGAATTCATCCGCGGGGTCCCTCTGGTCATCGTTATTTTCTATTTCTGGTTTCTGGTCCCGGTGCTGATCGGCCGCCCCGTCCCCGAGTACTGGGTGGCGCTGACGGCTTTTGTGGTCTTTGAAGGGGCCTACATCGGGGAAATCATCCGGGCCGGGATCCAGTCCGTGCCCAAAGGACAGGTCGACGCGGCCACCGCCTCCGGGCTCAATTACGCCCAAACCATGATCCATGTAATTCTGCCCCAAGCCGTTCGCAACATGATTCCTTCGCTGGTCACTCAATTCATCGTCCTTTTCAAGGATACCTCCTTGGCCTCGATCATCGGCATGATGGACCTGACCAAGGCGGCACAGACGGTGAGCGAGCGGGAGATCAAACCCTTCGAAATGTACCTCTTCATCGCCGTCGTATACTGGTGCTTTACCTACAGCATGTCCCGTTTCGCGCAGTGGCTGGAGACCCGCATGTCTCCCGACCGCGTTCGCTGAGGTATATCTTCCCATCCTTTAAACCCTAATTCACCCTCTCCATCTCGCTTGGGTCCGTTAGTGAATGATCTGGCGATCATGCTTATTCTTGGTCTCATCGGCTAGGTGATGAACAAGCTTTCGCTGGAGGGGGCGCCTCCTTGATCCTGACCTTTATCCCGGAGTCCACGATGGAAACCGCCCTGAGGCAAGCGCTGGTGAGATCTGAGGTGGATTTTTCTATATTGATTACCCAGCCGATTTCGGCTGCCTTCCTGGCCGTTTCCCTCATCCTTCTTGTTCTTCCCCTGATCACGAAAATCCGGCGTCCCGGTACGGTGCTGGAAAAAGTGGATACTGGTTAGAGAACTCCGTCAGCCCGCCGGGCAGCGCGACAGCGGGGATTTCGGGCCTTGGACGTCATCTCCCGTTCTCGAAGGTGCAAAAATAGCTCCTCTTCCGAACCGATTTCTCTTCCGGTCCCCCCCATAGGCCTTGCCCCCGTACAAATGCTCCGCGCACCCCATTCTCCCCTCACCGCGCGTATAGTTTGGGGTCGGTGATATCCCGCAAGCCGTCGCCCAGCAAGTTGAAACCGAAGATCGATATTAAAATCGCCAGTCCGGCGAAGACCGATATCCAGGGAGCGACCGCCAGGAAGTCCACGCCCATCCGCACCATGTTGCCCAAGGTGGGGGTTGGGGGCGGCACTCCCACACCTAAGAAGCTCAGACTGGCCTCCAGCCGAATCGCCGTACCCAGCCAGAGGGTGCTCATCACCAGAATCTCCCCGAAAATGTTGGGGAGAATATGAACCAAGACAATGCGATAGCGGCTTGCCCCGATCGCCTTGGCCGAGGTGATATAATCCACCTCTTTGATCGCCAGGGTGGGCGCATGGGCCATCCGGGCGAACCTCGGAATCATCAGGACGGTGATCGCCACCATGACGTTTTCCATCCCCGAGCCCAACACGATCATAACCATGACCCCGAATACTTCATCGGGGAAGGACATGATGATATCCAGCAGCCGCATGAGGCCGGCCTCCACCTTTCCCCCTGCGTATCCGGCGATGACGCCCATCAGGCAACCGATGACCATTCCAAAGGCGACGGAGACCAGGCTGATCAAAAACGAGATCCGCGCTCCCGTGAAGACCCTGGAGAGAATATCCCTTCCGTATTCATCCGTGCCCAGAAGGTGACTTAGTTCCGGGGCAGTGAGGCGATGGTAGACGTTCTGCTTCAGGGGATCATAAGGGGAAATCCAGGGAGCGAAGACTGCAATGAAGAGCATGACCACCGAGATGCCGGCGCCGACGGCGGAGGTTCGATTCCGGAAAAAGATCTTCAGCATTTTCCCCCGCATGCCAGGTTGTTTCATTCCCGTTCTCATTTCGCCATACCTATTTATACCTTACCCTTGGGTCGATGAGTCCGTACATCAAATCCGTCAGGAGATTGATCAGGACTACGAACATCGTGAAGGTAACCATCACCGCCTGCAGGGTCGTATAATCACGCTGTTTCAGCGCCCCGATCATCATTCTGCCCAAACCCGGACGGGAGAAGACGATTTCGACCATGACCGAACCGCCGATCATCACGATGGCATAGACCCCGATCAGGGCGGTAATGGGGAGTAAGGCGTTGCGCAATAGATGTTTATAAATTACCTTCCGTTCGGCCAGACCTTTGGCCCTTGCAGTCCTTACGTAGTCTTCATTGAGGATGTTCAGCACCGAGGAACGCGCCATTCGGGTCACATAGGCCGTCATGATCAATCCCAAAGTGAGCCCGGGGAGAAAGAGGTGGTAGAGGTTCTTCGCAAAGTCATCAAGGGGTCCGCCCCCTACAACCGGGAAGATGGGTATTTTTATGGCAAATACCAGCATCAGCAGGATCCCCAAGTAAAAAGTCGGAAAAGACAGCCCGCCGAGAGACAACGTTCTCCCCAGGTAATCAGCAAGGGTATTCCGCTTCAGAGCCGTATACACTCCCGTAGGGATTCCCAGCAGCGCCCCGAAGATAATTCCCACCAGGGTAAGCTCCACCGTATAGGGGAGGCTACGAACCAAGTCTGCGGCGATGGGCCTTCCATTCACCATGGACCTCCCAAAATCCCCCTGGAGCAGACCTTTCATGGTGTCAAGATATTGAATCCAGATCGGCTTGCTGAGCCCCATTTCCGCGCGCAGGGCGTCTACTGCTTCCTTGGAAGCGTAATCGCCGAGCCTTACCTCCGCCGGGTCGCCAGGCGCGATTCTTATGAGTACAAAAGTAATCGTCAACACAATGAGAAGGGTTGGTATAGCGATCAGGATTCGCCGAAGGGTGTACGCAATCATCGAACCTTACCTCTGGTTCATCGGGCCAGGAGGCATGGGGTTGCGGCCGCAGTCCCATGCCTCCCCTGAAAAGACCCCTTACTTCGTTATCTTGGTCAATTCGTTGATCTGCGGGGAGAGGATCAGAGTCGACTCAAGGTCATACCCCCAATCCACGGAGTCCTGTCTCGCAAAGGTGAATTTCTTGATATAAGCAGGATAGGCGGCGCACCAGTCGAGGACCTTGAACTGCACTTCCTTCCACAGCTCGATCTGTTTCTCAGCGTCCAGCATTTCCCGGGCGGACTCGATCAGGGAATCCACACTGTCCACCTTTTTGTCCCCGTCCATATCGACGGCCCCGACATGGGAGAAGTTGGTAATGGGCTTCTTGCCGGTTACGACGATTGAATCCGAATGATAGTAGTGGGTCAGGCGCACATCGGCCGTCGGCCTCCAGGTGTTAAGGAGAGCGATGGTGTTCAAATCTTTCCGGATGTTGCTGTGGTAGGTGGCATGATCGACCACTTTGAGCTTGACCTCAATCCCGGCCTCTCTGAGCTGGGCTACGATATTCTGTATGGGCACCTGATATTCTCCCCGCTCCGTCATGTAGATTTCCGTGGTGATTCCTTTGGGAAAGCCGGCCTCGGCTAAAAGCTTCTTCGCCTTATTCCGGTCGAATTCATAGAGGTAGTCTTTCTTGTCCTTCTTGCCGCGTTGGAGGAGTTCCTCACGAGTGATCCAGCCCGGTTGAGGGGATGGAATTTCCGAATAAACTGGGGCCGCGATGGATTTGCCAATAGTCGTTACGACTTCATCCCGCGAGAGGGCATAGGCCATCGCGCGTCGAACCCGGATATCGTCGAAGGGCTTCTTGGTCGCATTGAAGTGGAGCACACCGGCCTCACCCGGGCCGAAAACACTCACCTTAATCCCCGGCAAGGCCTGCATTTCCTCCACCCAGGGCTGCGAAGGCGGGCCTTCGATAACGTCGATCTCCTTGCTCTGCATGGCAAACTTCCGGGTGCTCAGGTCGGGCATGAAGAAAACATCTACCCCGGCCAGCTTCGGCACGCCGCGGTAGAATTTTTTGTTGCGCACTGTGACGACCTTTTCCTTGGGAAGGTATTTGCTGAAAATGAACGGGCCCGTTCCCACGGGTTGCGTCCGGAAGCCTTCTCCCAGCTCCTCCGCCGGCTTCTTGGGGACAATGAGGCCGCCCGCATAATCGGCCACTTTGGGAAGGAGCAATAGAGGCGATAGCGGTTTCTGCAAGGTCAACCGCACCGTATACTTGTCCACCGCTTCGAAAGTCATCCCCGCATACTCACCTGCCCATGCCGACCGCTTGGGATCGGCCGCTGACTTGAACGAATAAACCACGTCCTCGGAGGTCAATTCATATCCGGGATTGTTCTTCCACGGATGGACCATCACTCCTTTCCGCAGGTTAAAAGTCCAGGTCCGGCCGTCTTTGGAAACGTCCCACTTCTCGGCCAAGTCCGGTTCAAACTTGCCGATATCGCCGGTCTTGTAACGGATCAGGCCGGTGAAGAGCAAATGCACGACGGCTCTGTCCTGGGTAGCATGGGCAATGTGGGGATTGAGGTCCGAAATATCTCCCGCATCCAATGCCATTCGGAGGGTTTGACCTAGCGCAAGAGGCGCTCCAAGCCCAAATAACACGACAACCGCAAGTGTCGTTATGAATGCTATTTTTATTGCTTTCATCATTATCTCTCCTTTTTCATTCTGAAAATCCCCTGAGCAAAACCTTTCCCCTAACTCAAATTTCCTGCTTCCCATCTCTCTTCCGATCCTACCCGCAAGACCTACCCTCAATCTAAATCGTTTCTTTCTCACCTCCCTTCGCTAACCCCCGTTCCGATGACAAATATCTTTTTGTTGCCGCCGAACCTCTTTTCCAATGACCGCTAAAAAACATCCGCCCGGCTCCGCACATCTCTTAAATTTCCAAGACTTATGGGACGAAATCTACACCACCCAGCGAGACAAGTCAATCCTTAACCTCCTTTTGTGTTTATACCTTGACAAAGAGGATAAAATTCTATAAGAATTTAAGTCTTGCCAAACGGGCGGGTTTGAATTTTGGACTTTTCCAGAGCCTTTGTTTCGATTAAAATGGGATGGACGAGGACTGACGGATTAGCAAGAAGTCGGCGCCCCAGTGAAAACTGGAGCCCGTTGAACTCACAGCTTTTGGAAAGAACTTCCGGCTTTCGACGGAATGAGGGAAAAACCCAATTTTTGACTTCTTACGAGCTCATCAAGATTTCCTTTCCGGACAGGCATAAGAGACCGCAGGCAGAGGGAAAGAGTCGGCGGTTTTAATGAATCGAGGGCCGGACAAGGTCCGGCCTGAAATCAGAAAGGGGGTAAACAATGAACAAGAAGTTTTTCGTAGTCGTGGGGATTCTGGCCCTGTGCGTGGCGATCGCTCTCCCGGGGCCTGCATCGGCGCAGCAGAAAAAGCGCTTCTTCGGCATCGCCACCGGCGGCATTGGGGGAGTTTACTATCCCCTGGGGGGCGCTCTGGCCCAGGCTCTCACGAACAAGATTCCCGACATGGTGGTGACCGCCCAGACTGGGAACGCCTCCGTGGCCAATGTCAACCTGATCGCCCGGGGAGAAGTCGAATCCGGAATCGCCCAGAATAACGTGGCCCTGGCTGCTTATACGGGGGACAAAGAACAATGGAAAACCCCTCAAGTAAAAAGCCTGCGTTGCATCACCGCCCTGTTCCCGGAGACGGTCCATATCGTTGCCGGGGCCAAGTCTGGGATTAAATCGGTGAATGATTTTAAAGGAAAACGGATTATCGTCGGGGATAAGGGGAGCGGGACGGAAATGGACTCCCGGAGGTTCCTCGAGGCCATCGGGCTCTCCTACAATGATATCCAGCCCATTTTTGTGTATTATGCCGCGGCGGTTCAAAGGATGCAGGACGAGCAGGCTGACGCCCTATTCTGGACTGCGGGCGTCCCCATCTCCAGCATCATCGAAATCGCCACAACCAAGGACGTTGCCTTCCTGCCCTTCCCCGATGACATCATCAAGAAGTTGCACGACAAATATCCCTACTATGCGCCGGTGACCATGCCGGCAAAATCTTATCCGAAACAGACCAACCCGGTGAAAACGATTGCCATCATATCCCTTTTGGTGACCCGGGCGGAGGTCGATGAGCAGGCAATCTACGACATCACCTACCATCTCTGGGAAAAGACCCCCCAGCTCTACCGGGAAAAGAAAGAGCTGGCCAGCGGTGCCG
>Ga0326726_10003505_pt1 | contig 14403 bp, 10 predicted proteins | sample MHFenrmetagenome_2_FD_207603 | JGI IMG/M metagenome (GOLD analysis project Ga0326726, IMG submission 207603) | Lab enriched peat soil microbial communities from Michigan Hollow, Ithaca, NY, United States - MHF15MN | ecosystem: Environmental > Terrestrial > Soil > Wetlands > Peat | place: USA...
GCAGCTGATGTTATTAGTGTCGGTACATGTTTTTGCAGACACAAAAAAGAACATGCTGGTGAAGCGTGCGACAACCCTCAAGACGTTTGCATGTCATTTGGGAATATTGCCAGGTCACTTATTGACGAAGGGATTGCACGAGAAATAAATAAAACCGAGGCAGTAAAAATTCTGGACCTTTGTGTTAATAAAGGATTGGTGCAGATTGGCGATAATGTAAAAAATGAACCAGTAGTTATTTGTAATTGTTGCGGTTGTTGCTGTGATTTACTGAACGCATACAAAAAGACCGGATTGAGTACGATTGTCTCTCCAAGCAGTTATATTGCAAAAATTGATAACACAAGGTGTAATGATTGTGGACTGTGTGAAAAAAAATGTCCCATAGATGCGATTTCAAAAATCAATGGAAAATTCGCAGTTAATAGTAGTTGGTGTCTTGGCTGTGGTGTATGTTCCACTTTTTGCAAAACCAAAGCCTGTATGTTAATATCCCGACCTGAAAAAGTTTTTGTCCCTGACGATACTGTACATAAAGTTGTACTTGCAGCAATCCACCAGGCGAAAGTTGGGAATTTCCTTTTTGATAATCAAAAAAAAATAACGCATAAAATTTTGAGAAGAGTCATTAATTTAATAGTAAAATTTCAGTTCATAAAATGGATTCTATTTAAAAAAACAATTCAGAATAAAATAATAAGAATAGCATTGAAAAAAAACAATATTGCAGATATGAAAATCTAGAAATATAATAAGATTTACCCGCGTGTTAATGGCTTGATTTTTGCGGGAATCATTTTAACCCTAAACGTTCTATGTCATGAAAAAGGCATTGTTTATGCTTTTCATTTCGGTAGTAGTTTTTTCCTGTGAGAAAGACTACTTAATTCCCGATAATGAAGTTCCTGATTGGTTGAAATCAAAAATTAATCAGGATGAACAAATGATGAATGATCATCCTTCATCATGTTTATATTATGGTGCCTGGCTACGTTATAAGTGGCAAAATGAATACTATTTTGAATATCATTGCTCGTGTAGCTCTTCATCTCCAAGAGCAATTTCAATAAAAGGCGATACACTTCATATTAGAGCAGACGATGCCACTACAGATTATTACAAAGAAAAATGTTGCAGACAATTAGTGTGGAAAGCACCTGATTATACCGATTCTCCCTGGTAATAATTTTCGCACAATTGACTTTATGAGACATTATAGTAGTAATATATCAGGTATAAAGATGCTTAAAAACAAAATTTTAAAATCACCATTATTGTTCACCCGGGTATTCCTGATGATCATTATCATTCTATTATATGCCTGTGATAAGATAGAAGTTATAGGGCCCAGACCTTCTTTCCCTGTACATCAAAGAAATGAAAAACCCCGAACACCATTATCCCTGGGCTGTATAAGAGGCTACTTCGGGGATGATTACAGAACGTTTACACAGCATATCGAAAAGGTTCAACCCATTGACAGCTTCTCAAATTGTTACTTTTATGGGTCTTGCAATGGTAGTATCTCAAATCAGATTAATTTAATCAGGTGTGATTCATCATTTGTATTGGCAATGTATATCATGGGATATGCATTAGATTCATTACCTGCTACCCTTCCAGTGCTTTCCGAGTTTGGAAAGTATTCCGAAATACAGTTTTACCCATTCCAGGCCTGGAATAGTACTTCACCTGATCACTATACCCTTGACGATTTCTATGGGAAAAACGTATTTATTACTGATAAAACAGATGATATTCTTACGGGCACATTCGAGGGTACTCTGAGATCACCCTCAGGTGACATAATGCCTGTTACAGAAGGAGAATTCAAAGTTAAAATCTTTAAAAAAGACATATCCTGTGGTAAATAATTTTTGCCAGGTTTCTTACTGGGTTTTTATTGATTTAACGATAGTTGGTTCAGAATTAAAAAATGTCGTTGGTAGTTAACACCATTCTTTTCTTAACAACATAATCATTAATTTCTAATTCTGATAACTACTTGACTTTGGTATCAGGATGATTTAACTTTACCTGAATATACTGATAACTATATGTTAACCTTATGTCAATCTGGTCAGCTGAAATAAAAGAACTGGAGAAGCTTTTTGCATCAATCAAAGGCCGGTTACCCGATCTGGAGAAGGAACTGGGACGACTGATCAAAGCCGATGATGAAAACATGATTCTTCTGTATTCGAGGAGATGTCTTGAGGTTATCATCACTGATCTATGTGAGTGTGAACTAAAAAGAGATAGAGGAACTGAGCCTCTCAAAGGAATCATTGATAAGCTTAATAAAGAGAAAAAAGTTCCTTCTCATATAATAACTTCCATGCATGGACTGAATGAACTTTCAACCTATGGAGCACACCCGAAAGAATTTGATCCTGAGCAGGTGAAGCCTGTTCTTATTAATCTTGACATAATTATCAAGTGGTATCTGAAATATAGGGATTTATTTATTGCAGGTAAACCAGAACCTGTCGAAGCAAACTATGAATCCAAACAACGAACTATCTCCCTTCCCGAAAAATCTATTATTGTCCTACCGTTTGAGAATTTCAGTCCCGATCCAGATCAAGAATATTTCAGTGATGGCCTGACAGAAGAGATTATTACTGACCTCTCATATATAGAAGACCTGTTGGTGATATCAAGGAGCTCTGCAATGACATTTAAAGGGACTAAATCCACAATAAAAGAGATAACTAGTAAAGTTAATGTACGCTATATATTAGAGGGAAGCGTCAGGAAAGCAGGTAATAATCTTCGGATTACTGCACAGTTAATTGATGGATTAAGTGATTCCCACATATGGGCTGAAAAGTATAGTGGAACACTGGATGATATTTTTGATATTCAGGAAAAGGTATCACGATCAATAGCGAATGCACTAAAACTGAAGCTGAGTCCGGAAGAGAATAAAAAGATTGCAGAGTATAAAGTAGATAATCTGCAGGTCTATGAATGCTATTTAAGAGCCAAACAGGATTTATGGAAATATACAGAGGATAGTCTGGCCAGAGCAGAACAAAATCTTAAAAATGGGCTGAAAATACTTGGTGAGCATGAACTTTTATATACTGGTCTTGGTCAGGTCTATTTCCAGTTTTATGACAGCGGGATTAGACAGGAAGAGGAATACCTGAATAAGCTAAAAGAGTGTATAATTAAAATATTTAAATACAATCCGAACTCAGCTAATGGTTTTCAACTTTCAGGACTGTTAAAATTAAAAAAGGAAAATGCTCTTAAAGCATATAGAGATTTCAAGCGTGCTTTTGAACTCAATCCCTCAGATACTGAGACAATGTTATGGCTGATTTATATTCTTTCTTTTCATATAGGTCGAAATTCACTGACTGTCCCTATAATTAAGAAAGCTTTTGAAATTGATCCTCTTAATCCTGTCATTAATTGTTTTTCTGCTCAATATTATTATATGGAAGGGAAGATTGATAAAGCATTTGAGAGTTTTAAAAAATGGTATGAAATGTCACCTGATAGTATAGTTGCTTCATGGTACTATGCAATGTTTATGGGTTGGAATAACGATTACCAGGGAGCCTACTGCTTTATCGATCATTTTTGCCAAAAAAATCCTGAAAATCTCTTTTCTAAAGTTCTTCTGTTATTTAAATATTGCCTGCAACATAACAAAGAAGCAGCACTACCATTGTTCACCGAAGAAATCAAGCAGGCAGGCTGGAATGATTACGGATTTTCATGGTATATCTCCAATTATTATGCAATGATTGAAGAAAAAGATGAATCCCTGAAATGGCTTGAACGAGCAGTGGAGTGGGGATTGATTAATTACCCTCTCCTTTATGAAATTGATCCTATTATTGAAAAGGTCCGTGGTGAGGAGCGGTTCAAGAAGTTAATGGAACGGGTAAAATACGAATGGGAGAACTTTGAAGTGTAACCATTTGGATTGAATTCCGGTAGTCTTGGTCATTTTTCTCCCTCCCAAATTGGCCAACTAAATCCTGAGTATAACCTTGTTGTTTAGACATGTATGTCTAGTTTTATCAGACCGGATTTTGAAGTGGTCAAAGATGGATGGATTTTCCTGACCGAAATATTGAATTGGAAATATTATTCCCTCTATGAGAGCAATATCGGTTTTTATATCTAATCCGGAGGTATTCTATAAAATTATCAAGCAGGTAACTATAAATAGAAAGTGGAGCAACATAGAAGTTCTAAATCAGGGGGGCAATATTTAAATCAAAATCAATTTTCAGGGAAAATCATTTGATTTGCTCAATAATCATTTCACTTATTATAAAACAATCATTTTCAGCAATATTATATACAAAGCATGGTCTGAAATTCCATTTTTGAATTACTTTATAGGTTAAACTATCACGTACCACTAATAAGAGATGATTTTTTGACGCTTTTATTAAATCCTGAATATTACTTCCCCAACCTTGATTACCGAGTTCCAAATACCCTACTTCATCTATTACAATAATTTTATTGTTAATATTATTTGACACCTTTAAAGCATTCGAACCCAAGTGAAGACCTTGTGGAAAAATAGAATATTTACCAATCTTATTTAAGTCTTCATCATCGGTCAGCCGTAAAAATACTTCTCTTTTATTACTGCAAATATCTACAATATCGTAACCAACTGTTTTGTTATTCTCCATCATTCTGGGTGAATAAATGCCACCAACACTTATTTTTTCTTCTTTGAATATCTCAATTATCTTTTGAACGCAAGTCGTTTTCCCCTGTCCGAGAGAACCAGTTAAAATAAATACTTTCTGAATAAAATTGTTCTTATTTTTCATTTCAGTTAATCTGAATTCAGCTTGCGATATAAATTGATAGATTACCGAAACAGGATTTTTAATAATTGTTTTAAATTCAGGAATATTTGCAATCATTGATGGTAAACTTTCAAAAGAAAGTTCTAATGCCAATGGTAATTGTTTAAATGATGTTTTAACGAAAAATTCTCTGATTCTGGGATTGTACAATTCTGTTCCTAAAACCGAGAAACCTACTATAATAATTGCTGCCCTGAAATTCATTTGAAGTCCAATTAAAAGTCCTTGTTCTAAACTATTTGCACTTGACTGGACTTTAGTAAAAATGAAAGCGGTAATCATAGTTATAATGATAAAAAATAACCAGAATTTAGGTTTGGATAGTTGACGCAGTGCCCGCTTATAACGAAATGCCCAAACAGTAATTATACCTGTTATTGATGAACCCCAAACAATCCATGATGCATAACTCAATAAAACTAATGCACTTATTATTAAAAGAATATCGGTGAAAAGCCAAATAATCGAATAATTAAATTCTGGTTTTGTTGAATTTTGTTTTTCACTGAAGGCATTTGCAGGAATTATGGTTTTATATTCAAGGGGTTGTTTAAGAATTTTACGACCGGCCTTAATTCCAACTATTGCAAAAAACAATCCAAACAAGCAATATATAATTAACAAAATAAATATTGGTAACCACACTATATCAAACTGTATATTAAGTTGTTTCTGTGCAAATTTTAATAGATTTGAATAGACTTCGACTATATTAAAGCCATAGAATATTATGAAATTCATTATTTTTTGAAATAAATTCCACGACATAGCAAGCATCCCACCCAGAATAAATCCTGCGAATGTTTTTCCAAGTAATCTGACCGATATTTCGAGTAATACTGCTTCACTAAAAATTGCTATCATCGGTCCAAAGATTACAGCACTTGGTGACATGGTTTTCATAATTGCACAGATTAATCCTGCACGCCAGAACAATCCTTTTTCAGTCCAGATGTAACTCACGGAAATTAAAATAACAATACCTATTGCAGTCAACACATTTCCACTAAACGGAACTTTCAGATTGTGCAAAAAACTACCAAGTACAATTTCAGATGCTGCCCAGATTGTTCCAACAATTGAAGCCTTTATCCATTTTTCGCTGAGTCCCTGCTTTTTATCCATTCAGAATACAAATTTTTTGGGCACAATATTGAAATAAATGAAACCCGGCACCTGCTTCACCAACAATTGTAAATAATAAATCGGGATTTGTTATGCGTGTTGCCCCTATTATGTTCACTTTATTTTCAAATAAAATATCAGGAATTATACTGCTTGACGGACCTGTTACTATTACCATTGCTTTGGATGGGATTGCCGATAATAAACCGTCAATTGTATTATTTACTAATGTTAATCCTGTTATGATAATTACATCGGAAATTGGCAGAATTTCTTTAAAATCAGCAGCAGGGACGTAGAATTGTCTGTGTTCCTCAGAAAGCGCATTCCCATTTAATTCCAGAACATATAATTTATTATTTGTTGTAGATATTTTTCGAATATAACTATGAAATCCACCAACAATTGTTATGGTTTTTTGTGAATCTAAAGGAATAAGTTCAATAGGGTCTTTATTTTCAAGTATTTTGTAGTTAGAATTTGAAAGTATTTTCGAGGAAATTGCATTTAATACCGCTATTTTAAGAGTGTCAGTTACGCTTGATTTTCTCACCGTTTCAAACAAATCAATTACTTTTTGACCCTTGATTTTTGAAGGTGTAAAATCGCCAAAATCACGATTTTCTTTATTACAATGAACCTGAATATCAGGTAACGTACTTGCAACTCCAAAACTATCGTCAGATAATTTAACCGCAGAAAGATGAACTCCTATACGGACATCTGATATTTCCAATTTGTCAATCTGGTTTTTATATTTTGTATTTAATAATTCGTATGTTTTTTCTAAAATCATATTGTCTTTTTTTGATTTCTTTTATAATGTGGTGGTTATAAGGTTATTCTACCAGAAAATCCATGATATGCAGCCAAAAATAGTGAATAAAATTGGTTTGTATTGTTCGATCTAAATAGGGTGTAAATTTGATAATGAAATAAAGTTATAAAAGTATTAAACTGCAAGCAAATCTTAAATGCCCTCAATTTCAGGTTCCTTCTCCTTAAAGATAAGATACCAGTTGCCATTTTCAATCAGGGCTTCTTTCCCAATGACAAAGAAAAGTTCTTCGAGATAAGAATGCTTGTAATCAGTCTCCCCGGGTAAATTGTTTATCTCTTAATTATTGGAAAAGCAATTCCTTTTAACCACACTTAACCGGAATAAATTGACAGATCGAGGAATACTGTTCCCCTCTCACAAATTGAAAGTAACTTGACTTTGGCCGAAACAAGGTGTAAATTTGGGGAAAGCAATGAGTAATGCATAGCCAATTTTATCCATTATTCCGTTGTTTGGGGTCATAATAAGCTAATCATTAATCTAAAACCTATGGAAAATCCATTCTTTATCGATATTCACACTCATCCGGAATTCAAAACTTACTGGTCCGCAAACCGCGAAGTAAGAAGGCTTAATTGCTGGAGAAAATTCAGGATGCCTTATTTACTCAGAATAATCGACCTTATCCTTCTGGGTGATGTTCTTTCATCGCAGTGCACTCTCAGACAACTGCACAGAAACAGGGGATTGATAGCACTGGCCGGTCTGATTTCAGCTGAAAAGGCTGAGATTACAACTAATATTCACATAAGGCCAGGAATAGAGATTAATCTTTATAAAATTGCCAGAATCCTGAAATTCCTGGGCTATAGAAAAAGTATAGATCCTGATCTGGTGCAGCGGATATCTTTACCCGTCACATACAATTTTGATTTGTTTAAAGAGGTTCAGGAGCATCTTATTAGATCAGAAAGAAGAGGATGCGGATATCATTTGCTTACAAAAATCAGCGATTACAATCCACGGAAACTGAATATTATATTAACCATTGAAGGGGGTCATAATCTGCAAACCCAAACCTCCGGCAATAATGCGGGTATTGATGTGGTGGATAACCTGAGAAGGCTGAAATTAAGCGGGAGACGCTATTTCTTTATGAGCATGGCTCACCTCGAACAGAATCTCCTGTGTACTCATGCTTATAACATTAAAATAGTCACTAATGACAAGTTTAAACCTACCGTCCCTGAAAATGAAAATGGAGGACTGACCACACTGGGCAGAGATGTAATAACGGAAGCCCTAAAGTCGCAGCCCTACCGAATGCTTATCGATATAAAGCATATGAGTCTTAAAGCACGGCAGCAATATTATGATATGCTAAGACAAAACTACCGTTCGGAAAACATTCCAATCATAATGTCACATGGAGGTGTAACAGGAGTTTCATGGAATAACAGGCTTGTTGCCACATTCCCAGAGGTTGATCACGAGTGGATTAAAGTACAGCATTATAAATGCCCGGGCCTTCCGGGAACAAAGTTCTATCCCCGGTCGATTAATTTATACGATGAAGAAATAATTAAGATCCTTGATTCCAAAGGAGTGATAGGTCTCAATTTCGATGAAAAAATTCTGGGCGTAAAGCAGATAGGACAGGCACACCCGGTCGAATACTTCAGTAAGGACGATTGCAGCTGTAGCGATTTCATAGTTTCCAGTACCGGGTATGACGGATTACAGGAACCCGCAGAACGGCCTTCCACGTTCGAAACACGGATGGACTCGCTTAAGGAAATGTTAATTATTTACCTTAATGAACTCTATGATCATCCTGGACAGTACAGGGCGGTGGAAATAAGGCAAAGATTAAATGAAATCCGGCAAGATTATATGCAGCTTCTGACTGAGATGGCGCAAGAAGGAAGGCCGGAATTGATATTCAATAACGCTATTAAACATCTTTGCAACAATATACTGCATATTGTCAAAATCGGAGGTCAAAACGCATGGAAACACATCTGCATCGGATCCGATTTTGATGGAATGATTAACCCTATTAACGTCTGCAGGAATGCCAAAAAGTATGACAACCTTTCCAACGCCCTTAAAGAGTGGTTGCTCACGATGGCCAATAACGCTGCAATAAATTATTATATCACTGACATTGACAAACAGGTAAATGATATCATGTCAGGCAATGCATTCAAATTTCTTCAGGATAACTTCAGGTAACCAGAATACAATACTAACGAAAGAGATTATCCTATTAAATACCAGTCAATGAGATAATATGCGATCCTTAACGGATCTGATTTTCAATCCTATCAAATCCAGAAGGCTCATTTTCCCGCGGGCATGGCCAAGTCTTATATATGTTTCTTTCAGGTTTACAGGGACATAGGATTGTTCATGTTCGGGTTTGCGCTGAAGTGTCAACGATCCTGTAGAACATGTGCTAACGCATAAACCACAACCGATACAACGATCCGGATTAAGAAGAGCTTTTCCGTCATTAATGGATAAAGCGTCCATCTGGCAACGATCTATACAAGTCCCGCAACCTGAACATTTATCTGAGTCATGTTTTACTCTGAATGGGGTCGACACTCTGCTGGCAGGCCGGATATCATTTTTAATACTACGAAGAACACCACAACAGCAACCACAGCACGTACAGATATATACCGCATTCCTCGCATTCCCTGTCTGCAAAACAAGACCAGCCTTTTCTGCACGGTGAAGGATATCATGAACTTCTGACCGGCCAATAGCCCTGCCACGATTTAGTCGCTTATTCCGTTCATCTGCCATTCCAAAACTCAAACAACTTTCCAAAGGATTATTACACCCTTTGCCCAAAATATGTTGTTCCTTCCGGCAAATGCAATCAAGAACAGTAAATTCACTATATGCATTAATCAGCTCAAAGACCTGTTCATAGGGAAGAATATTGTTTATAACATTGATGCTTTTATTTATTGGTATTACCCTCAGCTGGGGAACTTTCTGCCATATATCCAGGTTTACAAATGCAGGCAGATACTCTTCAAAGTCCTTTACCAGCTCAGGTGTCAATGAATATACCTGTTGTTCCCAAAATCCAACGATAAATTGTTGCATCCTGTATCTCAGTGGTTTGTCTTTTTCCTTAATACTGAAAATAAGACCTTTGCAGTCCATTCCATGCAGCAAATGTTCTGCCTTATCCAATGAAATACCTGCCCTGTAGGCTATAACCCTGGGTTCTTCAGCTATTAAACTGATGTGCATGGCCAGGCTGGCATATTCAGGAGAAAATAGTTGTCGGAGGATACGTATCTCTGCACCACCTTCTGTTCTTGGAAAACCAGCAGGTAACTGGTCAAGATAGTCAGCTAATTTCTCATAAATATCTGTTGTCATCGATTGCTAAGAAGGTTAAATAAATACCTAAATATGAGAATAAGAGCACTTTAAGCTCTTCATCTCCACTGTCAAAGGTACTCCTTGTAAAAGCCGAAGTTAAGTTTATTTTAGATGGATTATTCCCATTGCCAATCCAACTTGTTCAAAATAAAATTGCTTTGATCTTAACTTTGGTTTAAATTTGATTATAAATATAGAACAAACAGACTTCTGATGTCTAGCATAATTGAAGGTTATAATTATGACATTTATATCAGCTATCGCCAAAAAGATAATAAACATGATGGCTGGGTGACAGAGTTTGTTGATAATCTGAACGGGGAACTCGAATCAACTTTTAAAGAAGAGATAAGCGTCTACTTCGACATCAACCCGCATGACGGAGTTTTAGAGACACATGATGTAGATGCCTCTCTGAAAGACAAGCTTAAATGTCTGGTTTTTATTCCAATCATTTCACGTACCTACTGTGATCCTAAGTCATTTGCGTGGGAGTTTGAGCTTAAGGCATTTGTAGAACAGGCTTCCAGGGATCAATTTGGTTTAAGGGTAAAATTGCCTAATGGAAATGTGGCAAGCAGAGTTCTTCCTGTTCGTATCCATGATCTGGATAATGATGATATTAAATTATGTGAGTCTGTCCTCGGAGGAGTTCTCAGGGGAGTTGAATTTATTTATAAAGAACCCGGAGTTAACAAATCACTTAATCCTGATGATGATGAAAAAAAGAATTTAAACAAAACAAAATACAGAATCCAGGTAAACAAAACAGCTAATGCAATAAAAGAGATTATTTTGGGAATGAAAACAGATTCAGGCAAATCTGTTACTGAACGAAAAGAAGTTCTTTCAACTTTGGACATACCGCTCACGCAGAAAAAATCTATTGCAGTACTGCCATTTGTGAATATGAGTCCGGATAAAGACCAGGATTATTTCTGTGATGGTATGGCCGAAGAAATCATAAATGCTCTGGTGCATGTTGAAAGCTTTAAAGTCATTGCCCGAACCTCGGCTTTTTCATTCAAAGGCCAGCAGGTCGATATACGTGAAATAGGGCGGATACTTGATGTTGAAACAGTTCTTGAAGGCAGTATCCGGAAAGACGGTAACCGGCTTCGAATAACGGCTCAACTCATAAAGGTTGCTGATGGTTCCCACATCTGGTCAGAACGTTACGATTGTAATATGAAAGATGTGTTTTCTATCCAGGATGAAATATCGCTGGCAATCCTGAATAATCTGAAAGTTAAACTTTTAGGCGATACAAAAGCAAAGATTACAAAACGGCATTCTGAAAATCTTGAAGCATATAACCTGTATTTGAAAGGCACTTACTGTTGGCAGATGATGACAATAGAAGGATACAAAAAAGCTTCAGAGTATTTTGAACAGGCCCTCCGGAAGGATCCGGATTATGCGCTCGCTTATGTCGGATTTGCTACAGTCAAAATAGCCAGTACAGCTTACGGAGATGTTCCACCAAATGAAGCTTTTCCCAAAGCAATTGAATACGTAAATAAGGCTCTGATAATAGACAATACCCTTGATGGAGCCTATTCTGCACTTGGTGTTATTAATACATTTTATTATTGGAACTGGAAGGAAGCAGAACGAAATTTTAAACATGCTCTTCAAATAAATCCAAACTCATCCCTGATTCATATTTATTATTCATTTTTGCTAACATGCACCAGACGTCATAAAGAGGCCATCTCTGAAGCAAAGCGAGCCCAGGAACTTGATCCTCTCTCATACTTTATTAATACATTTACAGGTGTTGCCTATGCTTTTGCCGGTCAGTTTGACAGGGCAATAAAAGAATATCAGATGACCCTGACAATTAATCCGGATTATTTCTTTGCACACAATCAACTTGGAATCGCTTATTTCGGAAAATCAATGTTAAAAGAGGGAGTTGCCGAGTTGGAGAAGGCAGTTGATCTTTCAGACGGGAACCCATTGGCAACAACAATTCTTGTTTTAGGATATTATCTTATTAGAAAAAAAGATCAGGCAGATAAATTATTTGAAAGTTTAAAGAAAAGGTCAGAAACTGAATATATACCTGCAACGTCAATCTATCTGATTCATAGAATCCGGGGAGAAAAAGAAATGGCATTGGAGTGGCTAAAGAGAGCCTGTACAGAGCATGACACATCTCTGCTCTGGTACATAGCCAGGCAAATTCGTAAAGATTCGCAGTATATGGCAGTGTTAAAGGAAATGGGACTTTAACCATATGAATCTTATTTTATATAGATCTGATCGAGCAGCTTGCTATACTTCCGGGCTATAAACTGGCGCCTGAGTTTCAAAGTCTGGGATAATTCACCTGTTGCGGGGCTCCATTCATCAGGGACAAGTCTGAACCGGGTGATCCTTTCAGGAGAGCTCAGACGTTTATTGATCTTTTCAATTTCTGAACTAAAAATTCTTTGTACCTCAGTCAATTGTATTAACTCGTTTGAATCGGAAAATGATAAACTGAGTTCTAACCGTAATTCATCAAAGTATTTGAAGTTTGGTGAGATCAGGGCGCTAGCAAATTTCTCATGTTCCCCGACAACCATTGCCTGCTCAATCAGGATGGATTCATTAAGCATATTTTCAATTGGCTGAGGGGCAATGAATTTACCATTGGAAAGCTTGAATATCTCTTTCTTCCTGTCTGTCACCATTAGGAAATTCTCTTTATCCAGGTAGCCGATATCACCAGTATGCAACCATCCTTCGTCATCAAATACAGATTGTGTAAGCTCGGGATCATTATAGTACCCAATCATTACATTTGGTCCTTTACACAAAATTTCACCATCATAAGCTATTTTAATTTCGACACCTTCGATTACCTTACCTACCGAGCCAAGCCTGACTTCACCTTTAATTAGTCTGTTGATAGTAATTATAGGGGATGCCTCGGTAAGCCCATACATACTAATAATTTTGATTCCGGCAGCCCAGAATATCCTCTCAAGCCTTGGCTGGAGGCTGGCACCACCGCATCCTACAATCCTGATGTTTCCACCAAGAGCTGCTTTCCATTTGCTGAATATCAGCTTATCTGCAATCCTGTGTTTTATTTCATAGAACAATCCGTTCTCTCCGAAAGGCTTATATTTTAATCCCAGATCAACGGCCCAAAAGAACAGATATTTCTTCATCCCGGTAAGTTTCTTACCTTTTGATATTATTACATCATAAAATTTTTCAAGAATCCTGGGTACGGCATCGAAACCATCAGGTTTTATCTCCGTCATAGTTGCAGCAATCATTCCCACATTTTCGGCATAATAAATACTTGAGCCGCTGAACTGAGTCTGGAAGTTGCCCAACCTGCCACCAACATGACATAGAGGTAGAATGTTGAGATATTTATCAGTAGGTTTTAGTTTGAAAACAGCTGCTACTGAAAGAAAATTGGAAACAAGGTTCTTATGAGAGAGCATAACGCCCTTTGGTTTTCCTGTGGTACCTGAGGTATATATGAGGGCGGCAAAATCTTCAGGAGTAATTTGGTTCTTAATATATTCAATCTCCAGTTTTGTCTTGTTCGTACATAATTTCCCTTTATCCACAATCTCCATCCAATTTGGAACTCCGTCAATCCTAGTAAAGGTAAATACCTCTGCAAAAAATCCCGGGAAATTAAATGCCTGACTCACATTTTTATATAGTTTGTTATCGGATATAAAAATCATCCTGGCACCTGAGTCTTTTATGATATACTCATATTCATTTTTGTTAAGTGATGTATAAACCGGGACATGAACGACTCCGATCATTGACATACCCATATCTACGAAATTCCATTCCGGCTGGTTGTACGAAACAGTAATAATTTTATCACCTTTCCTCAGTCCCATTTCATAAAGCCCGCAGCAAAAGGCATTTGAAAGTTCAATATATTCAGCTGAGCTGTATTTTATCCAGACGCCATTTTGTTTGAAGCAAAGCGCATCATTTTTCGGAAATTTTTCCCTATACCTATCAAGGAGATCAAATATTCTTTTTACTTCCATGATGATTTCCGTAATAAATTCAATCCGACAGGCCTATACTTGCAATTTAGTTAAATTTCATAAATAAACATTTAATCAGGTAAAGTCATCCTGTCAAAAACAAAAATTCAAATTATTTATGTCCGGATCCATAATTAATTAAAAATCGGCATAATTTAATGCCATATTATAAAACCTTCTGAACAGGATAAGGATTAAATAAGGAAAATCAAGA
>Ga0326726_10003506_pt1 | contig 14402 bp, 14 predicted proteins | sample MHFenrmetagenome_2_FD_207603 | JGI IMG/M metagenome (GOLD analysis project Ga0326726, IMG submission 207603) | Lab enriched peat soil microbial communities from Michigan Hollow, Ithaca, NY, United States - MHF15MN | ecosystem: Environmental > Terrestrial > Soil > Wetlands > Peat | place: USA...
GGCGACCGCCGACGCGCTGAGCATCTCGCGACGCGGCGTGAATCCCGGCCGCGCGTCGGGATCGATCGCGTCCCAGAGCGGCGTGTCGGTCGGACCGGGCGACACGAGCGTCACCCGCACACCCGTGCCGCGCAGCTCGGCGCGCAGCACCTCGTGCAGCGCTCTTGCGCCGAACTTGCTGGCGGCGTACGCGCCGTTCTCCGGAAAGATCGTCCGATCGGCGATCGAGCCGATCGTCACGATGTGTCCCGAGCCACGCCGGCGCAGCTCCGGGAGCAACGCGCGCACGACGAGAAACGGCGCGACGAGATTCACGTCGACCGCCGCGCGGAAGTCGGCCGGGTCCGTCGCGTCGACCGGAGCGAGCGTGAACGCGCCGGCGTTGTTGACGATCGCGTGCGGCGCGCCACCGAGCTCGGCGCACGCGCGCTCGGCCGCGCGGGCGACGGCCGTCGCGTCGGTGACGTCGCAGGCGATGGGAATCGCGCGCGGACCGAGCTCGCTCGCCCGGGCTTTCAGGTCGGTCTCGGAGCGCGCGACGAGCACGACGCGCGCGCCGTCGCCGACGAGGGCACGCGCCACCTCGAGCCCGATGCCGCGCGTCGCGCCCGTGACGAGCGCCGACCTGATCGCCGTCACGTGCCGTCGTATTCCACGTAGTTGTTCGGCGTCTCCCAGAGCACCAGGCGCGTGAGCCGCCCCGGCGCGATCGCCGGCGCCAGCACGCGCCACATCTGGACGACGATGTTCTCGGTGGTCGGAATCACATCGCGCATGAAGTCGACCTCGAGGTTGAAGTTGCGATGATCGACCTTCGCCACCACCTCGCGCTCGACGATCGCCTTGAGGACGCTCAGGTCGATGACGTAGCCCGTGCGTTCGTCCACCGGTCCGGTCACCGACACGTCGAGCGTGTAGTTGTGGCCGTGCCAGTTCGGGTTGTTGCATTTGCCGAAGATCGCCTGATTCTCGGCGTCGGAGAGCGCGGGATTGTGCACGCGGTGTGCCGCGTTGAAGAGCAGGCGGCGCGTGATGGTGACGTGGGGCATGAGGGTGGCCAAGCGAGACGTAGAACAAACGAGCCCCGTGGGATTAACCACGGGGCTCGAAGAGTCGGTCCGGAGAGGGTTTTGTGAAGCCCAGTCGAATGTATGAGGTCCTCACCACCAACCTTTCGCCTTCCCCCGCACTGGGGGCATGACGTCGGTGATAGATTGTCGAACCCACTCGGTGGACTTGTTGGCTCAAAAACGGAGTTCTCCGTCCCGAGTGTTGCTTCTCACTCGTACGATGGCAATTTAAAGACCAACACGCAACCGGTCAAACATGGATCTCGGCATTCTCGCGGGTATTTCGCTGATCGTCATCTGGGCGATCGGCGTGTGGTACGATGGATCCGGATGGTTGCACCTGTTGCTGACCGTCGGCGTCTTCGTCATCATCATGCGGGTCGTTGTGCGCGGTGACCGGCGTCACCCCGAGCCGCCGAAATCGCGCTAGCGTTTACGCCCGCGCATCACGGCTCGCGTACGACCACGCTGCTCTGCCGCAGCGTCGACGCGATGCGCACGTCGACCAGTTGGCCGCTCCCGACATTCAGGCCTGGCGACGTGTAGCGGCCGTTCCCCCCGATCGGCGTCGCCGTCACGTTGATCGACTGTCCGTTCGCCACGTTGTAGTTGATCGTGAAATCGCCGACGCCGTTCCCGGGCACCTGGCCGAGGCGGCGCGAGACGCCGCCGGCGATGATCGCGACGTTCATGTCGAGAAAATTCTCGTTGCGCACGTGGACGCGGATCGGCTCGCGCGCCGGCTCCATGTCCGCTTCCGCCTCGTCCGACTTGTTGCGCGCGCAGGCGCCGAGCGCCACCAGAGCGAGCACGACCAGTCGCACGCGCGCTCGGCGCGCGGCGCGGAGGTGATGGGTGGGAAGCCTCATGTCGCCCTCGCGGTTGGTGATGCCGGACACATCGGTCGCCGCGCCGGCAGTTGCTACGACCGAAGATAGCGCCGATCGCTCGGCGGCGTCATCGGTTCATCACGTCCACCGGCGCTAGATCTCCCAATTCGACAAGACGAGCCCGTGGTCCGGCCGGCGTTCTTCGTAGTCGGCGAGCGACATCCGGAGGTCCGTCCACCGCACGTGCCCCCCGAGCGCGATCGCGCGGTGGTACGCCGAGAGGAACTCGCCTTGGAGACGCAACGCGATGCGCCGCGTACCGCTCCGCCGCGCGAAGTCGGCGACCATGCGCACCATCTCGGGGAACCGCGCCTCGTCGGCGAGCACCAGCTTGAGCACGCGCAGCTCCTCGCGCGCCCGACCTTCGACGAGCGGCGCGGTGTGCGCGAGCGCGAAGCCGGCGATCGCGTCGCCGTCGTACAGCAGCACCGTGTCGCCGAGCGCGAGGTCGTGCGTCAGCGAGATCTCGCGCGTGTAGTCGTAGCCGGGCAACAGCCGTTGCACGAGCGCGCGACATTCGGCGAGCGCGTCGTCCCACGCCGGGCCCGACAGCCGCCCGAGCAGCCGCGCCGGCGTATCGGCGAGCGCGGCCTCGAGCGTCGTCGTAATCGTCAGCCGGCCTGGAGAGAACCCGAGCCGCGAATAGAAGCCGATGTTGTCCATCGTCCGCGGCATCGTCTCGAGACCGATCACCGTCGCTCCCTGCGCCTTGAGCCACTCTACACCGCGGAGCACGATCTCCTTGCCCGTGCCCATGCCCTGAAACTCCGTGCGCACGGCGAGCGGCCCCATCCAGCCTTCGGTGCCCGAACGGTGCACCATGTTGAACGCGACGATCCGCCCACGCTCGTCGCGCCACAACATCGCGCCGTCGGCGGCATCCTCAATGGCGTAGCGCCAGATCGACGAGTTTAGGAACGGCACACGGACGCCGACCATCCCGTCGCGCCGATAGCGCTCCGTGAACGAATCGCTGAAGATCTGATTCAGCTCCTCGATCTCGTCGGCGCGCGCGCGATACGGGCCGTCCACCGGATGTTGGCGCCAGGAACGCGAGGTTGCCATTAGTCGGCGGCTCCGGCGTGCACGTCGAGCGCGACCGCGCCGGACGGCAGCTCGGTTTCCACCGTCGATGTGCCCGATTCCTCGTCGTAGCGCACCGTCACGACGCGATCGAGTCCCTCGCGCACGGACTCGATGTGCGTGATGAGGATGACCTGCTCGAACCGGTCCTGCAGCCGGCGCAGCAGATCGACGACGTTGTGCCGGCGGCTCTCGTCCAGCGAGCCGAAGACCTCGTCGAGGATGAGCAGTGAAAATGCCTGGCCGGCGCGTTCCGCGATCATCTCAGAGATTGCGAGGCGAAGCACCAAGTTCGCTAGGTCCTCTTCGCCCCCTGAGATCACCGGCTTGGGGATAGCGTCCTCGAGCACGATCACGTTGTACTGATCATCGAGCTCGAGCTCGGAGTATCGGCCGTCGGTCAACTCGCGGATGTATCCGCTCGCCCGGTCCGACAACTCCGGCCGCAGCTCCTGATTGAGGTCCGTGCGAATGTCACCGAACGCGCGATCGAGCTCGTCGTGCACGCGCCGGTCGGCCGCCAGCTCGGCGAGCCGAGCCTCGGCCCGCGCGAGGTCGGCGACAGCCTGGATCGCGATGTCGAGCGCCGCGCGCGCCGCGGCGACCTCGGCGTCGGCGGCGACGCTCGCCAGCTCGGCGCTGCGGAAGGCCGCCGCGGCTTGCTCATACGCATCCCGCGCCGCGGTGAACGACTGCTCCGAGAACGCGAGGGCATCGCGCTTCGCGGAGAGCTCGGTGATCCGGGCGATGGTCTGGTCGAGCGACGCGCGGACGCGGTCGCGCTCCGGCGCGAGCTGCACCTCGCGCTCGATCTGCGCCGAGAGGCGCGTCGCTCGCCCGGCGTGCGGCGTGAGGCGCTCGACGAGGAGCTTGAGCTCGGCGTGACGGACCGCGTCGTACTCGACGGCGATCTCGCCCAGCTCGGCGATGAGCGCGTCGCGCCGCTTCTCCTTCGCCTCGACGTCGCGGCCCACCCCGGCCAGCTCCTGCACCGCCGCCTGCACCTTGGCCAGACGGCGGTCGAGCTTGCCGACCTGCTCGGAGAGCGCGCGGCGCCGTTCGTCGAGCGCCGCGACGTTGGCCGGCATCGCCGCGAGCTGGTCGATGCGGCCACGCCAGTACTTCCCGTCGAAGGTGATCGTCTCGATCTGCCCCTCGAGGACGTCGAGCACCGAGCGAAAGTGCGTCTCGAGCGGGCGTGCGCAGATCGGACAGGTGCCGTTCTCGCCGAGCTCGATGATCTGATCGCGCTGCGCTTCGACGTCCTTGAGCTGAGCGAGCAGCGCCTGGCGTTTCGTCTCGGCTTCTTGCTGGTCGCGCACCCAATCGGTTTGACCGGCCTCGAACCCGGCCTGCGCTTGCTCGAGCTCCACACGGAGCTTCGCCAGCTCCTCGGTCGCCTCGACCTCGAGCGCCGGCGCCGTCTCGATCTTCGCGCGCCGCGCGATCAGCAGGTTGAGCTCTTCGGTCACCGCGCGCATCTGCTCGGTGAGTGTCTGGCGGCGCGCCACCTCGTTGGACGCGCGCTCGACGTCGCGCAGCTCCGCCTCGAGCGCCGGCAGCGGCTCCAGCTCTACGGCGAGTCTCGCCATCTCCTCGCGCGCGACGGCGATCTCGTCGAGCTCGCGCTGGATTCGCTCGCGATCGCGTTCGCGCGCCCCGCGCTCGTTGTCGGCCACACGCAGCTCGGCGACGATCTGTTGGAGAGCGTCCCGCTCGCGCTGCAGTGTCTCCCACTTGGGCGCCAGCTCGTCGAGCGCGGCGCGCGATTGCTCGCGCTGTCGCGTCGCCGACGTGACGCGCGTCTCGGCCGCGGCGAGACGCTCTTGCGCCTCGGCCGCGGCGCGCCGCACCATGTCCGGCTCGGGCATGCCCGCCCGCAGTCCCCGAAGCTCGGCGTCGATCCCACTGCGCTTCTTGCGCACCAATTCCTGCGCGGTGCGCAGCCGCTCGTACCCCAGCACGCGAGAGAGGAACTGCGCGCGCTCCGTCGGGCCCATCGCCGCCATGACGCCGAGCTCTTTCTGCCCGGTGAAGTACGTGTTGAAGAATTCCTCATGGCTCATCCCGAGCCGGCGTCGCAAGAAGTCGCTGACCCCGCTGATCGAGTTCGCGACCGCCAGCGACGACCCGTCGAGATACAGCTCGGCGCTGTTCAGGCCGCGCACGACGAGATAGCGGTGCCCGCTGAGCTCGAACTCCAGCTCGACCTTGACCGATGCGCGCGCCGGCGCGCGATTCGAGCGGATCGACTCGCGCGTGCCGCGCGCTGCCGGCATGCCGTACAGCGCCCAGGCGATCGCCTCGAGCAGCGTCGACTTGCCGGCGCCGTTCGGACCGATGATGCCGGTGATCCCCGCCTCGAAGTCGATGCGGGTGTCGACGTGCTGCCGGAAGTTGATGAGGCGGAGCCGATTGAGTCGCATCAGCTCTCGAGCAGCGGTGCGGGCGCGGGACCGATCGCCTGCGCCTCGTCGAGATAGGCGAGCGCGCGCGCGATGAGGACGTCACGATCGAGTCCCGCGTCGAGTGTGCGCCACCGCAGCTTCTCGGTGACGATGTCCTTCAGATCCATCGAGCGGCCGGGCGCGCCCGACGCGTGGAGGCGCAGAATGTCCGGCCGGCGAACGTCGAGGTGAAAGTTCAATGCGCGGCGCTTGTAGTCGCGAATCGCCCGGTGGTCGAGCTCGCGCGCGATGTGCCGCGGCGCGTCACGGATCATCAAGCGTACGATCTTGTCGTCGATCCCGCCCTTCACCGACTCGATCGCCGCGCGGATCCGATCGTCGATCTCGGCCGCGGTCAGTTGCTTCGCGCCGATCGGCGGCAGGTCGATGAGCGGCCGAGACACCGGCAGCGCATGAAACGTGTGCTCACCGGTGGCCAGGTTTCGCTCGACGAACCCTTTTCCGCTCAGCCCGCCCACCCGCTCCTCGTACAGCTCGCCCCACGGATTCACGCTCGTGTAGTCGATCGACCCGCAGTAGAACGCGTTCGGCGCGAGCTCGCGATACACGTGATAATGGCCGAGCGCGACGTAGTCCCAATCGGCCGTATTGAGCTCGTCGCGCGAGATGGAGACGGCCGCAGGATCGGCCGCGGCGACCGAGGCGGGCAGCATGCCCTGGATCTCGAGGTGGGCGGCGAGAACGTTGTACCGGGCGTTCTCGTCCCGCGTGAACGACGGCCGAACCAGTCCGGGCACATCGGGCACCGCCAGAATCGACAGCTCGCCGCCGGCGAGGCTCAGCCGCTTCGCGTCCCGGTCGACCACGCGCACGCCGATCTGCGCGAGCAACGGGAGAATGCCCCCGATCTCCGACGAGCGCGGCGAGTCGTGATTCCCCGCCACGACGAGGATCTCCGTCTCCGGCAGCGCGTGCACGAGCCGCGAGAACTGGAGAAACGCGTGTAGGATGGCCTGGTTCGACGGTCGTGCGGTATGAAAGACGTCGCCGGCGACGATGACCACGTGAGGCTTCAACCCGATGATCCGGTCGACCGCCACGCGAAACGTCCCGGCGACATCCGCCTCCCGCTGATTGACGCCGGCGGGCGTGAGCCGCTGGAACTGCCGGTACCCGAGGTGGAGATCGGAGATGTGAACCAGGCGCATGCGTGGACGACGTCGGGAAGCGAGCGCCGTGCTCGTCCTTGGAATCTAACGGCTGGCGGTCATCCCGAGCGACGCGCTGTCATCCCGAGCGAAGCGAGGGATCTGCAGTCATGTCACGCCGATCAGCTCACCGCCGATCCAACGTCCGCATGTGCTGCGTGATTCTCATCTCCGTGTGCATCGACACCAATCCACCGGCCAGCGGTGGGGTCACGAGGGAGCTCATCACGATGTTGAACCACGATTCCGTGAGCCACCCGCGCCCCCGGTCGACCAGCATCGTTCCCACGACCGAGCCGCGCTCGAGGATCATACCCACCGCACCCGGTCCTCGCACCGGTCGCATCTCGCCATGCATCGACACGAAGGCCCACTCGCCACCGTGGGTCAGCGAATCGAAGCGGAACGTCAAATACAGCTTCCCGGAGAGCTGGGCGCCGAGCTGAGTGCCCGCGGGGAGCGGCATCTCGCGGATCCAGCTCTCGCCGACGTTGATCGGCGCCTTCGGAAAGGCCGCCGGCATCACAGAGACGACCTGCGCCACGTCGCGGGGGGCGCCACCGGCCTCGCTCATGCCCACGGTACCGTCGGGCAGCACGCGGAACTGGACGCGCTGCCCGCGCATCGCCGCCTGCGCCTGAAGGGTCGCCGCTCGCGCCTGCTCGTCCGTTGTGGACATGAGGGCCGAATCGGTGACCGCGAGCACGGTCGTGCCCTTGTCGGACACGCCTTCCACGATCGCCCGCGAAAACATCTTCAACGTGCTGACCACCATCGCGGTCGCTTCGCCGGCGTCGGTGCGCTTGACACCGGTCATCTCGCTTCGCTGGTCGAGTAGCGTCCGGATGGTGTCTCCGGGATGCGGCTTGATCTGCAGGGTGACCCCCTGCGCCCAACCGCGTCCCGCGGCGACGACGAGAAGTCCTGCGAACCGGGCCGCGAGTGTGCCGCGCGTCACAGTCAGAATCCGTACGGGTCGTCGGCCGGCGCGGACCGGATGGTCGCCGCCTGTGGACGAGGCGCGGCCTGGGACGCGACGACCGGCCGGAGCTGTGCGAGGAAGAACTTCCGCACGTCGGCGGGACGCTCGCGCACCGTGGCGTTTCGCGCCCGAACAATCTCCTCGTCGTCCCGAATACCCACGGCCTCACGCACCCAGCCGAGCGTGATCGACGGGTCGAGTGATCGCAGGCTGCGCAGGACGGCTGTGTCGAGGTCGACGTCCGACGCCTGCGGAAACTGCTCCGCCCCGTCGCGCCCGCGCATGACGGCGGGGCGCGGAAAGCGCACGAAGATCGGCTGCGTGAAATGCGGATGCCGCACCATCAGTTGACCCTTGTCCAGCGTCGCGAGCTTGATCTTCACCGCCGGGCTCAACACCGCGTAGCCGGGCGTCGCCAGCTCGTCGCTGTCCATCCGGCCGTACACCGCGGTTCCCGAGTTCCCGACGACGCGACGGTGGACCTGCGACCGAAACTGCTGGGCGCTGAACAACACGAGGCCGAGGTACCGGCCGCGCTCCGCCAAGTCCAATAGCATTTTGCGAACGTAGGTGTCCTGTCCGTCATGCGGCGCATACTTGTTCAGCTCGTCGACGAACACCACCACGTGGTTGACGCCGAGGTCGCGCTTTTCGAGATGTTCCCGAAGCTTGGTGACGACGCGCGCGAAGATGAGGTCCTGCGCATCCTCCTCCAGCGACGCGACGTCGATCACATACACCGTGCGGTCTTCAAAGCTCCCGAACGGGAGGTCGCTCACGGCCCCGTCGTCCGTCACCAGGCCGGCACACCGGGTCGAAATGTTCGTCAGGCGGTTCCGGACCTTCCGGATGGTCGCGATGTGGTGGCTCCGCCAACCGTCGCTGTTCTTGCCCTCGAGGGCGCTCAGAACATCGCGGAACCAGGCCTCGAGATCGGCGAACGATCGCACCAGATAGCGGCGATTCCCGAGGATGGGATCGCTGAACTCCCGGTCGACGATGCGCTCCCGGATGAAATCGATCAGCGCATCCGCCTTCGCGTCGACGTCGTCCTTGTTCAGCAGCACCTCGGCATACTGGAGCACCTCGCGCAGGCCCCACGTGAGGGACGATACGTTGTGCGACAGCGCCTCGTTCGAGCGGAGCGTGTTGAGCGAGAAGCCGTCGGACTTGTACGGCGCGAAATACTTCACGTGCTCGAATGGCGTCGCCGGCACCCCGCACTTCTCGTAGAGCGCGCGGTCGGCGTCCTCGATCGTTCCCGGTTGATCGAGAAAGCAGAGGTCCGGTCCCTTCACGTTGAAGCACACCGCCGCGACCGACCCTTTCTGCGCCGGGAAGTGCGCGAAGATCGACGAGAGGATCCATTCGATCGCGCTCGTTTTGGTCGCGAGGCCGGAGACGCCGGTGATGTTGAGGTGCGCCGCCTCGGGTCCGATGAGGAAGTCGGCGTCGACGTAGATCACCGAGTCGCTCGCGCCGGCGCGATACACGCCGATCGGGATGCCGGTGTTCGCGCCCTCCTTGAGGTACCCGTCCATGCGCAGCGCGACGGCGACGTCCTGGTCGCCGGCGAGATACACCGCCCCCATCGGCACCGGTTGCAGCGGCTCCTCCGGCACCTGCCGGAGCACCGCCGCCGTGTAGAGCCGGATCTCCGCCCGTTGCGTGGCCGAGAGCGACGCGCCGTCCGGCGTACCGTCGTGCCCGAGCATGTCGTGCAGCGGTGTCTGGAGGTCGGTGTAGCTGAACCCCTCGACCACGATGCCGTAGATCTCGGGAATCTGCCCGCCCACCGGCTGTGCGCCTTCGACGCGAACGATCGTGCCGATGCCCACCGGCGAGTCGAGCGCCGTCCAGAAATGGAACTCGTGCGGCGTGTTCGGCTTCCGCTCGGTGGCCACGACGCGGCCGAGTGGATGAGTGATCTCTAATGGCTGGGTCACACGATGGCTCGCAGGAACTCCTCGCAGTCACGCACGCCGTATACCATCTTGTCCCACCGACCGTCGGGAAGCGAGACCGGCGCGACTTCGGCGAGAATCCAGCGCGAGACCTCGTCGGCGCGGCGCGTCGCCTCGCGTCCCTCCATTCCACCCGCTGAAACCTCGACCCGCAGCAAAGCCCACATCGGATCGTGGCCTCGCGGATCGCGGATGCGGAGATACCAGCTCGCCACCGGCGCACGCTTGGGCGACGTCACCAGAAAGACGCTCGATCGCTCGGCCTGGCCGAGCGCGAGGACTCGCGTGAGCGCGTCGCCCGACGCGTACAGCGTCCGGTGCGTCTTCACGACGCCAACCGCCACCGGTGCGCGCGCGACTGGATCCGCGCCGGAAATGCTCCCGTCGACGAACAGGCCCCGCTCCTCGCGGCCGCACCATTCGATCGCCAACGCGTGTTCCGCGCGCTCCCGATCCTTCTGCACGCGATGCACCGCCGCTTCGCGCATCGCCAGCGGATGCTCGGCTGAATTCGGTCCGTCCTCATCTTCGGCCGTGTCGCATACCTCGAGGCCGGTCGACACGAGACGCTCCCACGCCGAGCGGGCAATCTGCGCCTTCGGCGCGTACAGTCGTTCCTGCGCAACGTGGCGCCACGTGAACATCCTCCGGTCGCGGCGCTCGCGGACCACCGCCGCCACCATCCCGAGCACGATCGGAACGCCACCGCGCTGATACTGCGCCACTCGGCTGGTCTGCGTTCCATCCAGGAACGCCACGAAGTTGGCTTCGGGACCACCTGGCACCGGAATGCCCCGAAGCTCTCCGCCCTCGATGACGGTGGCGCTGATGAGTCGCGCCGGGCGCGCGTCCGCCGTCGTCAGCTCGAGCGGGGTCTCGCTCGCGGCACCGTCGGCCTCGGGAAAAAGGCCAGCGAGCAGCCGCTGGACGCCATGAAGGCCGAGGGACGGCGAGAGCGGGGGGGCCACGGCGGACACCCGAGGCACTCTAACGCGCGGTAAGACCGGCGACAATGCCGCTGCCCGCTACTCCCCGGGAAGATCCAGCACCTTGTGGAAATACCCGGCCACGTCGAGACGAAATGGTGCTGCGGCGCCAGGCGGGAACCACTCCATCGACTGAGTGAGAATCTCGGGCCGGTCGTCGGACGGGCGCCAGCGCTCGATCAGTCGAGCATCCAGATCAACGATCCAGTATTCCGACACATTGCGCTGATAGCCCGGTCGCTTTCGCACGCGATCGTGTCCCGCGCTGCTCGGTGAGAGAACCTCGACCGCCACGGAGAGACGGCGCACAATGCGTTCGCGATGAACCCGGCGCCATTCCGCGAGCGGCATGACGAAGACGTCGGGCTGGCTCAGGAACTCCTCCTCCAGCTCTACGTCTGACGGAGACGTGAGCGCATGGCCCACGGGCTCGATCTCGAGGTAGCCCCTCAAGAGCAGAAGCATCACCGCGACCGCTTCCTGGTGCACGAGTCGAGGCGCCGGCGTCACGAGCAGTTCGCCGTCCACCAACTCGTACCGCGGCGTCGCGAGCGGGTTCGCGTCGATGAGCTCGCGAACCTCTTTCGCCGTCCAGCGGCGATTGACTGCGGGCATGACCATAATCTGCTCGGCGATTTCGACGGGGCACAAGGCGACATCGCGTACGATGTGCCGCTCCCCCATCGCAACTACCATCGCGTCGACGCAGGGTGGGCCCAAATCGCGCTGGAACTATCGGTCAACGCGGCCCGCCAATAGAACGAGCGGCCATCGGATCGTTCGTCGCTGTGTGGAGTCGCCCCAGAGTTCCCGCAGCTCGGCCTCGAGTCCTGTCACCGGGTCGCCACCGCGAGCAGCGACGTACCTCGCTGTCGCCGACCACGATCGTGCGTACCCAGCGACCTGCTCGGGCGTCCACTGCTCTTCGATCGAGAGGCGAGGCGAATCCAGTCGCTCGAACGGGAACGGAATCGTCCGGTATTCCTGCTCGACGAGTTGGCGCTCGGGCGGCCAATCGTCGCCGAGGGTCTCGTACATCAACCGGTGCAACGCCGCGCCGACGTCGCCATCCATGCGCGGCGACGCGTACATCCACGCGGCGATCGCCGCACCGGGTGCAGAAACGCGACGCACTTCCGCGTAGAACCGATCGTGGTCGAACCAGTGGAGTGCCTGAGCGACGGTGGTGAGGTCCACCGACGATGCCTCGATCGGCGCCGATTCAGCGGGCGCCACGAGCCATCTGACGTTCGCCCGTGCCGGCGCGCGCACGAGCTGCTGTGCGCTGATGTCGGTGGCGATGACTTCGTCGAAGCGCTCGGCGAGATCCAGCGTCGCTTGGCCGTTCCCCGCACCGCAGTCCCACGCACGGTGATGTCGCGACACGATCGAGGCGAGATAGTCGAAGAGCTCGCGGGAATAGCGCGGCCGAAATTCAGCGTACGCTCTCGAGATGTGTGAGAAATGGTCCACGGCACTCGCTCCGATCGCCGCACCCCGTTCCCCGCTCTCCGCACGCTTACCGAACCACTGCAATGGCAACCCCATCATGTGTCGGCACGATGATGCCCAGCACCCGCGGATCGGTCGCCATGCGGCGGTTGAACTCGCGCACGCCGCGCGTCTTGTCGTCCGGTTGGTCGCCGTCGTAAGCACGCCCGCCCCACAGCGCGTTGTCGCCGATGATCAACCCGCCCGGCCGCACCAGGCGCAGCGCCCACTCGAAATACGTCGGCAGCGGCTCCTTGTCGGCGTCGAGGAAGATCGCGTCGAAGCGCTCGCCGTCGAGCGACGGCAGCACGTCGAGCGCGCGTCCCACGCGCACTTCGATCCGGTCGGACAGGCCCGCGCGCTCGACATAGCGCCGCGCGAACGAGGCATGCTGGTCGTTGATCTCGATCGAGAGCAACCGCCCGCCCGGAGGAAGAGCGCGCCCCATGCAGATGGCCGAGTAGCCGCCCAGCGTCCCGACCTCGAGGACGCGGCGCGCGTTGATCGACGTGAGCAGCACCTGCAGCAGCCGCCCTTCGTCGGCCGAGATGGCGATCGGCGGCAGACCGGTGCGATCGGCCTCCTCGCGTAGCGCGGCGAGCAGCTCGTCTTCCGCGCCGAACAACCCGACGATGTAGTCTCCCGCTCTGTCCGACATCGCTATTCGACGCCGATGTCCCACGCCTGCTGCAGATCCTTCTTCGAGTAGGCGCGGAAGGCAGTGAGGGTTTGCGTGCGTTGAATTCCGGGGACCGTCGGGAAGATCTCCGTCACGACGCGGGCGATCTGGTCGTATTGCGGCACGCGCACGATCGCGACGAGATCCCAGTCGCCGGATACGGAATACACTTCCGTCACGCCGTCCACGCCGGCGAGCATATTGGCGGCCGTCGGGATCAGCGTCGGATCGACGCGAATGAGCACGATGGTGGTGATCACAGCTCTGCGGGGCCGGGTGGCACGTTCAACAGCCAGAGGCCCGAAATCTGGCTCTTGTCATCGACGTCGAGCAGCAAGTCGCGCGCGAGGCGAATGGTGCGGGTCAGCTTCGGTTTGCCGAGCCGGAAGTGAAAGTTACGCTGGGCATGGTCCGCCTCCGCAATGAGGTGGGTCGCCATCTCCATCGACGCGATGTTCGGCTGCGAACGGCGCGCCGGAATGACGACGTGCGCATCCTCGATGTGCGCCGGCGGCGAGAGCGCGGGAAGCTTCCGCACGTCGGGCCATACGGCGATCTCCACCCCGTTGATCCGTCCGGCGTTCACGTCCAGGATGAGCCACGAGCCGTCGCTCCCCTCGAGGCCGACCGAGCCGGACATCCCTTCCCCGGCGACGACCGGCGTCAGCTGCGCTGACAGGATCTCGGTGTCCGGATCCCACTTGTACGCAACCTCGGCGGTCGCTCCCGACGCGGGCTCAAGCTGAACGGCGATCTTCACGTGGCTCTCCCAGGGCGTATCTCAAATCTCTCACGTCGCGCCACTGCGCGCGGACGCAAAAGATTGCGTCCCGGCCCATCTCGTCCCAGCGAGCTCGCGTTGTGGCGTGCTAAGATATACGCGCCGCGATGATCCGCCGCACCCCCTCGGTGACGTGTTCCGCGGGCGCCGCGTACGAGACGCGGATCCACTCCGGCGTGTGGAACGCGGCGCCCGGGACGACCGCGACATCCCGCTCCTCGAGCAAGCGGTTCGCGAACGTGGTCCCGGGCTGCGGATCGTCGGGCGTCGCATCGCCGATGCGCACATACAGATAGAATGCCCCTCGAGGCTCGACCACATCGAGGCCCGCCTCGCACAGCATCGCACGTGCGACATCCCGCCGGCGGCGAAACTCCGCCACCATCGCTGTCGTCGCCTCGTTCGCCGCAGCCGGGTTCGTGAGGGCGGCCAGCACGGCGTGCTGCGATGGCGTGGCGGCGTTCGACGTCGTGTGCGACTGGAGCGCGCACAGCGCACGGGTGAGCGTGCGCGGCGCGATGGACCACCCGATGCGCCACCCGGTCATCGCCAGCGACTTGGCGACGCCATCCACGACGACGAGGCGCTCGCGATCGGCGGCGACGGACAACAGCGACGCGGCTTCGCCGTCGTAGCTGATCGCGCGATAGATCTCGTCGCTCAGCACCCACCAGCCACGCTCGGCCGCGCACGACACGAGGGCTTCGAGCTCGGCGCGTGAGTACACCGCGCCCGTCGGATTGCAGGGGGAGTTGAGAATCACTCCTCGCGTCTTGGACGTTGCCGCGGCGCGCAGATCGGCTGGCGTGACCTTGAGGTCTCGATCGCGCGAGCCGCGCACCGCGACGGGCGTCGCACGC